>Ga0316620_10000575_pt1 | contig 14847 bp, 10 predicted proteins | sample OWC_Aug_M1_C1_D5_FD_207651 | JGI IMG/M metagenome (GOLD analysis project Ga0316620, IMG submission 207651) | Wetland soil microbial communities from Old Woman Creek delta, Ohio, United States - OWC_Aug_M1_C1_D5_B | ecosystem: Environmental > Terrestrial > Soil > Wetlands | place: USA: Ohio... | reverse complement strand
CCGGACGCCGCACCGCTGGCTATGCCTGCTGTCGGCGGGCGCCTCGCTGGCGGCGATCGCGCCGGTCCGGGCTGCGGACGCGCCGCCGGAAAACAGGCCCGACGAGATCATCGTCACGGCGACGCGCCGCCCCGAATCCTTCCTCGACATTCCAGCGAGCGTGATGCGTATCTCGGCGGACGACGTCAATCTCGTGGCTCCGACGCACTCGAGCGAAATCATCAATCGCGCCGCCGGCGCCATGATCCAGCGCGGCAGCGGCGAGGAAAGCCTGGTCGCGCTGCGCTCGCCGGTCCTCACCGGTACGGGCGCCTGCGGCGCATTTCTGGTGCTCGAAGACAGCATTCCCATCCGGCCGGTCGGCTTCTGCAACGTCAACGAGCTCTTCGAGGTCGATACCGAGCAGGCACAGGCCATCGAAGTGCTGCGCGGCCCGGGCAGCGCGCTCTATGGATCGAACGCGCTGCACGGCACGATCAACGTGATCCCGTTCGATCCGTCGACGATGCCTGCGCTGCAGGTCATCGCCGAGAACGGCTCCGACGACTACCGGCGCGGTCGCGTGTCGTCGGCAACGCGCGGCGCGGACAACGATTTCGGGATCGCGCTCCTCGGCACGCACGATGGCGGCTTTCGCGTGCATTCCGGATTCGACGAGTACAAGGCGAATGCGGCGCTCGTCAGCCGGCGGGAACGCGGGACGCTGACGATGCGCCTCTCGGGCTCGTATCTCGACCAGAACACCGCCGGGTACATCGTCGGCCGCGATGCTTACCTCGATCCGGTCCTGCGTCACAGCAACGCGAACCCCGAAGCGTTTCGCGAGGCTTCGAGCGAGCGCGCGACCGCCCACTGGGAGCAGGCGCTCGGCGAGGCGACGACGCTCGACCTGCGCGGCTATCTCAGAAACTCGCACATGAACCTGCTGCAGCATTTCCTGCTCGGCGAGCCGCTCGAGATCAACGGACAGGTAAGCACCGGATTTCTCGCGACCGTGACGCATGGCGCCGAACATGGGCCCCGCTTCACGGCCGGAATCGACGGCGAGATCTCGCGCACCCAGCTCGAGGAGATCCAGGCCGCGCCGACCACGGGCGGATCGCCGGTGGCGAACGCCATTCGCCCGGCGGGCAAGCATTACGACTACACGGTGAACGGCTGGATGCTCGCGCCGTACGGCCAGCTCACGCTGCCGTTTGCCGGGCGCTGGGAATTCACCGCCGGCGCCCGCCTCGAGCAAGTGCATTACGCGTACGACAATCACATGATCGCAGGCAACACCGACGCAAACGGCGTGCCCTGCCCGTTCGGCGGCTGCCTCTACAACCGGCCGGCGGACCGCAACGACAGCTTTACGAATTTCGCACCCAAGCTGAGCCTGCTCGTGCACCTGACGCCGCGGCAGTCGGCCTACGTCACCCTGGCGCGGGGTTTTCGCGCGCCGGAACAGACCGAGCTCTATCGCCTGCAGCGCCAGCAGTCGGTCGCGGACCTCAATTCTGAGCAGCTCGACAACATCGAGCTCGGCCTGCACGGCGATGCGTCGCCGCTGCGCTATTCGCTTGCCGCGTTCTACATGGACAAGCGCCACGTCATCCTGCGCGACGCGCTCGGCTTCAACGTGAGCGACGGGCGCACCCGGCACCGCGGCGTCGAATTCGATTTCGACTGGCGCTTCGCGCGCGACTGGACGCTGTCCGCAGCCGGCACGATCGCACGCCACACCTACGGCTTCACGCGAGCGGCGGACGGGGGCGAGCAGATTCGCACCGGCAACGACGTCGACACCGCCCCGCGGCAGGTGGGCTCCGCCCGGCTCACCTGGCGGCCCGGGCGCGGGCTGCGCACCGAGCTCGAGTGGGTGCATGTCGGCAAGTACTTCGTCGATGCCGCCAACACCGAGCAGTATCCGGGTCACGATCTGCTGAACCTGCGCGCGAGCTGGAGCATCGCGCCCGCATGGACGCTGCGGGTGCGCATCGACAACCTCACCGACCGCGCCTACGCGGACCGCGCCGACCTCGCATTCGGCAACCTGCGCTATTTCCCGGGGCGCGATCGGAGTTTCTTCGTGGAAATCGGATACCAGCGCGATCCGGCGCCAAGATGACCGGGAGTTGCCGCTCTTGCGTGCCTGGCTGATATCGCTCGCGATCACCGTCGCGCTCGTCGTGCACATCTGGAAGACCGGCCGCGACCGGTTCTGGATCTACGTAGTGGTCCTGCTGCCGGTCGCAGGCGCGATCGCCTACTTCGTCGTCGAGATCCTGCCGGGCCTCTGGCGCAGCCGCGGCACGCAGCGGGCCTTCCGATCGGTGCGCCGGTCGCTGGACCCGGAGCGGAACCTGAGGAGGCTCGAAGCCGAAATGCGCTTCTCGAGCAACATCGACGCGCGCCGGCGCTACGCGGAGGAGCTGGTGGCGAACGGCCGGGCCGCCGACGCGGTCAAGGTGTACGGCGAATCGCTCAAGGGCATCTTCGAGCACGATCCCACGCTGATGCTCGGCCTCGCCCAGGCGCAGTTCGCGAACGGCGAATTCACCGCGGCACGCCAGACGCTCGATGACCTGCGGTCGCACAATCCGGACTACAGGTCATCGGACGGACATCTTCTCTATGCGCGCTCGCTCGAGGGCGAAGGCAATGTGGACAAGGCGCTGGAGGAATACCGCGCGCTCGCGGCCTACTACCCGGGCGCCGAGGCCTGCGTGCGGCTCGCGCAGCTGTTGAAACGACGCGGGGACACGGCCGGCGCCGGCCAGGTGCTCAGGGACCTCCTCGAGCAGGCGCAACGCGCTCCGCGCCACTACCGGCGAATGCAGCGCGAGTGGCTGGACGCCGCGCGCAGAGAACTGCAGCAATAGAAGAGTCAATCCCTGTTCTCGATCACCCGGGAACCTGCTGCGTAATGCAGTGAATGTTGCCACCGCCGAGGAGAATCTCCCGCGCCTCGATCCCGATCACCCGCCGGCGCGGAAACAGGCGCGTGAGCGTGCGCGCGGCTGTCCTGTCGCGCTCCCGATCGAGAAGCGGGAAGATGATCGCCCGGTTGGCGATGTAGAAATTCACGTAGCTCGCGGCCAGCCGCTCGCCCGCGCGACGCGGCCGGGATCCTTTGCGGGGTACGACGCCGCGGGCCTCGGCGGCGGTCATGTAAAGCGGTCGCGGCTGGGGAAGCTTGTGAATCGTGAAGCGCCGGCCGCGCGCGTCGCGCGTGGCCCGCAGCCTCGCAAGAGCGTCGCGTGAGATCCGGTACTGCGGATCGCGGCGATTGTCGGTCCAGGTGAGGCACAAGACGCCGGGCCGGACGAAACAGCAGAGATTGTCGACGTGACCGTCGGTCTCGTCGTTGAAGACTCCGCGGCCGAGCCAGATGACCTTGCGCACGCCCAGATAGCGCTCGAGCCGCTCCTCGATCTCGCGCCGCCCGAGCTCGGGATTGCGGTTGGGATTGAGCAGGCACTCCTCGGTCGTGAGCAGCGTTCCTTCGCCGTCGACATGGATCGCGCCGCCCTCGAGCACGAACGGCGCCCGGTAGCGAGCGACGCGTTCGAGCTTGAGGACCCGCCCCGCAACGCGATCATCCGCGGTCCAGGGACAATAGAGCCCGCCGTGCAGGCCGCCCCAGGCATTGAAGCGCCAATCGACGCCGCGCCGGCGGCCGCGGGCATCAACGAGGAACGTCGGCCCGACGTCGCGCATCCAGGCATCGTTGCTCGCCATCCTCACCACCCGAACCCGCGCGGGCAGGCGTCGCCGCGCATTGGCGAATTGCGCCACCGAGGCACCGACCGTCACCTGCTCGCTCATCGAAATCGCGGACGCCACCCTTATCCAGGCCTCGCGAGCGGGTTCCGCCCCGTCACGCCAGTTGTCCGGTCGTTCCGGCCAGAGCATCCAGCAACCGCGGTGCGGCTCAAATTCTCCCGGCATGCGAAAGCCATCATCGGTTGGCCATGTGGTGAGTGGGGTCGACATCCCAAGTCCTGCGCTATTGCGGTCCTGCCCGGGAACATAATGCCAAAAGCCGCTCGGCAATGATCTACTGCGGCCGTCAGGGACTATCGCGCGCGGCGGCGCTTGCCTATCATCTGCGCTGCACAGGGAAGACACGGCCAAACACGGCAAAAGAGGTTGAGGGCATGCGCGTCCTGGTGGTCGAGGACCATTGCGACATCGCGGAAAACATCCAGGAATATCTCACGGCGAAGGCGAACGAGATCGACGTCGCGGGTTCCGGTGAGGAAGCCTTGCAGCGCCTCGGCGAGCGCCGCTATGACGCCGTCGTGCTCGACCTGATGCTGCCGGGAATCGACGGGCTGTCGCTGTGCCGGCAGCTGCGCGCGGAGCTGCAGCTCCAGGCCCCGATCCTGATGCTCACGGCCAAGGATCTGGTCGTCGACAAGGTAACAGGGTTCGAGGCCGGCGCCGACGACTACATGGTGAAGCCCTTTTCGCTGCTCGAGCTCGAAGCGCGGCTCAAGGCGCTCGTGCGCAGGTCGGTCACCGCGCCCGCGCCGCAAGTGCTGAGTGTCGGCCCGCTGCGCTACGATCCGAATACGCTCACCGCGGAGCGCGACGGCACGCCGATCAAGCTCAATCCGAGCACGCGACGCATCCTCATGCTGCTCATGCAGAACTCGCATCGCGTGGTGACGCGCGAGGAGCTCGAGCGCGAGCTCTGGCCCGACGATGCGCCGGAGGGCGACGTGCTGCGCGCCCACATGTATGCGCTGCGTAACGCCATCGACAAACCGTTCGGCGACCGCTTGCTGCGCACGGTGCACGGCGAGGGCTATCGCCTGACGCTTCCGGATGCGCCTTAGCCGCTCCATCCGCAATCGCTTCGTGATCGCGACCGTCGGGCTGGTGGCGGCCGGCATCGCCGCGCTCATCGCCATGAGCTTCCTGATGGGCCGGGAGATTCGCAGTGACCTGCGCGACGCGACGTTGAGGAGCGAGCTGCAGCAGAGCGCCGAACGCCTGGCGCTCGATCCGGCCGCCCGGCTGTCCCAATCGCGCACCCTGCGGATCTACCGCGCCGAGAGTCCCGAACTGCCGCGGGAGTTCCTTCGCCTTTCCCCCGGCGGTCATCAATTTGTCCCGGTGGGCAAGCGCCTCTACCACGTGATGGTGCGGGACACCCCGGCCGGCCGGCTGTACGCGAGCTTCGACATCACAGAGCGTGAGCACCTCGAAACCGTCGACCGCTGGATCGTGATCGGCGGCGGAGTGTTCATCGTACTGATCATCGCCTTGGCCGCGATCTGGCTCGCGCGCAGCCTCCTTTCGCCCATCGACCGGCTCGCCGCGCAGCTCGAGCACATCAGCCCCGAGGATCGCAGCGTGCGCCTCGGCGGCGCCTTCCGCGGTACGGAGCTCGCGCCGATCGCGAACTCCATCGACGGCTTCCTCGAGCGCCTCGACGGCTTCGTGCAGCGCGAACAATCGTTCACGGAGGCCGCGAGCCACGAGCTGCGCTCGCCGCTCGCGGTGCTCCAGGGCGCGACAGAACTGCTCGCCGAGCAGGCGCGCGAGCAGCCGGCACTCGCGCGCGCGGTCGAGCGCATCCGCCGGGCGACGCGCGACATGTCGGACTTCACGCACACCCTGCTGCTGCTCGCGCGCGAGCCGAAGAGCATCACCAACCCGGGCGAGCAATGCGACGTGACCGAGATCGCTGGCCGGGTAATCGAGGAGCAGCGCGTCCTCATGAGCGCCAAGCCGGTGGCAATACGATGCGAATGCTCGACATCCATTGTCGTGTCCGCGCCAGCGTCGCTGGTGAAGATCGTGCTGAGCAACCTTTTGCGCAACGCGATGTCGGCGACCGAGTCCGGGACCATCTCCTGCTGCGTGCAGGGCCGGACCCTCAAGCTCAGCGATTCCGGCCCCGGCATCCCGGAGCACGCGATGGGCCGGATTTTCGAGCGCAACTTCTCGCTGCGACCGGGCGGTCATGGCGTCGGCCTGCACCTCACAAAACGCATCTGCGATCACTTCGGCTGGTCGATCGCGCTCGAATCCACGCCCACCGGAACGATCGCGCGCGTCACGTTCTGACGACGCGCTGTGCTACCATTCGCGCCCGAATTCGGGGCCTTTCCGGCCCGGAGCCTGAGCTCATGTCGACCGCCAAAGCCGTCAAGTACGCCGTCCCCGCCGGCGGCGCGAAGATGTCCATTCGTAACGGGAAGCTCGCCGTTCCCGACAATCCGATCATTCCCTTCATCGAGGGCGACGGCACGGGACCGGACATCTGGCGCGCCAGTGTGCGCGTCATGGACGCAGCGGTCGCGAAGGCCTACGGCGGGCGGCGCAAGATCCACTGGATGGAGATCTACGCCGGGCAGAAGTCGAACGATCTCTACAACACCTGGCTCCCCGACGAGACCGTCGACGCCTGTCGCGAATACCTCGTCTCGATCAAGGGGCCGCTCACGACGCCGATCGGCGGCGGCATCCGCTCGCTCAACGTCGCGCTGCGCCAGCTCCTCGACCTGTACGTGTGCCTGCGTCCGGTGCGCTGGTTCAAGGGCGTGCCCTCGCCCGTGCGCTCGCCGGAGAAGGTCGACATGGTGATCTTTCGCGAGAACACCGAAGACATCTACGTAGGCATCGAGTTCGAGCTCGGCACGGAAGAGAACCGCCGCTTTCTCGAGATGTTCAAGCGCGAGTTCCCGAAGGCCTACGCGAAGATCCGCTTTCCGGAGACCTCCGGCATCGGCATCAAGCCGGTGTCGCGCGAGGGTACGGAGCGGCTGTTCCGCTCCGCGGTCGAGTACGCGATCCGCAACAAGCGCAAGAGCGTCACGATCGTGCACAAGGGCAATATCCAGAAGTACACCGAAGGATCGTTCCGCAACTGGAGCTACGCACTCGCCGAACGCGAGTTCGCCGCTGAAACCTATACGTGGGAGCAATGGGAGCGCACCAAGGCGGCCAAGGGTGAGAAGGCGGCGAACGCCGAGCAGGACGCGGCCAAGCAGGCCGGCAGGGTCATCATCAAGGACGCGATCGCGGACATCGCGCTACAGCAGGTGCTCACCCGTGCCGACGAGTTTGACGTGATCGCGACCACCAACCTGAACGGCGACTACCTGTCCGACGCGCTCGCCGCACAGGTCGGGGGCATCGGCATCGCACCCGGTGCCAACATCAATTACGTCACCGGCCATGCCGTGTTCGAGGCAACGCACGGCACCGCCCCGAAGTACGCGAACCTCGACAAGGTGAATCCGGGCTCGGTCATCCTGTCGGGCGAGATGATGCTGCGCTACATGGGCTGGGTCGAGGCCGCCGACGCGATCATCGAGTCGATGAACAAGTCGATCGGCCAGCGCACCGTCACCTACGACTTTGCGCGCCTGATGGAAGGCGCACGCGAGGTCAAGTGCAGCGAGTTCGGGGACGTGCTCATCCGCAATCTCTGAGCGCACGATGGGAACATCCCTGATCCGCGGCGCCCCCGTGAGACGCTAGGAAATCAGGAATGTCCCCCTTTCCGAGCGACACCGCCCGCTTCATCGCTTCGGCGTTTGCCGACTACAACGCCGAGTTTCGCGCCATCACGCGGCGCGCGCCGCTGCGTTTCGAGGCGCGCGACTGGCGCGGCAGCCAGCGCGATGCCGTCGAGCGCATCGAGCTCTACGACCGCTTCGTGAACGCCACGGTCGCGCAGCTTCAGGCGCGTCTTGGCGAGCGTGCACTCGATGCTGCCCTGTGGCGCGATGTCAAGGCGCGCTTCACAGTGCTCATCGAGGACCTTCCCGATCGGGAGTTCACCAAGACCTTCTTCAGCTCGCTCGCGCGCCGCCTCTACGGCACGGTGGGCGTCAATCCGGAGCTCGAATACGTCGCCCTCGATCTCGATCCGCTCGCGGGCATGACGAGCCAGACGGTTACCAGTACCTACATCAACCGTGGCTCGCTCGCGCTGCTCCTCGAGGAGGCGCTGGCGGACTTCCGCTTCCGCACCCCGTACCGAGATTTCGATCGCAGCGTCGCGCACGTCGCCCAGGAGATCACCGCCTATTGCGCCGCCGTCGGCGAGCGGCGTGCCGTGCAGACGGTCGAGATCATCCGGCCGGTCTTCTTCCAGCAGACGCGTGCCTATCTCGTCGGGCGCGTCCTCGGGCGCGGCTGGCAGCTGCCGCTCGTCATCGCGCTCAAGAACAGCGAGCGCGGCGTACTGGTCGACGCGGTGATGCTCGCCGAGGATGACGTCAGCATCGTGTTCGGCTTCACGCGCTCCTATTTTCACGTCGATCTCGAGCGCGTGGGCGAGGCGGTCGTGTTCCTGAAGTCGATCCTGCCGCGCAAGCCCGTGAGCGAGCTGTTCACGGTGCTCGGACGCGCGAAGCAGGGCAAGACCGAGCGCTACCGCGAGCTCTTCCGCCACCTGCAGCAGGCCGGCGATCACTTCGTGCACGCGCCCGGAGAGCGCGGACTCGTCATGATCTGCTTCACCCTGCCCTCGTTCGACGTCGTTTTCAAGGTGATCCGCGACCGCTTTCCGCCGAGCAAGAACATTCTGCGCGAGGAGGTGCGGGCGAAATACGAGCTCGTCTTCAAGCACGACCGCGCCGGGCGCCTGGTCGACGCGCAGGAATTCCGGCGCCTGAGGTTCCCGCGCGACCGGTTTGCGCCGGAGCTCCTCGAGGAGCTCGCGAGTGAAACCGCCGCGACCGTGCACTCGGACGGCGAGGACCTCATTTTCGGCAACGTCTATATCGAGCGGCGCATGACGCCGCTCAACCTGTACCTGAGAACCGCGACGCGCGAGCAATCCGAGCGCGCGGTGCTCGACTACGGCCAGGCGATCCGCGATCTCGCCTACAGCAACATCTTCGCCGGCGACCTGCTGCACAAGAACTTCGGCGTGACGCGCCACGGGCGCGTGATTTTCTACGACTACGACGAGCTCTGCCAGGTGACCGACTGCCGCTTCCGCGACCTGCCGCAGGCGACCAACGAGGAAGACGAGATGCGCGCCGAGGCCTGGTTCTACGTGGCCGAGAACGACGTCTTCCCGGAGACCTTCATGGCCTTCCTTGCCTTCGACGCCGAGCAGCGCGAGGCCTTCCTCAAGGCGCACGGCGAAATCCTGACGGCGGATTTCTGGCGCCACGTGCAGCAGCGACTCACGGAGGGCGAAGTGCTCGAGGTGCTTCCCTACAGCCGGCACCGCGTGCGGGTCGCGAGCAGCGGGTGAGGGCGGCGCGCCAGGGCTGCGGCGCGGTCGCGCGCGGCCCGAGATTCTTCGCGAGGAACTTCTCGGCCGCCGTGAGCGGCGTCACGCGGCCGGACTGACGTTCCATAGTCACCGATCTACCGGCCAGCCCGCTCCAGTGCCTGCGTCAGATCGGCGATCAGATCGTCCGCGTCCTCGATGCCGATCGAGAGGCGCACCGTCCCATCGACGACACCCGAAATTCGCTGCTGCTCGGCCGTCAGGTCGCGCGCCCTGAGCATCTGCGGCGCCATGACGAGCGACTCCGTGGAGCCGACGCTCGCGGTCAGCCCGAAGAGCTCGAGCGCCTCACAGAAAACGGTCGCGGCGCGCTCGCCGCCTGCGAGATCGAATGCGACGACGCCACCGAAGTCCTGCATCTGCTTGCGCGCAAGAGCGTTCTGCGGGTGGGTTGCGAGACCCGGATAGTGGACACGCGCTACCGCAGGATGCTCCGCGAGGAACTCGGCCACCGTCTGCGCCGTTTCCGCGATCGCGCGATAGCGCAGGAAGTACGTCTTCAGGCCGCGCAGCACCAGAAAGGCAGCATGCGGATCGAGGAGGCTTCCGAGCAGGATGTGGTCCTGGCGGATCGGACGGATGAGCTCCGCGCGACCGATGATGGCGCCGGCGAGAACGTCGCTGTGGCCGCTTGCGAACTTCGTGAGGCTGTGCAGGTAGAGATCCACTTCGTACTGGCCGTGGTTGTGCAGGCCCGCAAACGTATTGTCGAGCACCGCGAGCGCGCCATGACGATGCGCGAGCTCGGTGAGGCGCGCGATGTCGGCAATCTTCGTCACCGGATTGGTCGGACTCTCGAACACGACCGCCCGCGTCGGCCGGGCGGCAAGCGTGCGCTCGACGCCGTCGAGGTCCTCGATCGAAAGGAGCGTGAGGCTCACGCCGTAGCGCGACAGGATGCGCTGCACGAACCTGCGCGTGGGCGCGTAGGTCTCGACGAAACCAAGCACGTGATCGCCCTGCCTGAGCATCGACAGGAGCGCCCCCGCCGTGGCCGCCATGCCCGAGCCGGTGACAACCGCATCGTCGCGGCCCTGCAGCTCCGCGAGCACGCGCTCGAGCTGGCGCACGGTCGGATTCGAGACGCGGCTGTAGGAGAACCCCGGGGCCTCGCCGCGCTGCGACTTCAGCGTCTCACCGACGCTCGCGAACTCGAACTTGACCGACTGGTAGATCGGATCCACGAGCGCCCGGTTTCCGGGCGGCAATCCGACCGGCGGCGGATGATTGACGCGCGTCCGCTTCCTCATGGGAACAGCGTACATTGAAATTGCCGCGGCCGTTAAGGGACAATTCGCGCCCCCGCGCCACGGCTGACCGGAGCCTCCATGGATTTCAAGCTCACCGACGACCAACTCCTGATCCAGACGGCAGCGCGCGAGTTCGCACAGAACGAGATCGTGCCGGTCGCCGCGCGGCACGACGCAAGTGGCGAGTTTCCGCACGCGACCATCCGCAAGGCGGGCGAGCTCGGCTTCATGGGCGTCGAGGTTCCGCCGGAATACGGCGGCTCGGGCCTCGATGCAATCAGCTTCGTACTCGTCATGGAGGAGATCGCCGCGGCCGACGCCGCCCATGCGACGATCGTGTCGGTCAACAACTCTCTTTACTGCAACGGGATTCTGCAGTTCGGCACGCATGAGCAGCGGCTCAAGTACGTGCTGCCGGTCGCGTCCGGCAAGGCCGTGGGCTGCTACGGCCTCACCGAGCCGCAGTCGGGCTCCGATGCCGTCGGCATGCGCACCCGCGCCACGCTGTCGGCGGACGGCCGCCATTACCTCATCAACGGCAAGAAGTCCTGGATCACCTCGGGACCAGTCGCCGAGTACATGCTGCTGTTCGCCATGACGCATCCCGAGCGCAAGGGCAAGGGCATCACGGCGTTCCTCATCGACGCGAACCGGCCCGGATATCTGCGGGGCAAGACCGAGCCGAAGCTCGGCATCCGCGCCTCGGCGACCTGCGAGATCGAGTTCGCCGACTACCAGTGCCCGGTGGAGAACCGCCTCGGCGAGGACGGCCAGGGGTTTCAGATCGCGATGACGGTGCTCGACCAGGGGCGCATCGGCATCGCGGCGCAGGCCGTCGGCATCGCGCGCGCGGCGTACGAGGCCTCGGTCGAATTCGCGCGCGAGCGCCAGGCGTTCGGCGCGCCGATCGGCTCGTTCCAGATGATCCAGCAGAAGATCGCGGACATGAAGGTGCGGCTCGAAGCCGCGCGCCTTCTGACCCTGCGGGCCGCCTGGAACAAGGCGCGCGTGAAGCGCGAAGGCGGCCGCAACAGCCTCGAGGCGAGCATGGCCAAGCTGTACGCATCCGAGGCCGCGATGTTCATCGCCCACCAGGCCGTGCAGATCCATGGCGGCATGGGCTATAGCAAGGAATTGCCGGTCGAGCGGTACTTTCGCGACGCGAAGATCACGGAAATCTACGAGGGCACGAGCGAGATCCAGCGGCTGGTGATCGCCCGCGCCGAGACCGGCCTTCGCTGAAGCGCCTCCGATCGCCCTACACCGCATTCCAGGAGTCACGCCATGCGCCTCGCTGCGACCGCACTGCCCATCGCTTGCACGATCGTCTGCACCGGCCTCGCGCTTGCCGATACCACCTCTCATTACCAGGTTCTGTTCGAGGGCAAGCGCAGCGGATCGCAGACGACCACCGTGCGCAGCAACGGAACAATCGCAGTCGACTTCAGCTACCGCCAGAACGGCCGCGGCCCCGATCTGCACGAGGAGATCACGCCCGGCCCGGATGGGACGCCGCTGCGCTATCGGGTGCGGGGCAAATCCACCTTCGGCGCACCGGTCGAAGAGTCCTATGCGCGCAAGGGGAACCGCGCGATCTGGCGCGCGTCGGCCGATCACGGCGAGGCTACGCTGTCACGGCCAGCCATCTACGTGCCGGTGGACAGCTCTATCGAGATGATCGCGGTCGTGGCGCGCGCGATTGCGCGCCAGCCGGGTGGCACCCTCGCCGCTCTGCCCGCTGGCGAGCTGCGGCTCGACAAGCTCAGGGAAACGACGCTGAACGCGAACGGCACGCCGATCCCGGTCGCGCTCTACAGCCTGAGCGGCATCGACGTTCAACCCGGTTTCGTCTGGCTTACCCGCGATGCGGCGATGCGGCTTGTCGCGCTGATCAGCCCGGGTTCGATCCAGGTCATCGACGACACCCTCGAAGCGCAGGCGGGGGAGCTTGAGCAGCAGCAGGTGCTCGCGGAAGCGGAACTGCAGCAGGCGCTCGAGAAGCGCCTCGCACATCGCTTTGCCGAACCGATCGTGTTTCGCAATGTTCGCGTCTTCGATTCGGCGGCCGCGCGGCTCACGGAGACCGCCGATGTCTTCATCGACCGGGGGCGCATCGCCGCGATCTACCCCGCCGGCGCCCCATTGCGCGCAGCGGGGACGGTCATCGATGGCAAGGGCCGCGTTCTGATGCCGGCGCTCTTCGACATGCACACGCACGAAGGCGCCTGGGACAGCCTGCTGCAGATCGCAGGCGGCATCACGGTGACGCGCGACATGGGCAACAACAACCGCGCCCTCACCGCCCTCAGGGCACGGATCGACTCAGGCGCGATCGTGGGTCCCACGATCCTGCCGGCGGGCTTCATCGAAGGCGAAAGCCCCTACTCCGCGCGCGGCGGATTCGTGGTGGACGATCTTCAGGGCGCGAAGGATGCAGTCGACTGGTATGCCGAGCGCGGCTACCGCCAGATCAAGATCTACAACTCGTTTCATCCCGACTGGGTGAAGGAAACGGCGGCATACGCGCACCTGCGCGGCCTGAGGGTGAGCGGCCATATTCCCGCGTTCATGAAGGCCGAGGATGCGGTGCGCGACGGGTACGACGAGATCCAGCACGTCAACCAGGTGCTGCTCAATTTCTATGTCACGCCGACCACCGACACGCGCACGCTCGCGCGCTTCTATCTCATCGCCGACAACGTGCACGCGCTCGATCTCGATTCAAGGCGGGTCACGAACCTCATTGACCTGCTGAGGGAGCACGGCACGTCGATCGACCTGACGCTCGCGACCTTCGAGCCGAGCTTCACGCAACTGCAGGGCGAACCGAACCCTTCCTATGGCATGGTCGCCGAGCACGTCCCAATCTCGCTGCAGCGCGCCTGGCGCACGAATTCGATGAACGCGACGCCGCAGAACATTGCGACGTGGCGCGCCTCCTATGCGCGGATGCTCGAGTTTGCGGGGAGGCTCTACCGCGCCGGAATCCCGATCGTCGCGGGCACGGATAATATCCCGGGCTTCACGCTGCATCGCGAGCTCGAACTCTATGTGAAGGCCGGCATCCCGCCGGCCGAAGCGCTCAGGATAGCCACCTGGAACGGCGCGAAGTACACGGGCACGCTCGCCGAGCGCGGCTCCGTCGAGCGCGGCAAGCGCGCCGACCTCATTCTCGTCGACGGCGACCCGACGATGAACATCTCCGACATCCGCCGGATCAGTCTCGTCATGAAGGGCGATACGGTGTATTACCCCGCCGAGGTGTACGAAGCCGTGGGCGTGCGGCGGTTCGTCGATCCGCCGGCGGTGACGCCGGCGCAGTGATCCGACTGCAAGCCGCAGGCTACCTCACGCTGTAGCCGCGAGCCTCGAGGCAGGCCGTCTCGGCGCGGCGGTACTCCGCGCGCTTTTGCGTCACCTGCGATTCATCCACGCCGCCCAGCGGCTGCGTGGGATCGTAGCCCGTCTGCTGCGCGGCCCAGCTGTGACACTCGTACCGGTCCGTCGCCATCTGCTCGGAGCTCTGACCTTTTCCGGGATAGACAAAGAGCTCATCGTCTCGATCCGGCGTCGTGGTCGCGGCGGCCGCATCCTGCGGAGGCTCGGTCACGACGTACTCGCGCGCCTCGGGACGCCATACATAATAGGTGTCATCCGCGTAGTAGTACGGCACGCCTCCGACCCAGATCGTCGTGTAGAACGGCGGCAGCACCGGGATCCCGATTCCAAAGGGCGGCGCGATCACGACGAACCCCAGTCCCGAGCGGCGATACCAGGCGCCCTCGTGGAAGTAATACGGGACGTGACCACGGTACCGTGTGAAGTACGCATTGCGCGGCAACTCGCGGACGGCGAACCCGCGCGGCGGGTAGTAATGGTCGTGATTGTAACGACGGTCGAACACGTAGCCTCGCGGCGCCGGCGCGCGGCCCCGGTCGCCCCGGTCGCCCCGGTCGTTGCGGTCCTGTCTCTGCTCGCGTCCCTGGTCGTGTCCCCGGTCTTCGGCGAGCGCCGCACTCGCGGAGCAGGCCAGCAGGATCAGCGCCAGGGGCAGGGTCAGCGAAAATGATCGATTGGCATTCACTTCGGGATTCCTCGCTTGCTATTTGACGGTATAGCCCCGGCCTTCGAGGCAGGCGGTGATCGCTCTGCGGTAATCGTTCGATTGCCGCTCGAGACGCCCCGCGATTTCGGCGTCGCGTGCGTCATAGCGTCGCTGAACCTGCTGCGCCTGCTGCTGGCGTGCGGCATCGGATGCTGCACCGAGGAGGGCCCCGGCGACCGCTCCAATCGCAGCACCGCCGCCGGCATCGCGTGGCCGTGACACAGCGGCGCCGATGATGG
>Ga0316620_10000573_pt1 | contig 14877 bp, 12 predicted proteins | sample OWC_Aug_M1_C1_D5_FD_207651 | JGI IMG/M metagenome (GOLD analysis project Ga0316620, IMG submission 207651) | Wetland soil microbial communities from Old Woman Creek delta, Ohio, United States - OWC_Aug_M1_C1_D5_B | ecosystem: Environmental > Terrestrial > Soil > Wetlands | place: USA: Ohio... | reverse complement strand
TCCCAGGCGCCGACATTGCACTGCCCTGTGTCGGCGTATCCCACGGCAACTGCGGTGCCGTCGGACCTGAGCCCTACCGTGTGCTGCCGGCCTGCGGAGACCTGCACGATGTTTGTCCAGCTACCGACATTGCACTGCCCGTAGCCGTTATACCCCACGACGACCATCGTGCCGTTGGCTCTAAGCCCTACCGTGTGAAGCCAACCTGCGGAGACCTGGATGATGTTTGTCCAGCCACTGACCTGGCACTGCCCGGCGCCATTGTCCCCCGCCGCGACCACGGTGCCGTCCGACTTGAGTCCCACCGAGTGATAAAGCCCTGCCGAGACCTGGATGATGCCTGTCCAGCCCATGATATCGCACTGCCCCTGGCCGTTGTCTCCCACGGCCACCACGGTGCCGTCGGACTTAAGTCCCAGAGTATGATGGGCGCCTGCGGAGACTTGGATAATGTTTGTCCAGCCGCCGACATTGCACTGACCGGCGGTGCTATCTCCCACGGCGACGACTGTGCCGTCTGCCCTAAGCCCCACACTATGATGGGCCCCCGCGGCCACCTGGATGATGTTTGTCCAGCCGTCGACATTGCGCTCCCCGTGGTCATTGGCCCCGACGGCGACCACAGTGCCATCGGACCTCACCCCCAGCGTGTACAAGTCACCTGCGGCCACCTGGATGATGTCTGTCCAGCCGCCGACATTGCACTGCCCATTGCCATTGTATCCCACGGCCAGCACGGTCCCGGCGGCCCTGAGCCCAATCGTGTGATAGCCGCCCGCCGATGCCATGAACCTCGGCGCAAACACGGCGGTGATTCCATAGTTACCGTTCATGGTGATGGTGGTTGAGGCAGCCTTCAGATCAGCAATCGTGCCCACCTGGCCGATCCAGCTGAAGAACCGGTAGCCACTATCCGCGCTCGTCACGAGGCTAACCACGGCGCTAGCATTCCGGGTAAACGTACCTTCACCCGGCGTCGTGACGGAACCGCCGGCGCTGCTGGAGATGGTCAGGGTGTACTGGGGGGGTGGAATCAGCGCAAAGTTGGCAGTGACGGTTACGCTTTGGGTTGGCATGGTGAAGGTGGTCGTGGCAGCAGCTGCACTACCAAATGTACCCGCGGGTGCACTCCAGTTAGTAAACGTGTAGCCTGCGATGGCCACTGCTTGTATATTGACTACAGTGCCTGCTGTGTAAGGTGAAGCACCAGTCAAATCGGCTGCCGTTCCGCTACCACCAGGAGCTACTGCCATGGTGAGGCTGTAGACCGGCACAAAGTTGGCGGTGACGGTTACGTTCTGGGCCGGCATGGTGAAGGTGGTCGAGGCAGCAGTGGCACTACCGAATGTGCCCGCGGGTGCTACCCAGTTGACAAACCGATAGCCACCAGCCGCAGTGGCGACGATGGGGACCGCTGTGCCCGCAGAATACGCATGCGGTCCCACCGCAGGGCTTGTTGAGCCACTGCCGGCTACTGCCATGGTCAGGGTGTACTGAACGGGCGGAATCACGGCGAAATTGGCGGTGACGGTTACATTCTGAGCAGGCATGGTGAAGGTCGTTGTGGCGGAACTGGCGTTGGTGAATGAGCCCGCTGATGCCGTCCAGTTAGAAAAGTAGTAGCCACCGGCTGGGTTGGCGATGACGGGAACCGATGTGCCTGCGGCGTACGTATGCGGTCCCACGGCCGGGCTTGTTGAGCCGCTGCCAATTATCGCCATGGTCAGGGTGTACTGGCCAGGCGGGAAGGGCGGACCCTCCACGAGGTTGGCGGTGACGGTTACATTCTGAGCAGGCATGGTGAAAATGGTGGTGGCGGAACTGGCGTTGGTGAATGAGCCCGCCGGTGCCGTCCAGTGAGAGAAGTAGTAGCCACTAGCCGGGCTGGCGCTGATGGGAACCGGTGTGCCTGCGGTGTACGTATGCTGTCCCACCGTGGGACTCGTTGAGCCACTGCCATTTACCGCCATGGTCAGGGTATAGGGCATAGCCACTGCAAAGTTAGCGGTGATTGAGTAGTTGCCGTTCATGATGATGGTAGTTGAGGCAGCATTGACATTGGCAATAGCGCCTACGTTGCCAGTCCAGTTCACAAAGTAATAGCCGCCAGCCGCAGTGGCAATGATAGGAACCACTGTACCTGCGGCATAGCTGTGCTGTCCCACCGCCGGGCTTACTGAGCCGCCACCAGTTGCCGCCATGGTCAGGGTATAGTACGTCACCACCGTCTGCTCAAAATTAGCTGTGATTGAATAGTTGCCGTTCATGGTGATGGTGGTGGAAGCAGCATTGACATTGGCAACGCTGCCTACGTTGCCGGTCCAGTTGACAAAGTGATAGCCACCGGAGGGCGTAGCACTGATGGAGATGACCGCGCCTGCGCCGTAGGTATGCTGCCCAACCGTCGGGCTTGTCGAGCCGCTGCCAGTCACCCCCACGGCTAGGCTATAGAACGTCGCCTCTGTCTCTTCAAAGGTTGCCCTGATTGAGTAGTTGCCGTTCACGGTTATGGTGGTCGAGGCGGCATTGGGATTAGCAATCGTGCCCACAGCACCAGTCCACTTGGCAAACCGGTAACCACTGCTCGGCGTGGCCATCAGATCAAGGACCCTGCCAGCGTCACACTTGAACGTCCCCTCGCCAGGGTCGGTTACCGACCCCCCTTCGCCGCTGGCAATGGTAAGATCATACTTAACAGTGCGGGTGGCCTCGCCAACACAGCCTGTTGTTCCCACAATTAGGGCTACTATGACCAAAGAGAGGACAACTCTTGCTATGTGATGGCGTCTAATCGAATTCAGCATTGCATTCATGCTCTGCCTCTTATCTGTTTGCCCAGTAGCCAGGACTGCCGCATTTCTGAGCCGCCCTGTGTTTTGGAAGGGAGGATAGATTTCAATGCGGCAGCAAGCAAAGTCCGGCTGACATGTTTATGTGTGCTCCCGCGAGCATATTCCCGACTGCGAGAATCCACTGACGCACACACCTGACCACCAACCTAATACAAGCCTTATAGCATCATTCTACCATCAATCAGGCGGTTGTCAATAGCTTGTCCTCGTTCAGTGCCTTGGTGACAATCACCTCCTTTTGCCAGGCCGGCCAAAGGTCGGATATCCAGGGTATCTAGTTGAACTAAGTCACCTGGATCATAGCTCTCTTTTGCGGAGAGAGTTATGCTAGAATCCAGCAGGGGTTCATATGGTAAGCGCTGAGGAACTGAAATATTGGGTAGCTTTCTCCCGGATACCCGGGATTGGTCGGGTACGGATTTCTCAGCTGAAAGAGTACTTCGGCAGTCTGCAGGACGCCTGGAAAGCTCCCGAGGGCAAGTTGAAGCAAGCGGGACTAGACTCACGAAGCATAGATGCTCTTGTGACCCTGCGCCCGAGGATCTCCATGGATGCCGAGATGGAGAACTTGGGACGCTACAAGGTAAATGTGTTGATTTGCGAGGATGTTCATTATCCTGCGAGATTAAAAGAAATTTATGATTATCCGCCCGTGCTTTATGTAAGGGGTAGTCTGCCAGCCGAAGATGAGCCTTGCCTGGCCATAGTCGGTACCCGCCGTCCCACGGTCTACGGGAGGCAGGTAACCGAAGAGATTGTAGCGAACTTAGCCCGAAGCGGGATCGCAATCGTCAGCGGATTAGCCCGGGGAATTGACTCTGTGGCTCATCGGGCTGCTCTGGATGCCGTGGGCAAAACCGTAGCTGTGTTCGGCTCCGGTTTGGATATCGTCTACCCCGGGGAGAATGCAAAATTGGCTCAAGCTATTATGGAGCATGGTGCTCTGGTGAGCGAATATCCTCTAGGCGTCAAGCCTAAGGCCGAGAACTTCCCACTCCGCAATCGCATTATGAGTGGCTTGAGTCTGGGGGTGCTGGTAGTGGAAGCCGGAGAAAGGAGTGGAGGTTTGATCACGGCCCATCAGGCGGTCGAACAGAATCGAGAAGTCTTCGCTATTCCGGGTAGCATTCTCTCCCCGGCCAGTCAGGGGACTAACCGTCTCATTCAGGAAGGAGCTAAGCTAGTTCGCAATTATGCCGATATTCTCCAGGAGTTAAACCTGACCATCGTAGTGCAGCAAGCAGAAATTAAGGAATTTTCCCCGGCTAACGAGGTTGAATCTGCTATACTAAAACAATTGAGCTCTGAGCCCAGTCATATAGATGAAATTTGCCGCCGCAGCGGTTTGACTATGCCAGAGGCAAGCAGCACTCTAGCAATGCTGGAGCTCAAAGGGATTGCCAGGCAGGTAGGAAACATGAACTACGTGCTGGCTCGAAGGAACTAGAGCACCACAAGGCAATCTTGCTATTGTTCCGACAACCCAATTAAATTTAGGGCAGATTCGTAAGGTTCCCAAGAGGTGCCCGTGACTTCTTGGGGTTAGGTTAAGAGAGGATAAGTCATGACAAGTAAACTAGTTATCGTCGAATCTCCGGCCAAAGCCAGGACGTTAAACAAAATTCTGGGGCGCAGCTATAGCGTCAAAGCCTCTCTCGGGCATGTGCGCGATTTGCCCAGGTCAAGCCTCGGGGTCGATATAGAGAAAAGCTTCGCGCCCAAGTATGTTATTCCCCCGGGGAAGAAAAAGATCATCGGTGAAATCAAAGCCGCGGTTAGTAAGGCTCGTTCCGTCTATTTGGCTACCGACCCTGACCGCGAGGGAGAAGCGATTTCCTGGCACCTGGTACAGGCAACCAAGCTGGACAAGAACGACAGACCCGTTCATCGCGTAGTCTTCCACGAAATAACCGAGGATGCAGTTCAAGAAGCTTTCCAAAGTCCCCGCTCTATTGATATGAACCTGGTGAATGCCCAGCAAGCCCGGCGCATCCTGGATAGACTTGTGGGCTACAAGCTGAGTCCGCTTTTGTGGCGAAAGGTACAGAGGGGACTTTCGGCAGGCAGGGTTCAATCGGTGGCTGTGAGGATGATTGTGGACCGCGAACAAGAGATTCAAGGCTTTGTTCCCCAGGAGTACTGGATTATGGAAGTTGAGCTGGCTCCGTCTGAAGAAGAGAAGGCAGCTTTTAGAGCCAGGTTGTTCGCTCTGGCCGATGGCACCAAGCTGGATATTGGCAGTAAGGACGAGGCGGGCAGGGTCATCGCCGACTTAGAAAAGGCTGAATATGCAGTTAAGACGGTGGTGACTAGACAGGTAGCTCGTCAGCCGGCCCCCCCCTTCATCACCAGCACCCTGCAGCAAGAGGCCTGGCAGAAGCTGCACTTCACAGCCTCGCGAACTATGGTTATTGCACAGCAACTCTACGAAGGATTGCCCCTGGGCAAGGAAGGTTCAGTAGGACTTATCACCTACATGCGCACCGATTCTACCCATGTGGCTGCCTCCGCCATAACCGAGGCGAGGGAGTTCATCGGCGAGAAATACGGAACCGAATTCCTCCCGTCAAAGCCACGCAGTTTCGCCAGGAAAGCAAAGTGGGCCCAGGAAGCTCACGAGGCAATTAGGCCCACCAAGATTCACCGACAGCCGGAGCAGCTCAAACCATTTCTCGACCTGGCCCAGCTAAAGCTCTACGAACTTATCTGGAAGCGTATGGTCGCCAGTCAGATGTCAGCAGCTTTGTACGACACAACCAATGTGGAGATAAGGGCAAGCAATACTGAGAATCAACCTCAAGGATATCTACTAAAAGCAAGTAGCTCTGTGGTCAAATTCCCAGGTTTCATAGCTGTCTACAGCGAAAGCAGGGATGAAGATGAACAAGGGCAAAGGTCGGATTTCATTGGAGTCTCCCTGCCCAGGCTGAAGATTGGAAACAAACTACTTTACCTGGGAACCTTTCCCGAACAATGTTTTACCCAGCCGCCACCTCGCTACACTGAGGCCACACTGATAAAGGCACTGGAGCAGAAAGGAATCGGACGCCCCAGTACCTATGCCCCTATCCTGTCCACAATTCAGGATCGAGACTACGTTAACAAAGCCGAAGGTAAATTCCACCCTACGGAGCTAGGGTTAACGGTTAACAGAATTCTGACTGCGCATTTCCCCAGAATCGTTGACCCTGGTTTCACAGCTCAGATGGAAGAACAACTGGACGAAATAGCCCAAGGTAAGTATGAATGGATAGCTGCTTTGCAGGAATTTTATCCCCCCTTCCAGGATATGTTGGACAAAGCTTGGACAAACTTAGAAAAAGTCAACATGACTCAGGCTAGCGAAGAGACATGCCCCAAATGCGGTCGCCCCATGGTCATAAGGGTCGGACGTTTCGGCAAATTCCTTGCCTGTAGCGGCTATCCTGACTGTAAAACGACCATGCCTTACATAGTTAAGACCGGGATTCCTTGCCCCCAGTGTGGCGGCGACCTTGTGAAAAGAATCAGCAAAAAGAAGAGGGTATTTTATGGGTGCAGCAAGTTTCCCAAATGCCAGTTCACCGTAAATCGCAAGCCAGTAGCTCAACCTTGCCCTGACTGTGGCAGTCTTCTGATACAATACAGAGAGGATTGGGTCAAATGCATCGCTTGTCAACGCAAAGTAAGATTGTCCGAGACGGAGAAACAAAAAGAGGAGGCAGCCCTATGAGGATTCTAGTTATCCATGGACCGAATTTGAATATGCTGGGCAAGAGAGATAAGTCGATTTACGGAGAAAAGACCCTGCAGGAAATTGATGCCTTACTAAAGAAGGAGGCCAAGGCATTAGGTGTCGATGTGGTGATCTTTCAGTCCAATCATGAAGGGGCACTCATAGACTTTGTCCAGGAGCAAGCCGGTTCCGCCCGTGGCATAATAATTAACCCGGGTGCCCTCACCCACTACGGGTTTTCTCTGCTCGATGCCCTGGTTGACAGCAAATTACCTATCATAGAAGTCCATTTATCCAATATCTACCGCCGTGAGGAATGGCGAGCTAAGTCTATAATTGCCCCTATAGCTCAAGGGCAGATAAGCGGCTTGGGTTGGAGGGGATATGGTGCTGCCCTGCAAGTTCTGGTCAGCAAGCTGAAAGCAAAGCCTTCGCGTTAGGATGCTAGGCTCCCTTTCTTTGCCCGAATGGCACTCTGCAATAGCCGATTGGCCGCCACACAGCAGAGTCTACGTGGAAGTGGCGCGAAAGGCCACTTCTGTTGACATTTTCAGGATTGGCGTTTCTTAAAATCCTCTAGATCAAGCGTATTTATGAAGTCCTTATATGCCGACAGCCCCTTCATCTCCTGTTCATCCACCTTCCCTTCGGGAGCAGGTTTGCCTGTCTCTTCTTCAAGTATGATGCCCGCCTTTTCCAATACGGATTCCTCAACATATATTGGTGCACCGACTCTTACAGCCAAGGCCAATGCATCGCTGGGTCGAGAATCAATGTCCAGTTGTTGGCCATCGACGGTAAGTGCAAGTCTGGCGTAGAAAGTGTCCTCCTTAAGCCCGTTCACCACTATATACTGAACTGAAGCCCCTAGGGTAGAAATCACAGATTGCAGCAAATCATGCGTCAGGGGGCGAGACAATTGGACATTTTGCAGCTTTACGGCAATAGCATCTGCTTCAGCAGGACCAATCCAAATGGGCAGATAACGATTAGTCCCCTTCTCTTTCAGAATCACCACCCTCTGGTAGTTCATCAAGCTAACGCGGATGCTGTCAATCGTCATCTCTACCATGCTATGCCTCCTTTGCAGTGCTTATTTTACACCGACCAACCCAACTAATCAATGAGCGCAAGTCAACTAACCGGGCTCAAAAACTAGCTTTCCTTCTAGATTGCTATAAAGTCTGAAACATTGGATAATTGTTGCGGAGGAGGCATGGCAAAACTTATCCTGGCTAGGCACGGAGAAACCGTGTGGAATGTGGAAAAGGTGTTCCGTGGTAGAGCGGATGTAAATCTGGACGAAGTCGGAATTAGACAAGCAGAGCTGCTGGGCAAGTATCTAAGCAGTTGGGAACTAGAGGCTATTTATTCAAGCCCTGTAAAGAGGGCGCTAGACACAGCAAATATCGTGGCCCGTTACCAGAAAGTTGCGGTACGCATTGCCGAGGGCCTCATAGATCTTGATTTCGGGGAATGGCAGTCTCTGCCCGAGCAAGAGGTGAAGAGGCTATATCCGGCCATCCTCAATGAGTGGCATAACAATCCGCACAAGGCAAAAATGCCCGGCGGAGAGAGCCTGGAAGACGCAAGAAAGAGGGCTGTCGCGGTAGTTGATGACGTCCTTTCCAGACACCAGGGCAACGTATTATTGGTATCGCATAGAGTAGTGATCAAAGTCTTGATATGCTACTTGCTAGGGTTGGATAACTCACACTTCCGGAATATCAATCAGGATGTTGGTGGGATCACCATTTTTGATCACGCGGACGGGCGTTTCGTCTTGACCAGGCACAACGACACTTCACACCTGCGAGACCTGCAAACATCCGTACTTGGTGATTTTTGAGCTACCCCGCCTCCCTCCTCGGGAAACATGCGCGCCCCGGCATGGCTTGCTTTGGCCACGGTTCCTTGAACCGCGCGGGCATTGCCACCAGCGCTTCATGTGCTTCTGGCGAAAGCCCGCCGAAGGGGATGCCTGGTGTTTACGCCGTTTTCAGTGCTGATGTGCAGTTCGGGCAGCGGCTGGCCTTGATAGGGATAGCGGTGAAGCAGTAAGGGCATTCCTTGGTTGTTGTTGCTGCCGCAGGTTCTCCTGCCTTTTTGCGGGCTTGCATCTTGGCAATTGGACGCACAATCAGGAAGAAGACGGCTGCTGCTATTATCAGCAAGTTGATAATCGCATTTATGAACACCCCATAGTTGATGGTAACGGCCCCGGCAGTTTGGGCTGCAGCCAGAGAAGCATACGGCCCGGGAGTCGCCCCTTCTTTAAGGACAGCGAAGAGGTTGGAGAAGTCAACATTGCCCAGGGCCAGCCCTATGGGTGGCATGATAACGTCTTTAACAAGCGAGCTTATAACTGCCCCAAAGGCGACACCGACGATGATGCCCACGGCCATGTCAATCACGTTGCCTCTCATTATGAATGCCTTGAAGTCTTGTAACATCCTTGTTCCCTCCTTTCTTTGTATCCATCTTACAGCGGTCTCACTACATTATCAATACCTTTCCCTCCATTTTGAGGGACGCCCTGGCTGGTCCCTTGGCATCACCGGGTTTTCAATGAAATCCACCCAGGCCAATCAACGATTCGGCAAGATATGAAAGAGCGAAGCGAATTTCCTGCGGGAGTACGGGATAGGCCCTGTCCTATGGTAGCGCGCCTAGAGGGATTTGAACCCACGACCCCCGGTTCCGAAGACCGGTGCTCTTGTCCGCTGAGCTATAGGCGCAAAAATAAATTGGGGTGAACGGTGGGATTTGAACCCACGATCTCCAGGGCCACAACCTGGCGCCTTAACCGCTGGGCTACGCTCACCACAATCACAGACATTATACTTTACAATGGCCGTTTCTATCAATCTTGAAAACGGGCCTTTTGTGTTACTTTATTGTTGGACGAGTTCAACCTATGCAGACTCGGCAAACCTGCTATAATTCTCAGTTCCTGAGGCGCCATCCAGGTAAAAGATATGAGAATTTGCCTGCTCACCTATCGGGGGAATCCTTACAGCGGTGGGCAGGGTATCTATGTTTACTATCTATCGCGCGAGTTCCGGCGGATGGGTCATGAGGTGGAGGTAATCGCCAGCGCACCCCTCCCCGAAGTAAGTGAAGGAGTAATCATGCATCAGCTTAGAAGCTCGAGCATATATCATCCGGGCAGCTCTTTCAGGAAGAACCTCCTCAAAGTCAAGAATCTGGTTGACTTGTATGAACTTTGCGCCAGCCGCCTGGGAACCTTCGCCGAGCCCTGGGCATTTAGCTTCAGGGCTTATGCCAAGCTAAAAGAGCTTTGTAAACAGCGCCGCTTCGACATTATTCATGATAACCAGGGCCTGGGTTACGGGCTCCTCTGGATGAAGAGGCTGAAGATACCGGTAATAGCTACCATACATCATCCTCTCCCTATAGACAGGGAAGCTGATCTCGAGCAAGCCAATGGATTCGGGCAGAGATGGAGGATCAGAAGATTCTATTCGTTCATTCGCATGCAGGCTTTCGTGGCCCGGCGTATGGACCGCATAATCACGGTGTCACAAAGCTCTGCCAAGGACACAACCCACTTCTTTGGGGTGCCTGCTGACAAAATAAGAGTGGTCCACAATGGGATAGATACCGAGATTTACAGTGTGAATGAAGAGGCAAGCCAGAGTCGGGATGGCTTAATCATGGTCGCCAACACCGACGACAGAAAGAAAGGGGTGCTTTATCTACTGCAGGCATTACAATTACTGAGAGAGGAGGGCACAAAGCTGACGATTGTAGACGATGCTGCGCGGCATTCATCCTACATAGAAGATGTGGGGCCACTGCCTTCGTATGGTTTCAAGCTGGTCAGAAAACTCAATCTAGACGGGCTGGTGCACTTCACTGGAAGGCTGACGCAGGATGAACTGGTAAAACGTTATGCAGGGGCGAGAATAGCGGTAGTACCTTCTCTTTACGAGGGTTTTGGATTGCCTGCCGCTGAGGCTATGGCCTGTGGCACCCCTGTTGTAGCCACCACAGGTGGGGCACTGCCTGAGGTAGTGGGCGACGCCGGCATTCTGGTACCTCCAAGAAGTGCCGACGCCCTGGCTGCCGCGATTAGACAGTTGCTCAATGACAAACAGGCACAACGGCAGATGAGCGAGGCGGGGAAGAAAAGAGTGAGAGAGCAATTCAACTGGGAGCAAGCCGCCAGAAAAACGCTGGAGGTCTACCGGGAGGCAATGACAACAAAGTGATTACTATAGAACCTGACCTTCTGAGCGTCAAGGAGGGGGATATTACTTTGGACGCCGGCTGCGGCAATGGCCGACACTCCTGGGAAGTCTACAATAGAAATCATTCCCCCGTCGTGGCCTTTGACATTGACACAGTGTGCGTCAAAAAGAACAAGTATATGCTTGACTCATTAAAAGAGCAAAAAGAAATCAAGGGCAACTACCATCTTCTCGTAGCAAACGTGACAAAGCTACCATTCAAAGATGACAGCTTTGACAAGATTATCTGTTCTGAAGTCCTGGAGCATATTCCTGAAGACAAGGTTGCAGTCGAGGAGTTGATTAGAGTACTGCACAAAGACGGCGCCATCGGGATTAGCGTGCCTCATTATTTGGCTGAATCAATCTGCTGGAAGTTATCGAGAGAGTATTATGGTTTCCCCGGAGGGCACATCAGAAATTACAGGACCCGGGAGCTTCTCGGCCTTGTGGATGCTGCCGGCTTGTCCGTTTACAGTATTCGCCACAAGCATGCCCTGCACTCTTTTTACTGGATGCTTCGCTGTGTTTTTGGGATCAAGAAAGAAAAGGCTTCGGTTCCTTCTCTGTATAACAGATTTTTGGAATGGGACTTGCGCGCTAATCACAGGTTCTTCCGCTGGGTGGAAGGCTTACTAAATCACTTATGCCCCAAGAGCCTTGCCATCTACGCCCGGAAGAAGGAATGTGCATCGCCAAATAATACCGCCTCACCCAACTGCCCCGGTTTTCAAGACACGAATTAGCTGCTGGAGGACGAAATCGCTCAACCCAGCCACAGCTTCTCCTTCCTCAAGCTCGTGAAGGTCGTGGCTCTAGTCCTCTATCACCCGCCAGTAAATCTTGCCGGCTTCAGACTAAGTGAAATAGATGATAAGCGCTAGCACGCCACACAATATGAAGAAGATGCCCACGAGGTAGTTAAGAATTTTTGGAAAAATCATTATGATGACACCGAAGATAAGGGCAACGATCCCTCCAGCTAATATGGTCCACATAGATTATCACCTCCTGTAATTGAATTAGCACTAGTATGATATGAAAACAAGTACTTCGTCAATAGGTAAGTTTCCTATTGTTATCAATTGACCTTCATCAATCGCTAAACTTGAACCGGGCTACACCTCCGAGTAAAATAACAGATACCATGATTGGGATTGAGCACATGAGGCAAATATCCCGGACATCCCCGTCCAAAATAGTGCTTCTGGTGATAGATGGTCTGGGCGGTCTGCCTCATGCTGAAACCGGCAAGACAGAATTGGAGTCAGCCACGAAGCCCAACCTGAATCGCATAGCCAGAGACTCCATCTGCGGGCTCATTGACCCTGTTAGCCCGGGAATTACGCCGGGCAGTGCGCCGGGGCATCTAGCTATTTTTGGCTATGACCCTGTCCAATATCATATCGGGCGGGGAGTAATGGAAGCGTTAGGGATAGACGTGAACCTGAAGCCAAACGATGTCGCAACACGGGGTAATTTCTGCACGGTTGATGACAAGGGAATCATTACTCACAGGAGAGCAGGACGGATTTCCACAGATAAAAATACCGTGCTGTGCCGTTTGTTGAATAATATCACCATAGCAGGGGCTGAGATTTCCGTGCTGCCGGTGAAAGAGCATAGATTCGTGCTCATCCTCCGGGGTGAAGGTCTGTCTCCCGAACTAGGAGATTCTGATCCCCAGCAAATAGGGCAACCCCCCAAGAAAATAGAGGCATTATCCCCGCAGGCACAGAAGACCGCGGAAATTGCCAACGAATTTGTGTCTCAAGCAAGCAATCTCTTACAAGACAAAACCCCGGCCAACATGGTGCTTCTGCGAGGCTTCTCTCGCCGACCTCAGATTCCCTCCTTATCTGAGACCTACAAACTAAAGCCAGCCGCCGTTGCCACGTATCCTATGTACCGGGGACTGGCCAGGCTGGTAGGCATGAAGGTATTGCCAGGCGGTGAAACCATAACAGACCAACTGAACAGTCTACGCCGGCACTATGCCAAATACGACTTCTTCTTCATCCATTTCAAGAGCACCGATGCCCGAGGGGAAGATGGCGACTTCCAGGCCAAAGTCCAGGCAATCGAGGAACTTGACAAGGCTCTCCCCAGTTTGCTGAGTTTAGACCCTGATGTTCTGATTGTCACTGGAGACCACTCTACCCCCGCAACCCTAGCCATGCATAGCTGGCATCCAGTCCCGTTCATGCTGAAGTCCAAATGGTGTCGCCCCGATGATGTCGCTGAGTTTTCCGAACGAGCCTGCTTGGTTGGTGGTATGGGGCGTTTCCCGGCTACGGAGATTATGCCCTTAGCCATGGCCAATGCTTTGAAGCTGGACAAGTTCGGCGCCTAACGGAAAGAATACAATACTAAGCACTGAATCCGAAATGCCAAACCATACCAAAATCCCGGTGCGAAAAGCGTGGCGGCTCGGACAATGTAATGTCGAGGCGCCCTCTGTTCGTGTTGTCGCGCTAACGGTTAAGTATAAACGTGGTTGATTTATCTATGTAGATTTGCATAGCTAAATCTGCTCGGCACTCAGGTCCTGCCAGTCGGTGGGCGAAAGTACCTTTAACAACTTTGAGTCTCCTTTCCCATTGCTGCATGAAACTTGAATCTTGAGAACATATTCACCCTTCGGGAGTGCCGCTTGCCTTACCTGACCTGGAGCACTCAGCGCAAAGGGCATGGCTATCCATGCTGTATCCCTATCATTAGGTGTCGTGAAAGCAACATCTAGTCGTCTAGATTCTATTCCAATATCTACTGCCTCTGCTCCCGTGCTTAGCCAACTGTATGGGACACCCGCCCAATGAAGCGGGTAGGTCTTTTGTAGATGCGTTACTCCACTTGGCTGCTTAACTATTTCGGCAATCGCAACGCATCGCTGTGCAGTGTGCCTCTTCTTGTTTGCTACCTCAAGGGTGATGAATTTTCTAGTTTCACCTGTGTCCAGAAATTTCCAATTCTTGATATCCAAACTGTGAGATATCTTCAACGCAGGGCGATTCACGATATTGTCGATGTCCTTGATAAACCATCGTAAGGAAGCTAGTAGTCCAGCAGCGGTACCAATTATTGCCAGGACTAATTCCCAGTTGGTATACATTCAGCACCTCATCCTTCAAACATATTCGGCTGTGTTTGGTCTGGGGCAAATATTACTTCAATGACCTTTAGTATGTTGTAATGTGTTGCTATTAGCTCCCCATCATTTACAGGTAGTGTTGTTCACACTATTCCTCTAACTCTCCCTCCATTTGGTACGATGCTGCCAGATTCGACCCCTCCCATCTGAATGCAAGACCCATCTTTCGAGCGGACTTATACCACTGAGTGTTTGGGACACTGCTATAGAGGACTTCATATTCCAACGTTCCCAAAAAGTTCTTCGGTTTGCCATCCAACTTTATAGGTTGAAAATAATAATCCCGTGTTTGCGATGGGGAAATGAAACCAGAACTGGTCACGAACTTTGGGTTCTCCACTGTTTTCCCAGCCAAAGTGACATTGAGCTTCGTCACCTTGAATTCAATCATTTCTTGGCATGCGTTACGAAATCGTGCTCCAACTCGCACTGTAATACAATCAAGAAACACCTCTGTCATTAATGCTGGGCAATCAAATGCTAAATTATGCCGTACTACGGATAGGATGGAGTCATATTTCTGCTGAACTTGCCTAGCCAGTTCTATAGCATCATCTCTTTGCTTATACGGTACTCTAAACAGATGCCAAATGAATATGAGGGCAAACACTATAACGAAACCAGCAATTACTCCTACGGCACCACCAATGGTAGGGTAAAAATACTGTTGGAACTTGGTTGGATTTTCGGGAGTTAGCCAAGCTCCCATCATACCGCCTATCACACCTGCCACTGCAGCCCCCATAACCTCCCAAATCCAAAAGAATCTGGCTGAACTACGGAAGGTATCTGTATCTCTCCATGCTCTACGCCACACTGATTCTTTAACCATACATTTACACCAACCAGCCTTGCCCTGCGGCCATGTATTATTCGCAGACTAATGCTATAAATAAGGAAAATCCT
>Ga0316620_10000572_pt1 | contig 14889 bp, 9 predicted proteins | sample OWC_Aug_M1_C1_D5_FD_207651 | JGI IMG/M metagenome (GOLD analysis project Ga0316620, IMG submission 207651) | Wetland soil microbial communities from Old Woman Creek delta, Ohio, United States - OWC_Aug_M1_C1_D5_B | ecosystem: Environmental > Terrestrial > Soil > Wetlands | place: USA: Ohio... | reverse complement strand
GCGAGGTTGCGCGGCTCTCGGGGCTTTTCGTCGTGCGAGCGTGAGCAACCACGCGCCGCAGATTGCGGCAGATCGCGGCCCGCAGTAGAAGAGGGTGAGAAGGTCGGGCTAGTGCCGCCCCTCGAGCAGCTCCTCAACCTGCCTCGCGTCGAGCGGCCGGGAGAAGTAGAAGCCCTGACCGAGGTCACAGCCCAGGCGCTCCAGGACGAGCAGCTGCTCGGCCGTCTCGATGCCCTCGCCGAGCGCTTCCATGCCCAGGTTGTGGGCGAGGTTGACGATCGCCTCCACGATCTCCGACCCGGATCCGTCTCCGCGCAGCCGACTGACGAAGGAGCGGTCGATCTTGAGCACGTCCACGGGCAGGTGCTGCAGGTAGCTGAGGGAGGAGTACCCGGTTCCGAAGTCGTCGAGGTTGACCTTGACGTCGAGGTCACGGATGCGCTGCAGGACCGAGATCGCGCGCTCCGGATCCTCGATCAGCGCGCTCTCGGTGATCTCGACCTGCAGTCGAGCGGGATCGAGGCCCGACGCCTGCAACGCGTCCTTGACCCGCACGGCCATCTGGGGGTTGACCAGCTCGCGGCCGAACAGGTTGACGCTCACGGCCGGCCGGAGCTTGGCGGAGGCGCCGTCCCAGGAGCTGGCCTGGACGCAGGCCTCCTGCAGCACCCAGGCATCGATCTGTCCGATCAGCCCCGTCTCCTCGGCCAGCGGCAGGAAGTGGGCCGGCGACAACAGCTCCTGCTCGGCCCGCTGCCAGCGCAGGAGGGCCTCGAAGGCGACGACCCGACCTTCCTCGAGGGCCACGATCGGCTGGTAGTGGAGGACGAACTCGCGCCGCTCCAGGGCGCGACGCAGATCGCCCTCCAGCTGCAGGTTGGCCACCGCGTTGGCGTGCATGGCCGGGTCGAAGACCTCCTGCCGATCCCGGCCCAGGGCCTTGGCGCGGTGCATGGCAGTGCCGGCATCACGCAGGATCTCGCTGGCGTGACCGTAGCCCGAAGCCGAGAAGGCGATGCCGATGCTGAGGGTCGTGACGACTTCCCTCTCGGCGACGGTGAACGGTCGTGCCAGCTCGCGCCGCAGGCGCTCAGCGGCGCGCACCGCGTCGGAGGGATGCTCGAGGTCGGTCATCAGCACCGCGAACTCGTCACCGCCCAGCCGCGCCACTGTGTCGCCGGGCCGGATCGTCCGCTCGAGCCGGCGCCCCATCTCCGCCAGGAGCAGGTCGCCGGCCGCGTGACCGAGGCTGTCGTTGACCATCTTGAAGCGGTCGAGGCTGATCACGAGGACCGCGAACGCGTGGTCCTGGCGACTGCCGGCGCGACCCATGGCCACGCCCAGCCGGTCGTGGAACAGGGCCCGGTTGGGAAGCTCGGTCAGCGAGTCGTAGAGCGCCGAATGCAGCACCTGCTCCTCGGCCCGCCGGCGCTCGGTGATGTCGATCAGCACCCCTTCGATGGACGGCGCCCCCTCGAGAGTGATGCGACGCACCGACTGCAGCACCCAGCGCACCTCGCCCTGAGGCGTGACCAGCCGGTACTCCACCTGCGAGTTGGCCATTGGGTCCCCGCGCTCCACCGCGCGAATGACGTCGTTCACGAAGCGCCGGTCTCCGCGGTGGATGGTCTTCTCCACGTCGGTCCAGGTCCAGCTCTCGATCTCCGCCCGCGCATGACCGCAGATCTCAGCCAGCATGCGGTTGGCAAAGACGATGCGGTCTCCGCGTAGGACGAACATGCCCTGCAGCGACTGCTCGGCCAGCGAACGGAACTTCTCCTCGCTCTCCCGCAGGGCTCGTTCCGCCCGCTTCACCTCGCTCATGTCGGCGTAGATGCCGTAGGCCGCGACAGTCCTGTCCTCGACTACCACCGGCACACCGTAGACCTTGACCGGCACGACGCTGCCGTCGCTGCAGCGTCGGGTCGTGTCGGCCTCGACCGCCCGTCCCTGCAGGATTGTGCGCGAGATCTCGGTCGCACTGGCCTCGTCTCCCGGGGGTGCGATCAGCTCGTTCACCGGCCTCTCGCGCACCTCGGAAGGGGAGTAGCCGAAAAGCCTCGCGAAGGCCGGGTTGACCAGCTTCACGTGGTCATCGGGGTCGACCATCACGATCGCCAGCGGGGTGTTCTCGAACAGCTGCTGGAAGCGCTTCTTCTCGAGCAGCAGCTCGCTCTCGGCGTTCTTGAGCTGCGTGATGTCGCGGAAGGTGGCGACGCGCAGGTCGCAGCCATGGTAGCGGCAGGGCTTGCCCACGGTCGAGTAGATGAAAGTGGAGCCGTTCTTGCGCACGCCCACGCCATCGCGCACACGGTCGTCGCCGGCCACGCTGCGGGACAGGGAGTCGCGCCATGTCTCCGGGGTCACCAGGCACTCGAGACTGATTCCGACGAGTGCCTGGGGCGGGTAGCCGAACATGCGGGCAAGGGCCGGGTTGGCCTCGATGATGAAGCCGCGCTCGTGGATCGCGATGCCCTCGTCCGCCGCCTCGGCGAGGAGCCGAGAGCGCTCCGCGCCGGCGGGCAGCTCGTGGCTCGCCTCGTCATCCCGCAGAGTGCCCTCCGCGGCAGAGGTGGTGTCATCAGCCATCTGGGTGTCGAGGGATCGAGCACCGCGGGGACCACCCGCGGTCGCCGCCCTCCATGGGGCGAGCATAGCAGCGAGGGCCGGGCTTCCGCAATCTCCCTGCACGATCCGGCATGAGAGCGTCAACCTCGGTTGACGTCCTCACCAGCCGCGAACCGGTCGCCACTGATCGACGACCTCGAGGCCGCGAACCACCTGCAAGATGTCGAAGAGGGCGGCCGCCAGGCAGGAGTGGTTGGGCAAGATGCGCAGGCTCGCGCCGATGCCGAGTTCGGGCGGGACCTCCCCGCTCGGCGACCTCAGCACGGCGTGCTCCTGGGTCAGGGCCATGACCTTGAGCTGCCCGAACCGGCCCGAGCCCGCCGCGTCACGCACCAGCCCGAAGCCGCAGTCCGGATCGACGTGCGTGGGGCCCGGGTCCTTGCTCAGGGCCAAAGCGCCGGCGTCGATCAGGAGCTCGCCCCGCTCGGGGTAGACCCCGATCACGGTGGCCAAGACCGAGAACGCGATGTCGGTCGCCCCGCAGCTTCCAATGGCCGCCTGGAAGGCGTCGAAGAACAGGTAGTTCCCGGGGCGGACCTCGGTGATGCCGGGCAGAGTCTCGGCCACGCTCAGAGTCGGGGTCGAACCCAGGCTGAGCTCGGGCACGCTGACGCCGACTTCCTGCAGTCGAGCGGCGAGGCCGACCAGGGCTGCGCGCTCCTCGGTCGCCACCCTGCGCACCTCGTCACGACCGCGACAGGCGTAGGCGTGCCCGGCGTGCGTGAGCAGCCCGTGCAGCTCCACGTGGCGCGAGCGGTGCATGGCCAGGGCGAGTGCGACGGCCCCCTCGCTGTCCGGCGCCACGCCGGCGCGGCCTCCCCCACAGTCCACCTTGAGGAACGCAGAGAAGCGCAGCCGACGGCCCTCGGCACACCGCTCCACCTCGGCCAGGGTGGTCGGATGATCGAGCACCACGTGCAGCCGGGTCCCGCTCAGCACAAGATCCGCCACCTCGTCGAGCCGGCGGGGCGAGACGGGCACCGCGTAGGTGATGTCCCGAAACCCGGCCGCGGCAAAGTGCCGCGCCTCGGCCAGGGTCGACACGGTGATGCCGCCGAAATGACCCCGCACCTGGATTCTGGCCGCCTCGGCGCACTTGTGGGTCTTGACGTGGGGCCGCAGCCGCACCCCCAGGCGATGCGCCCGCGCGGCCATGGCCTGCGCGTTCCTCTCCAACGCGTCGAGGTCGACGAGCGCGGCCGGCGTGGCAAGGTCGGTAATCCTCACGGCGCCAGGATAGCTCGATTGCGTTCCCGGGCCCGCTGCCGTTGTCGTTCCGGGATTGAGCTCGGCCTCGAATTCCGGATCGGAGGTGCCCGGAACTACTCCCGCCGATGCGCCAGGAGTCCGTCGATCTCGCGCGCCAGCGAGCGTACGTCGCAGGGCTTCCTCAGGAACCGCAGCGTGCCCTCGGCGACGAGCTGGCGCATGGACCCTTCCTCGGAGTAGCCGGAGAGCAGGATCACCCCCAGGTCAGGTCTGCGCGCACGCAGCAGCCCGACCAGCTCGAGGCCCGAAGCGCCGGGCAGGACGTTGTCGGCCACGAGCAGCTCGCAGCGCGCGGCCGACTCGATCTCCAACGCCTCCTCGGCCGAGGTCACCGCGGTCACCTCGTACCCGAGCTCGGTCAGGATCTCGGTCAGCGAGCGCCGCACGCCCTCGTCGTCCTCCACCAGGAGGATCTTCGCCGAGCCCTTGCGGGGCGGCCCCACGGCGGGGAACGAGCCGGTCGATTCCTCGGTCGCGTCATGGGCCGCGGCGCGCGGCAGGACCACCTTGAACACCGTGCCGATCCCGGGCCGACTGGTGAAGCTGATGGCGCCCTGGTGCTGGTTGACGATACCGTGCACAACCGACAGGCCGAGCCCGGTTCCCCGGACCGGGCCCTTGGTGGTGAAGAAGGGCTCGAAGATCCGCTCGGTCAGCTCCTCGGGGATCCCCTCGCCGGTGTCCTCGACCTCGAACCACACCCGGTCGCGGCCCTCGCTCCCGGTCCTCATGACCAGCTCTCCGCCATCCGGCATGGCGTCGGCGGCGTTGACCGCCAGGTTGATCATGACCTGCTCCAGCTGCCAGCGGTCGGCGCGCACCGGGAGCACCTCTGCGGCCAGCTTGGTGGCCAAGGTCACGTTCTCCCGGAGGAGGCGGCGGAGGAGAGTCACGGTCTCCTCGAGGACCTGGTTGAGGTCGTGGGTCCGCAGTCGCACCGGCTCCCGCCGCGAGAATAGCAGCAGCTGCTCGGCGAGCTTGGCCCCGCCTTTGACGCAACGTTCGAGCTCCGCCGCTACCCCCTGGATCCGCGCCGGGTCGCTGCGGTGCACGCGCAGGATGTGGAGCATGCCAGCCATTGCCTGGAGGAGGTTGTTGAAATCGTGGGCAACACCACCGGCGAGCCGACCCACCGCCTCCATCTTCTGCGCCTGCATCAACTGCTCGGACACTTCCCGGTAGCGACGCTCACTCTCCCGCAGCGCCTCTTCGGCGCGGTCCAGGATCGCGAGCCGGCTCGAGCCGACCTGCTCCTCGAGCGCGGCGACCTTGCACCGCAGGAGCTGGATCTCCTGCATGAGCTCCTCGCGCGTCCTGCCAGTGGGCTCCATTTCGTCACCTGAGGCGGGAGGCGCCATCCACCCCACCCGCGCTGTACGCCAGGAGCTCGAGCATACCATCTCCTCGGGTGTACGACCGGGTCGGCCGTCCGGTTGCATACGGCGCTCGAGTCCGGGTTACACCAGGCAGCGCAGGGCCACCGTGACGGCGACCCGTCCTCCCCCGGCGACGGAGACCTCGAGGTCGCCGCCCCAGCCGCGGGCCCAGCGCCTGGCCCGCACCAGAGTCTCGACCCACGCTGCAACCGGGGCCTCCGCGCCTGCCAGCTGGGCCTCGAGGCGGCTCGGCTCGAGGGAGGCGACCGGCCCCAGGAATCGGTACTCGAGCCTCTCGCCCACCTCCTCGGCCACCCCCACCGAGAGGGTCCCCGACCCCGCGGTCGAGGCCACGGCGTCGAGCACCTCGCCGAACAGCAGGGGCAGCTCGGTCGGGGACGCGAACACCAGCGGCGACATCCGGGGCCGCTCCAGGCCGACCTCCAGCCCGCGCTCGGCGAAGGCCTGGCGGCGGGCCTCGACGGCCTCCTCGACGGCGCTCGAGCCATCGACCGGGAGGCACAGCACCGGCTCGGGGCGCGCTGCACCCGCGAGCTCGAGCTCGCACTCCTCGAGCCGCTCGAGCGATCGCCGGCAGTGCTCGGCAAGGGCGTCGATCGCGTGGGAGCGGTCGGCCGGCGACAGGCCCTGGTCGTGGAGCCGGTCGACCTCGGCGCTGGCCTCGCTCAAGCTCGCCCTGAGCTCGCGCGCGCTCGCCCCGACCTGCCGCTCCATGTCGCCGAGACGCACGGTCGCCGTCACGTCGCGGAGCTCGCAGACCACGCCCGCGACGTCAAAGCGAGCGCCCCGGCGGGCAGCGCCCTGACCGCCGGCGGCCAGCGGCCGCAGGCGGAGCACCAGGGAGCGCTCCGGCGCCGATCCGAGGTGGGCCGGCAGCGACGTCTCCCCGCCCTCCAGAACCACGTGCCGGAGCAGCTCGCGGAGATGGTCCCGTTCCTTCCGGGTGAAGGCCTCGGTCATGTCGAGGGCGGTCAGCTCGTTGGCCGACATCTCCTCCCGCTCGAGGACCTCAAGCATCGCCGGGTTGACCTCCAGGACCCGGCCGAAGAGGTCGTAGACGATGGTCGGGCTCGAGGCCCTGGCGAGCAGGCGCTCGAGGCGGGTGATCCGCCGCCCCATGAGCTGGACGGTGCTCAACACCGCCCGCTGGACCTCACTCTCGGGGTCGATGGCCAACGGCTGCGGCGCGGCCCCGGCAGGCGCTCCCCGGCTCCGCAGGTAGAGCAGCTCGGCGATCTGCTCGGCGAAACCCTGCAGCTGGGACACGAAGCGCTCGTCCTCGCTCTCGTCCTCGCTGCCGATGCCCACGGCCAGGAAGCCGAAGACCTCGTGCCCGAAGACCAGCGGGACCAGGTACTGCTGCTCGCCCTCGGCGCACCTGGACAGGAACGACCGGTCGCCCCCGTCGACCCGCAGCGGCGCGCGTCTGAAGAGGGCCGTGCTGTAGGGCGGGCGGCGCATGTCGCGGCGTCGCTCGACCACGTCGTCGATGCTGCAGCGCAGGGCGCTGAGCTCGCGCACCTTGTGCTGACCCGGCACGGCCTCGAGGATGATCACCCGGTCCAGGGTCAGGGTCTGGTCGAGGGCGGTGACCACCAGCGACCAGTGCTGGGGTGCAGTGGTGAAGCTGGCCGGGCCGGTCAGCTCGCGCAACGACTGGTTGGTGTCCGAGAGCAGCGAGACCAGGGTCGAGCCCCAGCGTACGGTGCGCCGCCAGACCACGGACGCCAGCACCAGCAGCTCGACGGCGAGCATCTCCACGACCGGGATCTCGACCGGCCCGGTCGCCAGAAGGGCCGCGCCAACGACGACCGTGACCGCCATCAGAGCCAGGGTCAGAAGGGAGCCGGTGCGAAGGTTGCGGCGCCAGGCCAGGGGCAGGGTCAGGGCGGCGACTGCGAGCAGGAGTGGCAGCGACCACAGCCCCTCGACGCCGCTCTCCCACGAGCGGCGCAGCAAACCGTCGACGGCGATGCCCTCGCTGAGCAGGCGGCGCACGGGTGCTTCGAGAGGTCGCAACAGGCCGAGCCGAGAAACCAGCCACACCCCCAGCGCCACCGCCCCGCCGACCGCCGCTGCGGCGCGCACCCGCCGTCCGCCGCCGACTACGTCCACCCTGTCCTGGCGCGCCATGGCGCACAGTGTACCCTGGTGGGTGGCCGGAGGCTCGCGTGCAAGTGGCGATCGATCAGGCTAACGCCCGTGTCGGTGTTCCCTTCTCGCAGTCGCGTCCGGGACCCTGCGCGAGGCGCTTCGGTCCGGCCTCGACCCAGGACGCCGTGGTCTCCGCCCCCGCCGGCGGCGGGCAGGTCGCGCTCCGTGGTGGCGCGGTCGCGGTTCCGGGCAGAGGGCAGGCGACGTGAGGTCGCACGCCGCCGCCCCCGCGCTCCATGTGCCGCTCGAGCCCGAGCTGCCGGCCGAGAGCGCGCTCCGGCGCATCCTGCTCCACCTGCTGGAGGCGATTCGAGCCAACGCCCGGGCCACGCTCGAGGACCTCGACCCCGAGCCGGTGCACGACCTCCGGGTCGCGGTCCGGCGCACCCGCGCCGCGCTCGCCCAGCTCAAGGGGGTCCTGCCCGCGACCGAGATCGCGGTCTTCCGTCCCGACCTCAAGTGGCTGGCCAGGGCCAGCGGACCGTGCCGCGACCTCGACGTGCTCTGGCTCGCGGTCGATGCCCACTGCATCGCCGCCGACGACGACGTCGCGGAAGCCCTCGAGCCCCTGGAGCGGCGCCTCCTCGAGCAGCGCCGGGAAGCCCGCCAGCGGCTCGAGTCGGCCCTCGACTCGGACCGGTTCCAGCGCTTCCTGCTCGGCTGGCAGAGCTACCTGGTAGCCATCACCGCCCCCGAGGCGCGTCCCAGCAAGGCTCTGCTGCCTGTCCTCGAGCTCGCCAACCGGCGCATCCTGAGGGCCTTCGAGCGCGTGGTCGCGCAGGGCGACGAGCTCGGCGACGCGCCCCCCAACGACGCCCTGCACCGGCTTCGCATCGAGGCCAAGAAGCTGCGCTACCTCCTTGAGCTGTTCCGCACCCTCTACCCGCCACCGCGGGTCGAGCCGCGGATCGATGAGCTCAAGCTCCTGCAGGACGTCCTCGGCGGAGTCCAGGACGCCGTCTTCCACCTGCGCCACCTGTCCGAGATGAGCCTCGAGCTCGGTCAGGCCGGCGCCTCGCCCACCACCCTGGTTGCCGTCGCCGACCTGGCCGCCGCCATCCAGGCCCGGCAGGACGAGCTGCGAGGCTCGTTCCGCAACCGCTTCGCCGTCCTGGCCGGTCCGACCAGTCGCGCGCAGTACCGCGAGCTGACGGCGGTCTGAACCGCGTTCGATAGCGAACGCAAGGGCGCATAGGCGCCAGGACGCAAGGCCCCCGCCCGACCCGGAATCTCGGGCCGGCGCACCGGCCCTGTAGAATCGGCCCAGCCCGGGTTGTTCACCAGTCTTCGAAGCGAGCGTCGCGAGGTTGCGTGAGATGCGGCGTTTGCGCAGTCCGAGCGAGCGAGGCGTACTCTGCGGTACGTTGAGCGAGCGAGGGCAAGCAAGCGCCGCAGATCACTCAAGATCGCGGCGCGCAGCCGAAGACTGGTGGATAATCCGGGCGCGGGAGGTTGGCCATGCGCGTGCTCCTCATCCACAGCTCCAGGTTCGGCTTCCAGGTGACGGCCGCGACCTCGGTCGCCGGCGCCGCCGGCGAGCTGCCGGAGGCGCTCACCAGCGGAGCCTCCGGCGACGCCCTGGTCTGCTTCTGCGCCTCGGAGAAGAGCGACGAGGACGACCCCGAGGGGGTCGCCCGCCAGGCGGCCGCGGTCTTCGCCGACCACGCCCGTCGCATCGACACCACGACGGTGTGGGTCTACCCCTACGCCCACCTCGCCTCCGACCTCGCAAGCCCGCGGGTGGCGACGCGGGTCCTCGACGCGATCGTCGCCGCGCTCGAGAAACAGGACGGCCTCGAGGTCCGACGCGCCCCCTTCGGCTACTACAAGGCGTTCCAGATCGAGTGCAAGGGCCACCCGCTGTCCGAGCTCGGCCAGACCATCACCGCAAGCGGTCGCGCCGCCAGCGAAGGCGCCGCCTCGGCCGCGGTCGCCAAGGAGCGGGAGCTGGTCAGCGAGTGGCTGGTCGTCCAGCCTGACGGCGCCGCGGTTGCGGCCGAGAGCTTCGACCTTGAGTCCCACCCCGACTTCGCGCGCATGGTCGCCTACGAGCGCCAGGGCAGCCGGGCGGTGGACGAGCCGCCGCCGCACATCGCCCTGATGCGCGAGCACGAGCTGGTCGACTACGAGCCGGCCGCCGACCCCGGCAACTTCCGCTGGTACCCCAAGGGCCAGCTGGTCAAGCGCCTGCTCGAGACCTACGTCTCCGACCGGGTCCGCGCCTACGGCGGGATGCAGGTCGAGACCCCGATCATGTACGACTACGAGCACCCCCAGCTCGCCGCCTACCTCAACCGCTTCCCGGCCCGCCAGTACATCCTGCGCTCGGACCGCAAGGAGTTCTTCCTCCGCTTCGCCGCCTGCTTCGGCCAGTACATGATCCAGCACGACATGCAGCTCAGCTACCGCAACCTGCCCTGCCGGATGTACGAGCTGACCCACTACTCGTTCCGCCGCGAGCAGAGCGGCGAGCTGGCCGGGCTGCGCCGCCTGCGCACCTTTACCATGCCAGACCTCCACACCCTGGCCGCCGACGAGGAGCAGGCCCGGGCGGAGTTCCTGCGCCAAGTCGAGCTCTCCCTGGAGGTGCTCGCCGCCCTCGAGCTCGAGTCCCAGGTCAGCGTCCGCTTCGTGCGCGACTTCTGGGAGCGCGACCCCGAGTTCGCGGGCGAGATCGCGCGTCGGGTCGGGCGCCCGATCCTGGTCGAGCGCTGGGACCAGCGCTTCTTCTACTTCACCTGCAAGTTCGAGGCGAACTTCCTCGACTCCCAGGACAAGTCGGCCTGCCTGTCGACCGTCCAGATCGACGTCGAGAACACCGAGCGCTTCGACATCACCTACGTCGGCCGGGACGGCCAGAAGCACCACCCCCTGCTCCTCCACACCTCGGTCTCCGGCTCCATCGACCGGGTGCTTGCCGCGGTCCTCGAGACCCAGGCCATGCGCATGCGCCGCTCCGAGAAGGCGCACTGGCCGTACTGGCTGGCGCCGACCCAGGTCCGCCTGGTGCCGGTGTCGAGCGACCAGCTGCCGGCCGCGCTCGAGCTCGTGGGGCGGATCCCGGGCCGGGTCGACGTCGACGACCGCGACGAGAAGCTCGGGCGCAAGATCCGCGACGCCGAGAAGGAGTGGGTGCCGATGATCGTCGTGCTCGGCAAGCGCGAGGCGGAGAGCGGAATGCTCGCGGTGCGCCCGCGCGCCGGCGAACAGCTCAACGTCACGATCGAGGAGCTCGGTGCGCGCCTGGCCGAGCTCCAGGGCGCGATGCCGACCGCCGACCTCAACCAGCCGAGGAGGATCACCGAACGGCCGCTGTTCGTGGGCTAGCCCGACCTTCTCACCCTGTTCGTCGCGAGGGTCGTGAGGTGCCGTGAGATGTGGCGCTTGCGCAGCGCGAGCGAGTGAGGCGTACCCTGCAGTACGTTGAACGAGCAAGCGCAAGCAAGCGCCGCAGATCGCGGCAGATCACGGCCCGTAGTAGAAGAGGGTGAGAAGGTCGGGCTAGGAGCCGGTCCAAAGGCCGGACCGGTCGCCAGGCGAGCGCAGCTGGAGCGACGCGAATGGTACAGTGGTGGCATGAGTCCGGACCCGTCACGACACCGCGAGAGGTTGGTCAACGCCGTCTCCTCCGCGCTGGCGGAGGATGAGCGCGTGGTGGCGGCGCTGGTGTTCGGGTCCCGCGCCAGCGGCGGCGAGTGCCCGGCCAGCGACGTTGACGTGGCGGTGCTGGTGGACGAGGCGCCGCAGGGCCGGCAGCGCTACGAGCTGGTGCGCAGCATCCTCTTGTCCCTGTCGTCCCGCATCGCCGGCGAGCGGCTCGATCTGGTGATCCTCAACGACGCGCCTCCGCTCCTCGCCTTCCGCGTCCTGCGCGACGGCGTCCTCGCCCTCTGTCGCGACGAGGTGCTCTTGCACCGGTTCAAGGTCCGGACCTACGACCTCCACGCCGACCGCGCTCCGGTTGAGGCCCTGTTCCGGCGCGCGACCCGTGAGCGCGCGCCAGAGAGCGCCGGTCGTGGTTGACTCGGAGCTGCTGCGGCGACGGATCGACGCCCTGCTGCACTACGTGTCGCTCCTGCGCGAGTTCGCGAAGGACGATCAGCGCTCCTTTGTCGACGAGCCTGCGCGCCACCACCTTGCCGAGCGCTACCTCCACCTGGCGGCCGAGGCCGCCCTCGACATCGCCAACCACCTCATCGCCGACCGCGGGCTCGAGGCCCCCGAAACCTACCGCTCCTCCTTCGCCATTCTCAGCCGCCACGGAATCATCAGCGACGATCTGAGTTCCCGCCTCCAGGCCTGGGCCGGTCTGCGCAACATCCTGGTCCACGCCTACCTCGAGATCGACCACAGCCTGACCCATCACGCCATCTGCAGCGACCTCGGAGACCTCGAGGAGCTGGCCGAGGTCGCCGCACGGCTGCTGTAGCCAGCTCCCTGTCTGGTGCCAGAGAACCAGATTCAGCGAGCGCCCCGGGACCGGGGCCCCTGACCTGTGGTGTATCACAGGCGCAAGCTGGCGGACCTGGTAGCAAAGGCGATCTGGGTGTGAGAGCCCTCGCTGGCCGCTTGCCGGAAGCCCTGTGCGCGTTCGCCCAGGGAACGCCGCCGCGTCGGGTCGATCGAGCCGAGCGACCGCTGAGCCGGTCGTGGGGCTCGCCGCTCCGGCCCGTCCTGGGAGCGGCAGGGGAGGAGAGCCCGTGAGAAAGAGCGCCGCCGCCGCCTGGCTGGTGATCGCGCTTCTCGCCGCTCCCGTCGTCACGCCCGAGCAGCCGACCTGGGAGGACATCGCAGCTCAGGCGTTCCTGATCCGGACCCACGACTACTGGAATCCTACAGGCGAGCGCACCGACGGCATCTGGAGCCTCGACCCGCTGACCGGAGCGACCAGACGCTTGCGGCCCTTTCACTTCGACACCTCGACTTTCGACCCCGGGCACGAAGGGCGGGCTTCCTACCTCAGCGCCAACGGCGATCTGCTGGCCTTCGAGTCATGGCCCTACTACGTGGACTTCGAGGCCGCGAGCTGGCGCATCCTCCGCCGCTACCCTCCGCTCGCCGACCCGGCGGCGGCCGGCTGGGCGGTGCGCGGCACGATCGTCTCCGAGGAGGCCGCCCCGTTGCTCGGGCTCGAGCCCGGGGTGTACGGGTTCGCGTCATGTGTGAGGGTCCTCCTGGGCTGGTATTGGTACCCGTGCACCCCACTGGACATCCCCGGGCGCCCCGAGCCGGTCGAATCCCTGGGAGACCTCTCGGTCCTCCTCCGTCGCGGCCTCGCCCCGGACGATGGAACCGTCTCGTTCGTTGCCGAGGTCGAGCCCCACGAGTACTGGACCGACGACGACTTCACCTTCCCCCACCCGCCCGTGCTCAGCTTCGACACCCAGTTTCACGGCCTGTGGCGCGGCACCCGGCGCGGTGTCGAGTTCCTGCCGGTGATCGAGGGCTCGTTCGGCCAGCCGAGCCTGAGCGCCGAGTTCACGTTCCCTCCCTTCGACGACCCGAGTACGGTCCTGACCGCCCTCCTCTTCCACCCCGTGCACCGGCTCTTCCTTGGCGCATCGGTCGCCAGGGGCTGGGAGAACGACCGGTTCTTTTCGATCGACGAGCACCTCCAGCTCCTCCAGACCTACCAGGTGGCGAGCCCGCCCGAGACCGGGGCCCCGTCAGGTCTGCCGGTGACCCTGGCGACGCTCGGACCGCTGCCCGAACGACGCGAGCTGATGTTGCCGATCGTCGCCCACACCCCGGGCGCCAGCCAGACCGAGTGGACCTCGACCGCCTGGCTCTTCAACCCCTCCTCCGAGCCGGTGACGGTGGCGCTGCGGCGGGTGACGACGCCGGATGAGAGCCGCCGGGTCGAGCTCGCGCCCCACGCCTCGGTTCAGCTCCCGGACGTCCTTGCCTGGGCTGGCGGCGGGCCGGACGGGGACGGCGTCGCGCTCGATGCGCTGGTCCTCACCGCGCCCTACCACTGGGGCGAGCAGCTGGTCGCGACCTCTCGAACCTTCACCCCCGCCGCCCCCCCCGGCGGGTCCGGAACCTATGGCCAGGCGGTGCCGGCGGTGCCCGGCCGCCTCGGCTACTCCAACCACCTGCCGCTGCACGACCACTGGAGCTGGGGACCCGAGCACCGTACCGCCCACATCGACCTCGACCGTCGCGTGCCCGGGCGCTACCGCCACAACCTCGGGGTGGTCAACGACCACCCCCAGCCGCTGCGCGTGACCCTGATCTGGGGCTGGAACGACACCGACCACTCGACCTGGCATGACCGGCTGGAGGACAGGGCTCGGGCCGTCGACGTCGCAGGCGGGAGCGTCCACATCGTCAACGTCGAGAGCCTCTTCCCGGAACCGATCCGGACCTACTGGCCGCCGCGGGTGGCGGTGTTCGCCGACCGCCCGGCCTCGATCTGGTACTCGATGGTCGACAACCTCACCGGAGACGCGACCTTCGTGCCGTTCACCGCCCTGCACTGGCAAACGGATGTAGACGACGGCCGGGCCGCGATTCCGGCCGTGGCCCACACCGGCGAGACCAACGGCGGGCTGTGGCTGACCGATCTCTACGCTGTCCAGGGCAGCTCGCCCTACGACCAGCCCACCGCCGTGATCCATCCGGCCCAGCCCGAGACCGCCTGCGGCGGGGCAGCGACTCAGGGCGAGATCATCGCCTACCTCCAGGGAGTAGCCGGCCCGCCCGGTTGGCAGTGGGGTCCAGGCGACAGCGTGGTCTTCCCGGACGTGGTGCGGCTCTTCCCTCCCTGCGCCGAGGAAAGCGAGGCAAGCGGCGGGCTCGAGGTGGTCACCGCGTCCTGGACCACCGGCTACTCGCGCACCTACACCACCCGGGAGGACGGCGGCACCTACGGCGAGATGCTGCCCTTCTACCCGATCGGCGGCTGGCCGGTGCAGCACTTCGCCGGGGTGGAGGTGTCGGAGACCTTCCGGGTTAACGTGGGCCTGTTCAACGGCGACCACGAGCACGCCATCACCCACCGCCTGACCCTCTACGCCGCGGACGGGCGCCTGGCGGCGGAAGGGACCCTGACGTTGCAACCCCTGGCCAGCTACCAGCGCTCCCTGGACCACGTCTTCGGTCTCGAGGACGGGACCCTGCCGCACGGGACCTACGGCCTGACGGTGCTACCGCTCGATGACGACGCGGCCGGCGTCCAGGGCCACTGCTGGGCCTATGTGTCGCTGATCGACAACATCACCGGCGACCCGACCAACTGGTGGTAGGCGCCGGAGCCGGTATCAGACGGGGAGACGGGGCCGGCAACGGAGACGGTACCCGCATCACGCGCAATGGTGATTCGCGCGGGTGGCCGTGGCGGGGGGGGCCCAGGCCCGCCCGCGCGGGCGGGGGGCGCCCCCCCGGGTAGGGGGGGGGGTTGTTGTGGGGGTTGCCCCCGCGCCGCGACCCCGCGCGGGCC
>Ga0316620_10000570_pt1 | contig 14911 bp, 12 predicted proteins | sample OWC_Aug_M1_C1_D5_FD_207651 | JGI IMG/M metagenome (GOLD analysis project Ga0316620, IMG submission 207651) | Wetland soil microbial communities from Old Woman Creek delta, Ohio, United States - OWC_Aug_M1_C1_D5_B | ecosystem: Environmental > Terrestrial > Soil > Wetlands | place: USA: Ohio... | reverse complement strand
GCCGAGGGCGAGCCGGACGCGGACCGTCGCGTCACGCGCCGCGTCGCTCCGCCCGGAGCGGGAGGAATTCACGTTTTCGTTGGGCACCTGAACGGATCTGCGTGCCCGGTACCGATTCGCTCTCACCACCAGATCGCCATCCGCAGGCCGAGCCCTCGGTCACGAACGTTGCCTCGCCGCGGCGCACGACGAGGACCCCGAGGTACGCCACCACCTCCCGCTCGAGTGCACCAGAACAACTACGGACCTGACATCGATTTGAGCGCTCCACCTGATGTCCAGCTTGCCGAGCCGTCCACCGCTATACTCGGCGCACGATGAAACCCGAGACCTCTGCCCTGCTTGGCCAGCGCATCGGCAACATCCGCATCACCGACCTCCTCGGCGAGGGCGGCATGGGCGCCGTCTATGTCGGCTTCGACGACAAGCTGCAGCGCAAGGTCGCGCTCAAGGCCATCCGCGCCGAGTACCGGCTGCACGAGGAGGCCAAGGCGCGCTTCCTGCGCGAGGCCCGCATCCTCTCCCAGCTCGACCACCCGCACATCTGCACCGTCCACGACTTCATCGAGGGCGAGGACTGCGACTTCCTGGTCCTCGAGCTGGTCAAGGGCACGAGCCTGCGCCAGGCGATGAAGGAGGAGCTCAGCTTTCAGCAGAAGCTGTCCATCGCCAAGCAGCTGCTCGAGGTGCTGGTCGCGGTCCACGGCCGGGGGGTGATCCACCGCGACCTCAAGCCCGAGAACGTGATGGTCACCGAGGACGGCGGGATCAAGGTGCTCGACTTCGGGCTGTCGCGGTCGGCGGAGGAGGAAGGGGCTGTCGCATTGACGACACCGGCCCTTACCCGGGATGAGGTGGCAGCGGCCGCCGCCCAGGAGGCAACCGACGCACCGGCCAGTGACGGCAGGTCGACCTACGTCAAGACCAAGCTGGGCACGGTGATTGGCACCCTGGGTTACATGAGCCCGGAGCAGGCGCGGGCCGAGCCGGCGACCGCGGCCAGCGACATCTACTCGGTGGGGCTGATCCTGCAGGAGCTGTTCACCGGCAACCCGCCCTTCCCTCCCGGGCTTGGAAGGGCGCCACTGCTGCTGCGAGCCGCCGAAGGCGGCACCCAGCCGGTCTCCGGGCTCGGCGCAGACCTGACCGCCCTGATCGAGCGGCTGAAGTCGCTTGCCCCTGGGGCGCGGCCATCATCGGTAGACGGTCTCGCGGCGCTCCAGTCGATCATCGACAAGCCCCGACGGAGGCGCCGGCGAGCCATCGTGGCGGCGGTGTGGGCGGCGCTGCTGCTGCTGTCAGCCGGAATGACCGCGCAGACGATCCGGGCCATGCGCGAGGCCCGACGAGCCGAGTCCGAGGCCGAGACGTCGCAGCGGTCCGCCGACTTCCTCGCCGGCATGTTCGAGGTCATGCAGCCCGACCAGAAGGGCCACGACACCCCGGGTATGGAGATCCTCGACGAGGGCGCCCGTCGGGCTCAGGAGGAGCTTGGGGATCAGCCGCTCTTGCAGGCGCGGCTGATGGGCACCATAGGTTGGGTGTACCGGGCGCTCGGGCTGTACGAGCAGGCCACTCCGCTCCTGGAGGGCGCGCTGCGGCTGCGACGCGAGCAGTTCCCCGGGGACCACCGCGACGTCGCCGCGAGCCTCTACAGCCTGGCCGTGCTGCTCCGGCACAAGGGCGACTACGACGCGGCCGAGCCGCTGGACCGCGAAGCGCTGGCGATGAGACGGCGGCTGCTCGGTGAGGAGCACCCAGAGGTGGCCGCCAGCCTCAACGACCTGGCCTCGCTGCTCCAGGCCAAGGGCGAGTTCGACGCGGCCGAGCCGTTGTTCCGCCAAGCGCTGGCGATGAGACGGCGGCTGCTCGGTGAGGAGCACCCGGACGTGGCCGCCAGCCTCAACGACCTGGCCTCGCTGTTCCACGACAAGGGCGACTATGCGGCGGCTGAGCCGCTGTACCGCGAAGCGCTGGCGATGAGACGGCGGCTGCTCGGTGAGGAGCACCCGGACGTGGGCGTGAGCCTCAACAGCCTGGCCGGGCTGCTCCAGGCCAGGGGCGACCATGAGGAGGCCGAGGCGCTGTACCGCGAAGCCCTGGCCATGGCCCGTCGGCTGCTGGGTGAGGAGCACCCATCCGTGGCCTCGAGCCTCAACAACCTGGCCTCTCTGCTCTACATCAAGGGGGACTATGCGGCGGCCGAGCCGCTGTTCCGCGAAGCTCTGGCGATGCACCGTCGGCTGCTCGGTGAGGAGCACCCATCCGTGGCCACGGCCCTCCACAACCTGGCCCGGCTGCTCCACGACAAGGGCGACCTTGCGGCGGCCGAGCCGCTGTACCGCGAAGCGCTGGCGATGTTCCGCCGGCTGCTCGGTGAGGAGCACCCATCCGTGGCCACGGCCCTCCACAACCTGGCCCGGCTGCTCCAAGCCAAGGGCGACCATGAGGCGGCTGAGCCGCTGTTCCGGGAGGCTCTGGCGATGTTCCGTCGGCTGCTGGGTGAGGAGCACCCACACGTGGCCGCGAGCCTCCTCAACCTGGCCATGCTGCTCCAGGCCAGGGGCGACCGTGAGGCGGCTGAGCCGCTGTTCCGGGAGGCTCTGGCGATCGCCGAGAAGGCCCTCCCACCGGACCACCCTCTGCTCCAGAAGACCCTGTCCAGCTACGCCTCGCTCCTCCGCGAGATGGGCCGCGACGCCGAGGCTCGAGAGCTGGAGGCGCGGACGGTGACGGCGAAGGCTGGTGCGGCCGGATCGGTGCCGTAGCTCCGAAGTCACCGAGCTTCTGCCGACCGTCCCGACCGCGGAGCCGCGTACCGGGCACCGTCCCTACACCGAGCGCTCCGACTACGCCGAGGTGGTGCTGGCTCGGCGGCTGCGCGACGCGCTGGCGCGGCTCAACCGAGAGCTGCCGGCCGGGGCGCTCGCGGACGCCTTCCCCAGGCTGACCCGGCCCCAGGGGGCGACGCTCGAGGCGCGCAGCGCGGGCGGATTATCGCCCGCGAGGTGAAACCCTTCGCCGCTTGAGCAGTAGAGAGTGTGGTGGCTTGCGAGAAGGGGGGCGCTCAGGTGGCAGCGCAGGGGCTCTGTGCGATTCCCGGCTGGCTCCGCGCCGCTGCGCTCGGCGCTCTCCTGCTCCGGCCGGAGACGCTCGCGGCTCAGACAGGCAGCCAGGCGGCACTGCCCTCGCCGGCGCCCAAGATGATCCACCGCGCCGCCGGCGCGATCACCGCCGATGGGGATCTGGGCGACCCGGGCTGGCAGGGCGCCTTGACGTTCGACGAGTTCTGGGAGATGTCGCCGGCCGACAACATCCCGGCGAAGGTCAAGACCACGGTCTGGCTCACCTACGACGAGCGCTACTTCTACATCGCCGTCAAGGCCGACGACCCGGAGCCGGCGAAGATCCGAGCGCCCTATGTCGACCGCGACGCCGTGATTGGCACTGACGACAACATCGCGGTCTTCCTCGACACGCGCGGCGACCGCCATGCCGCCCTCGAGCTGCGGGTCAGCCCGCGCGGAATCCAGGGCGACGCCAGCTACAACGACGCCAACGGCGTCGAGGACTTCGCCCCCGACTTCTTCTACGACACCGGTGCCCAGATCACCGCCTCGGGCTGGCAGGCGGAGCTCCGCATTCCCTTCTCCTCGCTGCGCTACCCCAAGACCGACCCCCAGGCATGGAACATCCTGGTGTGGCGCAACTGGCCGCGCGACTACCGCTACTTCTTCATGAGCGCGCCCATCCCGCGCGACAGCAACTGCTGGATCTGTCGCGCGCCCGAGATCCAGGGCCTCTCCGGGTTGCCCGACTCCAAGCACCTGGTGGTGGCGCCCTACGCCACAGCCGAGCTCGCCGGCGCCCGCGAGGCGGGGCTCGACTCGCCCTTCCGCTATGGCGACGTCGACTACGACGGCGGCGTCGACGTGAAGTGGAATCCCACGGCCGCGAGCGCCGTCGACGTCACCGTGAACCCCGACTTCTCGCAGATCGAGTCCGACACGGCCCAGATCTCCTCGAACCAGCGCTTCGCGCTCTTCTTCCCCGAGAAACGACCGTTCTTCCTCGAGGGGGTCGATCTCTTCGACCTGCCGATCCAGGCGGTCTACACCCGCAACCTCACCGATCCGCGCTGGGGCGTGCGCGCCACCGGCAAGACCGGCGACACCGCATACACCATGCTGATCTCCGAGGATAGCGGCGGCGGTCTGGTCGTCCTGCCGGGCCCGGAGGGCTCGGATCTCGCGCCGCAGGACTTCGCGAGCACGGTCGCGATCGGACGCCTGCGACACGAGCTCGGCAGGTCGTTCGCCGGCTTCTTGGTGACCGACCGGGAGATCGACGGCGGCGGCCACAACCGGGTTGCGGGGCCCGACCTCCACTGGCGGCCGAACGACGGTGACCGGGTCGACCTCCAGCTGCTGTGGAGCGACAGCGCGACCCCGAGGCGCCCCGACCTGGCCTCCGAATGGACCGGGCAGAGCCTCTCGGGCCACGCCTTCCGTGTCGACTGGAACCACCTGCGGACGAACCACGACATCGGGCTGCACCTGGGCGACTTCAGCGACGACTTCCGAGCCGACCTGGGGTTCGTCCCCCAGGTGGGATACCGTGACGCGTTCATGGAGGCCGGCCTTCGCTTCTACCCCCAGGGCCTGTTCCGCTTCAGCCGCTACTACCTCACCGCCCAGGCCCAGGAGGACCAGCATGGCGAGAGCCTCGGTCACAACTTCAGCGCCGGCTTCTTCGGCACCGGGAGCAAGAACCTGCAGGCCAACGCCGAGCTCAATCACCACCAGGTGCGCGCCGCTGGCGAGCTGGTGACCCAGGACTACCTCCGGTACGTGGTGCAGGTCGACCCCGGACGGCGATTCCCGCGCATCACGCTCGACGGCATCGCCGGCCGGGTAGCTGATTTCGCCAACGGCGGCCTGGGCGACGGTTTGCAGATCGGCGTCAGCACCAACCTGCGCCCCACCGACCACCTCGACCTGCTGCTCACCCTGCGCCGCGACAGCCTGGACGTCGACCGCCACGGTCGCTCCGGCCGCCTCTACACCGAGACCATCGAGCGGCTCAAGGTGACCTACACCCTCTCGCAGCGCTGCCTCCTGCGGCTGATCGGCCAGTACGTCGAGACCACCCGCGACCCGGGGCTCTACTCCTTCCCTGTGGAAGAACAGAGCGGCCAGCTCCAGGGCTCGGCGCTGTTCAGCTACAAGCTGAACTGGCAGACGGTGCTGTTCCTCGGCTACGGCGACGACCGGACCCTCGACGCCCGCTCCGAGCTCACCCGGACCGGCAACGCCTTGTTCCTCAAGATCTCTTACGCCCTGCAACGCTGAGCCGGCGGGGCCGCCTGCGCCACCCGGCTCGGCGTCCCAGAAGCCTGCCGGCAGCTCCACGTCGCCCTCGCCGCGCGCGATCGCGGCGTGAGCCGCTGTGACTCCAGGGAGGGAGCCGCCCGGGTCATCCAGAGCTCCGGGCAACGCCATCGGTGCTTCTCTTCGCCTGAACCCTGCAGCGAAGTCGGCCGGCCGCACCCTATCTCCCCCCTCCCCCAGGACCTGAACGCGATGTCGTAGCGGCTTGCGCGTGCTCTCGGTTGTGAGTGAACTTACTCAGGATGTTGAGTAAATTGGATACCCGAGCCTACACAGGCCCCCAGGCCAGCGTTCTGGAGGCACGCCTCGCCGAGCCGCGGCGGTTCATCCAGGTCGTGGCCGGGCCGCGCCAGGTGGGCAAGACCACGCTCGCGCGGCAGGGCACCCAGGCGCTTGGCCGGCCATCCTCCTTTCATTTAGCCGAGCCATAACCTTGCAATCAGCCGAGGCCAAAGGTTACGATTGGCCGATGGCCGAGAGTGCGCTGTACCCGCGCTATGCCGCGCCGCGCTTGATCGAGGCGCTGTCCGACTCGCCGGTGGTGCTGATCCACGGCCCGCGCCAGTGTGGCAAGACGACGCTCGCGCGCATGGTCGGCGAGCCCAGGGGCTACGTCTACCTCAACTTCGACGACGACGTGGCACGGGTCGCGGCCGAGGCCGATCCGATCGGCTTCGTCGCCGACCTGCCGGAGCGCGCGATCCTGGACGAGGTGCAGCGAGTGCCGGCGCTGTTCGCGGCGTTGAAGACGGTGGTGGACCGCACGCGGGTGGCCGGCCGTTTCATGCTCACCGGCTCAACCAATGTGCTGCTGGTTCCAAAGCTCGCCGACTCGCTGGCGGGTCGGATGGAGATCCTCCGCCTGCACCCGCTGGCACAGTGCGAGCTCGAGCGCCTCGAGCCGCGCTTCATCGACGCCCTGTTTGACGGCGCCTTCAAGACCTGGCAGGCCGAGCGGCTCGCCGGTCAGCTTGCCGAGAGGATCGCCTCGGGCGGCTATCCGGCGGCGCTCGAGCGGCCGAGCGCGCGCCGGCGCGCAGTCTGGTACCGCGACTACGTCGACGCGCTGGTTCAGCGCGACGTGCGGGATCTGGCCCGCATCAACGCGCTCGACGCCCTGCCACGACTGCTCGGGATGGCGGCCTCGCAGACGGCGCGACTGCTGAACGTGAGCGATCTCGCCTCGCCGTTCCAGCTCAGCCGGCCGACGATCCGCGACTACGTCACCTTGCTGGAGCGGATCTTCCTGCTGGAGACCCTCCCGCCCTGGCACAGCAACCGCAGCAGCCGGCTGGTCAAGACGCCGAAGCTCCACCTCGGCGACACCGGGCTCGTCTGCGCGCTGCTCGGGGTGGACGCCGCCGCGCTGTTGGCCGACCGACCCCTGCTGGGCCAGCTTCTCGAGACGTTCGTGCTTCAAGAGCTGCGGCGACAGGCGAGCTGGCGTGACGACCCGTTGGCGTTCTTCCACTACCGCGACAAGGACGGCGCGGAGGTGGACATCGTCATCGAGCGTGGCGCGCACGCCCTGGCGGGGGTTGAGGTCAAGGCGGCGGCCACGGTGACCGCGGCGGACTTCCGCGGCTTGCGAAAGCTCCGGGCAGCTGCCGGCAAGCGCTTCTGCTGCGGCGTGGTGCTGTACGACGGCGAGATCAGCGCCAGCTTCGGCGACCGGCTCCACGCCCTGCCGCTGCGCGCGCTCTGGGGGACGACGTGACCAGGGCCTTCACCGAGTCTTCCGTCGAGGACGCTGCCTGGGACGTCGACCGCGGGTTGCGGCACAGCTGACATCGCCCCTTTCGACCTCCCTTCGGGAGACCGGCCTCCGCGCTGGCGGGAAGGCCAGACCTGGCGATCACAAAGGTGCGCGGCACCGTCTTGCGTAGTTATCTGGCCAACTGCGGCGGCGGGCCACGGGTCGAGCTCATTTCTTCGAGAAGGGAACAGCAAATGGACAATGCGGTGCCGGGCACCTTTCCGTAGGGACCCTTGAGCAGCGGCGAGTGGCGGGTCTGGTCGAGTGACAGCAGCTGGCGCATCTGCGCGTCCAACCGCGGGTCGGCGGACGGGTACGCGGTGAGCTGGTAGCGCAGGAAGCTGCGCACCAGCTTCTCGGTGAAGACGATCGGGTTCAGGGCCATGGATCGCGCCTCATTGTGCTCTCGCCTGCTTGCGACCCGCGGCGTGTTACGCGTCGCTCCCCTTGGTCGAGGGTCACGGCTCGGTCCCCTCAACCAGGATCGCCATGTACTGGGAGTACCCAAACACCCGGTTGCGCTTCTTCCCGGTGAGCTCACGGGCAATGTCGAGGTCGACGAGGAGCCGCATCGCGACCGACGCCGTGGGGAAGGACAGCGCCGCCTGCTTCCTGATCTCCTGCAAGGAAACGAGCGGCCGCTTCTTGAGCACCTCGTGCACGCGCAGCGCCGACCCAGCGGCCCGCCCCTGTCCCTGGATCTTCCCCCGGTCCTGCTCGAACAACGCGCCGAGACGACGCGCCGTCGCGACGGCCCCCTCGGCGGTCTGGCGCACGCCGCCGAGGAAGAACTCGATCCATGCCTCCCAGTCCCCCTCGGTGCGGACCTGGTCGAGGAGTCGGTAGTACTCCTCCCGGTTCTGCTTCAGGAACAGGCTCAGGTAGAGCAGCGGCTCAGACAGCACCCCCGAGTGGTGTAGCAGCAGCGTGACCAGCAGTCGCCCCAGACGCCCGTTGCCGTCGAGGAACGGGTGGATGGTCTCGAACTGGACGTGGGCCAGCGCTGCGCGAATCACTGCTGGCGCCAGGTCGTCGTCGTGGAGGGCGCGCTCGAGGTCCGACATGAGGTCCGCCACCGCGTTCGGTGGCGGTGGCACGAACGCGGCGTTCCCGGGTCGGGTCCCGCCGATCCAGTTCTGGCTCCGCCTGAACTCGCCCGGGTCCCTCTGGCTGCCGCGGCCGCGAGCCAGCAACACTGCGTGGATCTCGCGGATAAGCCGGTTGCAGAGTGGGAAGCCCTCCCGCAGCCTGCGCAGCCCGTGCTCGAGCGCGGCCACGTAGTTGGAGACCTCCACCACGTCGTCGAGCGGCACGCCGGGCAGCTCCTCCAGCTCATAGAGCAGCAGGTCGGAGAGCGACGACTGCGTGCCCTCGATTTGGGACGAAAGCACCGCCTCCTTGCGCACGTAGGTGTACAGGAAGAGCCCGGTATCCGGCAGCAGCGTCGCCAGGCTGTCGAGCCGCCCCAGAGCCAGCACAGCGCCCTCGAGAAGCCGCTGCAGTCGGCCGTCCATCACCAGCGGAGGGTCGGGAGGCAGAGGCAACGGCACGAACGCCCGCACCGTCTCGCCACCGGCCACCGTGACCTCGTACTGACCCGTCGCGCCGCGTTTCATCGCTCTGCCCCTATTCAGCCGACCTTCACAACGCCATCAGCTATTCAGACTTCACGCTACAAGTCTAAACAAGCGAAGCCGGCTTGGCAACCACCCCCGCGTCCCCGGTTCAGGGCCATGGCTCACCTTTTCCCTGAGGGCCTCGTTCTGGCCCGCCGAGGCGGCTTCGAGGCCACGGCCTCTTTCGCGCCCATGACTCCTGGGTCTTCGTTTTCCCGGGCCACGTCACCGCGAAGCTCAACTTCGGTCGCGAGTTCCCGAAACCGACACAGGCCATTTGCCCAGCGCATCTGCTCCGGCTGCTACCCCAAGCGCGAGACGTGCCAGCCACCCCCTGTGGTGTAACCCTCATACCGGTGCGGTGGAGGCAGCACCTCGTCACAGCGAGGCTGTAGACCATCTGGCACGGAGAATCTGGCGGCGCCTGGAGATCCCTGACCCAGCGGGCTGAGCTGCCGCCCGCCCAGCGAGGTCGATGCTTGGCATCTTTCGCAGTGCACGAGCGCATTGGATAGTGCACGCCGAAATCGACACCCACACCGGCGGCGGGCTCGAGCGCCTGCTCTACGTCGGCGCCTCCCGGGCGTAGGCGCAGCTGGTGGCGCTGGCGAGCGAGGATCTGCCAAAGGCGCTCGACGCGCCCTGGCAGAATCGCAGCTGGCGCCACGGTGTCATGCTTCCTCGATCAGGCTCATGATCCGCTCGAAATCAGGCAAATCGAGGACTTCTTGCTCCCAGTCAGTGGGGAGCTTCGACGCGACCCCACGATGGCCGAAAATGCGGGAAGCGGCCCGGGCCGGCTGAACACCGCGGTTGGGATAGCCCGGCAAGTCCTCGAAGTGGTTGTAGAGCCAGAGCCACTCTTCGAGCTTCTGGCGAAGCTCCTCGATCTCATCCTCGCGCCACACCTCGGGCGGAATGTCCGGCACGAGCTGGTCGAGTATGAGCCGCCGCACGCGCTCCACGTATCCGTCCTGCCCCCACAGCTCTGAGCCGGCCGAGCGCTCGATGCGCAGCGCAAAGCGCACGGCATGCTCGCGATAGGCCTGCGACCGGAAAATGCGGTTATCAGGCACAAAGAGAACGGACCGTGACGCACGCGCCGACGGCAGGAACGGGGCCACAACCTCGGACAGAAACCGGCCCGCCTCCTCACCTGACCTCGACCATGAGACCTGTGCCCAGGCCCAGCAGCAGCCGCTCATTACCGCCACGTGGACCCACGCGACCGGCCGCCGGCGCGGTGGCGACAGCTGGAAGACGCCCTGGGCGATCGACGCCCGGTTCAGCTTCGTGCGCGAGCCCATCTCGGCCAGGCAAGGGTTGACGCGGTACAGCTCGGCCAGCTCCGCTCGCGGCATGGAGCGCCAGTCTGTTGCCGCCGGCATCCTCGCGTGCCGGTCCTCGATCGTGCCGAGACCCAACCGGGTCATGACCTTGTGCACTGTCGCCGAGCTCCGCCGAATCCCCTTCTGCACCAATGCCTCGGTCACGCGGCAGCAGCCCCACGAAGGGCGCTCACGGCACTGCGTCGCAACCGCCCGCTCGAGCGAGGTGATGGGCTCAATCCTCTGGTGTCTCCGTCGTCCCGGTAGCCGCAGCCGACTGCGGCGGCCGGACTGGCTCATCTGGAGCTCGCCAAGCCACCGATAGAACGAGCTTCGGGTCATCCCAGCCCGAGCGCACGCCTCGGTCACGCTCTTGAAGTCGAGCGCGAGCTCAAGCGCGTCAAGCATCAGGCGGATTCTGACCTCAGGCGGGTAAGGTGCAACCCAGGTGCCTGCCATGCTCAAGCCCCCACCTCTGTGCCCGTTCCTACTATAAGTAGGATACCACAACCGTTCATGAGTTCTCGTTTATTTTCAATTCTTTAAACATCCCCTTGTAAGATTATGTTGCACCACCCTATCTATGTGATTGGACGCCAAGAACGGCATCCCACCGCGTCCCCCCGCAACAGAGATCCGGCGATGCGAGGAAGGAGCCCGCAGTGAGCGAACAGACAAGAAACTGGAGTTCCTCGCGGCCCAGCCCGTACGACCCCTTCCGATGCGAGGTCACGCTCCAGGCCAGCCCTCCGGACAAACTCTCGGCCCACCCTCCGTAGCAGGCGTGGCCCGGAACCTAGCCGGGTGAGCCGAGGCGTCACGCTGTGAGCTGAGCCCCGCACTCCCATCCGGCACCGGACGCCGACAACAAAACCCGAATCCAGGAGGAGCCATGAGCAAGGGAAGGTGCGCCCAAACCACCCCATCAGGGGAGCTGCGCCCGAGGCCGCCGCCTGGCAACGGCGGCCAGCGGTCACCACGACCCGGGCCACGCCCGGAAACACCCCGAGCAGCCAGGAGGAGCCATGGGACGACGAAGGAGGCAACTGATGTCTGACAACCCGATGATCCGCAGGTTCTTCCGCCGCGAGGCAGACGAGCTCACGGTGCACGCGCGGGAGTTCGTCCCGCACCTGCACCTGCTCGCCTACCACATCGTGGGACGCATCATCGAGGACCCCAACGTGGAGGTGCAGCAGATCACCAACTTCGCCGAGAGCTTCCACGACCTCGAGCAGGTCGCGGTGTGCTGGCAGACCGTCGAGGTCGGGCACGAGCAGCGCCGACAGTACATCACCGCGGGCTACGTGTTCGGCGTCCACCGCACGCTCGGCAACACCAAGTTCGTCGCCATCCTCGTCCGCGAGGAGCCGAACGTCACCCTGCGCCTGCTCATCCGCTCCGACGACCGCCAGACCATGCCGGCCCTGCTCGACTGGCTCGACCTCCTCGAGAACACCGACCACCCGCTCAAGGGCTGCCTCTTCTCCCTCAGCCAGACAGGCATGAGGTTCCTTCCCAGCCAGGGGGTCACGCGCGACGACTTGGTCCTCCCCCAGCACGTCATCGACACCGTGGAGCGCAACTTCGCCTTCCTCGACCAACCCGAGGAATTCCCCCCGCCCCTGCGGCACCGGGCGCTGCTCCTCTGCGGCCCGCCAGGCGTCGGCAAGACCATGCTCGCCAAGTGGCTCTCGGATCGGTTCCGCTGCACCGGCCTGTGGACCACCCCGGGCGCGGTGTGGGAGCTTGGCGCGGCGACCGTCTTCAGCCTGGCTCGCAAGCTGCGCCCGGCCCTGCTCATCCTCGAGGACCTCGACGTCGCCGCCGGCGACCGCCGCGGCAACCAGCCCCTGGGCGAGCTCCTCGGCCAGCTCGACGGCTTCTACGACCTCGAGGACGTGGCCGTGCTTGCCACCACCAACCACCCCGAGGTGCTCGACCACGCCCTCGACCCGAGCAAGCGCCCGGGCCGATTCGACCGTCTCCTGGCCATCGGCCCCCCGGACGCCGACGCCCGGGCTCGCATGCTGCGCCGACTGGTGCTCCGCTCCGGCGTGCTCGGCGACCTGCGGCCCTCGCTCTTTGCCGCCCTGGTCGACCTCTCCGACGGCGACACCGGCGCCCAGCTCGCCGAGCTCGTCCACGACCTCGAGAGCCGCATCGTGTGGCACCGCCGCCGCAACGAGGAGGTCGCCGTCGAGACCCTCCTCCAGGCCGTGCGCAACGACCGCGTGCGCTTCCGCCAGACGTCCCTTGGCTTTGCCGCCCAGGAGTCGGCGTGATCGCGCGCGCCCGCTGGCCGGCGGCTGGAGACCGGGCCGGGCGTCCCCGTGGTGCCCAGCCCGAATCCGATCACGGTTCTGCGCCACCGGCGCCCCCGTGGGCCGCCGCCTTCAAGACCCTGCCAGACCTCACCAGACCAGACCGGAGGTACGCCATGACTGATGAGCAGTACGAAGCCACCCTACCCCGGGTCGGCCACGGCCCCCACGAGTGCCGGGTCGTCCTCCTGTTCTGGGACGAGGACGGCTATGACGACTTCGAGGTCCTGCGGGCCAGGCTGCCGGACCCGCCGCGCCGCGGCTCGCGCTTCGACCACCGCGGCAGGACTTGGCAGCTAGACAGCCACGAGAAGGGCGAGTGGATCGCCCACGAGGTGTGGCCATGAACGACCAGCCCAGCAGCCTGTTCGTGGCCCTGAGCCAGGACTTCCTGTGCGGCTCTGGCGAGCCGGCGTCTTACCCGACCATCCTGATGATCAGCGACAACGAGGACGAGGTCACCGTAGCTCTGAGGGACAAGCTCGAGAGAGACGATCCTTGCCCCAGCGTCAGCCAAACCAAGTTCTGGGTCATCGAGTTCCTGGTCGGGCTCAGCCTCTCGCTCGCGGTCCCGGTCGGCGACCCCACCGACGACCCCGAGCTCGACGCCGTCGACCACCGGCTCGACCCCGACCTCGACGATGCCCCCCTCGAGCCCGGCCAACCCCAGCCGTGCCGCATCCTCGAGTTCCGGCTCCCCAAGGAGGTGTGACATGAGCTCTGGAAACAGCAGCGGCTGCGACGGCTGCATCGGTTGCATCCTGCTCATCCTGCTCATCTACCTTGGAGGCAAGGCCCTGCTCTTCCTGATCGCCGCCGTCATTCTCTTCCTCAACGTGCTGCTCGGGGGCGCGTCGTGACGCACAAACACCTGGCCAACAGCAGAATCTGTAACGCGGGGGTTTACCCCCCGCGGCGAGGAGGGGGATGGCGTGCGATCGCCCGATCCCGCCTACACCTCGAGCACCTCGCCGTCGGCGAGCTGGCAGACCGGCGCCCCGAGCTCGGCGTAGCGTTCGGGGTGGAAGGTGTGGATCGGGATCACCCGGGCCGGGCGCAGCGCCTCCACCACCTTGCGCAGCGTCCGCAGGGGCGCGTGGCCGCTGGTGTGGAGGGTGACGTCCCGCATCCCCCACACCGCCGCTAAGTCGAGCAGCGCACGAACATCGGCGCGGCGCCGGTAGCCCTCCCACATCGAGTAGACAAAGGCGCCGCCGCGGAGGCCAGGGATCCGCTCCAGGGTTCGGACGAGGCTGGGCCGGACGACCATGAGCACCTTGCCCGCCTGCTCCCCCACCTCCTCGACGGTGATCTTGTAGTCCCTGAACGGGTAGATGAGGTCCTTGCGCCCCTTCTTCTCGAGCATCTGGCACAGCGACCGCGGGTGGAGCACCCGCAGCTCGGGAAAGCTCCTCGACGGTCGCGGGATCCGGCTCAGCCGGCCGAGACGGTTGAGCACATGGGCGGCGTAGAGGTCGACCACGAACAGCCGGCCGCTGCGCCGCGACGCCCGGAACAGCGTGACCATCCGGTCGACGTTCTGGGCCGAGGTGTACACCATCACGATGCCGTCAGTCGAGCGCAGCAGCGAGACCGCATCCTCCTCCAGCTCCCGCTCGGTGCGCACCCGCTCGTCCCCACGGCCGAGCATCGTTCCCTCGAGCAGCAGGGCATCGACCGGGCGCGGCGCGTTGTAGAGAAACCACCGGAACGTTTTGGTCTTGCGCCCGTGCTCGCGGAAGTCGCCGGAGTAGACCAGCCGCCGGCCTTCGGCCTCGATCACGAAGGCATAGGAGTCGAACGCCGCGTGGTCCATCAGGTACGGCGTCACTTTGAACGCCCCACAGGTGAACGGCTCACCGCTCCGGATCGTCACCGCCCGGCCGATCTTCACTTCCACCGGCGAGAAGTCCGCGGTCAGCTCGATCAGCTCCCGGGTTCCCTCACCGAGGTACCAGGTCACGTCCGGCCTCACGTACCTGGCGAAGCCGTAGTGGTCCTGGTGGGCGTGCGAGATTAGCAACCCGTCGACCGGCGGGGCATCCGCGTCCCACTCGTAGAGCCCACGGACATTGGGCAGGATCCCTTCCTCCACCAGCTGCGGCCCGGGCTTCGGCCGATGCTCGCGGAAGTCGAACTCGTCGCCCTCGCTGCCGCCCGGCTTCATGAGCGGCATGCCGAGGTCGACCACGATGCGGCCCGAGCCGCTCAGTATCTCGACGCAGCTGCCGCCGATCTCGTGGGTGCCGCGGTGGATGGTGAGGATCACAGCTCTACCTTCCCCCTGGGTAACCGCGCACTCCGGGGCTGACACACTCCGAGATCGCCATGCAGCCTCGCTCAGGCCAGATCTCCAAGCCGCTCAATGAACTGCCTGACGAAGAACCAGTTGTCGTTTGCGAGAGAATCGTAACGATTCGTTTCGTACCGCCGCTCCGTCCACTTCCCGCTGGAAATGTCTTCCCTCAGGAGTTCCCCCCGGAGCCCCCCTTTTCGT
>Ga0316620_10000569_pt1 | contig 14931 bp, 15 predicted proteins | sample OWC_Aug_M1_C1_D5_FD_207651 | JGI IMG/M metagenome (GOLD analysis project Ga0316620, IMG submission 207651) | Wetland soil microbial communities from Old Woman Creek delta, Ohio, United States - OWC_Aug_M1_C1_D5_B | ecosystem: Environmental > Terrestrial > Soil > Wetlands | place: USA: Ohio... | reverse complement strand
GTCGATTGCACATTTCCCACACAGCATCTCTCTCAACGTGTGGCTATCGTCCGACGACCTGAGCGGAGGAAGCATCTTGGCAATGCCATCCCTGTCTAAGAACATGTCACCGTCGAGCAGCAGATGGTGCGGAGTGACCTCGGCTGTCAGAGACCCCTCGGCCCTGTTCTCCAAGATGTAGCGTGCCACTGACCCGCAGCTGACATGACATACGTGGAGGTGGCCGCCGACCTGCCTCTTGGCCTCGATGAACTGCTTCACAGATTCGAGCTCGCCCTCACAGCTGTGAACGCGGAGATAGCCCTGAAGTTTGTCTGGTTTGTCTTTTGGTCCCGAGGAGTCAGGATGAAAGAGTAAGGGGCGTCCATTCTCTGCAGCCAGCTTCATGCATTCACGGATCCGCTTCTTGGTGAACACGTCGCCCTTCGCGAGAGGAGCATGGGGATAGACCTTGATTCCGAGTGCGTTGGTGAGCATGGTGGAGTCGAATTCCCCGGCACCCTTCGGGGTCCCAACGTAGAAACCTACACTGACGTACCGGGCAGTCCTCGCTCTGTCTATCTTGTCCTCTAGCACGGACAGCTCCAGTACGGGTGGGTCCGAGTTCGGCATATCGACGACTGTGGTGACTCCGCCTGCGGCAGCGGCCATCGTACCCGAGGTGTAGTCCTCCTTGTATGACTGCTTCAGGTCCCTGAGGTGCACGTGCATGTCAACCATTCCTGGCAACACGTACTTTCCATCGCAGTCGACTGTCTGCTTCGCTGTCGGCTCAAGTCCCCTCTCGTATACGCCCTCTATCTTGCCAGACTTGATGGCGACCGACCGCGGTACCTCTTGCCCCTCTACGATGACAAGCCCGCCCCTGAGGAGGAGGTCTGTGCTCACCCGGTATCACTGTTCCTTAGTATTCGGGACACTGGCTCTTCTACTTTGCCTCTGCTGGGACCTTGAACTTGTTCGCCACGAACCGGGTCATGTCTGTGGCACTGATTATTCCTATGAGCCGATGGCCTTCACCAACCACTGGCAGATTGTTGAGCCCTACATCAATCATCTTCTTGGCCACGTCCGCGATGTTGTCATCCGGGCTCACAAACGGTGCCTGTTGAGCCATTGCGTCGGCGACCCTAAGCTGTCGTACCTGATTATCCCTGTACTTGTCAGGTACCTCGAAACTGAACTTGGCCATGGCTTGGGCGACCATCTTCTCTGTAAGAATACCAAGGACTCGTGTCCCGTCAACGACCGGCATTCCTGAGAATCCTGCATCGAGCATGTCTGATCTCGCTTTCACCAGTCGCTCAATGGGACTGACTGTCAGGAGGGTTTCCGTGGTCATGAGGCTCCTGACTTTCACTTGTGTAGGCTTCTTGATTAGTGCCATCATTTCCTTCTTCGTGACAACTCCCACGAGTGCCCCGTTCTTGTCAACTACCGGGCAGCCACTCATACCCCTCTGAATCATGAGTTGGGCAACCTGCGTGACATCATCAGTCGGAGCGACTGTGATCACGGTATCAGTCATGGCACTGGAGACATGGAGTCTTCCTATAGATACGGCCACGACCTTTCCGACACCAAGTCTGTCGGCGATGTCCGCGTACGTGATGATTCCATGAATGGTCGTACCATCCGTGACAATCAGTCTGTCGACCCCCTTCTTGTTCAGGAGATCGAGCGCATCCGACAGTCTCCGGTCCTTGTCTATTGTCACCGGTTCAGACATGATTTGACTTACTTCCATAAACACACTTCCTGAGCTCATGATAGTACAATTGGACTCCACCAGTCGGTGGAAGCACTAGCTAGCTGCGACACGTTTCGCAGAGATAACGTCCGTCCTCCAATTCGAGATCCGTTGAGTACTCACCACATCCGTCACATATCCCGCCGTAAGCCACCATCTCGTCCTCTTGCTCCTCTGGCTGGCGTGGCGAAGGGCCGCTCTTCATCTGTAGGGACTCGTAGAGCACATCAATCAGTTCTGGTGACCACTTCAGTATGTCGCGAGACGTGATAATGCCTGCAAGCGTGTCGTTCTTCAGGACAGCAAGTCTTCGAATGCCACTGCGCGCCATGACTCGCATCGCATCTGTCAACGGGGTCTCTGGGGTGACGTGAATTATAGGCGAGCTCATTATCTCTCGCGCTGTTGTCTTCTTGGGATCCTTCTGTTCAGCGACCAGCCTGCGAACGATGTCTTCCTCCGTGATTATCCCAATCGCATGGTCCCTGTCAGAGATTATCACCGACCCAATGTCCATCTTCGTCATCAGCTTCGCAATCTCAAGAACGTTGGTCGTTGGCTGTGCCTTCACAACGCTCGACGCCATTATATCCCTGACAAACATGGAATGATTGGCCTCTGACACTTGACTCACCTCAATCCTAGAGCTAGACGAAACACTGTAGCAGGCATCCGCAAGAGTATATCGTCGAAAACCAATTCTGTTCCTACGATTAAAAATGTACTGCATGGGACGTGGGTTCCGGTAGGTCTCAGCATTACCGGGTTATACGACTCTGCCATCACCAGGCGGCAAGACTCGCATCCAGTCCTCTTGCGGGACCTGATCGACCAGTTCGGCTGACTCCTCAGGTACCTGCTTCCTCAGCCTGCCGGCGACTTCTCTGACAAGCTGTGACTTCTTCACTGTCCCCGGGAGTATGCGTACAGAGTACTGTGTGTTCGCCTCCACTGCGGAGGGCGGGCCTGAGAACGGTATCACTTCAGAGTCCTCAATCATTACCCCGACTGAGAGTTCGACTGGAAGGTTCTTGACGTAGTTCTTTGTGCCGCGTATCATGATCGCCCCGGAAGGCAGGTACTCACCCGTGGGCGGTGTGAAACTGACCTGTTCCGGAGTCACCCAGTAGGCATCGCCGTTAGACAGACCGTCCTGCCATGCTCTTGAGAAGGTGACTGCGAACTGACCTGCCTCTCTGATTGTCTGTTCACCCGGTGGTTGCTCAGGCACCTTGACCACTGTGTACGGTGCGCCGTGTACTAGAGCATGGAGAAACAGGTCGTTCGCCTCCAGCTGGTGCTTGGCCAGCTGCTCGTTGCTTCTGGCATCCCTCCCTCCAAGTACGAGATATCCCTCGGAGGAAGTGAACCATCGGTATTTCTCGTACCAGCGCTTCTTTCTAATCTTCACGGGACCCTGTGGGGCACTTGGGGCAGATGTGATTACTGCCAGTTCGTCGAGCTTCGCCTTTGTCTTCTCGATCTGTTTCCTCGCACCATCGGCCCTTGATTGTGATTTCTTTGCCAGTTCGTATGCCTTTGATGCGTTCTCTTGAGCTGTCAGCCTGATGTCGAGCCTGACCTCGGTGCCGTCAAGCAACACACTCACCTGCGCCTTTGAAGGGACTATCCGCTCTATCCGTGCTGCGATGCCGTGCCCCTGGCGCTTGCCGTTCTCGACTCTGCTGATTATGTCGTCCCACGGCAGCCCCCCGGAACGTGCCTTGCTGAGGGTCTCCAGAACGTCAGCGACTGTCTGGAAGTGCGCGTATATCAGCTCCCCCTCTTTGCGCCCTCTCTCAGCCTCCGAGAGCAGACCGGATATTCCCTCGCTCTGCTTGTCGATTATCTTCTGAAGCCGCAGTTGTTCAGCGCTTGCCGCGGTCTGGGTCTCATCCTCTGTCTGCTCGGACTCCGAGATGCCAAAGAACTCGTCAATCGTTGCACTGAAAGACCCGTACTCTCGGTTGGGTTTATCACTGTAGAAGTCGAACTCGAAAGGTAGGAATGCCATGGGCGCAGGGCCCGCTTCCTCCTCTTCCGGTTCGCCCTCATCATCGTAGACGATACGCGGTCTGTTCACTCCACCATTGAGCCGCTCGCTGAACCTCCTGATTCCCATCCGGAGATCAGTCATGGCCTTGCTGTCGAGCTCGGCCATACTGTTTGTAGGCGTGACCCCTGCGAGGGCACATATCTCCTCGCAACTCAACGAGTCGAGATTCAGTCTGCTGGCCAGCGTACGCACAACGCTGGCAGTCGACCCTGCAATCACTCCATCAACGGCATCTGCGTCTAGTCCGAAGATATCGGTACCTCTTGGAGGTGGAAAGTCGTACTTCGCCTTCGGCACGATGTCCCTGTCCTTCATCCTCCGATAGTGGAGTGCCTGAAATACCAAGTCATCAGGAGTGAGCAGGAGCAGGTTCCCCTGTCCGAATAGCTCTGCTACGAGCTTGTAGGAACTCTCTTCATCTCCGACTTCAATGACCACGATCCTGTCGAGGTCGTGTTGCCTCATGGAAGTTATCCGCTTCTCCCTGAGGTACTTCCTGAGAACAACAATGAACTTCGTTGGGGTCTTTGGGGCTGCTCTCTTGAATTCGGTCAGGTGAACACGTATCCCGGGCTGAATGAGGAGCTGTGTGGACTCGCTACCCGGCTGGTAGAGTTTCAGGACGAAGACATCCCCATACTGGTAGATGTTCTTGATGAAGGCGCCCTCTGCCGCCCTCTTCAGCTCAGGGAGAATCATTCGGATGTCTATGTTACTCATCGAGTCCTTCATGTCATCGCCTCCATGGATTGACTGTTTTATAACGCCGCCGATTGTCGAGTGGACTACTGTGACTTGGACAAAGGTCATTAGGATTGGCAGATAGTGGCTGTGCTGAGGAACAGGCGTGAGTAGAAGATTGTCTGAGGGAGCAGCAGTCCCTATTCTGATGATGGCTTTGGCATTCTTGTCACCCTTTGGCGTCACCACAGGTATAGGCTGTGAAGACTGGTTCGATCAGCGTCTCGTGGCTCCTGTCTGGGTGCTGCACCTGTCAGGACCGATAGCCGGCGCATTTGCCTTCGACATCGCATGGCTTCACCTGACTTCTCTTGATTTTCTGTCACAGCTACTACTCGCAATTGCCGGGAGCCTATACTACTTGGGAGTAGTAAGCAGGAAGGTCGTTACTCTCTCTGGCCTTGTTTCACCCCTAGTATACATGAGAGGCTATCTCTTTCCAGTTGGAGAGCTTGAATTATGGATGCACTATCCCATACCGGTAATGCTCGTAATCGTCTTGGTCATAATAGTGATACATCCTGCTCGCCGAGGCGGAGGTCAGCCCGAGCGAGTCGCTGCAGAGGCCGCCAGTGAGAAAGGGGTCTAGACTTCCTCTGCCATCGAGATGGGCTTCCTTGACTGGAAACTGCTGGCTCAGCATGTGGACCAAGACTCTCCCAATACCGGCAAGTAGATATGTTCAAGCAGGTCCGCCTCTCTGGAACAGTTGGCGAGTCTTTGACCTGACTGGTGATAGCCATGGAGTCCCTTCAGAGCAACTTCAAGCGTCTTTTCAGTAGATGGGAGGGTAAGCCTCAGGATCAGAACTTCTATGTGAAGGTAGTCTTCGCCCTCGCGAGCGGCTTGATATGTGGCCTTGCCGGTACCAGCTTTGCGGGAGTCCGTGGTCTTGTCTTCGGACTGCTTGTCTATGTGCTCGCCCTGTATGCTGTTGTCTACTTACTTGGGGTCGACCCCGCGTCAATCGGAGGAAGACAGAAGCTCATCACTAGTGCTCTGCCGTCTTACCTGCTGCTCTGGGTCCTCGTCTGGACACTGATCTACGGCTTCACGGGTCCGTAGTCGTCCGTTGTGGAATTCCCAGTTATGGGGTTTTTCACCGTTCTTGAATGCCGGAAACGTGCAGAAACGAGCAATCGTCCGGTGTAGTGTCCGTTCCAGTAACATCGGACAGCCAGATTATTGCGAATCGAACAATGCTTAATAGCACCGCCGACTAGGGTTCTCTTGACCTTTGCCCGACGGTGACTCTAGTATGGACCAGCTAGACAAGGACCTCATCAAGATACTCCAGAAGGATGGCAGACGATCCTTCACCACGATTGCAGAGGAGATCAAGCCCAAGCATCCGGACACGACCATTCGGTTCCGCACTATGAAACTGGTAGAGGACGGGATCGTGACACGATTCAGTGCCCTCGTGGACCCGGGCGCACTGGGCTATCAGACGGCTGCACTGGTGAAAATCGAGATTGGCGGCCATATAGTTCCGGAGATCAGCAAGGACCGGACAACGACCTTCGCAAGGGAGCTTGCTGAGGGAGAGGAGTATCTCTGGGTCGCTGTCAGCAAGGAGCCCATGACCCTCTATGCCTTGGTCATGGCCAGCGATGAGAATGAGATCGAGACCCGTGTTGCACGGCTCCGCAAGTCACCGGATGTGGCCAGAGTGACTGTCACTACGCTGTCAGGCGTGGTGAAGGGATGGGAGGTCAGCGGCCCTCCGCCCGGAAAGAGATGAACAGCAATGAACAGAGTGAAGACGGGAATCCCTGGACTGGACGAACTCGTCGGTGGCGGCTTCGTTGAGGGAACCACAGTCCTACTCTCTGGCTGCACAGGTACCGGGAAGACCATATTCGGCCTTCAGTTCCTCTACACGGGTGCGCATCAGTACAGCGAACCGGGGATTTTGGTGACACTGGAGTCCCGGCCCGAAGAGACTCGGACTACAGCAATGCAGTTCGGCTGGGATCTCAGGGCGCTCGAGAAGAAAGGACAGATTGTCATAGTTGATGCTGCATCCAGCAAGGCAGGACTCCCGACATCTGAGAAGTATGCGCTCAGGAGGGGTTTCGATATGACGACCCTTGCGGAGGAGCTATATCGTGCAATAGATGAGAACCGGGCTCGTAGACTGGTCATCGATAGCCTGTCAGGACTGGGGATACGTTTCGATGCTCCTTCCGAAGTTCGTAACGAACTGTTCAGGATCGGCGCTCTGCTGAGGGAACTGAATGTCACTTCTCTGTTCATAGGCGAGGCAGCTAGCGAAGATGCGCAGAGCCTTGCTGGCGTGGAGCAGTTCGTGTCGCAGGGATTCATAACCCTGAACCTCGTTGAGGGCACTGATTCTCTGGAACGGAGCCTCGTCGTATGGAAGATGCAGAACACATCTCACAGTCTGAAGCGTCATCCCTTTGTCATATGCAGTGAGGGAATAGTGATTGGTGGTGCCCGACCGAAGACCAAGACCCGTGCCTAGAGCAGTGCCAAGAGCTGCGAGAGAAGATAGCTCAGTAGGAGAAAGGGGATCAGTGGTATGGGCTTTTCTGGATTCACAGCACTCTGCGGCTGAGCGTTCGCTCTTTGATATAACAGCCCGAACAGCAGCATCAGAAGAATCCTCAGCCAGTCTCCAAGTGTGACCTCAATGAAAGGGATGTCCCACTGGGCAAACTCAAGTCCGGGACTCAAGAGGGCGACCACAATCAGTGACTTTGCGTCAGCACCTCCGAGGGAACCTGCACGCCACAACGCATAAGCAATCGGCACAACCATGAATGGCGCAAGTAGGTGGAGCCGTGCATACAGCAACATGTGGCCGCTCAGGACAGCGACAGCAGACCCTATCAGAGCACCTGCCAAGATGACTCTGTTAGACACCCTCCTGTACCTGAGGTCGAGATAACTGAATACGGAGAGTAGAATGAGGGTCGTCACCATCATCAGGATTGAAGCCAAAGTGATCTCAAGCACTGAACTTGCACCCTATTGTCTATGGTCTTGCGCCTTATTGGCTATGGTCTTGTGGCAATCTGTAAGCAATGGGTGCTCCCTACCTCCTATACAGACCTCCCTCTTTCGTTCTCACGAACAGCAACACAGATTAGGACCAGATTGAGCGCCTCAGTGTCGTACGCGGGAGCGACAGCACCCACCTCCCGCAGACAAAGGTTCGGAAGTCGATAATGAATGAAGGACCCTTCTCAGGTAATTCATGATACTGCGTTCCGTCTTCTCAAGATGGCCGCCACGAAACTGCCTGCTGATGTCGAGGAGGCGCTGAAAGCGGCTTACAAGCGTGAGACGAACGAAACCGCGAAGACACAGCTCGCTGCAATACTGAAGAACATCGAGATTGCCGAGACTGGCATACCGATGTGCCAGGACACTGGTATTGTGATCTACTACGTGAAGGCCGGTGACAAGTTCCCCTTCATGGGTGAGGTCAAGGATGCCCTCACTAGGGCGACCAAGAAGGCCACTGCGGAGATCCCTCTCAGGCCAAACGCAGTGAACCCGATTGCCGGAGGTAACTCTGGTGACAACACCGGCGAGAAGATTCCCTGGATTAACTGGGAGATAGTCCCCGGCGACTCACTTGAGGTGACTGCGTTCGCCAAGGGTGGTGGCAGCGAGAATGTGAGCATAGTGGGTATGTTGAAGCCGGGAGTGGGACTGGTAGGCGTCAAGAAGCTCGTGGTCGACAATGCCATGAAATACATGGGCGAGGCCTGTGCTCCGAACATAATCGGGGTTGGTATAGGTGGCGGCGCTGACATTGCGATCAAGATTGCGAAGCAACAGCTGCTCCGACCGCTCAATGACAAGCATCCAGACCCCGCGGTCGCTAAGATAGAACAGGAACTCATGGACGCGATAAATGCGACCGGGATTGGTCCGATGGGGCTTGGCGGCGCGACCACGGTCCTCGGAGTGAAGGTCGACTACGCGATGCGACATCCTGCTAGCCTGCCCGTCGGAGTGGCGGTACAGTGCTGGGCAGCGAGAAGGAGCACCGCAGTGATCTCGAAGACTCTGGATGTGAAGTATCTGACACATCCGATAGGAGGTAAGTGAAATGGCAGAGTATCACCTGACCACACCGATAAGCGAGGCTGATGTCAGGAAGCTCAATGTCGGTGATGTGGTCTACGTCAGCGGCGAACATGTCTATACTGCTCGTGATGAGGCGCATCAGAGGGCCCTTGAGATGGCAAAGAGGGGTGAGAAGCCGCCTGTGGAATTCGAAGGCAGCGTTGTCTATCATGTTGGCCCTGTTGCTATGCAGAAGAACGGCAAGTGGCAGATAGTGGCCGCCGGCCCCACAACAAGCACGAGAATGGAACTCTTCGAGGATGAGTTCCTGCGGAAGTACAAGGCGCGGATCATAATCGGCAAGGGCGGCATGGGCCCACGCACACTTGCTGCGCTGAAGGAAGTGGGTGCAGTGTACTGCAGCTTCACGGGTGGATGCGGCGCACTCGCTGCAAAGGGATTGAAGGAAGTCAGGGCCTACGAGTGGCAGGACCTTGGCATGCCTGAGGCACTCTGGGTCATCACTGCGCACGAGTTCGGTCCGTTGCTGGTGACGATGGACTCGCATGGCAGAAGCCTGCATGACGACATGAACAAGAGTGTCGCGGCGAGGAAAGCGCAGGTCTATGCCAAGATTGGCGCCAAAGAGTAAGCTCGCTGTTATTGCGTATGTGCTGGCAGCCAAGCGACTGCCAGTTCCCCTTATTCTACGGCGTGTTCGTGCGGGTGCTCTTGAAGCTCAGACCAAAGTACCGTAGAGCACGAGTACGACTAGTATGAAGATGACAAGAGCAATCAGGACATTCTGTATTTGCAGCTCTCATTCCCCGAGCGTGTTTGGCGTTCTAGATTCGTTTTCGCCGTTTTATGTATTATTACAGTGACATATCGCGTCCTATTTTTGGACGTCTATTGCGATAATGACGGGCAATTGACGGTTTTGCGACAATGAAGTCAAGGGCGAGCCGAAAGGATGAGTGAGTCTATTCTAGGAACCGTTTCATGAACACTGCCACCTCGAAATCGGTGCAGTCGTGATTCGTATAGTAGGAGAGGTCGATTGCTCCCACCTCGAATCCCGCTCTCCTGTAGAAACGGATCGCTCCCACATTCGTGTTCTGAGTTTCACATACCATCACCCTACAGCGCGCAGACCGCCCCTCCTCCGCGAGTCGCTCCATCAGATGTCTTCCGAGCCCCTTGCCGCGATACTCAGGATCGATGTGGAACTCCCAGACCCAGAGCGTGCGGTTCCATGCAATGACTTCAGCGATGGCAATCCCAACGAGTTTCTCTCCAGCGTACGCGCCCAATGAGTGACCTTGCTGGACTACCGTTTCGTAGGATACGTCCATGTCATGGTCGACCTCCCATCGTTTGTCGTAGGGTTTCTCAAGTTCCTCTAGGGCCATAGTGATTGTAGTGTGAGCGTCATCCTCAGTCTTCTTGACACGATAGATTACTGATGATGTGTAACCGGCGCCAATCTCGTGAAGCCTATTCGCGTCAAGTTCTCTCAGAAGCCTGATCTCTGTTTCATGACCGTTATGGATGACATCACGCATGGTCTTCGACTCACCAAGTGGCACCTCAGTTCTTGGGGCCCTCATAAACGGAACGATCAGAAATGCGCAACCTACAGCGCTCTGTCCTAGAAAGAACAGCGTTTTGGCATCGTCTGAGTGGCGGAAAGATACTTATCTTTTTGACCCGCTCTGTGTCAACTAGATTGGATTGAGGAAACAGAACCGGATACGTTCACTAGCGGCAGTACTCCTCTTGATTATTGGGACTGCTTGTTTCGCCGTGGTTGGCTATCGGGTTGCGGGGATTCACTGGTCTTACATTGTTGGGGAGGAAATGAGATTCCGTCTTCAGGTACTAGGATATCGTGACATCTACGAAATACCATACCTAGACCACAATAGCACAGTTCTGACCGCAAACATAACCTCACTTCCGGACCCGTACTTGGTTCTAACAAGGGATGGATTTGTTCAGTTGATGAATTCCATCAAGACCTCGACGTATCTAGCAAACGGGTCCTATGCACCAAGTGAGCTGAATCTTCTGATCTCAAGATCAATCATTCCTTTGGGAGCCTATGATATGATTGATTCGCATTTTCTCGACACTGCTGCCGACAGAGGTGTGCACGATTGCTATGTTTCATCTATCTCTGGTTCTCTTCTGAACTACGGGCATACATACGCCTTTGTTGATGTGGGTGAGGGATGGGATTGCTTCCTGAATACTACCACAGGCTATCCTGTCTACATGGAAATCTGGAGATGGGAATGGCTCCCATATGCAAGTGAAGACTATCGAATAGTACTGACTCTGGTCAGTTAGTGCACTTGACAACGGTAACAACTTCAGACCGGACTTCGCAGCCCGGCTGTCCGTCGACAGGACAAGCTCTCATCGGAGGACTGTGGTTGAACTTCAAGACAATGGTCTGCGACGTTCTCATCGTTGATGCCGGCGGTGCTGGTTGCAGGGCGGCACCTCGCATAACCACTTCTGCGGCTACATCGCTACGACCTTCACGAGGACCGGCAAGATGTCGTGGGACCCATAGACGGGCGGTGATGGCGCCATCTACTCGACGATCAACGGCGCGGGTGGCCCTGACCCGATAGCGGAGTGCGACAACTGCTCGCGTGTCATCAAGTACGTGGTCACGTACGGTGCAAGACTGGACGCAAATGCACTGATACAGATGAGGGTGCACGATGTCAATGTGCTGACGGACCTCACTGCGCTTGACCCGGACGAACCTGTCGACGACGATGGCACCGTTGATGGTTCAATTGAGAGTGCCCAACAAAGCTGCACAGGCGACCTTGAAACCAGTCTGGACGCGCAGATGGCCAGCATCACCTTCTATTGGACGGTCGTCTGGTTCTGGCCGCGTCTCGTGGGCGAGTTCGCGGGAGGGTTATGCGGTGATTTGCTTACCGTGGCAGTATCCGTTGACCTTCTGGGAAACTTCGAGATTGAAACGCTCTCCTATGATACGCCGCTAGACGACTCATTGAGCGAATCTGAGAAACAGGCTCTTCAGACAGATATGCCCGACCCAGTGGAGGATCTGGGAGGCCCTCTCGGCATTCGGGGGGCCTTGGTGGCAGGCTACTGGGTTCTACTCGAATTCGCGATGTCCTTTGGTGTGTTGTCCATGACCGGCCCTCAGGCTTGGGTGGTGGTGGCGGCTGTAATCGGGCTTATCGCTTTCTGGGGGGCCTGGTTGGTAGCCATTGATATCGACGTGAGTAAGGGCGTAGTCAGCCTCGCTGAGGCACGCTCCCTGACAGCCAACTTCGTATTTGCTCTGGCGTTTGAAACCGTGGCCTATGCTCTGTTGTGTGCCTACGCTGTCCACCATCTCAAGGAGCACTTCGAGAAAGCAAGCCAATTTCTGCACAAGATGAAGGAACTCGCAACAACTTGGGGCGTAGTCAGCTTCGCAGTTAAACTCGGAGTCCTCATTCTGACATTCCTTATGTACGCAAAGTACTACAACATGGCAGTCCAAGAGTACTTGGATTCTAGATAGACCTAGGTGTGTACAATGGCAGACACAACGGTACTGGTCATGATGGTAGGTTCATGGGTGTTGTATGCAGTGGTTTCGAAGATTCGAGGACACCGGTCCAGCGATGACCGCGACGACCCCTGCAGAAGTCATCCGGGAGTTGTTGTCGGCCCAATCCTCTTCATCTCATATTCAGTGTATCTTGTCGGTGGCCTGCTCGCCAAGACACTGCTCCATGAGCCGCCTGCAACTCTCCAATGGATGCTTCAGTCGAGTCTTGTCTTCGTTGTCATCTTCTCGACCATCTTCGCGATGGGCGCCACATCGATGATGACAGGAACTATCTTAGGAATCCACGTAGGCTGGCCAGACCGTGATGCGGTCGCTAGGCTTGAGGAACTTGAAGCCACTGACGATTCGAATCAGGCCGAAATAGAACACCTGATTCGTGGAGTCTGGGTCCGCGCAAGATGCCATCGCAGTCGCAAGTCTCGGGAGATTCTTGACGCGATTACTAGGAGGAGTGACAGGGTTGGTTCCGTGGCAAAGGATGTCCTTGTTGGACTGGAGGAACGCTATCGAATGGCAGATGCAGACCGAGGAAGGAGCAGCCTGAGCATCGCAGATGTTGTATGGCTCGCTTCGCTGCTAGTTCTGTTGACTGCATCTGCCAGTCTGGCTCTTCTGCCGTGACGCGCCTGCTGCCACCTTTGCCCTCTGAATCGGGGCGCTCAGAAGTATGAGGCCAGCGGCGTCGCGTCTTAGGAACGACACCACACCGGGTGTTTCGTGCGAACAGTAACAACTTTAAACCGGACCCTGCAGCCGGTCAGACCGTCGACAGGACAATCTCTCAAGCGGAGGACTCCAGTTGGAATTCAAGACAATGGTCTGCGACGTTCTTGTCGTCGGTGCCGGTGGTGCTGGCTGCAGGGCCGCGATTGAGGCATCGAAGTACAATCTTGACGTCATCATGCTTAGCAAGGAACTCGTCGGTAAGGCCCACACTTCGATGGCTGAAGGTGGCTACAATGTCGCCATCGGCAATGTGGACCCCGAGGATAACCCCAGCGTACACTTCAAGGACACCATCGTCGGCGGCAACTACCTGAACAATCAGGAGCTCGCTGAGGTCTTGGTCCGCGACGCCCCTGAGAGGATCTACGACCTAGAGGAGATGGGTGCCGTCTTCGACCGGACTCCGGAGGGGAAGATTGCCCAGAGACCGTTCGGTAAGCAGACGTACCGCAGGACTGCGTATGCCTCTGACAGGACCGGTTCTGAGATCATGGTCACGCTCACAGAGGCCATCAGGAAGACCTCGGTGAGAGTCTTCGACGAGATATTCGCAACGAAGCTGCTCGTTCATGAGGGGCGCATTGCAGGCGTCTGTGCCATCGACCTGAAGTACGGGGACTACATGATCTTTCGTGCGAAGGCGGTCGTCATGGCCACAGGCGGCGCCGGCCGCATCTATCAGGTCACGAGCAATGCCCAGCTCGATGTCGGTGATGGCTATGCTATGGCCTATGATGCGGGCTGTGAGCTTGTGGACATGGAGCATGTGCAGTTCCACCCGACAGGCATGGTCTGGCCGCCATCTGCGAATGGAAAACTTGTCACTGAGGCAGTCCGAGGAGAGGGTGGAATCCTGCTCAACAACAAGGGCGAGCGTTTCATGAACAAGTACTACCCGGAAGTGATGGAGCTCGCTGGTCGTGACCAGGTGACCCGGTCGATAATGACCGAAGTGCTTCAGGGACGCGGAGCAGAGCATGGAGGAGTCTATCTCAGCGTCGCCCACCTGCCGAGTTGGATAATAGAGTTCAGGCTTGAGAGCATGCTCGAGCAGTTCCAGGATGCGGGTGTCAACATACGGAACGAGGCGATGGAGGTCGCACCGACTGCCCACCATTTCATGGGCGGTATCAAGATTGACAAGAACGCTGCCACCAACATCCCCGGTCTGTTCGCTGCTGGAGAATGCACGGGCGGTGTTCATGGCGGCAACAGGCTTGGAGGCAATGCTCTAGCAGACACACAGGTATTCGGGGCCGTGTCGGGAGGCAATGCAGCCAAGTTCGCGAAGGAGCACCCTCTAGCTGGCATCGACCGTAAGGAGGCCACGAAAGAGTTCGAGAGGCTCGGGGCCATGCTGGAACGGAAAGAGGGGGTCTCTCCCGCAGTTGCTCGCGAGGAGCTTCAGAAGCTCATGTGGGAGAAGGTCCAGATATTCAGGAACGAGAAGGACCTTCAGTTCGCAGTGAACAGGCTCAGAGAGATCGAGCGGGACATAGTACCGAAGATCAAGGTCGATGTCCCGATAAAGCGGTTCAACCCGGGCTGGCATCAGGCCATCGAGTTCCCGCACATGATCATCACGGCACGAATGGTCGCGGAGGCTGCGGTCATGCGAAAGGGCAGCAGAGGCGCCCACTTCAGGACGGACGCTGACCCCAATGATAAGGGCTATTACAATATCGTCATTCGCAAGGGGAAGAACGGGGAGATGGAGCTGAGAAAGGACAATCTGGTGGTCACCACGATCACCCCACCGTGAGGAGGCTAAGACAATGGCAAAGATGATCAAGGCAAGTGTCCAGCGATACAATCCCGACGTTGACGATGCACCCTACTTCCAGGAGTTCGATGTCGAGTACGTGCCTGGGATGACAGTCCTAGATGCTCTTCTGTACATACAGGACAAGTATGACACGGGTCTGGCCTTCCGGTGGGAGTGCAGGAGCGGTCAGTGTGGCTCCTGTGCAGTCCGTGTCAACAGCACGGCCCGAATCGCATGCA
>Ga0316620_10000568_pt1 | contig 14946 bp, 11 predicted proteins | sample OWC_Aug_M1_C1_D5_FD_207651 | JGI IMG/M metagenome (GOLD analysis project Ga0316620, IMG submission 207651) | Wetland soil microbial communities from Old Woman Creek delta, Ohio, United States - OWC_Aug_M1_C1_D5_B | ecosystem: Environmental > Terrestrial > Soil > Wetlands | place: USA: Ohio... | reverse complement strand
CTCCTAGAGGATGAGTTGGTGCTGAACCAGATTCTGTTCAGCCCTTCGTTCTCCATTTTGATCATGGCTTTGATGTTGGGATAGCCTTGGTCGCCATTGGTACCCAGCATGGCGATGGCGGACTGGTTGGCTAGTGCTTGTGCTTCCCTGACAGCTTCTTCTTTTTGCATGGATCACACTCCTGGCTTGTGATGTGCGGCTTGCGAAAGTCTGCGGGCACGCGGGAACGCGTCGGGATGATCTCAGCGGCGGCCGCCCCGGCGCTACGGAAACAGGATCCCCTGACATATCCGTTTGGTGATCACCGCCATGACGAACGGCAAACGCTCTGCCGGCTTCACGTCGTAGCCGGTTTGAGAGCTATGGTGTATTTACAGCTCTTCTGGCCGCGGAGAATGGACTCGGTCACCTCCGCGCGCACGCGGGAGCCGAACACTTCGGAGAACAGCTTCTCGGCGAATCCCTCGGAGCAATAGCACAGCACTCCCAAGTCCGCGCCGTGGTTTCTGGGAACCAGCGGGCAGACACACGAGCTCTTGTTCTCGTCGATCCGGATGACACCCAGGTTCCGGTCATAGTCGATGATCCAACCCCATTGCTTGCGCAGGAAAGCCAGGAATTCATCTGGCTGGCCGTGGAATTTGTCCACGGTTGCCTGCATCTTCAAGTCCTCGTAGTGGGATTGGGAGCAGCCCTTAAGGATGCGTTTGGCTTGCTCGCGGTCACCCTTGGCAAGCATGGGCAGCAGGGTTACGATCCACTTTTGGGGCATGGTGGCAGGCTTGGGTGCATCTGCTTGTCCACCGGTATCTGCGGCTGGCCGGGCAGTTGCGGTTTCTTCGATCCCACAGGCGCAGAATCCCGCCAGGCATGCCGTTTTCATGAATGACCTGCGATCAGTGTTCATGGCCGCAGATTCTGCAACGATTCTCCGCGCGAGTCAATTCCCTGAATTATGGAATGGGGTCAGTATACTTGAGCGGAGTTCGTCCGCTACGAAGTATGTTGGCAGCGCGAGTTCGAGGTTGAGTTTGGCACCTGGTTACGGTTTCGCCTGGGAAAGCGGGGACTATAACCAGGTGCCGGTCATTGGAGCGGGGGCAGCACGAGGCGCAGGTTTGCATGCTTACCCACGGTGTCGAGACGGCCTGAGGCATCGGTGCCTGTCATCGACAGATCGGCGAGTTGTTCAACCTCGGGCGGCAGCGAGGTTATGGCAGAGCTCAGTAGGCGTCGGAATTCCTCTTCGGGCACGGGCCTGCCGAAGAGAAATCCCTGGATCTCGTCGCATCCCTGTGCCTGAAGAAATCGAAACTGCTCCTCCGTCTCCACCCCTTCGGCGATCACGCGCAATTCCAGGGTGCGTGCCAGGGCAATGATAGCCCTGGTGATGGCCTTGTCATCCGGATTGTCGGCCAGTTCGAAAACGAAGGACCGATCGACTTTCAGGGCATCCAGCGGGAGGCGTTTCAGGCGGCTCAAGGAGGAGTAGCCCGTGCCGAAATCATCGATGGAAATCCGCAGGCCAAGCTCGCGGAGCGAGCGCAGGGTTCCGGCCACAATATCCTCATCCTGCGTGATCATGCTTTCCGTGATTTCCAGCTCCAGGTAGTGAGGATCCAGCGAGGCTTCACGCAGGACTCGCGAAATGACTTCCCGCAGGTTTTGCTGCCGGAACTGCGCGCTCGAGAGGTTGACTGCAACCGGAACTGCAGGCAGACCCGCGCGCAGCCATGCCGCAACGTGCTGGCAAGCGGTAGACAAAACCCATTCCCCAATGGGCCGGATCAAACCGCTTTCTTCCGCCAGCGGGATGAACTCTGCGGATGCAAGAAGTCCCTTGGACGGGTGTTGCCAGCGGACGAGGGCCTCCGCGCCCGTAATGGCCCGGGTTTTCCCGTCTACTTTGGGCTGATAGTAAAGCCTGAGTTCGCCCCGGTCGAGAGCCTTTCGCAGGTCGCCTTCCAATTCCATTTTTCTGGCGGATATCTCATTCATGGATTGCGAGTAGAACTGGAATCCGCAGCGTCCGTTCTCCTTAGCGTGAAACATGGCGGCATCGGCGTTTTTCAGCAGGGTGTCCGCATCGGACCCGTCCCATGGATACATGCTGATGCCGATGCTGGCCGCGGCCGTGACCTCCTTTCCGTCCAGCACGAAGGGATTGGTAAATGCCTGCAGGAGGCGCTGTGCTATCTGCGCCGCCTGCCGCGGACTGTCGATTCCGTTCAGCAGCAGCGTGAATTCGTCGCCGCCGAAGCGCCCGATCACTGCGTCCTTTTCCCTCGTCTCATACAGCTCATCCCGGTCGTGAATGCGCAAAGTTGCCGTCAGGCGGGAGGAAACACTGCGAAGCAGGGCATCGCCGGTGCCATGACCATAGGTATCGTTGATGCGCTTGAAGTTGTCGAGATCGAGGAACATGACGGCCGTCATCTTCTTGCCGCTCATGGACAGCTGCAGCGCCTGGTTGAGATAATCATTGAACAGGATGCGGTTGGGCAGCATTGTCAGGCTGTCATAGTATGCCAGCGAGCTGACCTGCTGCACCTTGTCCAGGTAGGTCCTGTAGGTGAAATAGATGGCCAGGAGCACAGGAGCCGCCACCGCGATCACCTCGGGCGCAAGGCTACCGATCGCGACGGCGACAAAGCCGGCTGCGCCCGCCCCGGCAAAGAAGGTGATGGAGGACCAGAGGAAGCTGTCCTTCCATATGGCGAAGACGTTCTTGCGCCTTTCCAGTGCGACGATGACGGCGACGCTGGCGGAATTCCAGAGATAGTGAGTGAGGGCAAGGGCTGCCAGCGGCACCAGCATGTCGAGCGCTGCCGGGGCGCGCGAGTGACCGAGTGGCTCGCGATCCAGGAGATAAAAAAACGTCCAGCCGCTCAGGTGGGCGGAGAAGGCCATGGCAGCCGTGTTAAAGAGCGAATACTGAAGGCGGCGCGACCGGTTGCCGGCGCGGAGCGAGCTTGCCAGCCCATCCAGAGCCGCCGTGATGATCCCCGCCGGGATTCCGTAGAGTATGAGATTGGTAAAGAAGAAAAAGTCCCCGATGGAGATCTTGGAATTGGCGGCCGGGATCTTGACCGTGCAGAAACTGCTGAAAATGGCCAGCGCGGCCAGAATGAGCCACTGGCCACCGCGATGCGTCTGCGGAATTCTGTAGAACGCGCATGCGATGGAGCCCAATCCCAGGCAGATCACGAAGGTCAGATAAGGCAGGAATGCCGGATGGCGCAGGCCGCTGCGGGATATCAGGCTCGATGCGCTAGATCCGCTCATGTCCACCCTCTTGGCCCTTCGTACCATCCTTCAGGTCCGTCCGCGGGCAAAACCGGAGGGCGGATGCAGGCCGGTCTGAAAACAGAATCCTGTCGCGAGGCCAAACTACTTCATCGGAAGGATTCACGGTCGGCTGTAGGCTTCTTGAATGGGCAGTCCTGCCGGCCTCGGATGCCTGCAAGGAGCCGGTGGAAAGCGTCCTCATGTCCCCGGGCGAAATGAGGCGGGAGAGAGGGTCGCGGATGACCACAGGAGGCGAAGTCCCGGGGCTTGCGGTTCCGGGACTTCGCCCTGACAGAGCCAGCATCGCGCCCGGCGTCGTGGCGCTATGCCGGTATCCGGGCTGCGAGCTTTCCATGGAGAATCCTGTAGGCTGCATAGAGAATCGTTACCACGAGCCCTGCCGCCAGAAGGTTTATCAAGGTGATCAGATTTCCGTTAAGCGCAATGAGGGCTGCTCCGAAGGCGCTGGCGAAATAGTTCAGCGAGTACAGGAGAAAATTCGCCCTCCATATCCCGCAGAATCCCTTGCGCGACTCGAGTGCCAGCATCAGAGCCACGGTCCCCGAGTTCAACAGGTAATAGGCCAGTGCCAGGATTACCGCCGCAACGAGCAAGTCGGCAACAGCGATCGTCGGCGCTTGGCAGAGCGGTGCGCTGCCCAGCACCTGGAAGTAGATCAGCCCGGACAAGTAGGCGCAGATCGCCCCGTTTCCCATGTTGAACAGGGTGAATTCCAGCCGCCTGGACACGGTCGAACTGCGCAGAGAGCCGGCAAAAGCCTCCAGCGCCGCAGTGATGCAGCCGACGGCAGGGCCAAAGAATATCAGGTTGATCATAATAAACGTGTCGGCGACGGAAATCTTCGAGTTGAGGCCCGGAATCTTCAGGGTGAACGATGCCACCATAAGGGTGAGCGCCGCCAGAACCATCCATCGGGTGTCCAAGCCGCTCAGGAGAGTCTGGTAGTAGCAGAATGCCATCAGGACGAAACCGAGAGCTGCCGTCGAAAAGAAGTATATCTTGTATGATGTTTGCCGAGATGAAAACGTCGTAGTCATGGCTCCTCCTTTGCGGCTCACTTAGCACTCGGATAGAACCAGGCGTCCGGCGTGCCCGTTCGCAGCCCAGGAACCTTGCCCGCTTCACCGAAGCACAGGATTTCCGCCGTGGAAGCCTGCATGGAGGCAGGATCTACAAGCTTGCCATACCAGGTCGAAGCCGTCAGACTCATCAATCCCCGTGTCCCGACCGTGACTTCATCATCCAGCAGAGAGGTTCCCTCCAGGACAATCTTGTTGCCCAGGAGGATGCCGGTTCCCCAGAGGATGCCGCTGCCAAAGGCCGGCTGCTCGAAATCCATCAAGGGATCGTTCCATGGACTCGCGCTCTGGTTCCCCCAGAGGATGCCGTTGCCCCAGAGAATGCCATTGCCCCAGAGGATGCCGTTCCCCCAGAGAATGCCGTTCCCCCAGAGAATATTGTCGCCCCAGAGAAGTGCATTGCCCCACAGGATGGCATTTCCGGCGATCGTGCTGTATGGCCTGGCGGAGTAGGAGTGGGACATCCACTGCGAGGCATACCACGATCCGTAGGGATAGCCTGACGCCGCACCGGCAAATCGTACGGCTCCTTCCGCATTGAGATAGCCGTTTCCCTGCGCCAGAATGTCCGGAGTTCTCATGCGCTCCGCGGTATATGCCAGAATGGCCTTCACGGCGTTGGGGGTAAGGGACGGATTGGCATCGAGCATCAGAGCCACCGTTCCGGCAACAACCGGAGCCGCCATGCTGGTGCCACTGAGCGTGAAATAGACGCCGCTCCCATAATTTCTGTACCTGGCGGCAACCACGTTTCCCGGATTATTGAAGAAGAGGGTGCTGTCCGTCGCCGCGATGGATACGACCCTGTTGCCGGGAGCCACAATGTCCGGTTTGATGAGCCCGTCGATAGCCGTAGGGCCACGGGAACTGTAGCTGGCAACCCGGTCGTCCGCTCTCGCATCCGTCCGGCAGGTTTCGACGGCTCCGACGGTGATCACTGCCGGATCATTTCCTGGGGTGGTAATTCCGCCATAGACCTGGCCGTTTTCGTCCTTGCCATAGTTGCCTGCCGCCACCACCACCACCATGCCCTTCCGGACGCATGCCTCCACCGCCCGGCACAAGGGATCCGTCTTGTAGGATTCATAGACGGGGTGTCCCAGGGACAGATTGATCACCTTGATGTCGTACTTGCGCTGGTTGGCGAGGCACCAGCCAAGGGCTGCCATCACATCGCTGGTCCTTCCAATGCCATTGGCATCCAGAACTCTCAGGCTGATGATGTCGGCGGCAGGGGCGATTCCCCTATATGTGTCCTCGAATCCGTATCTGGCCCCGGAAGACGTCCCGGAACCGGCGACGATTCCCACCACGTGAGTTCCATGGCCGAACCGATCGTAGGGGTCGTTGGATCCGGTGATGAAGCTCATGCTTCTGAGGATCCTGCCCTGCAGGTCACCCGGCTGGTCGTAGCCGTCTCCAACGCCTGAATCGATAACTGCTACGACCACATTCCTTCCCGTATTGGGCTGCGAGCTGCTCCATACCTGGTCTGCGCCGACGGCGCGCGCCGTCCGGCCCAGACTCCCTTCCACAAGATGATCCAGGGAGATCCGCGCCACACGCGGATCGCGCAGCAGGCGGTGTAGCGATTCGGGATTCACCCGTGCCGAATAGGCAGGCATGAAGGCATGAAATGCCTCGGGGATTCCACCCGCTCCCAGAATCACACGGGCACCATCCTGTTTCGCCTGCGCTTCGCGGGCTTCACGTTCCAAGGCGCTTTCGGAAAAATCCGCTGCCAGCTCGTCCTGGAACTGAACGATCACCTGGAGTTCTTTGCCGCCCGCAGCGCCTTTCTGGAACACCGCCCCCATTAGCGCCGGTTCGAGTTTTTCGACACCTTCTACGGCAACCGGGGCCGGGAAACGCGGGACGGATGCAAATCTGCCGGCGGCTTCCGGCAAGACTGTCCGCGTTGCGTGTGATGACAGCGTATGTGAAGGATTGCGATTGCCGGTAATCTTCTTCTCGGGATGTGGCCAGAAGAGAACCACGAGGATGCCGCATATCGCAATCAACGCAAGAGCCGAATAGGGGCGGATGGTTTCGCTCCTCGGCCTGCTACCGCTGATCGGGTTCCTCATTTCGGTCTCCGATAACTTGAGGATGGGAAGCTTCCTTTTTTCATTTCTCGGGATCATGGCATTTTCCAGAACACTGCGAATCCAGTGCCAGTGTACGTCGGCGAAATAAGACAAAAAATGGGAGAGGTGTCCTAATTTGCTTATCGCTTGCTCCCATACGGCATGGGACTTTTCATGATTCGGGAGAGAGGCAGGCGTCCAAAAGTACGTGCCATCTATTGATTATGTCTAATATTATCAATGCATTGGCGGGTTCGAGTGGATCGCTGCAGCCCTTGTGCGGACAGCTGCCGGCCTGCATGCGGCACAGGCATTCGGGGCGGTTCAGCTTGAGAGGAAGCATTGATTCGAGGACCAGGCGAGCGATCGGGCGCCGGTTGCGCCTGCAGTCAATGAACGCTTCGGCCTGAGACTGCAGGAGGTGACTTCACCTTTTCCCGAGCAATGTCCTGTTTCAGAGGGATCAGGTTATGCTGATAGGCGAAAATGAGCAACTCAAGGCGGTCCGAAACATCGAGTTTCTTCAGAATCGACGTCAGGTGATGCCGCACGGTCGCTTCGCTGATGCACAAGCGGTCCGCGATCTGCTTGTTCTTGAGACCCTCGCCGACGAGGGAGATGATCTCCCGCTCGCGGCCTGTCAATTGGGAGCCCTTGTCAGAAACGGCGCTGGATCCTGGGGCCCGGAGGTCGCGCCGCAAACCGACGACAAGGCTGGCCGTCACGCGGCGATCGAGCCATATTTCCCCGGCGGAGATCCTGCAGATCGCCTTGATAAGCATGTCGGCGGATGCCTGCTTGTAGACAACTCCCATGGCCCCCAGGCGCATGGCCTGCTCATGTTCCGCCGGATTCTGTACGCCCGTCAGGACAAGGATCTTAGTGTCTTCCACCGTGGCCAGCAGCTCCGGGATGAGATCCAGCCCGCTTTCCTCCTGCAGGCAGAGATCCAGCAGGATAATTTCCGGTTGTTCACGCGAGGCGATCAGAACCGCCTCAGCCCTGGTGGCGGCTTCCCCGACAACCATGATCCCCGGTTGTCTTTCGAGGAGGCATCGCAGGGCCGCGCGCACGACGGCGTGATCGTCGATCAGCAGGATCCCGATCGTGGCAGGCGATCCTTGCGTATTCGGAGTCATGCCGGTTCTCCAGTGCGGGAGGTCGAATTGCGTTCCCCAGCCTCCAGATGAATGCTTCGGAATCTCTGATCGTCAAGCGGTTTCCGCAAGAATAGGGAAAAAACCGGGAGACGGGTGCCTGGCCAGCTCCGGCACAGTCAAACAACCGGAGAGCCGGCGATTATTGAGACAAAGCTGCGGAATCGCCCGAATTCCTTGCGCAGGGAGGCTGCGTACGGCCGGATTTCGGACAGGCGCTCCCCTCGTCCCAGCGCTTCGATGCGCTCGGCATCCCTCCGCACCGGTTCCGCCCCGACAGCGCCAGCACCCCCCTTGATTCGATGAGCGATGCACGCCACCTTGGCCGCATCCTGGGACTCGATGGCGGCGATCAGGCTTTCCAGGTCTTTCTCCGTTGTTGTGATGAAGGTGCGAAACAGGCTTTGGAGAAACTCGGGTTCTTCGCGCCACTCAGAAAAAGCCGACGGGCACTCAAATGGGCTAACGCCCGGCTGCCGGACCGATTTGTGCCGGACCCGGCGATTGTGAGGGACGGGGCGCTCTGCCCTGGTCATCTGCATCCTTTCACACTTTCGTCCTGTTACTGGATCCATGTTGCCGGGGGACAGAGTTCTTATCGTCCGGCACCGGCAAGTCCCTTATGGCGCGGTTTTCATGGAGCCATCGTGCTTTCAGGGACGTCTCGCGGATCCATCGCCGGAGAATCAGGAGTCCGGCTCGGCTTCACCTACTGCGCGCGCTTGGTCAACTCCGCGGTATTCCAAAGGAGGTAGGGGACCAGGATCGACGGACGGATATTCCCTACGGTGTTTTTCCAGCCGGAAAGGACATTGGGCGCAAGAGTCGGGATGGCCGGCATCTGCTGCTCCCAGATCTCCTGCATTTGCGCGAAAGCCTTGCGGCGCACCCCCGGATTCAGGCTTTGCACCAGCCGTGTCGTGAGGGCATCCAGCTCGGCTTCCCATGCCGTGTATGGCTTGCCTTGACTTGGATGCCAGAAGTGCGATGCGCCGCTGCTGTACCAGAGATCGGCCTGCAGATCAGGGATGATGTCCGTCGGCGTGAGAGCGAAAAATATCGCCTCATACTCGAAGGATTTCACAATGCGGGAAATCAGCTCGTTGGGCAGAAGCAACTGGATGCTGACACGCAAGCCGGCCTGGCCAAGATTCTGCCTGATGATCTCCGCCGTCCTCTCCATCGCGGCATCTCCCCGTGCCGTGAGCAGAACAATCTCCAGGGGCCGGCGCGCCGCGCCGAATTGCAGGATCCCGTTGCTGCCGGGCTCTTGCAGTCCCGCGCGCGCGAGCAGGACCCGCACACCCTTGGGATCGAATGTGGGGGGACGCAAGCCCGGCTGGCACCATACCTGGTTTCCGGAACTCACCGGTCCATGTTGCGGCGTGGCGAGGCCGAGATAGACCGATCGGGCCATGCCGTTGCGGTCTAATGCCTGGGAAACCGCCCGGCGGAAAGAAGGCTGCTCGAAGATGGCGCGTTTTTCCGGATCCACAAAGGGCATGCCGGCGGCATTCCGGCCCGGATTCAAGTTGAACCAGAGGAATTCCATGCGGAGCCCCGGGCCGAGATCCCGCAGGGTGAAATCTTTTGCCCGATCCGATCGCCGCAGCCGGGCATAGTGTTCGGGGCTGATCGATCCGAGGAGGTCGATTTCACCCGCTTCAAATCGCAGGGCCTCGGAATTGCGGTCCTGGATGACCAGAAACGTCAGCGTGTCGAGGTAGGGAAGAGCCTGGCCGGCCTTGTCGCGCTTCCAGAAAAAAGGATTTCGCTCAAACACGACCTGGACGCCGCGCCGATATTCCTTCAGGCGGAACGGCCCCAATCCGACGATCTCCTCGGGAGAAACCGTGGGCCCCCAGGCGGCCGCCAGAGTGCCTTCCCTATGGGATTTCAGAAGCCTGCTCCTGGGAAGCATCGGGATGGAGTCGAATGCGCGCAGCCCGGTGCCCACCGGCCGGGGCCAAGTGATTCGTACGGTGTCGGTATCAACGAGCGCGACGGAAGGAAACTGGTCATCGACGCGCAGCTGATCGGCAAGAGTGGATTCAGTCCGCGGATCTGCCAGAGCTTGGAGAGTAAAAACTACATCCTCGCCGGTGAAGGGGCTGCCATCCGAAAACCGCACACCGCGGCGCAAATGGACGGTATAGGTGCGGCCGTCCTTGGCAACCTCCCATCCCGTCGCCAGCGAGGGTTCCAGCTCATGAGTACTGCGGTTGATGTGAACCAGGTCGGCCGCCAGCTGGTCTGCGACCAGCGCATTTGCCGTGCCACTGGCAAACAAGCGGTTGAAGGTAGCCGGATCGGAGCTGATGGAGGCGATCAGATTGCCGCCGCGCATGCCGCTCAGCCCGGGGAGAACCAGGTATTGCACGGATTCCCGTTTCTGAGCCCGTGCAGGACAGAGCGCCAGCGCACATGCCAGGATGGCGGTGCCTGGAAATAAGAGACGTCTCAGAGGCGATATCATAGTCGCAGTTCTGGGGAATCCAACCCCGGTGCCGGGACATTGCCGTTCGCAAGCGGCTTCCGGACCGAACCATGTCGCGACGGCAATCCTGAAAAGTCAAGGTTCTGTCCGCGGACCTTCGCGATATGCTGTCAGGCGGGACTGATCCTCGCATACCCGTGTCTGTCGGACGCGGTCAATCGGCCCGGATTTCGGCCACCCTGTAGATATCGTCATTTTGCGGATGCCGGTTTAGCGCGGGATCCATCTGGATTATGGAGCCTTAATGTCTGCAAATCCCATCCCAAGCCCGGCAATGCCCTGCCTGCTCCAAAAATAAACGTTTTGCTCTAGTAAGCAGCCACGGATTCCACGGATTTCACGGATTGCTGTCTCTCGGGAATAAAGCGGTCTATCAAATCTGCGTAATCCGTAGTACTACGCTGCAACATCGTGTTCTTTGAGCACGATTTTGTGGCGCAAGACGTTTATGGGACACGGAAAAGCACGGAAGAACACGGAAACCAAGGCGATTGTCGCAGACACAGCTGTTCCCACCTCCCCACGGGCGGCCTCTGGCCCACCGTCTTTGGCCGGACTGCGCGGAAAAGCGCTTGAGGATTCGCCTTTGAACGGAAGTCAAGCCGAAGTCGCTTTCCCGCGCAGTCCGGCCAAAGACGGTGCTGCGCGTAGCGCAAGCCCGTGCCGAGGTGGGAACAGCTGTGCCGGTCAACCTCCGGGGATGGCGGCCGTGTTCTTCCGTGTTCTTCCATGTTCTTCCGCGTTCCATCATTCATCCTGCCGCCACTCGTAGTGAGATGGTTTGGTTGCGGCTATGCCGCGCCACGGAATCCGTGGCTGTTCTTTTCTTTTTCATGTGTCGCCGGGTGCGACACAGACGTATGAGGAACTGCACCGAGTTGTCCCCCCGATTTTCCGGCAGAAGTCCCCATTCGTGCCTCTTGTCCGCTGCTCCAGGTTTTCAGGAAAAGGATGTGCAAATCGTTCAAATTCAAGTAATAACACTTCAATTGATTTTTCTGTTGACAAGGTAAATTAAAAAGCATACTGTGTATATTGAATATATTAGCTAGATTTGGAGGGGGCCTTGTTCATTGTACTTTCGCCGAGCCATCCGGATCCGATGTACAAGCAGGTTACGGATCAGATCAAGAATGCCATAGCCTCCGGCGATCTGAAGCCGGACGAGAGACTCCCTTCGGTCCGTGAGCTCTCAGAGGCCCTCAAGATCAGCGCCATAACCATCAAGCGCGCCTATCTGGATTTGGAAAATGAGGGCTACATATTCACCCGTGCCGGCATGGGTTCTTTTGTAGCCGGGATCGACCGGAACCGGCTGCGGGCAGAGAAGCTCGCCGAATACCGGACTGAGTTGTCGCGAATTCTGGCTACCGGCGCCAAATTCGGCATCTCAGGCGACGACATTCTTCAGCTGGTCCGTCAAATTCAGGAGGACTGAAATGACTCTGATTCTGGAGGCGAGAAACCTCACCAAGCGATACCACGACTTTGCACTCAAGGACATCTCCCTCGAGATTCCCTGCGGCTGCATCGTGGCATTCTTCGGACCCATCGGGGCCGGCAAGACCACCCTGATGAGGCTGCTGGCGCATCAGATACCGGCGAGCTCCGGGGCGGTCCAGGTTTTCGGCCTGAGCTACGACAATCGGGAAAAGGAGATCAAGAACCGGATCGGATACGTTCCTCAGGAACCGAGCTTTTACGCCGACAGGTCTGTCGGATTCAATGCCCGATTTGCCGCACCGTTCTTTGCTCGCTGGGATGGCGGTGCCCTTTACCGGATGCTCGACGAGTTCAAGATCAGCCGGGAGACGGCAGTCAAACATCTGTCCAGGGGCCAGAGGACGCTCTTGTCGATAGCACTCGCCTTTTCACACGAGGCGGATCTTCTCATGCTCGATGAGCCTACGGCCGGCCTGGACATCATCTTGCGCCGCGCGATCCTCGAGCGCCTGCGGCAGTTCGTGGCCGGCGGGGAGCGGACCGTCGTGGTGGCATCCCATATCACGGACGGCCTCGAGGAGATCGCCGAGTACGTCAACTTCCTGGATGAAGGGAAGCTGGTGTTTCAATCCGAGAAGGATGAGCTGCTGGCCCGGTGGAAACGGATCCATTTCAGGGAAGGGGCTCTCAGCCCGGACTTGGTCCGGCAATTGACCGATATGCGCATGCAGCCCTTCGGCAGTTCGGGACTCACCAGGGACTTTTCGGCCCTGCGCGAGCAACTGGCGCCGGGGATCGCCTCCGGCGACGTCGTGGTGGAAAACGCCCGTCTCGACGAGGTTCTGATTGCGATGCTGAAAGGAGAGTGACATGTTCACCATCGCCCGCAAGACATCCTTCTTCTACTTCACTCACCTGGTCAGTTTCTGCGCGCCCGCATGGCCCGCACTGCTGAAAGGCAAAGGTGGGATTATCTCCATGCTGGCGTTCTGGGTTCCCCTGTGGCTCAGCAGTTCGGTCCTGTGGAGCGAAAAGCAGGAGTCGTACGCGCTCCTGCGCATGCTGCCGGTGACCGACCGCGAGATCGTGCGGGCAAAATTCAGCCTCGCTCTGGCAGCCACCTTCGTCTACTGGCTCATTCTGGCGCTGTTCAACTGGTGGGCATGGGGTTCCAGATGGGAGTACCCTTTTTACGTGGCGCTGGCCAATCTGACCTGCGCCGTTTCCCTGCCCCTCACAGCCTGCTGGTACATCGTTTCCTGGCGATTCGGCCAGTCCGCGCTGACGGTGGGCGTTCTGACCTTCATCGTGCTCGCCATCATCCCGACCTTTGCCCTGAATATCGATCGTTGGGACTGGGTCGGCGCCCCGGGAATGGCGGCCGCACGCTGGCTGGCCAACGGACCGTGGTATCTGCAGCTCTGTCTTTTCCTCATAGCGCTGGCGGCCTATTACGGGCTCATGCAGGTGGCGGTTCGCGTGAAACAAAAGTCCGAAGCGTCTTTATGAATCAGGTTTGTCCGGAGGCTGAATGGGAATTTTCCGGCATTGTGCCGGAAGGAGGCTTCCAATGAGAGTGAACCGAGTCCTTGGGATAGTGCTGTTGCTGCTGATACCGGCTTGGCCGGTTCAGGGGGCCGAACCGCCCGCCAGGGAGCACTACTTCGCGATCGAAATCAATGGGACCCTTTGCGGCTACAGCAAGTTCACAACTTCGCCGTTTAAGCAGGACGGCAAAAACATGATCCTGTTGAAGCACGAGATGCTGATGCAATTCACCGCGCTCGGGAGCAAGGTGGAAAGCAGGCTTATCCTGACGTACCATATCGATCCTGCCACGGATCGTTTCACCTACCATGACAGCACCATCGAGCAGGGAGAAACGCAACTGTCCTCCAAAATCCGCATTGCGGGCGGACAGGCTTACGTTTCCGGGAGCGGGATGAGCCAGGAGGAGGCCGTTCCGCTCCCTCCGGATGTAGTGCTGGCCAACACCCTATATTATCCGCACCTGGTGGCCGATTTTGCCGTCCGCCAACTGGCGACCAAGACCTACCCGATCTTCGACGGGCGCGACTCCCGGGTCCAGGAGACCGTATATACAAAGGTTGGGACCGAGACGGTCGGGTGCGCCGGCAAGAAATATGAAACCATGGTTCTGGAGGCATTGAACAAATCGAACGGGATGAAATTGAGGCTCTGGCTCGATCCGGCGACCGGTATGGCCGTTCAAACCCTAAATCAAAACCGGTTTTCCTACCTGGCTGACGCATCAGCGGCGATGACACTCCGCACACCGAACCTGGACACTAACTTCCTCGCCAAAACCAACATTTCCATCCCGAATGTCAAGGGCATTACCTACATGAAAGTCCGCGCAATCATTGAACCCACCGGCTTGTGGGTATCGCCGGAGGCTCTTACCGTGCCGGGGCAGCGGTTCACAGGTACTGTCAAGGACAATCTCGTGGAAGGCGAGTTTGAGGTCGAGCATCGCCGCTATGATGGCTTGAAGGCGCCGCCGTTCCCGCCCGATTTCAGCCGGGATCCGGCGATGAAGGATTACCTCGGGGCATCGGACTTGATCCAATCGGACGATCCGGTTCTGGCGGACAAGGCCCGGGAAATCACCAAAGGATCCCGCGATTCCTGGGAAGCAGCGCGCCGCCTGAGCCGGTGGGTTTCCGAGAACATCCAGGGCGCCATTCCCGGCGGCGGCACGGCCCGAGGCGTCTACGACTCGCGCAGCGGCGAATGCGGCGGCCACTCGTTCCTGATGGCGGCGTTCTGCCGGGCGGTCGGCATTCCCGCGCGGGTTGTTTGGGGGTGTCTGCATCTGCCTGAGCGGGGAGGCATTTTCGGCCAGCATGGCTGGAACGAGGTCTACATGGGCGAGGCCGGCTGGATCCCCGTTGATACGACCGCAGGAGAGATCGACTACGTCGATTCGGGCCACATCCGCATCGGGCCTCACCAATCCACTGCTACGGCGATGAATACGCACAGAATCGAGATCCTCGATTACCGGATCAGCTCGGGCAGCCCGGCGGAACCGAGGACCTCGACTGAGACGAGATTCGAGAAGTATTTGGGAGAATACACGCACAGCAGCCGGGGGAAGGTGCAGGTGACCGTCAAGGAGGGATCGCTAGTTCTGGACATTCCGGGGAAGCTCGCCCTCGCACTGAAGGATCCGGACGAAAAGGGAATCTGGCAGAGCAAGCTCACCGACCGCCTGTATGTCACCTTCGGCACGGCAGAATCGGGCGCGATCACCGAAGCCCGCATCCACGAGATCCTGCCCATGCGCCGCACCGGTCCGCTCGATGCACCACCGGCAGACGCGCCTGCCGAGCTTCGGGCCTGTTCCGGGA
>Ga0316620_10000567_pt1 | contig 14954 bp, 14 predicted proteins | sample OWC_Aug_M1_C1_D5_FD_207651 | JGI IMG/M metagenome (GOLD analysis project Ga0316620, IMG submission 207651) | Wetland soil microbial communities from Old Woman Creek delta, Ohio, United States - OWC_Aug_M1_C1_D5_B | ecosystem: Environmental > Terrestrial > Soil > Wetlands | place: USA: Ohio... | reverse complement strand
AGAATGGTGCAGCCGCGATTGCTCAGATTACGTTATTCGCGTGGAATCCGATTCCGGATGACTTCTCGGGTCTAGCTCTGTGGGAGGGACAGGTCTACAATGTCCTTTGCAGCTTCTTCGATCCTTAGAAGAGAATCGAGCATTTGCAGACGACTCTGGGAAAACGCCTTTGGGTTGCCAATCAGCTCGGATTTCAGTTCGGCAATCTTCTCTGCCAACTCCCTCTCAGCGGCCATCACCCAAGCCACCTTCTCGGAATCGAACCTGAACAGATTCGCCACAGACTTTGACAACATCTCATATACCTTATCAGTAATCGGTTCGAATGCCTTGACGACCTCTGACTGAAGTGCATTTTCCGTTGTGGCTGCCACGTCCACAGCCAAATCTGCGATTCGCTCTATGTACTGTGCTGCAAGCCTGAAGTCAAGAGCCTCCACAGGCGGAATGCTCATCGCTTCAGCCATACTGGGGTACTGCATCGCCGACCTCAGCTCACGGACAATCAAGAAGAACAGGCGATCGACCTCCTCGTCCCTCTGACGAACATCATCAGCGAGTTCGTGGTTTCCCTCGAAGAACGCTGAGAGAGCATCCTTCACCATTCTAGAGGCCACCAGATTCATCCGCCTCATCGCCTTGTGTACAGGGATTGTGGAAGGATCCACTAGGCACTGGACAACGATCTCATGATCATCTTCCTCAGTGACCTCAAGGGCAACGAATCTCTTGATGATTCGTTTCACCTCTTCCCGCTGGTCGTTGGTTATTGGGTCGGTTCCCACGATATGAATCTCATCGAAACCGAGCAAGTACTTACTCGTTATGGACCACCTGAGGTTTGATTCAAGGTGGACTGTCGTGGACTTCGTTTCACCGCCCTTCGAAAGACGAGGGTCGATTATGAGACACCCATCCTCTCGTTCTGTGACTACCACGGGATTGCCTTTCTTCAGCCCGTGCTGCTTGACCCATTCCTTAGGTACTATTATCAGGAATGATTTGCCGGTTTCCCCTCCCGTCTGCTGGAGCCTTCTTATGTCCATAGAGAACACTCGCCTTAGGGCCGATGGTCGTGGTCCGGGTTCGGTCTGGCCGCTTATTATACTTCGCAAGGGAAGAGAGCGAGGCAAGAACAGATGTTTAAGTTGGGATTCTGTTCTAGCGGGAGCGGTGCCGTAGTGAACGAAACTGTCCGAAAGATGATACTCACGAAGCTGGTGAAAGCAGGACACCAAGTCACACCGGATGCACTCGAGTACATTGGTAACTCAGAAGACCCTCTTCTCATGGCAGACCAAGTAATCAGGATGGCAACAGATGCCCGAGTTGCAGTCATAACACGCGAAACCCTAGATAGTCTGAAGACTCCAAGTCTTGGCTCGGACACGTTGCAGTTGGACCAGCCGTACGCACCTGCTTCGGATGAGAATCAGGACCATGGAGAACAAGCGGACATCAGCAGAAATCAACAGGCTCACACAGGCAATGTGGTCGTACTAGACAGCCCGACGGACCAGTCCGTAGGATCGGGAGGCGAGTTGGTGGACTTCTGGAGTCTGTTCGCCGACAGATTCAGGAGAATCAGGAGGATGTACAAGAACAGAGTCGATACGGCGAATGCCATGGTGCCTGCTACAGTGGCGAAGAGATACAAATCAAGTGCTGCACACATGAGAAGATCAAGGACAGAAGGTGGTAGGGGTCAGGCAGTGCCTCCACAGGTTGTCCTAGGAATGGTCAAAGAAAAGAATGTGTCCCATTCAAGGAATGTCATTGTGGAACTTGAGGGATTCGAGGAACGTGATGATAGCGACGACAGCGGTTCCCGATTGGGCCCTTCGATTGAGCAGTATGGTACAATCACTTGTATCATACCGTCAGGCAGGACAGGGCAGGCAGGGCTGGTCTTGGGGGAGAAGGGAAATGCATTGCTGCCGGATGAAGTTGTATGTATATCAGGTCGTATCGATGAGGACAGGAGGCTGATTGCCGATGACATCATCTATCCGGATGTCCCAACATCCCGGAAGGTGGGACGTGCAGGAAGGGATGTCTATGCTGCATTCATATCCGACCTGCATTATGGCAGCAGAGAGTTCCTTGAGGACGACTTTGAGAGCTTCATTGCATGGATGAATGGCAGGAATGTAGAGGAAGAGAAGAAGAGTATGGTCAGGCAGATTGGGTATCTTCTCATTGCCGGAGACCTCTGTGATGGTGTCGGAGTGTATCCAGACCAGAAGGAACACCTAGCTGTGTCGAGTATATATGAACAGTACTCATACCTTGCTGAGAAGCTGAAGAAGCTCCCGCAGAGTGTCACGACATTATGTATCCCAGGCAACCATGATGCATGCAGACAAGCACTGCCGAGACCCCCAATACCATCCGAATTCGCTCATGCACTCTATAGTATGCGGGACCGCGTCCTCATGTTGGGAGACCCAACCAATGTTCTGATCGAGGGAGTACATGTGCTGATGACTCATGGAGATGCGCTCGATGACTTGGTCACGCAGATGCCAGGTGTTTCGTACGAGAAACCGGAGATGGGCATGAAGGAACTTCTGCGCAAGCGGCATCTCGCGCCCACTTACGGCGGGAAGACAGAGCTGGCACCGTTGTCACGGGACTGGCTTGTGATTGATCATGTACCGGACATCATTCATTTTGGACATGCACATCACAATGCGGTCGACAACTACAGAGGCGTCCAGATAATCAACTCGGGTACCTTCCAAGCGCAGACAGAATTCATGAGAAAACAGGGTGTCAAACCGACGCCGGGTATTGTCACACTCATCAATCTTCGTACTGGTGCTCCGGAAGTTGAGCTGTTCCATGCTTTCTGAGAGCCAGATTTGTCCTAGTCTGACGCCGAAGCCCTACACGGAAACTCGGCGTCCAGAGAAGGACTACGAATTGACGACTGATAGGAAAGACCATCTCGGACTGTAGACTAGGTCTACCTAGGATACGGGCTTGCAAGAACACTGGCTCGCATGGCCTGCTCAAACAGGAGTTGGAATGCCTCAAACACATTGAAACCGTCCTTGGCGACGCTTCTGAAGACCGGGACGGCTGCCGGAATTCGGAGGTGCTCTCTTAGGCACTCCTCATCGATTGTGTCAGGCAGGTCCACTTTGTTCAGGCACACCACGACAGGCAGGGGCCGCTCCTCTTGGTCCATCATCCACATGAGCTCGTTCCAACTGGCCAAGTTCTCATCGAGGAGATGGCTCTGTGAATCAGCGACGAAGACAACTCCATCTGCGCCCACCAGTACCACATTCCTTGTTGCCCTGTAGAAGTCCTGTCCAGTTGCAGACCAGACGTTGGCGTTGATTACCCATCCCGTGCTCATAGGTAAGGGGATGGTGCCGAAATCACAGAACATGGTCCGGCCTACAGTGTTCTCAATTGATGTGAGTCGATCGGCGTACTCGAAAGCCGAAAAGAGCCATCTTATTGAGGTCGTCTTGCCGCTCATGGCAGGTCCGTAAAATACGAGCTTGACTCCGATTGTTCGTGTGTTGTAGTCAATTATCAATCTGTGCCTTTCCCTCCGGTCACGTCCCCCACATACTGTCAACCCAAGCACCAAGCCCCAACAATGCACCACTTTTGATGCAGTCAGAGAAATCCTCGTACCACTCGGCTTCAATGAAACGAATCATGTCAGGGAGTTCTCCAATGTCCCATCCGATGGCCTCGAAGAGATTCCGTTCTGTCAATGTGGTCTGTGCGCCAAGCTCTCTTGCAAGATGTATTCTCGACAGAATCGTCAGTGCTCTCCGTGCAGCATGGACGTAGCTGCTAACCTCCTCCTCGAACATGTCTTTGGTCATCTTCTCGGACTCGTCTTCAAGTTTCAGAACTGCATCAAAGACCCCGGCGGATATGTCTACACCACGGAGAGACTTGCTGAGCAACCTCCGTATCCTCTCAAGTGACTGGTTCTTTCTTAAGACGATCTTCTCGGCTATGCTCTTCTCCACAACTAATGTAGCTGGATAGGGGCGCAGGAGTTCGAAGACTACGTGCGATGGGGAATGAACCCTGAGGACTCCGCAGTTGTAGGATGAAGAGAGGATCCCATCGAGCAGACCAGTCAGTGTTGTGTCTGTTACATTTACACCGAGTACTGTACTTCCAAGCGGGACTGCAATTACCCATCCGTTGAAGGCTCTGATACGGTCCATCGCGAGCCGCAGATTCGAGGACAGACAGGAAACTATCGTCCGTGTGACCTCATAGTCGTGTTTCTCCTCGTCCTGAGCAGCAAGAATCTCGTCTTCCGACGTGAAATCGCGCCAGAAGACAAGCTTGTGACGATGAGGACAGAGTGTGGTGATGCTGGCGGCCAGATCGTCCACCAACTCCATGTCCCTTCCCACTACAACTATCGGCAGCCTGTTGAGTACTACATTCAGTAGGAGTGGGAACTGGTCTCCGGTGAGCTCAATCAGGTGCATGACTGAGTATGTCATCTGTTTCGCCTCGCTAGTATAAGGCCGCGTTCTGGTTCGCCAGAAAGAAGGAGTTGCTTCAGGTCATCGGGGATTGCCGGGCGAGCTACTGCTGCAGCACTCAGAATGCGTCTGGTTTCATCGATATAGTGCTTCAGAAGGAGCCTCAGCAGACCCAGCTTCTGTGTGTCGCGGTCCACCCAGAGGCTGAGGACGCCGTTCGGCACTGAGTAGATCATATGACGCGTCCGGTTTGTTTCGCAGAGCACTGTCTGAAGGGAACTGCTACGAAGGGTGCGAACGACCTTCTCAGACGCGTCGTGCATGGCAAAGGACATTGCTGCCAACCGGTCGTTCGTGAAACCGTCCAAGGAAACGCGGACGCCACCGTTTAGGGCCAAGAAGACAGACTCGATGTCAGGTATACTATCGTGTATCTGCCGCAGGATAGATCGCAGGGCTATCGACTGGGCGCGGTCCAACGATATTATTGGCCTTGGTGTTGAAACTCTGGACTCCCTTCCCTCTGTAACAGCAAAGCCGCTCAGGATTCGTTTCGTTTCGTCGTTAGAGTAAGAGCGAAGAGGTGGCAGCCGGCCTTCGGCATGCTGTTTCAGCAGGAATGAAATGCGTGAGAGATTGTCTTTCATCTCGATGAAGAGTGCTGCCAGGTTGACCCTTGGTGCTGTCGTTATTGTCAAGAAGTAGTTGGAGTCGTTTGGAAGTGAGGCTAGGAAGACCTTGGACGTTTCGGATTCCATCAGTAGGTATCTGAAGTCTCCATGCACGAGCTTCGCGACGCCGAAGATGGCACATGTTGACGATGAGATTGCAAAGACCTCGTCCTTGCTGAACCAGACTCCTGCGCTGGCCATAGGGAGACCGTCTCTCTGTACTAGTATGACGTTCTCGACACCAGCTATGAGCTTTATGTTCTGTAGGGCTTCCGTCAACTCGTCTGTCAAGGGTCTGGCCACACCACTTACTTGGTTCCAGACTAACAGTCTTGAGTTTGCTATATAATCCCCCCAAGTGCCATCGGCGCCATTGGAAGGGGGTTCCTACATGTGGATCAGTGCGGTCTCCGGTACCTCGCGGAACAGTTCTCTGGCCACCTTACCGACTTTGGAACGGTACTTGTCAAGTGTGTACACCCTTATGACATCCAGATAGTCCTTCATCATGTTTCCGATCTTGGAGAAATCGGAGAGATTATGCGGCACCTTCTTTCCGTCAACTGTCTCGAATATGCCGATTTCCATCGGGTTCAGAGCATCTGTGCTGTATGGAACGGATGGCAGTGTCGGAACATCGACTATCACGTCTTCCACGGGCACTCCTGCAGTTGAGGCGATCTCCTCCTGAATGCTCTCCCGCACCCTCTTCTTGGTCAGTACCTTTGAAACGAACCTATCTTGGGTGTGTAGGACCTTCTCAAATGCAGACTTGTAGAGCACACGCGAATCGAGAAGATTGACTAACCTCAATGCTTCCGCAGCATCGTCCGACTCTCTTGCATTGAGCTTCCTGAGCTGAGATATGAGTGACATGTCGTCCAATGCTATGAAGTCCTCCGGCGTCTTGAAGGACGTAAAGGAGAGCACTCTGTCTGCAGCAGTCATCATGCGAACCAGCATGACCTCAACGCTGCGTACGGTCTTGTGATAGTAGACATTCAAGAACATCTCATACCGTGCGACTAGAAACGCCTCTAGTGCGCCTCTTGCCGCGATGTCAAACTCCATCGTATAGTCGTCTGATACCTCTATACTGGCGATGAGCCTGTGAATGTCTACTAAGCCGTAGTTGACACCACAGTAGAATGAATCTCTGATGAGGTAGTCCATCTTGTCAGCGTCGACTTGTCCTGCAACTATCGCACTTAGGACTCCATCTGTCTTGTTTCGTCTTCGTCCACGAACAAGACTTGCAATCCGATCCTTCTTGAGACCAGACCGTTCGATCAAATCACCTAATTCGCTCTCACGTATCATCCATTCTGTGACGTCTTCATGGTTGAGACCTCGCTGCTCGAGCAGAACTTCCTCGAAGACATGGCTAAACGGTCCGTGCCCAATATCGTGAAGAAGACTTGCAGTGCGGACTTCTTCAAGATGGTCGTCACCCAAGTCCATTTGGGGGAGAAGATGTTCGCCCATCAGCCCGCCTAGAAACATTGCCCCAATGCAATGTCCAAAGCGCGTGTGTTCTGCAGTTGGATAGACGAAGTGCCCTCCAGACAGCTGTTTCACTCTTCTCAGACGTTGGTATGCATGTGAATCGACTATCTTGGTTTCTAGGTCGCTGAACCCGATGAAACCATGGATTGGATCGTTGATTTCAATCGTGTAGTCCAAATGGGATCCCTCTCAGGGCAATGTACTTGGATTGAATGACCTCATCTGTCGAACAAGATCTTCAACTGACTTCGTTTCGGACACGCAGAGTGGCAGATGTATGCTGTCCGCGATACGGACCGCGAGAGGATCAAGTTCTCTCACGCCATGAAGTATGACGACTGCCGGTTTCACAGCAACGGAAGTCCCGATTTGGGAGGCCTTTATTGCGACCATTGGTGAGCGGCCTGTTGATACGTTGGTAAGAATCGCTGCCCGTTGTGTAGTGCCTCCGTAGAGTCTAAGAAGCTGCTGTGGTGTCAGGGAAACAATGGCCTTGACGCTATCAAGTGCAGTGTAACCGTATATGTCCCTGTCAAGCAGGCTGTTGTGTGTAAGGATCTTGCAGTTCAGCCATTCAACAAGAGCCCTAGCATGGATTGGCAAGCCAAACTCCCTGCTGTCCAGAATGGCATCTGATGCAATCTCTGGTGCAACCAGCTTCTCGAGGGCCATGGCTATCCTGCCGCCGTTCGATGCATCCATCTCAATCAGTCCTTCCACGAACCGGCGTATTGTTTCCACCCGGGGGGACTTCCGCCTTCCGCTCTCATAGTCACTTATTACTGACGGCGAAACGCTGAGATGGTTGGCCAGATTCTTCTGAGAGATTTGAAAACGTTCTCTCCATCGTTTCATTATCGAACCTGGATCATTCTCAGATAGACATATCTCACCAGCCATTGCCTCGGCAAGTTTCTGCGACGCCTCACTCGGGGCCATGAATTGATGTCTTCTTGCGATTCAAATAAGACTTGTCATATTCGCGAATATCTGCCATGGTAGCAACCGAAGAACTCATCTTTGGCTTCCTTGGAGTGTGATGACGAATATAATGTTCTTCACATTCCTTGTTGGTACTGCAGGTTCGGGCAAATCGCATCTCACTGCATCTCTCGAGTCGATGTTGGCTGGACGGGGTTTGTCTGTTACAACTGTGAACTTGGATCCAGGCGTGACAAATCCACCGTACGAGTGTGATGTCGACATTCGCAATTATGTTGACTACAATGATATTGTCGGAAAATTCGGGTTGGGACCTAACGGTGCTCTTGTTGCATCGATTGACATGGCAGTTTCCTATGTAGCGGACATAAAGGATGAGATTCATGATGCGAACACGGAGTACGTCCTTGTTGACTGCCCGGGCCAGATGGAGCTCTTCGCGTATCGGAACTCGGGACCTCTTATGGTGACCAGTCTCAGTGAAGCAGAGCCGACATTAGCACTCTATCTGGTTGATTCCAACATAGCGCGCACTCCTGAGGGCTACATCGCTGCTATGTTGCTAGGGGTATCCATGAGTATCAGATTCCGCCTCCCGCAACTGAGCATCTTGAGCAAGCCAGACATACTGAAGGAAGAGACCGTTGACGAGATTGTCGGGTGGTCAGCAGAAACGTACTTGCTTGAGGAAGCTCTGGGCAAGTCCGAGAGTGGACCAATAGTGGAGTTCTCCCAAGCAGTAGCAAGATTCCTAGATGAACTGGGCGGAGGAGCGAGTCTGCTACCAGTGTCTGCGAAGACCATGAGAGGCATGGATGAGCTGTACGGTGAGATGCAACGTGTGTTCTTGGGCGGCGACAATCTCATTGATTGACGGGGGGATTCGTCTTGCATAGGTACTTCGCTCTGGTTTCTGGTGATTCTATCGAACTTGCAAGAGCCGAGACTGAGGCTTTGGTCCGTCTTGTCGCCTCTGACAGCCAAGTTCAATGGCAAGAAAGACTTGCAGTGATTGAAGCGGAGCAGAGCCCTGTCGATGTATTGACTAGTAGAGCGGCATTGTTGAGAGAGGCAGGTGACTTGTTCTTCTCAGGAAGCGCTGATGAGGAAGTACTGGATGAAATGGTACCCGAATTCGTGCATTCCACCGACACGTTCAGGGTCAACACCGTTTCGTTGAAGAATGAGGCGAATGCTCAGGCCAGAGCTGCATTGACTGCAGATATTGGTAATCGCATCAGGAGAGCAACCGGGGCAAGTGTTTCGCTTGATTCGCCACGGGTTGTTTTCACGGTCATCATGCGTGAAGATGGGATTCTCGTGTGTACATCAGAAAGCTCGAAGACGCGAGTTGCCCTAAGGCAGAGGAAGGCTGGTAAGAAGCCCTTCTTCCATCCGTCGATCATGAATGCTTCTCTTGCAAGGGTACTATGCAACCTTGTGCAGCTTGTTCCCGGAGAAACAGTGGTTGACCCATTCTGCGGTGCTGGCGGTATCATATGTGAGGCTGCACTCTTGGGAGCAAAGACTGTAGGAATTGAATTGAACTGGAAGCTGCTGAGAGGAGCAAAGGTCAATCTTGCAGCCTTGGATTTGAGAGAAACGGGGCTTGTGCTGGGGGACTCTACATACATCCCTGTGAGCGGAGCCGACTGCATCGTGACAGATCCACCTTACGGACGCGTGAGCTCAACACGAGGAGCCCAGTCTGTTCAGTTGGTCAGGAGAATGCTGGAACAACTGGATTGTGTTCTTTCGAGAAACGGCCGCCTGTGCTTCTGTGGGAGTGAGGAGATGAAGCTCGGTGAACTTGCTTCAGAAGTAGGGTATGAAGTGGAGCTGTGTGTCGGGGTCAGAGTACACAGTAGCCTTGTCCGAGAAGTCGTTGTTGTCAGGCTCTAGTTCCCAACGACCCGACCGCCTTCTGTGCGTGGAACAAGCCAAGTCAGGAAGTCGTCCAGCTCTGCCTGACTGACCGGTCTGATTAGTATGTTGATTGCACCCAGAGGGGGCGTTTCGTCGGAGTCGTCAACTAACCTGAGCCTGCCTGACAGAGCAGCCTGTTTGTCTAGTAGAATACGTGTTTCTTGCCCGTTCCAGTTTGTGATTAGTCGAGATCGTACTGCATCGATTATCCTCAAGTCGTGAATTCTGCTTCTTATTGATTCGAGTGGGCGGCTTCCCTGGAGCCTGCAGAAGAGCTCTGACCTGTCTATTCCTGCCTGCTCGACTGGGTTCATGTCCGGGACGAGGTTTCTCAGTGCCTGCAGCACCAGTTCCACATCCTCTGTAGCATATACGGAGCAGCCAATCTCAATCTCCATTTCGTTCCGCCTCTGCAGTCAGGGCTCTGGCTTTCTTGGAGAGCTCCTTGAGCGTGCCTTCATTCACGACCATTGTGTCGCTTAGTGCAATGACACCTCCTAGACCCACTGATATCTCTCTGATATCACGTTCTCGAAACGTGGCCCAGTCAGGTGGTGCATCCTCTCGTCCACGATTATGCAGTCGCTTGAACCTCGTGGCAGGTGATGAGTGTACACAAATGACCCTCATATCACTACTGAGTTTCTGAAACTCGTCCAGCTCAGCAATGCTCCGACAGCCCTCTATCACGACAGAAGCGTAGGCCGAGTTTCTGAGCATGTCAACACATCGCTTTGCAACTGCTCCCGGTCCATCTGTTTCCCTCAACTGTAGCATTACCGCTCGAGTGTTCTCCGGGTTTGGCTCAAGTCCTCTCCGACGTGTTTCTTCGCGAATCACGTCACCCATTGTGATGATGGGGTAGCCTGCCGATTGGAAGAGACCTGCTAGTTCGCTCTTCCCTGATCCGGGCATTCCAGTAATGATTATGATACGCATTTGCGGCTCTGAGGAGTAGCTGATTGCTCGCGGACTTTATCCTTTTGGTTGATAGATAGTGAGATGCGGACTAGACTGTGTAGCTTGGAGTCTGATCCACTTTCAGTCCTTTGAGAACACCAATCACGATTTCCTCAGTGATGGACTGCTTCTCTTCCGCGATTGCCGTGTGCAGTGACTCCTTCAGGATACGATCACGCAAGTCCCGCCCAGATAGTCCATCGGTTCTTGCAGCGAGCTTCTGCAGGTCCATCTCGAATGGTATCGGTAGACGACCAACATAGAGCTGCAGAATACGGACCCTTTCTTCGAAAGTGGGCAAGCCGAACTCGAATATCGTGTCGAATCGGCTTCTTAGAGCGGGGTCAATGAGAACGGGTGCGTTAGTGGCGCCAATCACGACCACGCCCAGATCCTCCGTTGTCCTGTCCATCTCAGCAAGGAGTGCTGTGACAACCTCCGAAACGTCACCGCGTATGGATTGAAAGGACCTAGCCAACCCAATTGCGTCCAGTTCGTCTATGAACACTATGCTTGGAGCGGATTGACGAGCATCCTCGAAGAGTGCACTAATCCGTCGGCCCCCATCGCCCACATGCACTCCAATCAGGTCTGATGCCTTTGCCAGAAGTATCTTGGCATTAGCCTGGTCGGCCAGAGCCCTTGCCGTCATGGTCTTTCCTGTGCCGGGGCTTCCATAGAAGAGAATGGCACGGGGAGCCCACTCACCGAATCGCTTCGGATCGCTGAGATACTTGAGAACCAACATGCATTTGCGTTTCACAGACTCATGCCCAATGACATCATCCAAGGAGGTCGTGCCGCGGGTTCTCTCTGTGAGGTCAGCGGCAGGTTGTAGTCTTATCTGTGTGCTCTTCGTCACAATCGAGTCCTCGGGCTCAACCTGCACCACTTGAAATGCAAAATCTGGCATCACATAGCGATCAAACAGATACATGCCGGTGCTAACAATGCTGCCCATCCACTGCTCGCGAGCGTAGTCTATGAATAGCTCGTCGTTGTCGATTTCAAGCCGGTCTGGCTTGGGGTCGCCCCTCAGTCTGAATGGGTAGCCCACTTCCTTTAGCGTGAGGACTATGGCGCCGGGTACTTCCAAGCCTCTTCTTCGAGTGGCCTTCTTCGTGGAGTCTCGCGATGCTGATGGAATATCGACTCCGGAATCATCGCGCTTGGTCAATTTCTGTCACTCCACCAAGGAGCTGTCCACGGATTGTCCTTTAAGAGTTGCTCTGCGGTAAATGAGTGAAAGCGCGAAGAAAATAAGAGACCGCGCACCTACAGGCCCGCGGTTCAATCTGTGAGTGAAAAGATACGAGCATTCCTAAGCATAGATTTGGATGACAGTGCGCTTCTTTCTCGTGTTGCTTACATTCAGAGTAAACTTGACCGGGAGTCTGCGAAGATAAAGCTCATCGAGAGTGACAGCATCCATTTCACGTTGAGGTTCTTCGGCGATGTTTCGATTGCGGTTTCTGAGCAGATGTACGATTGTCTGAAGGAGATCAGATTCCAACCATTCGATATTACGATCTCCGGCGTCGGGGCCTTTCCGAGCCCACGTAGGCCAAACGTGATATGGGTAGGAGTATCACGTAACCATGAACTTGTGCGAGATTTGAAGAAACGGATAGATGAGTTGCTGGCCACACTGGGCTATGCTCTTGAGAAGGACTTCACACCACATGCAACGATAGCACGCGTGAAGGCGGTCAATAACAGAGAACGTCTGTCAGAGAATATTGCATCGATCTCCAGTGAGGCGGTGGGCACACTCGTTGTTGACAGATTCAGACTCACGAAGAGTGTATTGATGCCAACACGGCCGATATATAGTACAGTCTGGGAAGTACCGGGACGTGCGTGATTCTGTTTTGCACTGGGTGTCTGGTGATGGTGGGCCGGGGGCGACCTTCAGTCCGTGAGTGAACCTCACGAACTTTTGAACGCCCGGCCTCTTGCAGTATGTGGTACCGGTTTCGAGTTCCGATATCACCCCAAGCAAGTATCATACCAAGCTAGACTACCGACCCATCAAGTCGATATCTGAGGTGGAAATAAACATTGTCACTAAAACACCTCCTGTGGTGAGCAGAAGGACTTTATCTCGATACATGTCGTCTACTTGAATGAGCCCAAAGCATGTGAGTGGTTACAGGCCATGCCGACTGACCTAGTCTATCATGAACTCTTTGCAAAACATGTGATTGCCGAGGGACACCCGGAGAGACCTGAACGAGTCCAGGTCGCCCTAAAGAGCATCAGTGACAGAGGCATATTGAGGAACGGCGAGGTGGGTGTTGTGACGCCTTCCAAGGCTGTAGTGGAACATGTGCTTGCGGTGCACGACGAAGACTACCTGTCCCAGATAGAGCAGATGTCAAGGCAGGGAGGTGGCTACTTCACATCCGACACTGGGGTCAACTCCTACACATACGATGCGGCTATGTATGCTGCCGGAGGAGCTGTGAACCTCGTTCAGAGAATCTGGGAGGGAACGAGCCAGAACGGATTCCTTCTCTGTAGACCGCCCGGGCATCATGCAGAACGCGATAGAGCATTCGGCTTCTGCTTCATAAACAATATCGCCGTGGCAGCTCAGTACCTTGTTGACAATCTGCATCTGCGTCGAGTCATGATTGTTGATTATGATGCGCACCATGGTAATGGCACTCAGAATGCGTTCTACTCTACTGACAAGGTGCTTTACGTTACCCTGCAACAGGACGGAAGGACGCTGTTCCCCGGATCTGGTTCTGTGGAGGAGACTGGAGAAGGAGAGGGAGAAGGGTATACTGTCAATCTGCCTGTGTATCCCGGTGCGGGCGACAAGTCATTCGAACTGCTTTTTGGCGACATAATAGAGCCAGTAGCAGATGTCTACAAGCCGCAGTTTGTCCTAGTATCAGCAGGATTCGACTGCCACTTCTCAGACCCCTTGACCAATCTAGGACTCACCACATCAGGTATTGCGATGATGAATACAAGGCTGAAACGTATTGCGGAGAGGCACTCAAATGGAAGACTTGCATTCTTCCTAGAGGGCGGCTACAATCTTGATGTCATGGCCCGGACTTCCGTCAATCTGATGGAAGAGCTCTGTAATGAGGAGATAACCTTGTTCAATGACAGACACGATGAGAGCACTCTCTGTCTGGACACGACTCGCAGACTCTCAACAGAGATTAGGCGAAGATTCGAGGGCCGATTCTTCTAGTATTCATCGAAGTCATCCAGCATTGTCTGGAGCGTACCGTCTGCGTCGGAGATTGTTTCTTCCTCGGAGAGATCAGGTGGCACTGAATCGACTTGAGCCCCCAGTTGCTTCTTTATTGATTCTGCAATACTTGATCCTATCGTTGGTACTCTGGCGATGGTTTCTAGAGGGGCGTGGTAGAGATCGGCTATTGTCCTGTACCCATGACTGTGCAGCATTCTGCCCCTTATGCGTCCAATGCCTCTAAGGCCCACGAGGTCCAAGATGTCTGGCTTGACACCGTATTTCAGCCGCGTACGAAGCTCATAGAGAGCACTCTGTGGTTTGAGCACACCTATTGCCTTGCTAATCTCCGAAACCGAATAGACAAGCCAGTCTGCAGACTCGACGTACCGATGGACATCACCCATCCCCACACCATAGTTCTCAGTCATGTCGCGTTCAGGAATCTCTGATATCCAGTCATTCAGCAGGCTTGCTGTCTTCAGCTCTCCGAGGTACTTGAGATACCTTCTAGGGTTCTCGCTGCTGGGCGGTGGCACAAGAAGCTCATCACTGTGCTCCTCGGCAAGAGAACTGTACTCCTCATAGTCTGCTTGTGTCAGATAGATACCAGGCTGATCTGGGGTATGACATACCAGCTGAAGAAGACCTAGGGTTGACACAGAATCACTGTCAGGAAGATACTTCCGAAAGATTACTGCGGTCCTAGGGTCGATATACAGTCTGGAAGTCCTGTGACCAAGCACGGTGGCATGAAAGGCCCCTGATTCCGTTTCGATGAGACCAACACGCTCCAGATAGCGAAGAGCAGAGGAGATATGCCCCCTTATCGCCTTCTGTGAAAACTGCAGCGAGAAGAAGGTGCCCCCAATCACTGCATCAATCTCGTCACGTTGATGAGCTGTTTCGGTGGCAATGGCAGCTAGCAGGTGAAATCTGAGTGCATCTCGCGATGCGAGCTTCGATGAGATCTCCTCGGGTTCAGAGCAGATGTAGTGCTCCAGCAACCGGTCGGATTCCTCAAAACTGTGTGCGATTAGTATGGCCTCACCGTAAGTATCGTATTTGGGCCGACCTGCTCTTCCGGCCATCTGCTTGTATTCCAGTATTGGTATTGGACGATTCCCGGTGTCTTCCTCAAAGCGACGATAGTCACGGACAATCACACGGCGTGCCGGGAGGTTGACCCCCGCTGCGAGAGTTGGAGTTGCCACAATGACTTTGAGGGCGTGCTTTTTGAAACAGTCCTCTACTGTT
>Ga0316620_10000566_pt1 | contig 14968 bp, 9 predicted proteins | sample OWC_Aug_M1_C1_D5_FD_207651 | JGI IMG/M metagenome (GOLD analysis project Ga0316620, IMG submission 207651) | Wetland soil microbial communities from Old Woman Creek delta, Ohio, United States - OWC_Aug_M1_C1_D5_B | ecosystem: Environmental > Terrestrial > Soil > Wetlands | place: USA: Ohio... | reverse complement strand
GCTCGACGCCGCGCTCTCGGTCGCGCCGCGGGCGGAGCTCGCGCCGCGCGGGACGGGCGCCTGGCTCGCCGAGGCACGGGTCTTCGCGGACGCCACCGGGGTGGCGGCGCTCCATCGCTCCGAGACGGGCTTTGCCGCCGCCCTGGCGGCGCGGGCGCGCGCGCTCGCTCTTCCGGCCGCGGTCGCCGTGGCCGGCTCGCGCGGCGCCGCCACGCTCGCCGCCCGTCACCTCGCGGCAGAGATCCCGGCGCGACTGCGGGCGGAGGGCGGCGCCGTGCGGGTGCTCTCCGCCGCCGAGGAGCAGGCCTTCCTGGCCTCGCTCTCCGTGGACCTGCTGGATCCGGACGACGCGCTGGCGGAGGCCCTGCTGCGCTTCGGGATCCGGCGCGTCGGCGAGCTGACACGTCTGCCGCGCGCCGCCCTCGCCACACGCCTCGGGCCGAGCGTGCTCCCGCTCCTCGCCCTGGCCCACGGCGAGCCCGACGCGCTGCCCATCGCTGCGCCCCGCGAAGGGCGCCTGGAGGAGGCGCTGGACCTCGAATGGGCGGTGGACCGCCTCGAGCCCCTGGCCTTCGTGCTGCGTGGGCTCCTGGCGCGGCTGCTGGCGCGGCTCGCCGCACGCCGGCTCGCTTGCGGCGAGCTCGACCTGGTCCTCGGCCTGGCCGGCGGCGGGCGCGACGTCCGCCGCATCGGAGTGGCCGCGCCGAGCCTCGATCCCCGTGGCCTGCTCGGGCTCTTGCGCCTCTCGCTCGAGGCACGCCCCCCGACGGCGCCGGTGGAGCACGCGGCCCTCGCGACCGAGGGCCGGCCGCTCCGCCCCGGACAGCTCGATCTCTTCCGGGCCGCCGGCCTGGCGCCGGACGCCCTCGGCCGCCTGCTCGCGGAGCTCGCGCTCCTCTGCGGCGAGGGTCGGGTGGGGACGCCGGCGGTGGCCGACGACTGGCGGCCCGGCGCGTTCCTCCTGCGCCCCTTCGAGGCGCCGCCGGCCCCGGAGGCCGCGGCACCCGCCGCCACGGGCGGACCCGCGGTGCTGGCCCTGCGCGCCCTGCGCCCGCCCCTCTCCGCCGAGGTGCGGAGCCTCCATGGCCGCCCCGAGCGGCTGCGCAGCGCCGTGGCCAACGGCCACGTGCTCCGGGCGGCCGGCCCCTGGCGCACGAGCGGCGCCTGGTGGTCGCGAGAGGAGCGCTTCGCCTACGATCACTACGACGTCCAGACGAGCGACGGAAGCGTGGTGCGGCTGCGTCACGATCTCCTGCACGACGCCTGGGAGGTGGACGCGATCTACGACTAGCCCGGTCCCCCCGCGCGGCCCGCTTCCCGGTCTTCGGCGCCCGACTCCTTGACCCTCGCTGCGCCGGCCGCTAGAACGCGACGCACGGCCCGCGACGCGGGATCGACTGCGAGGGGAACGCATGACCTCACGGACCCGGACGCGCCCCGAGCGCGAGCATCGCCTGCTCTTCCTCCAGGGCTTCCTGCGGCGCCCCAAGGAGGTGGCCTCCATCATCCCGAGCTCGCGCTTCTTGATGCGGCGCGTGATGCGCTGCGCCGAGGTCGCGCGCGCGCGAGTGGTGGTCGAGCTCGGGCCCGGCACGGGGGGCTCCACCCGGGCGATCCTGCGGGCCATGGCGCCGAGCGCGCGCCTGCTCGCCATCGAGATCAACCCGCGCTTCGCGGCGCTGCTCCGGCGCACCGTGCACGATCCGCGGCTGGTGGTGCACGAGGGGAGCGCCGTGGATCTGGCGCAGATCCTGAAGGAGCACGGCCTCGAGCGCCCGGACCTCGTGCTCTCGGGCATCCCCTTCTCGACCATGTCCCGCTCGCTCGGTCTCGCCATCCTGCGGGCGGTGGACGAGAACCTGGCGCCGGGCGGCCGCTTCGTGGCCTACCAGGCGCGGGATCGGGTGGAGATCCTCGGACGCCAGGTCTTCGGCCGCGCGCGGGTGCAGACCGAGCTGTTGAACGTGCCGCCGATGCGCGTCTACCGCTGGGACAAGGACGCCATCGCCTGAGCCGCGCCCCGCACGGCGCGGTCGCGGCCCGGCCGCTCAGGCCTCGTCCGTCTCGCCTCGCTTGATCTGGAGCGAGAGCCCCGCCCGCTCCACCGCGGGATCGACGCCCCGCACCACCACCCGGCGCCCGAAGCGCTCGGCGAGCTCGTCGAGCGCGCGGTTCAGGCTGCCCCGTCGCTCCCGCGCCGCGCCGAAGAGGCCGAGCTGACCCGTGCCCGCGGGCTCGAGCTGGGTGACCGCCACGCCGAGCAGCCGGATCGGCTCGCCGAGCGCGGCCCGCGCCAGCGCCGCGCGCGCCGCGCGCTCGATCTCGGCGCCGTCGTCCGTGGCCTCCGACAAGGTCTCGTGTCGCGAGACGAGCGGATGGCCACGCGGGCCCGGGGCCACGCGTCGCGCGAGCTTGAGCTTCAGCACGACCGTGCGCGCGCGAAGGCCAGCGCGGCGCAGGCGGCGCGCCACCGCCTCGGCGTGGCTGCGGATCGCCGCGGCCAGCCGGGCGGGATCGGCCACGTCGTCCTCGAAGGTCCCCTCCTCGCCGATCGACACCGGATCCTGCTCGGGCTCCACCTCGCGCAGGTCCTCGCCCCGGGCCAGCCGCGCCAGGGCAGGACCGAGGTTGCCGAGAGCGCGCGCGAGCGGCGGCTCGGCGGCGCGTGCGAGGTCGCCGAGCGTGTGGTAGCCGAGCCGCGAGAGCCGGGCCTCGGCCACCGGGCCGACGCCCCAGAGGCGCGACACGGGAAGCGGATCGAGGAAGCTTCGCACCTCGTCCGGCCGGACCTCGAGCAGGCCGTCGGGCTTGGCGAGGTCGCTCGCGATCTTCGCCACGAGCTTCACCGGTGCGATCCCCACCGAGACGCCGAGGCCGGTCTCCTCGCGCACCCGCGCCCGCAGGCGCTCCGCCGCGCGGCGGGGCGGGCCGTGCAGCCGCTCGGTGCCCGTGAGATCGAGGAAGGCCTCGTCGAGGGAGAGCCCCTCCACCCGCGGCGTGAAGGAGCGGAAGATCTCGAAGATCCGGCGCGACTCGCGGGCGTAGCGCGCCAGGTCGCCGCGCACGAAGATCGCCTCGGGGCAGAGGCGGCGCGCGAGCGCGCTCGGCATCGCCGAGCGGACGCCGAAGCGGCGGGCCTCGTAGCTGGCCGCCGCCACCACGCCCCGCGCGCCCGCGCCGCCGACCACCACCGGCCGACCGCGCAGCTCCGGTCGGTCGCGCTGCTCGATCGACGCGTAGAAGGCATCCATGTCGGCGTGGAGGATCACGCGCGGAGCGCTCACGGCGCGCCTCCCGCGAGCGCAGACGCGAAGCCGCCGAGGAGCGCCCCCACCCGATCGGGCGCCTCCAACGCCGCAAAGTGGGTGGTGCCGGGCACGCGCTCCCGACGCACGGCGGGGAGCGCGCCGCACAGCCGCTCGAGCAGCGCCGGCGGCATCGCGCCATGCTCCGCCGCCACCAGCAGCACCGGCGCGCGCACGCGAGCGAGGAGCGGCCAGAGATCGAGCGCCGCCGCTCCTTCGTACCAGGCGGCCTCCGCCTCGGGCGTGCAGCGCAGCCGCACGCCACCTCCGGGCACGCCCGCGAGGCCGCCCGCCAGGAAGGCCTCGAGGGCCGCGCTGGCGAAGCCGGCGTACGGGAAGCGCTGGAGCAGCCGCTCGCGCGCCTCCCGGGTGCTGGCGAACTCGGCGCGGCGCTTGCGCGCGCGCTTCGTCATGAGGCGGCTGCCGAGGAACGAGTCCTCGAGCAGGGGATCCGCCGGCACCTCGAAGAGGACGGGCTCGACGAGCGCCACGCCCCGCACGAGGTCGGGCCGGAGCCCTGCCACGGCGAGCGCGATCGTGGCACCGCTCGAGTGTCCGGCCAGGAGTGCGCCGTCCTCGATCTCCGGCGCCAGCGACTCGAGCCACGCGATCGTGTCCGCGACACCGCGCGTCCAAGCGTAGGCGTTCTCGCCCTCCGCGCGTCCGGAGCGCCCGTGGCCCCGCGCGTCGACGGCCAGCGCGCGCAGCGGCCGCCCTGCTCCGCGCTGCGCCGCCTCCCAGGTCGGGAGCCAGACCTCGGCGCAGAAGCTCGTGGCGTGGAGCAGCAGCGAGAAGGGGGACGCGGGCCCCGGCCACGCGATGCCGCGCAGCCGCAGGCCATCGGCCTCGAGCGCGATCTCGGACGGCCGCATGCTGGCTGCGAGTCTAGCGCGCGAGCTGCGGCCCGAGCCGCGGCTGCGTCCCGCCCACGGCCGGCACGAGAGCGGGGCGGTATGCTGCGGCTTCCATGAGCGCCACCGCCGCCCCGCTCGAAGCGTCGCCCGCCGGCCCCGCCGCCGGCGTGCGCTGGAACCTCGCCGATCTCTACGCCGGGCCGGACGATCCCGCGATCGAGGCGGACCTCGCCCGCGCGCTCGCCGGGGCCCGCGCGCTCGCCGACCGCCTGCGGGGGCGCGTGGCCACGCTCGACGCGCCCGCCCTCGCGGCGGCGACGGACGAGCTCGAGGCGCTCGGCGAGCCGGTGGCGCGGGCGCAGAGCTACGCCGGCCTCCTCTTCGCCGCCGACACCGCGGAGCCCCGTCACGGGGCCCTCTTGCAGCAGGTGCAGGAGCGGGCCAGCGAGGTCCGCAACGCCCTGGTCTTCTTCGAGCTGGAGTGGCTGGCGCTCGAGGACTCCCGGGTCGCGAGCCTGCTCGCCGATCCGGCGCTCGCGAGGCGTCGACACTTTCTAGAGTCGCTCCGGCGCTACCGCGCCCACGTGCTCTCGGAGCCCGAGGAGAAGCTCCTGGAGGAGACGGCGAACACCGGGCGACGCGCCTTCTCGCGCCTCTTCGACGAGGTGATGGGCTCGCTGCGATTCCGGGTCGAGCATGCGGGCACGCTGCAGGAGCTCTCGGAGGAGGAGGTGCTGGCCCGGCTCCACGAGCCCGACCGGGCGCTGCGGCGCGCCGCGGCACAGGGCCTGACCGCGGGGCTGCGCGCCAACGCCCGCGTGCTCGGCTTCGTCCTGAACGCGCTGGTGCAGGACAAGGCGCTGCAGGACCGGCTGCGCCGCTACGAGTCCCCGATGGCGGATCGCCACCTGGCGAACGAGATCGACGCTGCCAGCGTGGAGGCCTTGATGAAGGCCTGCGAGCGCGGCTTCGGCAGCGTGGCGCGCTACCACCGGCTGAAGGCGCGGCTCCTCGGCCTGCCGCGCCTGGCCGACTACGACCGCTACGCGCCGCTGCCGGGAGTGGAGGGCTCACGCAGCTTCGCCGAGGCCCGCCGCATCGTGCTGGCCGCCTACGGCGACTTCTCGCCCGAGATGGCCGAGGTGGCCGCTCGCTTCTTCGAGCGACGCTGGATCGACGCCGAGCTGCGTCCCGGAAAGCGCGGGGGCGCCTTCTCCGCCTCGACCGTGCCGAGCGTCCATCCCTACGTGCTGCTCAGCTACACCGGGAATCCGCGCGACGTCATGACCCTCGCCCACGAGCTCGGCCACGGCGTGCACCAGTGGCTCGCGCGCGGGCGCGGCCTCTTCGAGCAGGACACGCCGCTCACCACGGCCGAGACCGCGAGCGTGTTCGGCGAGATGCTGGTGTTCCGCCGGCTGCTGCGCGAGGAGTCCGATCCCCGGGCGCGGCTGGCCTTGCTCTGCGGGAAGATCGAGGACGCCTTCGCCACCGTGTTCCGACAGGTGGTGATGACCCGCTTCGAGGAGCGGCTGCACGCCGCGCGGCGCGCCGAGGGCGAGCTCCCCACCGCACGCGTGAACGAGCTCTGGCTGGAGGCCAACCGCCCGATGTTCGGCGACTCCGTCGAGCTGACCGAGGACTACGCCTGGTGGTGGCTCTACGTCCCCCACTTCGTGCACTCCCCGTTCTACTGCTACGCCTACGCCTTCGGCGAGCTCCTGGTGCTCGCGCTGCTGCGCCGCTACGACGAGGAGGGCGCCGCCTTCGTGCCGCGCTACCTGGAGCTGCTCCGCGCCGGCGGCTCCGAGGCGCCGCCCGTCCTGCTGCGGCGGATCGGCCTCGACGTGACCGACCCGGCCTTCTGGGACGGCGGCATCGCGATCCTGGACGGTCTGGTGGACGAGGCCGAGTCGCTTTCCGGGGCGACCTGAGCGGCCCGCTAGTCCTCCGCCAGGCGCGCGCAGACCTCGGTGGCCGCGCGCGCGCCGCTGGTGAGCGCCATCTCGGTGTAGGGTCCGACCAGGTAGTCCCCGGCGAAGACCAGCCGGGGCGAGCGGTCGCTGCGGCCGAGGAACGCCGCGAGACGGCGCAGATAGCCCGCCCGGAACTGCGGGAGCATCGGGTCCCAGCGATGCACCACCACCTCGCGCGGCGCGAGGCGTCCGATCGGCGTGCGCGCCAGGTTCTCGAGCACCACCTCGGCCACCAGCGACTCCGGCGCGTCCCAGAGCTGCGCCGCCGCCGTCGAGGTCAGGGCGACGTTCAGGAGGCCGGCTCCGGGCGGGCAGACGCCGGGCTTCTGGTGGTCGACGGCCAGACCGTAGAGATCGAGCCCCTCTCGGCGCGGGAACGCGACACCGTAGTGTGAGAGGCCGGCCGGCGGGCGCTCGAGCAGCAGGTAGACCACCGTGCCGCGGGCGTAGTGCACGCACTCGAAGAAGGCGCGCTCCGCCGGCGTGAGCTTGGGGCAGAGCGCCGCCACCCCGCTCCCCGGCACCGCCATCACCACCGCGTCCGCGAACACGCTGCGCTCGCCGCGCGGCGAGCGATACCGCACGCGCGCGCCGCCGGTCTCCGTCTCCACCGAGAGCACCTCGCAGCCGAGGCGCACCGGGACGCGAGTGGCGAGGGCATGCGTCAGCGCGCCGGTCCCGCCCTCGAAGGTCTGGAGCCGGAAGCCGCCGGCCACGAAGCGGAGCGCGAGCAGGCCGAAGGCGCCCGAGAGATCCTCGGGATCGCTGTCGAACGTGGAGGCGAAGGCCGGACCGAACAGGTACTCGGCGGCCTCCTCGCCGGCCACCCGCGCGAGCCAGCGCGCGAGGTCCTCCTGGTCGAGCTCCGCCGCCCGCTCGGGCCGCCACGGGTCCAGCACTCTCCGGTGTCGCCAGAGCTCGAGGAGCACGCGCGGCAGGCGCGCCTTGGCACGCGTGGAGAGCAAACGCGAGCGCAGGAAGCGCAGCGGCGAGTCGTAGTCGCCGGGCTCGAGCCGGCCCGCACGCAGCACCGCGTTGCTGGTGCGGGCGAGGTTGCGCACCCGCGGACCGAGGCCCACCAGGGTCGCCACGTCGTGGAGGTTGCGGTAGCCGCTGGCGATGAACTGCGCCCCGCGCTCGAGCAGGAACTCGCCGTGCCGCTCGCTCCGCATGCGACCGCCGGGCGCCGCCTCGCGCTCGATCACCTCCACGTCGTGGCCGGCCTGGCGCAGGCGCCAGGCGCAGGTCAGGCCGGCCACGCCGGCGCCCACGACCACGATCGCGGCCACTAGAGCGCGCCTCCCGGCAGCGACTCGCGCACGGCCCGACGCAGGGCGTCGGGGGCGAAGGGCTTCTGCAGAAAGCGCCCGCCGGCGGCCTTCAGGCGCTCGCGCAGCGCCGCCTCGGGCGCGGCTCCGCTGGTCAGGACGATCCCCAGCTCGGGCCGGGCCTGGAGCACGCGGTCGAGGGCCTCGGCGCCGCCGCCCGGCATCGTCACGTCGAGCACGACCACGACGATCCCGGCGGCAGCGTCGGCGCAGGCGCGGACGGCGTCGTCGCCGTTCTCGACCGCCACCACCTGGAGGCCGTCGGACTCGAGGACGCGCACCATGAGCCGGCGCAGCAACGGCTCGTCGTCCGCCACGAGTACGGCAGGACCCTGACCCATGGGGGGATCATACCCGCCGGGCGCCGGCCGGGTGGCCGGGCGCCGGGCGGGACGCTTGTCGAAAGGCGAATGAAAGACGAATCTCCGGGGATGTCGTCGCGCGCCACCGCCCCGGACTACGTGGAGCTGCGCTGCCGCAGCGCCTTCTCCTTCCTGGACGGCGCCTCCAACCCCGAGGACCTGGCGGAGCGCGCCGCCGAGCTCGGCCATCGCACCCTGGCCCTGGCCGATCGCGACGGCCTCTACGGCCTGCCGCGCTTCCACGCCGCCGCCCGGGCCTGCGGCCTGCGCGCCATCGTCGGGGCGGACCTCAGCCTCGCCGGCGGCGGACGGCTCCTGCTCCTCGTCGAGTCCCGGCAGGGCTGGCGCAACCTCTCGCGCCTGCTCACGCGCGCGCGCTGCGACTCGCCGCGGGGGGTCCCGCGCGCGAGCTTCGAGCTCCTCGAGTCGCACGCCGGCGGCCTGGTCGGCCTGCTGCCCGCCGACGCCGCGCTCGACTCGGCGACACTTGATCGCGTCGCGGGCATCCTCGGCCGCGGGCGCCTGTGGGTGGACGTCTCGCGCTCGCGCCAGCGCGCCGCCGAGGCCGCGGCCCGCCGCGCGGTCGCGCTGGCCGAGGCCGCCCGCGTGCCCCTGGTCGCCAGCGGCGACGTCCGCATGCACCGGCCCGAGCGGCGGCGCCTGCTCGACGCGCTCACCTGCCTCCGGCACGGCACCACGCTCGACCGCGCCGGCCGCCGCCTCCTCCCCAACGCCGAGCGGTGTCTGCGCGCGCCCGCCGAGACGGCGTCGCGCTTCTCCGACCGGCCGGCCTGGCTGCACGCCAGCCTCGAGGTGGCCGAGCGCTGCGAGTTCACCCTGGAGGACCTCGGCTACCGCTTCCCGAGCTTCCCCGTGCCGGAGGGCGAGACCCAGGCCGCGTGGCTGCGCCGCGAGACCCTGGCCGGCGCGCGCGAGCGCTACGGCCACCCGCTCCCGCCGCGCGTGCGCGCGCAGCTCGAGCACGAGCTCGCGGTGATCGGGAAGCTGGACCTCGCCGGCTACTTCCTGATCGTGCACGACGTGGTGCGCTTCGCGCGGCGCGAGGGGATCCTGGCCCAGGGCCGCGGCTCCGCCGCCAACAGCGCCGTCTGCTACGCCCTCGGCATCACGGCCGTCGATCCCGTCGGCATGGATCTCCTCTTCGAACGCTTCCTCTCCGAAGAGCGCGGCGAATGGCCGGACATCGACATCGATCTGCCGTCGGGCGACCCGCGCGAGAAGGCGATCCAGTACCTGTTCGCGAAGTACGGCCCCCACGGCGCCGCCATGACGGCGAACGTCGTCACCTACCGCACGCGCCTCGCCGTGCGCGAGATGGGCAAGGTGCTCGGCCTGGCCGAGGACGCGATCGATCGCCTGGCGAAGCTGCTCTCGAGCTTCGAGTACGACGAGCGGCCCGAGGGCCTGCCCGAGGTGCTGCGCCAGGCGGGCGTGGACCCGGCGGCCCCGCGCGTGCGCTGGCTGCTCTCGCTGCTGCGCGACGTGCGCGGCCTCCCGCGCCACCTGGGGCAGCACTCGGGCGGGGTCGTGATCGCCGCGGGGCGCCTGGACGAGGTGGTGCCGATCGAGCCCGCGGCGATGCCGGGGCGCTCCATCGTGCAGTGGGACAAGGAGGACTGCGCCGACCTCGGCATCATCAAGATCGACCTGCTCGGCCTCGGCATGCTGGCGGCGCTGGAGGAGACGATCCCTCTGGTGCGCCAACACGAAGGCGTGTCGATCGACCTGGCGCGGCTCCCCCCCGACGACCCCACGACCTACGCCATGATCCGCCGCGCCGACACGGTCGGCGTGTTCCAGATCGAGAGCCGCGCCCAGATGGCGACGCTCCCGCGTCTCAGGCCCGAGCGCTTCTACGATCTGGTGGTGGAGGTGGCGATCATCCGGCCCGGGCCGATCGTCGGGCAGATGGTGCATCCCTACCTGAACCGGCGCGCGGGACGCGAGCCGGTGTCGTACCCGCATCCGAGCCTGGAGCCCATCCTGCGCCGCACGCTCGGCGTGCCGCTGTTCCAGGAGCAGCTCCTGCGCCTGGCGATGACGGCGGCGGGCTTCTCGGGCGGCGAGGCCGAGGAGCTGCGGCGCGCCATGGGCTTCAAGCGCTCGGCGGAGAAGATGGCGCGGATCGAGGCGCGGCTGCGCGCGGGGATGACAGCGCGCGGCATCGAGGGCGAGGCGCAAGCGCAGATCGTCCGCGGCATCACCTCGTTCGCGCTCTACGGGTTCCCCGAGTCGCACGCGGCGTCGTTCGCGCTCCTGGCCTACGCCTCGGCCTACCTGAAGGCGCACCATCCGGCTGCCTTCCTGACCGGGCTGCTGAACGCCTGGCCCATGGGCTTCTACCGACCGGCGACCCTGGTGAAGGACGCGCAGCGCCACGGCGTCGAGGTGCGGCCGCTGGACGTGGCGTCCTCGGGCTGGAGGTGCACCTTGGAGCCGGGCGCTCCTGCCAGCGAGACGCCGCCGGGGTCGGAGACGCCCCGGAGCGCCCCGGCCGTGCGCATCGGCCTGCGCTACGTGGCGGGCCTGCGCGAGGCGGCGGCGCGGCGGCTCGAGGCCGAGCGGACGCACGCGCCCTTCCGCGACCCGGCGGACCTGGCGCGACGCACGGCGCTGCGGCGCCCGGAGCTCGAGGCGCTGGCGGAGCTCGGCGCGCTGGCGAGCCTCGGCGCGGGCTCGCGCCGCTCGGCCCTGTGGCAGGTCGCCGCGCTGGAGCGCGAGGCGGACTCGCTCCTGGCCGGTCTCCCGTCCGAGGACGTGCCGTCGCCGCTGGCGGAGATGTCCCCTCTCGAGGCGACGCTCGCCGACTACCGCACGGCGGGACTCACCACCGGACCGCATCTGGTCGCCCACCTCCGGCCGCGACTGCGCGCCCGCGGCCTGCTGTGCGCCGCCGAGCTGGCGCGCGTACCGGACGGACGCTTCGTGCGCACGGCGGGCCACGTGATCGTGCGCCAGCGACCGGTCTCGGCGAAGGGCTTCTGCTTCCTCACCCTGGAGGACGAGACCGGCACCTCGAACGCGGTGCTGACACCGGATCTCCTGCGGCGCTTCCGCGCGCCGCTGCACGCGGCCTCGGTGGTGGAGATCGCCGGGCCGCTGCAGAACGTGGACGGCGTGATCCACGTGCAGGTCCGGGAGCTGCGGGCCCTGCGCCCGCGGGATCTCCTCCCCCCCTCGCACGACTACCGCTGACGCGGCATCCTCCGAGCCCCGCCCCCCCGGACGAGGACCGCATGCCCGACCGCTTGCTCCGCACGCTTCGCTGCCGGAACGACCACCGCCCCGGCGTGCTCGGACGCCTCGCCACCGCCCTCGGCGTGGCCGGGGTGAACATCGGCGACATCCGCACCGTGCGCGTGGGCCCCGACCACATCGTCCGCGACATCGACGTCCTGGCGGAGGACCAGGCGATGCTGCGCAAGACCATCGACGTGGTGCGCGCGATCGACGGCGTCGACCTGATCGACGTGATCGACGACGTCCACGAGCTGCACATCGACGGCAAGCTCGAGGTGCGGCCCACGCACCCGGTGCGCACCTTGCACGACCTGCGGCGCGTCTACACGCCGGGCGTGGCCGAGGTGGTCCAGACCATCGTGGATCGGCCGGACGAGGCCTACCTCTACACCATCCGCGGCAAGACGGTGGCGATCGTGACCAACGGAACCCGCGTGCTCGGGCTCGGCAACGTGGGCCCGGTGGCCGCCCTGCCGGTGATGGAGGGCAAGGCCGCCCTGCTGCACCAGTTCGCCGGCCTCTCGGCCTTCCCGCTGGTGCTGCAGGCGCGCGACGCCGAGACCATCGTGCAGACGGTGCTGCAGATCGCCCAGGGATTCGGGGCGATCCAGCTCGAGGACATCGAGTCGCCGGTCTGCTTCGAGGTGGAGCGGCGGCTGGTCGAGGGCCTCGAGATGCCGGTGCTCCACGACGACCAGCACGGCACCGCGGTGGCGGTGCTCGCCGCGGCGCTGACGGCCACGAGCCGCGCCGGGCTCGACCTGTCGAAGCTCCGGGTGGGTGTGGTCGGTCTCGGAGCGGCGGGGACGGCCATCGCGCGCATGCTGGGCGAGGCGAGCCGAGGGCCGGTGCTCGGCTTCGACCCGAACCCGGACGCGCAGGCCCGGCTGCGCGGCCTCGGCGGCGAGCCGGTCGCCGACTTGGCGACGCTCATGGCGCAGGCCGATCTGGTGGTGCTGGTGACGGGCCGCGCCAACCTGCTCCAGGCCTCGCTGGTGCGGCGCGGCCAGGGGATCTTCGCCCTCACCAACCCCTTCCCCGAGATCCGGCCCGAGGACGCCCTCGCGGCGGGCGCGGCCTTCGCCGCGGACGGCCGCTCGGTGAACAACCTGCTCGGCTTTCCCGGGATCCTGCGCGCCGCCGTGGACTGCCGGGCGCGGCGCATCGCGCCCTCGATGTACGTCGCGGCCGCGCGCGCCATCGCCTCGCTCGCGCGCGAGGACGAGCTGGTGCCGAGCCCGCTACGGCTCGAGGTACACCGCGCGGTGGCGCGGGCGGTGGCGGACGCGGCGCAGAAGGCGGGCGTGGCCCGCCTGACGGTGCCGACCGACTACCAGCTCGACGAGCCCTTCCACACCTTGCGCGGCGCCGACTTCGTCCCGCCCGGCGGCTAGGGCTTGAGGCTCGCCAGGTGCTCGCGCACCCGGGCGGCCAGGTGCTCGGGCGTGAAGCCGAACTCCTCGGCCAGGGCCGCGAGCGGCGCCGAGGCGCCGAAGCGGTCGATGCCGTAGACCAATCCTCGAGAGCCGATGAGCGGCAGATAGCTCGCGCCGCGCGCCGCCTCCACGGCGACCACCGGCGTCCCGTCCGCCGGCATCACGGCGTGTCGCACCGACGCCGGCTGCCGCGCGAAGACCTCGAGCGAGGGCATGGAGACCACGCGCGCCGGGAGCCCGTCCGCCGCGAGCCTGGCCGCCGCCTCCAGGGCGAGCGAGACCTCCGAGCCCGAGGCGACCAGCACCACGGCGGGGCGCGCCTCCTCGCGCACCACGTAGCCGCCGCGCGCGATCGCCTCCGGCGAGAAGCCCGCCGTTCGCGGCAGCGCGGGGAGCTTCTGCCGGGTCAGGGCGAGGAGCGCCGGACCCCGCTCCTGCTGCACCGAGCAGGCCCAGGCGACGGCCGTCTCGACGCCGTCGGCCGGCCGCCACAACGTGACGTCGGGGATCGCACGCAGCGCGTCCAGTTGCTCGATCGGCTGGTGGGTGGGGCCGTCCTCGCCGAGGAAGATCGAGTCGTGGGTGAAGACGAAGATCGGGCTCACGCCCATCAGGGCGGCCAGCCGGAGCGACGGCCTCAGGTAGTCGCTGAAGATCAGGAACGTGGCCCCGAAGGCCTGGAAGGTGGCGTCAAGCGTGATCCCGTTGGTGATCGCCCCCATCGCGTGCTCGCGGATTCCGTAGTGCAGGTTGCGGCCGAGGAAGCGATCGGTGCCGTCGGGCGCCGCCGGGCCCACGTCTCCGCCACCCTGGATCGTGGTGAGGTTCGACTCGGCGAGATCGGCGGAGCCGCCCACCAGCCAGGGCGCGGCGGCGGCCAGACGCTGGATCACGTGGCTCGAGTGCTGGCGCGTGGCCGCCTCCTTGCCCTCCAGCTCCGCGGCCAGGCTGCGCAGCAGATCGGCGGGCCAGCGGCGGGCCCGCGTCGCGTCCCAGGCCGCCGCGAGCTCGGGATGCGCGGCGCGCCAGCGCACCAGCGCGGCGTCGGCGGCGGAGCGCTCGGCCTTCTTGGCGGCGATCCGCTCGGCGAAGTAGGCCCGCACGTCGTCGGGGACCAGGAAGGGGGGCTCGGCGGGCCAGCCGAGCGCCTGTCGCGTGAGCTTCACCTCCTCCGGACCGAGGGGCGCGCCGTGGGCCTTCGACGTCCCCGCCTTGTGGGGCGAGCCGTAGCCGATGGTGGTGCGCGTCAGGATCAGGGACGGCCGCTCGACCTCGGCCTTCGCGGCCTCGAGCGCGGCGCGGATCCCCGCGTGGTCGAGCCCGTCCACGGACTGCACGTGCCAGTGCTGGGCCTCGAAGCGGCGCGCCACGTCCTCGCTGAAGCTCAGCTTCGTCGAGCCGTCGATCGTGATGTGGTTGTCGTCGTAGAGGTAGATCAGGTTCCCGAGGCCGAGGTGGCCGGCGATGGAGCCGGCCTCCGCCGAGATTCCCTCCATCAGGTCGCCGTCGCTCGCGATTCCATACACGAAATGATGTCCCGGCCCCTCGCCGTCGCGCGCGAAGCGCGCACGCGTCATGCGGGCCGCGATGGCCATGCCGACGCCGTGCGCGAAGCCCTGGCCGAGCGGGCCCGTCGTCAGCTCCACGCCGGGCGTGTGGCCGTACTCCGGATGGCCCGGCGTGCGGGAGCCGAGCTGGCGGAAGCGCTCGAGCTCCGAGAGCTCGAGGCCGAAGCCGAAGAGGTGGAGGAGGGAGTAGAGGAGCATCGAGGCGTGCCCGGCCGAGAGCACGAAGCGGTCGCGCAGCGGCCAGCCCGGGTCGGCGGGATCGAAGCGCAGGTGCCGGTCCCACAGCTCGAAGGCGGGCACGGCGAGCGCCATGGGCGTTCCCGGATGGCCGGACTTCGCCTTCTCCACCGCGTCGATCGACAGGAAGCGGATCGTGTTCTCGATGCGCGCACGCAGCGCCGGCGTCAGCTCTCCCGCCATCGCAGCACCTCCCTTGGGCGCGGGCTTCGCGAAGAGCTGCGACGATAACGCGTCGCCCTCACGACGGGAACCGACGCGCGGGGCGGGTGCCGAGCCCGCCCCGGCGGCGCGCACTGTCGCGCGCCGGGGCGGGCTCGCACGCGGTCAGGCCGTCCGCACCTCGATCCGGCGCGGACGGTGCGCCTCCGCCTTCGGCAGGCGGATCTCCAGCACGCCATCGCGCATCTCGGCGCTGATGCGCTCGGCCGCGATCCGGTCCGAGAGCTGGAACTCGCGGTGCCAGCCGCCGAGGCGGTACTCGCGGTGCAGCGGCACCCAGCCCGGCTCGGGCTCGACCGCGAGGGCGGCGTCGATGGAGAGCACGCCCTCCTCGAGACGCACCTGCACGTGCTCGCCGTCGCTGCCCGGCAGGTCCGCGTAGACGCGATACTCCTCGGGCGTCTCGACAATGTCCACGT
>Ga0316620_10000565_pt1 | contig 14984 bp, 10 predicted proteins | sample OWC_Aug_M1_C1_D5_FD_207651 | JGI IMG/M metagenome (GOLD analysis project Ga0316620, IMG submission 207651) | Wetland soil microbial communities from Old Woman Creek delta, Ohio, United States - OWC_Aug_M1_C1_D5_B | ecosystem: Environmental > Terrestrial > Soil > Wetlands | place: USA: Ohio... | reverse complement strand
AAAGCAGATCCTTTTCACCGTGGCCACCGATTCAGCCGACCTGTATCGTTCGCGCCTGGCCGAGCTCAGCAACGAACACGGCGATTATTCTCAAATCCAGGCTGGCCGCGACTTCGAGCGCCGTCTGTCGGGCTGCAGCAGCGACTGGCTGAAGGAGCTGACTTTCCCCGAGAAAAGAGCGATCCATAACCTTAAATATTTCACCTGGGTCGAACAACAGGGCAAGGGGAAAAACGATCTCGACCGCCTCTGGAACGATATCGGTTTTTGGCAAGAGGCTTTCGCCATGCCCGCGACCTGGGACGATCAGATCCGCGAGTTCAACGACCGCACCGGCCTGCTCAAGCGGCTCTGACCATGGCGACGCTGTTCATCAAGGGAGGGACGGTCGTTACGGACGCGGATTGCCGACCGGCCGATCTCCTCGTCGCAGACGAACGTATCGCGGCCGTGGGTCGCGGCCTCCCTCTGCCGGCGGCCGCCCGCGTCATCGACGCCGCCGGGGCGTACGTGATGCCGGGTGGGATCGATCCCCACGTCCATTTCCAACTGCCGGTCGCCGGCCGGGAATCCAGCGACGACTTTGTCTCCGGTAGCCGCGCTGCCCTGGCTGGCGGCACCACGACCGTCATCGACTTCGTCACTCCCAAGCGGGGCCAGTCCCTGCTGGAGGCGCTGCGGCAGCGGCGGGAAGAGGCCGAGAAATCATGCTGCGACTACGGCCTGCACATGGGCTTGAGCGGGATCGCTCCCGCTTTAACGGACGAAATGGCGCGCTGCGTCGAAGCCGAAGGCATCACCTCGTTCAAGGCCTACCTCGCTTATCGCGATTCCATCGGTGTAGACGCCAGCGGCCTGGAGCGCATCATGAAGGAAGCGGCCAAGCTGAAAGCGCTGGCGCTGCTCCACGCCGAGGACGACGATCTCATCTGCGCACGCCAGGCCGAGCTGCTGGGCTGCGGCCAGACCGACGCCCGCTACCATGCCCTGTCGCGCCCTGCGGAAGCTGAAATCAACGCCGTACGTCGGGCGTTAGATATCGCCCGCTGTTGCGGCGCTGACATCTATTTCGTTCACGTGTCGACCGGCGCGGCCGTGGAATGGATCGCCGCCGCCCGAAAACGGGGAGAGCGGGTGTGGGCCGAGACCTGCCCCCATTATCTGTTGTTCGACGATCGGGAATACGATTCTATCGATAGGGCTGCCGCCTTCATTTTCAGTCCCCCATTGCGTAAACATAAGGACAGTCGGAAACTCTGGAAGGCTCTCCGGTCGCGTTCCCTGCAAGCGGTCTCGTCCGACCACTGTCCGTTCAACCTGAAGAGCGACCGGGACCTGCGGGGGGGCGATTTCACCCGTCTTCCCGGCGGCACGGGCGGAGTGGAATACCGCTTGCCCTTGCTTTATACATACGGAGTCATGGAAAGAAGAATCTCCCTCAGTCGTTGGGTGGAGCTCACGGCCACTGCCCCAGCCAAAATTTTCGGCCTCTTCCCGCGCAAGGGGACCATCGCACCCGGTGCGGATGCCGACCTGGTGATCTGGGATCCCGCTGTTGAGACGAAGATCTCCGCCGCCAACCAGTACCAACACTGCGACCACACCATTTACGAAGGACTTCGCCTGCGCGGTGGGCCGGCGGCAGTCCTCCTGCGCGGCCACGAGGTGTTTTCAAGAGGCAAATTGCTGGTCGCTGAAGGTTTTGGCCAATTCTTGAAACGGAGCCGGACCGTTGACGCCTGAGGGAATCATCCTGGCAGCAGGACTCTCCCATCGCAGCGGAGATTTCAAACTCCTGCGCATGCTCAACGGCCGGACCGTCCTCGAATGCTCCATCGCGGGCATGGCGGCCGTATGCGAACGGATCGTGGTGGTCGGCGGTTTCCAGGCCGAACGGCTGAAGCCGCTGCTGGCGAAATATCCCGGCGTGGAACTGGTGTTCAATCCCGACTACGCCGCCGGTATGTTTACATCGGTGAAGACGGGAGTGCGAAACGTTCTCAGCGATTCTTTTTTCATCCTCCCGGGAGACATCCCCCTGGTGCCCGAAGCGGTCTACCGGCTTCTGGCCGCTGCCCCCGGCGATATCGCCGTGCCGGCTTATCGTGGCCGCCGCGGTCATCCGGTGCACATCCGCAGCCGGCTGATTCCGTTCATTCTGGCCTGGCCAGACGGCTCCACGCTGGCCGCATTCATCCGGCACAGAACTTTTGCTACCGTCGCGGTCGCGGCCGAGGAAATTCTGCTGGATCTGGATACGGCTGCCGATTATCAACGGCTGATCCGACGCCGCGAAGATCACAAAGTGGATTGCGGAGGATAAAAAACATGAGCGACGATCGCGTCTGGCAATTCCTTAAAAAGCGGCTGCCGGGATCTGCATCGGTCATGCTGGCAGTCGTTGCCGCCAGCGAAGGTTCCTCGCCCGGGAAACCGGGATTCAAGATGGCGGTGGCCGCGGACGGGACAGCCGGAACCGTTGGCGGTGGCGCATTGGAGCAAGAAGTGGTGAAACTGTGCCGCGACTGGCTCAAGGACTCCGGCTTATCAGCCGGCTTAGCAGCCGGCTTTTCCGCGATTCTTCGCCGTTTCGTGCACCGCGAAGGTGAGGGAGAAGGCCGTTCGGGGATGATCTGCTCGGGCGCCCAGACCGTGATCTTTCGCAAGATCAGCGACATGGATCGCCCGGCATGGGAGGCCGTGTTGGCCGCAGCCCAGGGCGCGACCGGCACGCTCAGGATAACTGCCGACAAATTCTTCTTTGCGACCGGCGAACGATTGGAAACGGCACTCGATTTCGTTCAGCGATCGGACCAAGAGTGGCTGTACAGGGAACAGTTAGGGGCTCCGCCCGTTCTCTCGATCATCGGCGGCGGTCACGTGTCCCTGGCCCTTTCCCGGATCATGCGAACCCTCGGTTTTTATGTCCGCGTCTTCGATGACCGTGTGGGCGTGGACACCATGGAGTCCAACTCCTGCGCCGCCGAAAAGCATGTCATCCCCTATGACCGGATCGGCGAAATGATCCCGGAAGGATCGGACCACTACGCGGTGATCATGACGTTCGGGCATCAGTCCGACGAATCCGTTCTCGCCCAACTGGTCGGTAAAAGCCTCGCCTACTTGGGCATGCTCGGCAGCCCGGCAAAAGTCAGGCAGATCTTTCATAATCTCGAAAAAAAAGGATTCGGCTCCGGGTCGTTGCGACGGGTACGGGCCCCGGTGGGCCTCCCCATTCACAGTCACACGGCCGAAGAGATTGCCGTATCCATCGCTGCGCAGATCATCAGCGAGCGGAACGCCCCGCCGGCAAATCAAATGAACGGCGATTCATAGAATTCCGCGCAGCAGCAGGATATTCAATAGCACCACGACCGCAGCCACCGTCCCCAACAGGACAATGTCGGCCAATGAGTTGACGAAACGGCCCATCACCCGCTTGGAGGAGGTCAGCCATAGTAGCGGAATAATGGTCAACGGCAATTGCATACTCAGGACGACTTGGCTCCAGATCAGGCCGCGGAAAGGGTTGCCGACGCCGAGTAGGACTAGGAAAGCGCCCCCGAGGGTAAGGACGATGCCGAGGCGCGAATGGTTGTCGGCCACGTGGAAAGGCTCGCCGAACATGCCGGCCACGATCGAGCCGCCGGCCATGGCCGCTGTGACCGAGGAGGCGAGGCCGGCCAGGAGCAGGGCCAGGGCGAAGATGGTCGCCGCCGCGTTGCCCAGCAGCGGCCGCAGCGTCGCTTCGGCCGACGGCAATTCGCTCACCGGAAGCCCGTTGGCAAAAAAGACGGCCGCGGCCACAATCACCATGGCGCTGTTGATAGCCCAGCCGGAAATCATGGCCAGCAGCGTGTCGACGAATTCGTACTTCAACTGCCGGTGAATGACGGACTCGCTCTGCAGGTTCCACTGCCGGCTCTGGATCACTTCCGAATGGAGAAAAATGTTATGTGGCATGACCACTGCCCCGAGCACGCTCATGACGACGAGGATGGAACCGGCCGGGATGGACGGCACGATCCAGCCATGGAGCGCCTCGCTCCAGGGCACCCGCACCAAGCTCAGCTCGAAGATGAACGAGATCGCGATCAGCGATACGAAGATCAGTATCCAGCGTTCGATTCGCCGATAGCTGTTGGAAAGGACCATGAATCCAGATCCGCCGGCGGTCAGTGCCGCGCCCAGCTTCAACGGCAGGCCGAAGAGCATGTTCAATCCGATCGCTGCGCCGAGGATTTCGGCCAGCGCCGTGGATATGGCGGCCGCCACAGCCGTAGCCAATGCCAGTCCACCCAGATACTTCGGGAAGAAGCGATGGACCGCCTCCGCCAGGCAGAGGCCGGTGGCGATCCCCAGGTGAGCCGCGTTGTGCTGCAGGATGATGAGCATCAACGTACCCAGGGTGACTATCCACAGCAGACGAAAGCCAAAGGTCGAGCCGGCCGCCACGTTGGCCGCCCAATTTCCGGGATCGATGAATCCGACGGTCACGAGAAATCCCGGCCCGATGAACTTCAATATTTCCAAGGCCCCGAAGCGGAACCGGTGCTTGCCGAACAGCGTGCCCAGGCGCATGCGCCATTATAACCGAATGCCGCCGCCACCGTCCAGCCCATGGCCCATGAGAGCCGCCGGCTGCAAAAAAACTCAGCCGGCTAGCATTTCCTTGAGCTGGATGAGGTTTTTCAGGGCGCTGCCCTGGTAATGGTTGTTGCCTGAAACGAAAATTTTTTTCGCTTGCTCCCTCAGTTTTCGAATGGTCTCGGCGATCTGGCCGAGTTCGCCCAAAGTGTAGAGATAATCGTAGCGAGCGTCGCGGCCGGCGTCGCCGAACCAGTTCTTGTAATTGCGTCCGTGCAGGCGGAAATAGGCGATGTCCGGATGGGTCAGGCGCGCCCCCAGCGGCAGCGACGCGCCGATCAGCGGTTGATCGATGTTGGTCCAGACCAGCCGGCGCGAAGCGAAGAATTCGCTGGTTTCCGGATTCTCCCAGGAGGAGTGGCGAAACTCAACGGCCAGCGGCACGGTGGCGAAGCAATCGCTCAAACGGTGCAGATAACCGAGGTTCCCTTCACTGAACTTGAATGAGAAGGGGAATTGAGCCAGGAGCCCTTCGAGCTTGCCGGCGTCGGCCAGCGGTTTCAGGGCTGTCTGAAAAGCGGTCGTCTCATTATCGTCGAGCTGCAGGCGATGGGTGAAATTCTGATGAATCTTCACCCAGAAGGAGAATCGCGGCAGGGAGGCGGTTTTACGCACCCAGCCGCTGGTCAGAGAGAGCGCCGGAATGCGGTAAAACGTGGTGTTAACCTCCACGAAGTTCAGCTGTTCTGCCAAGAATGCCAGGTGATTGAAGCCCGCCGGCAGGGGATCGGGATAGACCGTCCCCTGCCAGTCGGCGTAGCTCCAGCCGGCGGTGCCGAACAGGATCTCTGCGGCGGCCATGGATGCGTTGTTTCCTACTTGCTCTTGTCGGGAAAAGGCGGTATCGGCGGCAGGTTTTGCTCCTGGGTCTTCAATTCCTCGAGAATGACTTCGATCCCCTTGTTCAACTGTTCGTCAATGCCGGCAAACTCTTTCGCCGGATCGTTGTCGACCACGATGTCCGGATCGGTTCCGTGTCCCTCGATGATCCAGCCTTCGCCGGCAGCGCCGTAGATGGCGAATTCGGGCTTGAACAGGGAGCCGCCGTCCAGTAAGGGAAGAGAGTTGCGAATGCCCACGACTCCGCCCCAGGACCGCTTGCCGATCAGTTTCCCCATATTGTATTTTTTAAAGCGGTAAGGAAAAATGTCGCCGTCGGACGCTGAAAATTCGTCAAGCAGGCAGACCATTGGGCCCATCACAGCCTCAAACGGGTCGGGCGTGGCGATGGTGTTTCGCCCAAATCCGGCCATGGCGATCTGCCGCCGCAACCGTTCGATGACCAGTGAAGAAACAAAGCCCCCGCCGTTGCCGCGCACGTCGATGATCAGGGCCTTCTTGCGCAACTGGGGGTAGAAGTATTTAACGAACTCGTTCAATCCGTTCGTGCCCATGTCCGGAATATGCATGTAGCCGACCTTGCCTTGCGTGGCGTCGTTGACTTTCTTGATGTTGTTTTCCACCCAGTTGTAGTAATAGAGCGGCTGCTCGTCGGCGATGGGCACCACCACTACTTCCCTACTGCCGGCCTCGACGGGCTTACGATTGACTTTCAACTTGACCTGCTTGCCCACGGTATTGACCAGGGATTCGTAAATATTGGCCATGGGACTGGTCGGCTTGCCGTCAACGGCGAGGATGTAATCGCCCTCCTGCACATTCACGCCGATTTCAGTGAGAGGCGAGCGGGTGGTGCGGTTCCAGTTCTGACCTTTCAGAATTTTGAGGACTCGATAATACTTGGACGCCTCATCGCGCTCCAGCTGGGCGCCGAGCAGGCCGGTCTGAATGCGGGCCGGATGGGGCAGGTCTCCGCCGCCGACATAGCAGTGGCCGGCGCTCAATTCGGCGATCAGCTCGCCGACGATGTAGGTCAGGTCGGCACGATGATTGACGAACTCCACCAACGGCGCATATTTTTCGCGTAGGGCCTGCCAGTTCACGCCGTGCATGTTGGGCACGTAAAAGAAATCGCGCATCTGCCGCCAGCACTCGTTGTAAATCTGCTTCCATTCGGCTTTCCGGTCCAGGGTCACCTGCATGCCCGAGAGGTCGAGGCTTTCCGAGAAATCGACCTTGGCTTTGGGCAAGTCGACGATGGCATAGTTGCTGTCTTGGGCGATCAACATCTTCTTTCCGTCGGCGGACACCTCGAAACCGTTGACTTCGCCGAGGTGGGTCTCTTTCTGCTCGGCGAGGTCGTACATCAACAGCACCGGTTTGGTGTCATTGCTTCCCTGGCGGACGTAATAAAGGGAATCCCCCACCGAGACCAGGTTGTTGTATGCCGAGGCCTGCGCCGGCAACGAGACAATCCGCTCCTTGAGACCCTCGGGATCGACCTTGAGCAAAATTGCAGCGGGCTCCGCTTTATCTTTGTCGGATTTAGCGGCTGCCGCTTTCGTCTCTTTGGCCGGCTCTTTTTTCACTTCGACCTCGTCGCTCTTGGGTTTGAAGGGCGAGTCGGCCTCGCGGTTCAGGGTCACCAGATAGATCCGCGACATGTCCTGATAATAATAATTGAATTCCACCGCATTGAAGAGCGGATTGAAATCGCGGTTGGACACAAAAAAGAGATATTTCCCGTTTGCGCTGAACTCCGGCGCGGCCGATGTGTACCAGCCATCCGTGACCTCGTAGGTTGCCTTCTTGTCGAGGGAGTACAGGCAAATTTTGTTCAGCACTTCTTCTTCTGGCCGGGCATAGGCGATCCAGCGGCTGTCCGGAGACCAGGTATACTGGGCGTACTCGAAGGCCTTGGCGCTGGCGACTTCGGTGATCATGCCACTATCGACATCGACATAGCGCAGGCGCAGCTTCTTGTCTGCCCAGAGGATCTTTTTGCCGTCCGGCGACCAATCGATTTGGAATTTATAGGTGTCTGATCCGCTGGTCAACTGCCGCGGCGATGCAGAACCGTCCTGCTTCATGACGTAGATCTCATCTTCGCCGCTGACGTCGGAGATATAGGCGATCGAGGAACCGTCGGGCGACCACTTGCTGTCGCGCTCGTGAATCCCCGGAGTGGAGGTCAGGTTGCGGGTGGCGCCGAATTTGGCCGGCACCGTGAATATATCGCCGCGGGCGCCGAACAACGCCCGTTTGCCATCCGGTGCGATTTCGAAGTTGCTGACGCTGCCCGACACCGAAACGATGCCTCCCCGCCCCGAAACCGCGTCGTCCTGAATATAGATGGGGACTTTTTCGCAGGACTCCGATGCCAGGTCGAAGCGGTGAATGAATCCACCGTTTTCAAAGACGATAGCCGCGTCGCCCAGGGAGGGGAATTTGCAGTCGAATTCAGCGAAATTCGTCAGCGCCCGCGTCGCCTTCGTCCGCAGATCATAGCAGTACAAATTGAAGCGCTTGTTTTCATCCCGGTCGGACAGATAATAGATGCGGTCGCCGGCCCACATGGGGATGATGTCTCCGGCCTGGTTGCTGCTGATATTGACTGTTTGCTTGCTGGCGAAATCGTAGATCCAGATATCGTCGGCCATGCCGCCGCGGTAACGCTTCCAGGTGCGAAATTCGCGGAAGACGCGGTTATAGGCGAGCTTGCGGTCATCGGGAGAGAAGGAACAGAATCCTCCCCGGGGAAGCGGCAACTGCTGCGGGATGTCCCCGTTCGGTGAAACCGTGAAGAGCTGACCGATGAAATCGTTGGGTTCTTTCATCCGCGAACGAAACACGATGCGCTTGCCGTCGTGGGTCCAGCCCATGACGATGTTGTTTGGCCCCATGCGGTCGGACACATCGTCGCGGCCGAGGGTCGCCGTATACGTGAGCCGCCGCGGCACGCCACCCGCGGCCGGCATGACATACACTTCGGTATTGCCGTCATATTGAGCCGTGAATGCAAGCTGTTTTCCATCGCTGGAAAAACGGGGGAACATTTCGAAGCCCTCATGGCTGGTCAATTTCCGGGCCACACCGCCTTGAGCCGGCACGGAATAAAGGTCTCCCGCGTAAGTGAACACGATTTGTCCGCCGTGAATGGCCGGGAAACGCAACAGGCGGCTCTCGCTTTGGCCAAACGCCAATCCGGCAAGTGCGAAAACCATCACTGGAGCTAGCAACCATTTTTTTCTCATGCAACTTCTCCTTAAATCTCGAAATTTGCGAATCATTTTCCTTTCTTAATGTAATACGGTCAGATGCCCATCCGAGTTATCCATCCAGACAAGCGAATTGACAAATATCGCTCCTTCTGTTACAGTTATGCCCTGCGTAAGGAGACCCAATGGCACTGGCAAAGAAAGCAACTCTTCTCGCCGGCTGGTTCCTGATCCTGCTCCAGCCCGCTTGTCATAATTTCGGCTCTCCAAATTATGAATTGCGGGTGACACTCGGCTCGGGCATCACTGGCACTCCCGCCACCGGGACCTATTCGTACGCCGAATTCGCCGTGATCGACTACTCATACGCGGCGGCGACCGGCATGGCCTATCCGACCCTCACCATAAATGGTACGAGCATTTCGTCCCTGACCGGGGAAATCACCATGTACAACGACGTCACCATCGACGTGAAGCAAAAGGACATCCGCGGCCGTTGGCATTTCGAAATGGTCAAGGACGAAGAGATCATCGACGAATGGGACGCTACTATCGCCGGCGGCAGCGAAACCGGCGGCACGTTCCTGATCGAAGGCCGGAACACCCAGGGGAACTGGCTAGTCTCGGGCACAGACGGCAATACCTTGACCATTACTTTCCTAAACTGGGGGAACTACAGCATCACCGGGAAAATAAGCCTGATGAACGGCCAATGGACCGGGGCCGGTAATAGCGGCACCTGGTCGGCCGTAGCCCGCTAACCGCGCCGACTCGCTACTCCCGCGATCTTTACTGCCGACCTAGAACATGAAGCCGAGGGTCAGCCCAAACGTCGTGTTGCCTTTCTTGAAGGCATCTTCAAACGGGGTGATGATATAAAACGTCAGCTTCTGCCCCGTGCTCATCCAGCCGGCATTGACCTTGAACGAAAATTTATCCGCTACGGTGCTCGTCCCGCTGGAAAGGAAAATCGGCAACACCACGCCGGCGCCGGCAAAAAAAGTTTGGATACGAGCGTTGAGCATGGCTCCGGGAATCAGCCAGAGGTTTTTGAAATCGAATTTCTGAATCCACAGCATGACTTCGGGGCTGAGCATCAGGTATTCGCCGAAATAGAAATCAAATTCGGCCCCGGCGCTCCAGGTGAATGGGCTGAATTTAAAAGAATCGTCGGAGACCACGCCGAAATTTACTCCAAAGTCGAAGGCTTTCTCCGCGGCTTGAATCGGCGAAGACGCCAGAGCAAGCCCCATGGCCACGATCAACACGATCAAGGCACCTCTTTTCATTGCTCCTCCTTATCTCACCCGGCATTGTAAAATGCCGCGAAAAATAAATCAATAGCCGCTCAGTTGACGACTTCGCCGACCAGCAACTTGAGGATGAAGTTGGCCGCCTCCTTGGGATTTCCCTGGGGCCGGGTCGAGGGGCCGACGCACGAAGGGCAGCCGTTCCGGCACGAACAGCCGGCGATGACTTCCAAGAGCTTGCGCAGAAGCTCCTCCCCTTTTTCGAATAAATTTTCGGAAAGGCCGATGCCTCCCGGGTAATTGTCGTAAATGAATATGTTCGGCTCGAATTGGCTGATGCCCTCGATACGGGTATCGCCCTGAGCGAACGCTCGCCGGGCGGCATGAAGATCGATTGCCGCCTTTGATATGTTGTCCTCGACGGCCTTGCCCAAGTCGCGCACGGCGCAAAGCAATATCACCGGGCTGATGTGACGGAGCAGATAAGCGATGCCGAAAATGGCCTCTACAACCGCTTCCGGGCTGAAATCGAGCCTGCGGAGCAACTCGTTCTTGATCGTCAGCCAGCAAGCGGTCGTGTGCATTTCCTGCTGGGGAAGCTGCAAATCTCCGGCGCCGACGTTTTCATTGGTGAAAAATTTCAATTTCTTGAATCCGACCACCTGGGAAAAGACGTGGACGTCTCCGTAAGAAAAAGTATGGTTGGCGGATTTGGTCTCGTCGAATACGTCCAGCACCTGGATTTTAGTATACGTGATGGCATCGGTATAGTAATCGGCGTCCGACTTGCGCACGAAGGCCTTGCGGTTTTCGTAATCAAACTCCTCGACCACGTACTGTTCCCCTTCGAGGATATATATCGCCTTGGGGTGGAGAGTCTCCAGGGCCGAGGAAAAATCTACTTCCGCGAGCACTCGTTCGCCCTCGCTCCGGTCCACCACCACGAAATTATCGGACGAGATGCGGTTCAGACTGACCGCGTCCGCCGGGTAGCCCTCCGCCGTCCAGAACCACTTGTCCTCACGCTGGAAAAGGAGCTTCTGCTCGGACAAGTAGGATAGAATCTGTTCCAGGTCTTCGTTTCCAAACGTTTCGCCGCGTACGAAAGGTAGTTCGAAGGCGGCGCATTTGATGTGGTCGACGAGGATGGTCAGGTTGTCCGCGTTGATCCGCCCCTGTTCAGGTGATTTGCCGGTGAAGTACTCCGGATGATTGACAATATACTGGTCGTTGGGCAGCGACGACGCCACCAGCACTCCAATGGACTTGGAGTTTCGCCGACCGGCGCGGCCGAAACGCTGCCAGGTGGAGGCGATATTTCCCGGGTAAGAAGCCAGAACGGCGCCATCGAGAGAACCGATGTCAATGCCCAGCTCCAGGGCATTCGTCGAGACTACGCCGCGGATTTTTCCGCTGCGCAATCCCTTTTCGATCTCTCGGCGCAGCTTGGGAAGATATCCCCCCCGGTAACCGCGGATCGTGTCGCGGTCCTTGAGGCTCTTTTCGAAATCGTTTTTCAGGTATTTGACCAGAATCTCGGTGATCAGCCGTGAATTGGCGAAGGTGATGACTTGCAGGCCGCGCTGCAGCAGAATGCCCGCGACGGAGCGAGCGACGGAGACGTACGATTGGCGAATGCCCAACTGGGCGTTGACCACCGGCGGATTGAAAAAAACAAGGACTTTTTCGCCGCGGGGCGCCCCGTTCCGTTCCACCAACGTGACCGGCTCTTCAATCAACTTTTCAGCCAGGTCGGCCGGATTGGCGATGGTGGCCGAGCTCATGATGAAGACCGGTCGGGCCCCATAGAATCGGCAGACGCGCTTCAGGCGCCGCAGCACGTTGGCCATGTGCGAACCGAACACACCGGTGTAATAGTGCACTTCGTCGATGACGACGTATTTTAAATTCTCGAAAAGGTTCAGCCACTTGGTGTGGTGAGGCAAAATGCCCGAATGGAGCATGTAGGGATTCGTCAGCACGATCTGGGCCTGTTTGCGGATGGCCTGGCGCATGGATTGCGGCGTATCGCCATCGTAAGTATGAAGGCCGAGACGGTCTCCGAGCAGGCGGTTCAAATCGAATAGCTCTGCCAACTGGTCCTGGGAGAGGGCTTTGGTGGGGAAAATGTATAGGGACTTGGCCGCCGGGTCCTTTTCCAACGCGTTCAGCGTGGCCGCATTATAGATCAGGGTTTTCCCCGAAGCAGTCGGTGTGGCCACCACCACGTGCTGGCCTCTGCCGACCAGGGAAAGCGCTTCAGCCTGGTGTGAGAAGAGACGCTCGATTCCCCGCTGGCGATAAACATCGGCCACTCGCGGCGACATTTCAGGGGGAAAGGCAGCGAAATCTCCGGCAGCGGCATCGATGCGGAACACGGACACGCCGGCGTCCGACTCGTTCTTGAGCGCGATGAGGTCGTGTAACGCCCTTTCGACTTGATCCGCTTTGTCCAGCCCCATGGATTCACCTTACCATACTTCCTAAGCATAGTAAACTGCCCTAAAATGCAGGGAAAAGCCTTTGCAAACACCTTCGGCTGTGCTAAAATAGGCGGTACAACGAAATCCGCAAAGGAACAACGAAATGAACAAGTTAAAAAATAAGAATCCAAAAGGGATTTTATTCTGGATCCTGGCATTCATCATCCTGATATTCCTCTGGAACATGCTGATAGACCTCCCCAGCGCCCGGACGAAGCGCTTAAGCTTCTCCGAATTCATGGATAAGGTCGAAAACAACGAAATCATCACCGCGACGATCGACGGCAACGTCATCACCGGCAAAATGAATCCCGACAATGAGAACAACAGCAAATTCGAGACCAATATCCCGCTGAACTACCAGGAGCTGATCAGCATCATGCGCAAGCATGTGGACACCATCGAAGTGGAAAAGTTGAACAAAAACGAATGGCTGTCCATTCTCCTTTCTTGGGCGCCGTTCGTCATCATCATCATCTTCTGGTTGGCCATCATGCGCCAACAGGGGGGCAATAAGGCCTTCACCTTCGGAAAAAGCAAGGCCCGAATGTTCATGGGCGACAAGAACAAGGTCACCTTCCGGGATGTGGCCGGTATCGAGGAAGCCAAGGATGAAATGGAAGAAATCATTGAATTCCTCAAGGAGCCGAAGAAATTCCAGCGCCTGGGCGGCAAAATCCCCAAAGGCGTACTGCTGATCGGGCCTCCGGGCACGGGCAAAACTCTTCTGGCCAAGGCCATCGCCGGCGAGGCCAATGTGCCCTTTTTCTCCATTTCCGGATCCGATTTCGTCGAGCTTTTCGTCGGCGTCGGCGCCTCACGTGTGCGCGATCTCTTCGACGAGGGGAAAAAACACGCCCCCTGTCTCATTTTCATCGACGAAATCGACGCCGTCGGCCGCCAGCGCGGTGCCGGACTGGGCGGTGGCCACGACGAACGCGAGCAGACCCTTAACCAGCTGTTGGTCGAGATGGACGGCTTTGATTCCAACGAAGGAGTCATCATTGTGGCCGCCACCAACCGGCCCGATATCCTGGATAGCGCCCTGCTCCGACCCGGACGCTTCGACCGGCGCATTGTGGTCTCCACCCCCGACGTCAAGGGCCGGGAGGAGATTTTCAAGGTCCATACCCGCAGCATTCCCCTGGCCAAGGACGTCGACCTCAAGACGCTCGCCCGCTCCACTCCCGGCTTCACCGGAGCCGATATCGCCAATCTGGTCAACGAAGCGGCCCTGCTTGCCTCACGCAATGGCAAGAAAGGCGTTGACCAAAAAGATCTGGAATTCGCCAAAGACAAGGTGCTGATGGGCTCCGAACGCAAGAGCATGATCATATCCGACGAGGAGAAACAAATCACCGCCTACCACGAAGCGGGCCATGCCTTGGTGGCCGCCATGCAGAAGGAGGCAGATCCCATCCACAAGGTGTCCATCATTCCCCGCGGCATGGCCTTGGGAGTGACCCAGCAGCTTCCACTCAACGACAAATACACGTATTCGAAGTCCTACCTCGAGGCGCAGCTGGCCGTGTGGCTGGCGGGCCGCATTTCCGAGGAGATCTTCCTCGACAAAATCACCACCGGCGCCGGCAACGACTTTGAACAAGCCACAAACGTGGCCCGGAAAATGGTCTGCGAATGGGGCATGTCCACGATCGGTCCCCTGACTCTCGGCCGCAAGGACGAAATGATCTTCCTCGGGCGCGACCTGATGACCCAGGCCGAATACTCAGAGAAGACCGCTCAACAGATCGACAGCGAAATCAAAAAGATCATCGACAATTCCTACGAACTTGCCAAAAAAATCATCATGGCCAACAAAGACAAATTGGAGACCATCGCCAAACAGCTGTTGGACAAGGAATCCCTGACGTCCGACGAAGTCTACGCCATTTTAGGCCAGCCGCCAAAAGAGATGGAAGCGACCCCCAAGAAAAGGAGGGCGAAGAGAGAAGCGGAGGAACCTGCCGCCGGTAATCCATGATCATCGACAGCATCGTCAACGCATTCGCCAACTTCACGCTCAAAGATATCGGCGATATTTTCCTCGTTTTCCTGCTGCTTTATTACCTGTTGTTACTCATCAAGGGCACCAAATCCTACCAAATGGCAGTGGGCTTGCTGCTCATCGGCATGGCGGCGCTATTGGCCAATCTGCTTAAAATGACGGCGTTCTCGTACATCCTGAACAATTTTATGACCTACCTCATCTTCGCCGTCATCGTGCTCTTCCAGGAGGAACTACGAAAAATTTTGGCCGAAATCGGCGCCAAAATTCGCACCAAATACAGCTTGACGGATTCGTCGAAAATCCGCGAAGAAATCGTCAATGCCGTCACCGTCATGTCGCTCTCGAAAATCGGCGCCTTGATTGCGATCGAAAGGGATATCAAATTGAAATCCTACATCGAGAAGCACATCAAGCTCGACGCCATCGTGTCCAAGGACCTGCTGCTTTCGATTTTCACTCCCAACACGCCGCTGCACGATGGAGCGGTCATCATCAGCAATGACCGCATTGCCGCCGCCAACTGTTTTTTCCCCTA
>Ga0316620_10000563_pt1 | contig 15021 bp, 10 predicted proteins | sample OWC_Aug_M1_C1_D5_FD_207651 | JGI IMG/M metagenome (GOLD analysis project Ga0316620, IMG submission 207651) | Wetland soil microbial communities from Old Woman Creek delta, Ohio, United States - OWC_Aug_M1_C1_D5_B | ecosystem: Environmental > Terrestrial > Soil > Wetlands | place: USA: Ohio... | reverse complement strand
AACAATGGAAGGTCCACGAATATTTCCGGCCGGAATACGACTGGACGGGGACTTTTACACGGGAGGGCCAGACCCGATTCTATCGGGCCGCATACACCAACGCCGGCACCAGCCCGACCAAGACGGCGCAGTTCCGGCTGGAGGCGGTGAGTTTCGCCAATTCGGTCCTCCGGCTCCGCCGCACCGACGTCGCCTGGTACATCGATATTCCCATCAAGCCGGGATCACGGACCGCCTCCGGCCGCATGAGCTGGTGCACCATGGCCGGGTGCGGCATCGAATTCGCTTTTGCAGATGCACAACCTGTGCCCGCGGATCCTCTCGAGGCCGTTTTGAGCAGCCTCGGCCAACAGTGGAAGGTCCATGAGTACTACCGGCCGGAGTACGACTGGACGGGGACTTTTACACGGGAGGGCCAGACCCGATTCTATCAGGCCGCATACACCAACGCCGGCACCAGCCCGACCAAGACGGCGCAGTTCCGGCTTGAAGCCGTGAGTTTCGCCAATTCGGTCCTCCGGCTCCGCCGCACCGACGTATCGTGGTATATCGATCTTCCCGTCAAACAGGGAGCGCGGACCGCATCGGGCCGCATGAGCTGGTGCACCATGGCCGGGTGCGGCATCGAGTTCGAATTCGGCGGCACGTATTCCACGGGCAGCGGCGACACCTCCGGCTGGCGCAAAATGTGCCTGCCGACGGTGTCTGTGATCTATCCCAATCAGAAGACCGTATCCTACACCAACGTGCTGGACATAGATTTCAGGCTTTCGCCGTCGGGGAGCCGGGAGCTGGAAATCGTCTGCATAGCTCCGGAGCGAAGGGTGACTTTTGCGCTGGCGGATGTCGCGTCCTTGAGATTCGAGTGCGCACCGTGCTCCGATTCGGGTCCGGTGAAATAGGGACGTCCGACATTCAAGCCGCAGGCATCGGCAGATCGTGACGACGCCCGCTCCGTTCCCCGACGCCGCCGGCGACCCGAAACGGTCGGAAATCAGTCAGTGCCACTCGCGACACGGAGCACCATGATGGTGCGGTCGTCGCCGTGCTCGCGGCCGGGAACCGCGGCCGCATGATCCTCGAGGGCTCTCACGATTCCGGCGGCGATCTGCGCGGCTGAGGAAGACGCGCAGACAACGGCGAGGCGCGACATCAGGCGTTCGGTGCCGAACTCCTCCCCGGTCGCGTTCGTCTGCTCCTGAACGCCGTCGGAGCAGAACACGACCGTGTCTCCCGGCCGCAAACGCAGCCGAATCGCCTCATACTCCGAATCGGGCAGCAGCCCGAGCGGCACTCCCGCCACGTCAAGAGGAATGGCCCGTTCATCCCTGACCATGAGCGGCGGCGGGAACCCGGCATTCGCCAGGCACAGTTCTGCACTGACCGGATCATAAACGCCGAAAGCCATCGCTATAAACTGGCCGTTTCCGCCCAGGATCTGCAGGTGCCCGTTGAGGTCGGCAAGCATCTCGGCAGGCGGCGAGGGCTGGTGCACTGCATGTTCGCGCAGGATGCCCACCCCCAGGGATGCGAGCAGGGCTGCCGCCGGTCCTTTGCCGGCAACGTCGCCCACCGCAATGGCCAGGCGCCCATCCTGGTAGGGCAGAAAATCGTAGAAATCGCCTCCCAGCTCCTGTGCAGGCAGATACATGGCCGCGATATCAAGCCCCGGGACGGCGGGCATCTCCTTGGGAAGCAGCAGCTGCTGGACCTCGCGCGCCCGGTCCAGATCCTGCTTCTTGCGCTGCTCGGCCCGGCGCAGCTGGTCATACAGCCGCGCATTCTCCAGAGCAATGGCTGCTGTGTACGCCAGAATCGAGAGCATTTGTTCGTGATCGTGCGTAAACGCCTGGGGTCTGAGGCTCTCCAGATCGAGGACGCCAAGCACCCTATCCCGTATAATGAGGGGGACCACAAGCTCGGATTGAACTCCCGCCGCGATTTCACACATCACGTAGCGCGGATCCTCCGCAACGCGCTCCACCCGTATCGAGTGCTTCTCCAGGGCGGCGGCGCCGCACAGGCCCTGGCCGAGACCCAGGGTCTGCTTCACCTCCACGCGTTCGTCGTACTTAAGGGAAAAAGCGTGCTCGAGTCGCTGCGTCGCGGGGTTCAGAAGCATCACGTTGAACAGATCATAGTCGATGAGCCGCTTGATCCGCGTCCCGATGGCGCGCATGAGCTCTTCGAGGTCGAGAATCGAGGTGAGTTCCGCGCCGATTTCATAGAGCAAGCTCAGCACGGGCGCCTGCTCCAATGCGGCAGCGGCTGCCGGAATCTCCACGGCAAGGGCCGGAACCCGCGCGGTTCCGGCGGGATAGCCCTCCTCAGTCCTTCCCTGACCGGAGGAATCGGAGCTGGATGTGTTCACGCCATCTCGCATATGCCCCCCATGCGGGCCTGCGACAGATAGTACCTGACGGCTGCGCGTAAATACAGGACCATCCGGAGAGCGCATCCTTGCTCCGGAGGCTACGTTTCATGCGGTTGTGGCACACCAGTTGACGCACACAAACGCTCGGGGACAGGTATCGGGATCGGAATCGTGCAGATGAGCCTTCGATACCGATCCCGGTAGCGATTCCGACCCCGACATTGGTTGTTATCGTCTTATTTTCGGAACAGTCCCTCACGCGCCTCGTGGCGCACCCGGTGACACATGAAAACGTCCGGGGTCGGGATCGGGATCGAGCTGATGCGCGCTTCGATACCGATCCCGATACCGACATTCGTGGCTCTCGTTCTATTTTCGAAGCAGCCCCTCACGCGCCTCGTGGGCACCCGGTGACGCATGAAAACCAAGTCAGTCAGTATCTTGGTTTTGGGTCGGAGGTCTGAGGTCGGAGGTCGGAGGTCTGTACTCTCGGAACGGCCGGAATCATGATGAACGCAGCGGATTGATCACGCGAATGCCGGGAAACTGAAGAAAATCGGTGTCGACCGTGTAGATCTCGCGAACGCCATGCTCGCGCATGAGGACCGCCGTGCGCACATCGAAAAAGAGATTCCCGGCGGGATGCGTGAGTTTCGCCAATGCTTCCTCAAGCAGGGTCCAATGGCGCTCCTCTGCGGTAAGAATAAGGAAACTCGGGGTTTCCAGGAAGGGCTTCAGGAAACTGAGAGCTTCCTGCCAGGAGAGCGGGCGTTGAAAGACTTTCGGATGAGTGGCGACCCGCAGAAACTCATAGAGAATGGCTTCCGTCAGAAACCACGGCTCTCCCGATCCGGCAGCATGGTAGAGGAAGGCAGCCGCCGCGCTCTGCTCGTCGGCATCCTGATTCGCCGCGTACAGCAGGATGTTGGTATCGATGACGCCCGCCATCAGGAATCCATGAGCGCTTCGAGCGCGTTGCGGTCGCCCAGATTGAGCCTCGGCTTGCCCATCGCGAAGCTGGGCAGTTTGAACTCGGCGCGCCGCTTCCGCTTGCGTCGCTGGAGTCCTTCCGCCAGCAGCTCATTGACGACCTGGGATAAGGTCTTCCCCTGCTTCCGGGCGAGATCCCGAATCCCTTCGAGGCAGGAATCCTCCATGATCAGGGTTGTCCTTGCCATGCAGGATATCATACAATGATCGCATACGTATGTCAACGATCTGCATACCGGTGCGTAAGTGCCGGCTCGCGGGAGGCCGGGGCGTCCATGGCAGACTAACCGCGATCGCCGGAACCATTTTCATGTTTTTCGCGTAGTTGGTTGCGGTTATCATTCAAGGACTATCACGGAGCCAAGCCATGAAGAACTGCTATTGGGTATTGTTGCTTATCCTCAGTTTGGGTGTCACCGCTTTCGGGCAGGGCGACTCGCCTTTGCTTGTGCAGAAGCCTGCCGTGAGCCGGACTCAGATCGCATTCGCGTTCGCCGGCGATCTTTGGATCGTCTCCCGCGATGGCGGAGAGGCGAACAGGTTGACCAGCGGGATCGGGACCGAAACGGATCCCATGTTCTCGCCGGATGGTTCGCAGATCGCATTCACGGGCGAATACGACGGCAACGTGGATGTGTACCTTGTCCCCGCTTCAGGTGGCGTCCCCAGACGGCTGACCTACCATCCCGGCGCCGACCGTGTCGCCGGCTGGACGCCCGACGGCAAGCAGGTGCTTTTCACATCCGGGCGCGAGAGCGATTCGGGACGGACCGGGCAACTGTTCACAATCCCGGTTGACGGGCACTTCCCGTCCGCGCTTCCCTTCCCGATGGCCTACGAAGGCGCCTATTCCCCCGACGGCTCCCAGATCGCCTATGTCCCGCTGCCGCGTGCCTTCCAAGCGTGGAAGCGGTATCGCGGCGGGCGGACGACACCGGTTTGGATTGCCAGGCTGAAAGATTCTGCAGTCGAGGCGATCCCGCGCAACAACTCGAACGATTTCAATCCGATGTGGATCGACAGAAAGATCTACTTCCTGTCGGATCGCAACGGGCCGATCACGCTATTTTCCTACGAGCCGGCGACGAAGAAAGTGGTCCAGCTGATTCAAAACACGGGATTCGACATCAAGGCGGCTACTGCGGCAAGCGACGTCATCGCCTACGAGCAGTTCGGATCGCTGAACCTGTTTGATGTCAAGTCGGGGAAAACGAAAAGAATCGCCGTCACGGTCAGCGGCGACCTGCCGGCAGTCCGACCCAGATTCGAAAAGGTGGGCGAACGCCTCTCGAACGCCGGCATTTCGCCGACCGGCATGCGCGCCGTATTCGAGTCGCGCGGCGAAATCCTTTCCGTCCCGGCGGAGAAAGGCGATTCCCGCAACCTCACCAACACCCCGGGAATCGCCGAGCGCGACCCTGCCTGGTCGCCCGACGGAAAGTGGATCGCTTACTTCTCGGATGAGTCCGGCGAGTACGCGCTGCACCTTCGCGATCAGAGCGGCCGGGGAGAGGTGAAGAAAATCAATCTCGGCAACCCGCCCTCCTTTTTCTACTCCCCAAACTGGTCACCCGACAGCAAGAAGATCCTTTACACCGACAAGCGGAGCAACCTCTGGTACGTCGACATCGATAAGGCAACACCGGTAAAGGCGGACAGTTCAGGCAAGGGCATCGGCAGTCCCGCCTGGTCGCCCGACAGCCGGTGGATCACTTATTCCAAGGCTCTCCCATCCTGGTACAACGCCATCTTTGTGTATTCGCTCGAGGAGGCCAAAACCTACCAGGTGACTGACGGTCTGAGCGATGCCACCTCTCCCGTCTTCGACCGGGGCGGGAAATATCTGTTTTTCACCGCAAGCACTGATATCGGTCCGGCGGTCTTTGGCTTTGACATGTCGAGTTACCCTCATCGCGGCGGACTGACCAGGAGCGTATACGTCGTCGTCCTCCGCAAGGAGGATCCGTCACCGCTCGCTCCCGAAAGCGACGAGGAAAAAACAGCATCCGAAAAGAAGGAAGCCGCCCCAGGAGAAAAACCCGCGGCAGCCGAGAAAAAAACCGAAGCCGCAGCGAAGCCGGGTGAGAAACCGGAAACTCCCCGGGTCACTATCGATTTCCAGAACATCAGCCAGCGCATCCTCGCCCTGCCGATTCCGGCGCGAAACTACCTCGGACTGGTGGCAGGAAAGGCAGGCACGCTGTTCATTGCTGAATCCCCGGCGCCAACAGCCTCGGGTGGACCTGTCGGGGCGATCATTCAAAAATACGACCTGGAGAAACGAAAGCTTGATAAGGTTCTCGAGGGCGCGGGCGCGTTCGATCTCTCGGCAAACGGAGAGAAGATGCTGTATCGCCAGGGGAATTCCTGGTTCCTTACCTCAGCAGCGGCGCCGGCGAAACCCGGTGAGGGCAAGCTTCGCACTGAGGATATGGAGGTGCAGGTGGATCCGCGGGCGGAGTGGGAACAGATGTACCGGGAAACCTGGCGGATTGAACGGGACTTTTTCTATGATCCTGGACACCACGGACTAGATCTCGAGGCAACCGCCACCAAGTACGAACCGTACCTCAAGGGCCTCGCACATCGGGCCGACCTGAATTACCTCTTTCAGGAGATGCTGGGCGAGCTGAGCATCGGCCACCTCTACGTTCAGGGCGGCGACACGCCGAGCCCGAAGCGCGTTCAGGGCGGGCTTCTGGGCGCAGATTACACGCTTGAAAACGGCAGATACCGCTTCGCCAGGATCTTCAACGGAGAAAACTGGAACCCGCAGCTGCGCGCCCCGTTGACGCAGCCCGGAGTGAATGTCCAGGCGGGTGAATACCTGCTGGCCGTCCGCGGTCGCGACGTCACTGCGAACGACAATGTGTACCAGCTGTTCGAGGGTTTGGCAAATAAGCAGGTGGTAATCCGGGTTGGACCCAACGCCGACGGTTCCGGGTCGCGCGAGGTCACCGTGGTTCCCGTTGACAGCGAGTCCGGCCTGCGGAACCTGGCGTGGGTCGAAGGGAATCGCCGGAAAGTCGACCAGATGAGCGGCGGCAAGCTCGCCTATGTCTGGCTGCCCGACACCGCCGGGGGAGGTTATGCAAACTTCAACCGCTACTACTTCGCGCAGCTTGACAAGGAAGGCGCCGTGATCGACGAGCGTTTCAACGGCGGCGGCCAGGCTGCCGACTATATCGTCGACTACCTGAAAAAACCCCTGAACAGCTACTGGACAGTCCGCGACGGCGACGATCTGCGGCAACCTTTCGGCACACTCCAGGGGCCGAAGGTGATGATCATCAACCAGTATGCCGGCTCCGGCGGGGACTACATGCCATGGATGTTCCGCCACCTCGGCGTCGGCCCGCTGATCGGCAAGCGAACCTGGGGAGGCCTCGTGGGAATCGGCGGATATCCGACGCTGATCGACGGCGGTTCGGTAACCGCGCCGCATTTCGCTTTCTACAGCCCTGAGGGCCAGTGGGAGATCGAGAACCACGGAGTCGATCCCGACATCGAGGTCGAAATGGATCCGAAGGCGTGGCGGGAAGGAAAGGATCCTCAGCTCGAGAAGGCGGTCGAAGTACTGTTGGCTGACATCAAAGAGCATCCGGTCAAGAAAACTGTCCGGCCGCCGTACCCCAATTACCACAAGACGCCCGCGGTCCCCGCCGGAGTGAAAAAATGACCGCAGCAAGAAGAGTTTGATCTGTACTGCATACCTGCGCCAGTCGCCTCCGCCGAGGCGGTCGCGAGATATGGCGTCCCGGAGGGACGCAAAGAAAGTAGCCGGGGGCGAGCCGCACAGCGGCGCTGCCCCCGGGTCACGACGAGCGAGGATTCGAGCCCTGGAGGGCGAAAGAACGCGCCAGATCTGATCGGGCTTTCCTGCATACACGGGAAAATTTCCCTGAACAGATGTGTCCAAGGGCGACAGGAATCCCTTTACGCCTTGCTTTATCAAATAATTACACTGCATATCTCCTGGCACATCGATTGCTTCCTTCCCGATCGGAAGATCGACCGCCCCCTCATCATCATGCGCTCTGATCGCCTCATCAACATCAAGTGGAGGTGGGGAAAATGTCGCGAGTAACTTCATGGAGTCAGTTCAAGAGAAGTCCGGCAGGGAGCTGGGGAAAAAACGCGGCGCTGCAAGCCGCTCTTATTTCTGTGATCGGGCTATTGCTCAGCCAGGATTCGGCCGTGGCCCAGTCCAGGAACATCGATCTGGGGATTTCCGTTTCAGATGGGAGGCTGCGCGATTTTTATCTCGCCATCGGTGAAAACTACGGAGTGCCGCCCCAAGAGGTGGTGGATATCAGGAATCGATATCGATGCCCTGATGATGAACTCCCTGTTGTCCTCTTCCTGGCGGCGCGTGCCCATATCGAGCCCGCAGTGATTTTCAATCTCCGGTTGAAGAAGATGTCCTGGCTCGACATAAGCTTTCATTTCGGCCTCACACCGGAGATCTTCTTTGTTCCCGTGGTTGTGGAACGCGTCGGACCACCCTACGGCAACGCCTACGGGTACTACAGAAAATTCGGGCCGGCCAGGGAATGGAAAAGAATTGTTCTTACCGATCGCGAAGTCGTCGATCTCGTCAATCTCAGATTCATGTCGGAGTACTACAGAACGCCGCCGGAAACAGTCATAGCGATGCGCGGCAGGGGAGCCACATTCATCGCCATCAACGATGATTTCAGGAAAGAAAAGGGCAAGCCGCCGAAAAAGGGTCAGGGGCCCAAAAAGAAAAGGCAGCCCTGACCCCTGCGATCAAGGCCCTGCGGTATTCAAGATCGTCTGAGCCTTCTACTTGGACGCCTTCTTGTAGCTCACCGACATCCCCCCGCCTCTGCCGACGAGGGTAGTCTGCAGATAGGGGATACTGCGCAGGTATTCAAGATAATCGTTGCCCCTCCCCCACCCCCTTTCGGAGACGTTGTGGGTGACCAGACATCCCCCGACGGACATTTTCGGGAGCACTGCCTTGGCATAGTTGATGTACCACTCCTTGTCGGCGTCGGAAAACACGAAATCGAATGGGCCCTGCAGCGCCGGCACGATCTCATGCGCGTCGCCGAGGCGGGCGTCGATGTAGGGAGCCACACCTGCGGCCTTGAAATTCGCGACAGCCTGCTCGTGGCGGGACCGGTCTATGTCGACCGTGATCAGCCTGCCCCCGTTTTTCGAAAGGGCCCAGGCGATCCAGATGCCCGAGTGGCCGGTAGATGTCCCGATTTCAAGGGCGCTTTTGAACTTGTGTTCGATGATTATGTCGTACATCGCCCGTGCGTCCGTTTCCGGCACGTTCATGTCGTGCCAGTAGCCGCGGCGGCTTTCGAGAAACTGCCGGACCTGGTTGTCCAGGCTGCCCTGAGGCGCCGACTGCGAAAGCGCAGCCGTTCCAGTCCACGCAGTCGATGTCAACAGGAATCCTGCCAATGCAGCGGCGGACAGAATCATTCTCATCCTCATCCTCCTGGTCTGGACCAAGCCGCCGAAGCCGCGAGGCGCAGTCACGCATCCGCGCATCACCTGCCTCATGCTCCGTGTGGCACTCCGGGCGCGTTGCCCTGGATGCTCGGAGCCATCGGCTGATCGCGGCCTAAGCAAATCCACTCAAGTCTTGATACGCAGCTCCCCGTGATATGTTTCAATTCCATTCCAGGTGTGGCCGAAGCTCGCCTCAGCTTCCTCTGCCATTGCCGTTTTCGCTCGTTATCTTTCGCGTATTTCATGTGTTTCGCTGTTCACACAAAGATATGGCCCGCCACAGCACATTGGCTTAGAATGAGAGCCGGATCGCAATGTACTGCGTCAAGTCAATGCCCGAACTCTCACTCGGAGGTCCATCCGATGCCATCCCGCATATGCGCTCTCATCGCGGGCGGTCTGGTGCTTGCCGCCTGTCTGCTCCCGGCGACCGACGCGGCGGCTGCAGCCGCCCGCTTCATGACGTATCCGGACATCTACCGCGACACCATCATCTTTACCTATGAGGGCGACCTCTGGACCGTGTCGGCGGCAGGGGGCATTGCCCGCCGGCTGACCACCTATCCCGGCGCCGAGGATTTCGCGCGGATCTCCCCTGACGGCCGCACCGTGGCCTTCAGCGGCCAGTACGAGGGGGCCGCGCTGTATACCATGCCGGTTGCGGGCGGCGCACCGAAGCGCGTGACCTTCACGGGCTCGGGGGTGCGCCCGGTCGCCTGGACCCCGGACGGGCGCAAGATCGTTTTCCGCTCCGGCCACGAGAACACCTTCCGGCCCATTGTGAAGCTGTACGCCGTGTCGCCGGCCGGGGAACTGCCCGAACTGCTGCCGATGGACCGCGGCATCCTGGCTTCATACTCGCCGGACGGCACGAGGATCGCCTACAACCGCCGCGGCAACGAAGAGTATTACTGGAAGCGCTACAAGGGCGGTCAGTACACGGACATCTGGCTCTACGATTTCGCAACCAAGGCGTTTACACCGCTCACCGATTACGTCGGCAAGAACGCTTACCCGATGTGGGTGGGCAACCGGCTCTATTTCGTGTCGGACCGCGGCGCCAGCGGTATCGCGAACCTGTTCGTGTATGATTTCGCGAGCAAAAAAATCGCGCCAGTGACGAAATTCGAGGACTTCGACGTACAGACGCCGGAGACCGACGGCACCTCGATCGTCTTCACGCAGGCCGGCCAGATTCACGTGCTCGATACCGCCACGAACAAGGAAAAGCCGATCGAGATTGATGTGCCAAGCGATCGCTGGCAGCTTGCCGAGCGTACGATCAACCCGCGTGACTACATCCTCGCCATGGGGGTCTCTAACGACGGCAAGACGGCGGTCTTCGAGGCGCGGGGCGACATCTACCTGGTGACCGCCGACGACAGCCAGCCGCCGCGCAACCTGACGAACACGCCCGGCACCCGCGAGCGGTTGCCGCAGCTTTCGCCGGACGGCAGGAAGGTGGCTTTCTACTCGGACAAGAGCGGCAGGTACCAGATCTACCTGATGGACACGGCGGCCAACAGCCCGTGGGAGCCGCTGACGACGACCCTCGACCGCACGTCGTACCACCTCGAGTGGTCGCCGGACGGCACAAAGATCCTCTTTGGGAACAAGGACTTCGCGCTCAGCTATGTCGACGTGGCGACGAAAAAGCTGGTGACCTTCGCCAGGTCCAACCAGCTGAAGAACGACGAGTTCTATTGGGAGGTGAGCGACTACTCGTGGTCGCCGGACAGCCAGTGGGTGACCTACTCGTTTGTCGAGTTCAACCGGAACAACCGGGTGTTTGTCTACAGCCTCGCCCAGAACCGGAGTTTCCCGGTGACCGACGGGTTCTTCGACAGCCTTAACCCGTCGTTCGACGCCAACGGCGAATACCTCTACTTCCTCTCGTACCGCGACTTCACCACGCGCATCGATATTTTCGAAGACAACCACGTCATTCCGGATCCCGTGCAGGTGATGGTTGTCCAGCTCAAGGCCGGCCAAAAGCCGCCGTTTGAAAAGGGCGCCGCAGCCAAGGGCGAGACGCAGCCGTTCCGCATCGACCTCGACGGCATCGAAACGCGCGCCTTCCGGCTGCCGGTCGGATCGGGCAACTACTTCTATCTGAAGGCCGGCAAGGGCGCGGTCACATGGGCATCCATCGATACCTTTGCAGAAAGCGAGATCGAAGAGGTCTTCACGCCCTCCGGCGATGACAAGTGGACGCTGCATCACTTCGACATGGGGTCGCAGAAACACGCCGCCGTCGAGACGTCCATGAGTGACTGGCGGTTGTCGCCCAACCGCGAGCAGGCGATCGTAAAAAAGGGGGGCACGTACTACCTGAGCGGCGTCGGCCAGTTCGCCGGCGGCAAGTCGCTCGGCAGCCGGCTCAACCTCGAACCGATGACGTATCGGGTGAATCCCATCGCCGAGTGGACGCAGATCTTCGACGACACGTGGCGCTGGTATGACGACTTCTTCTACGACGCGAACATGCACGGCCACAACTGGAAGCAGATCGGCGACAAGTTCCGCGCGCTGCTGCCGGACCTGAACTCGCGGGCCGAGTTGAACTGGCTGCTGTCCCAGATGGTCGGCGAACTGTGCGTGTCGCACACCTATATCTCGGGCGGCGATTTCAGCATACCGCAGGTGCCGGCGAATCCGGTCTATACGGGGCTGCTCGGAGCCGATCTGCGGCCGGATGCGAGCGGGTATCCGCGGATCGCACGGCTCCTGGGGCCGACCGCCTACAACCGCGATCTGGTCGCGCCGCTCGCGCGCCCGGACGTGGAGGTGAGAGAGGGCGACTTCCTCGTCGCCATTGACGGCCGCGACCTCAAAGGCGAGAACCCGTACCGTTTTCTGCAGGTCACGCGCGGGCAAAAGGTCAAGGTGACGGTCAACGGCACGCCGGCGGCTGCCGGCGGCCGCACTTACGAAATCGAACCGCTGCGCTCGGAAAACGATCTGCGCTACAACCGGTGGCTGGCCGATAACATCGCCACCGTGCTCAAGGCGAGCAACGGCGACCTCGGCTACATGCATATCACCGCCATGAGCACCGACAACATAGGGCAGTTCGACAAGTTCTGGCGCGCATTCCGCGACAAGAAGGGGATCGTCATCGACGTGCGCGGCAACGGCGGCGGCTGGACCGAGTATTTCATCATCGACAAGCTCGAACGCAAGATGACGGCGCAGAACGTCCTGCGCGGCATGGTGCCCTTCCGGTATCCCGGATCGGTGCTCACCGGCCCCGTGGTGTTTCTCACCAACGAGTACAACGGGTCGGACGGCGAGGCGTTCCTCGAACACGTGAAGGCGCGCAAGCTGGGCACGATTATCGGCGTGCCGTCGTGGGGCGGGCTGGTCGGCATCGTCAACGGCCAGCGCACGATCGACAATGGCACGGTGCAGCAATCGAACAACGCCTTCTACAACGACAAGAGCGTGTGGCTCGTCGAAAACCACGGCGTCGACCCGGACATCCTGCTCGACAACGATCCGGCGTCGGCCTCGGCCGGCAGGGACCTGCAACTGGAGAAAGCCATCACCGTGCTGCAGCAGCAGATCAAGGAGAAGCCGTTCACCTGGCCGCCGGTGCCGCCGTATCCGAAGAAATAGGGACTGCCTCGCAGGTCAAGAGTGAGATCAACCATCGTGTGTTCCGCCTAATCATTGCCACGGAGGAAAAACCATGAAATCGAACAGACGTGAGTTCTTTCAGACGATGGGGGCTGGCGCCGCCGGCCTTGCCGTCGGAACGGGAATCATAACTTCCGTTTCCTGCGCGCCATCCACAACGACAAAGGAAGATCAGGATGGTCCGGTATTGTCAGTAGGCGAAAAGATCGCACTGGCGGATACCCAGTACGGCAAGATCAGGGGGTATATCCTGAGGGACATACACTATTTCCTGGGGATTCCCTATGGCGCCGATACGGCCGGGGCAAACCGGTTCATGCCACCCCAGAAGCCCAAGCCCTGGACAGACGTGTTTCCGGCCTTATGGTGGGGAAACTCCGCGCCGCAAAACATGGAGAACAGGTACTCCAACAGGTACGCCTCGTTCAGGGATTGCTGGAATTACGACGACGTGAGCGAGGACTGCCTGAGGATCAATGTGTTCACGCCGGCGGTCAACGACGGCCAGAAGAGGCCCGTCATGTTCTGGATCCACGGGGGCGGCTTCACCAACGGCAACGGCATCGAGCAGGACGGATACAACGGCGAGAACTTCGCAAGATTCGGGAATGTCGTCTTCTGTTCCCTGAATCACCGGCTCGGCCCGCTGGGCTTCACCAATCTCGCGGGCGTAGGGGGAGAAAAGTTTTCCGCCTCGGGCAATGTGGGGATGCTCGACATCGTGGCCGCGCTGGAATGGGTGCGGGACAACATAGCCAATTTCGGCGGCGATCCCGGCAATGTGACCATCATGGGGCAATCGGGCGGCGGCGCCAAAGTCACCACGCTTACGGCAATGCCCTCGGCCAAGGGGCTATTTCACAAGGCTGTGGTCCTGAGCGGCGCCGGCACCAGGTCGGGAGATAAGGAATATTCCGAGAAGCTGGGATCGTACGTGCTGAAGGAAGCCGGACTGAAGCCCGCCCAGATCGGCAAGCTGCAGGAGATGCCCTGGAAGGACTACCTCGCCATAGCTACAAAGGCCCAACAGAAATTGAGCGCGGAAACCGCCGGCACCGCCTCCGGCCTGCGCCGCGGTTTCAACCCCGTTGTCGAGGGCGCCATACTGCCGCAACACCCGTACTACCCCGATGCCGCACCCACGGCGGCCCAGATCCCGATGATTATCAGTTCCACCTTCAACGAACAGTCACCCAGCTGGAACGATGCCGCGCTGGAGAACGCCACGCTGGACGAGGTGGTGGAGAAGGTCAAACAAAGAGCCGGTTTCGGCGCCGGATTCGGGGACAAAGCCAAGGAAGTGGTCGACGCGTATGCCAGAGCATTCCCGGGCAAGAAGCCGGTCGAAATCTGGTCGCTGGTGAGCAGCAACAGGCAGGGCGTGGTTGCACTCGCGGATGCCAAATCAAAGCAGCCGGCGCCGGTTTTTGTCGACTGGTTCGGCTGGCAGCCGCCCCTGTTTGATAATCGGATGCGCGCTTTCCACTGCCTGGACATCTGCTTCTGGTTTCACAACACGGACCTGATGGTGAGCCATACCGGCGGCGGCGCGCGGCCGAGAAAGCTGTCGGCCAAGATGGCCGGCTATCTGCTGCAGTTCATGAAGACCGGGGATCCCAACGGGAATGGGCTGCTCTCATGGCCGAAGTACACCTCCGCAAATGGAGAGACCATGATCCTCGATGACGTTTGCGAGGTGAAGAACGATCCGGACAGAGAGGCCAGAAAGGCATTGCCGTCTTCATAACAGGGCGCGAAACGCCCCCGGCACGGAGGATGCGACCTCGACCGACATCGCCAAGTCCTACACGCCAGTCCGGGACATCCGGAATGAAGCCCTGGCAGACGGAGGGGGCACGACGGCGGTCGCTCCCCGGAACCGCAAGCCGGCCGGGAACCGGGCCATGGCGAGGGACACTGGCAGGTGCCGTTGTTCGACGGTCCATCGGGAATTTGAAACTTTTGGCACAGTGAGACAAGTATGATCCGATAGCGGCATGAGTGAGGAATACCACGATTCCCTTGTGAACATTGACGAAGCATGCAACGCACTGGGGATCTCCCGCTCCACCGTTTTTCGATTGATCCGTCGCGGAGCGATCCCGAGCGTTCGAAGAGGGGGGCGGCGGCTCATTCGCAAGCAAGCCCTGGTGACCGCGGGTCTCTCACGCATGGAACACGACATCGCGCCACTAACCCCGGATCACCCCATTTTTCGGCTTGTCGGCGCGGGGCACGGCGGCGGCAGACCCCCCGGCGCGCGCCACAAACACGCAATCATTGACTAATGAGACGAGCGGTCCTCTGGGATTCCAGCGCCGTCCTTGCGCTTCTTGATGCTGACGACGCCGATCATGAGCGTGTAGCATTGATTGCGAGGCAAATCGCCGCCGAGCGGCGGCCCAGCTTCGTAACCAACTACATTGAGGCCGAGACTCACGCATTGCTTCTGCACAAGTTGGGCCGCACCCTGGCATTGGAGTGGCTTCTGCACGGCGGTCTGCCTGTCATCCGCGCTCTCCCGCGCA
>Ga0316620_10000562_pt1 | contig 15054 bp, 12 predicted proteins | sample OWC_Aug_M1_C1_D5_FD_207651 | JGI IMG/M metagenome (GOLD analysis project Ga0316620, IMG submission 207651) | Wetland soil microbial communities from Old Woman Creek delta, Ohio, United States - OWC_Aug_M1_C1_D5_B | ecosystem: Environmental > Terrestrial > Soil > Wetlands | place: USA: Ohio... | reverse complement strand
ACCGCGCCCGGTTCCTTGGAGCGGTCGAGGACGGCGATGCGGCGCACGCTGCCGGGCAGGGCCTTGACGAACTGCTCGATGGCAAACGGGCGGTAGAGGCGAACCTTGACCAGGCCCACCTTTTCACCCTTGGCATTGAGCCAGTCGACCATCTCGTGGATGACCTCGGCGGCCGAGCCCATGATCACGACCACGCGCTCGGCCTCAGGATGGCCGACGTAGTCGAAGAGGTGGTAGGAGCGCCCGGTCAGAGCCGCAAACCGGTTCATGGCCTGCTCGACCAGGCCCGGGCACGCCTTGTAGATGGGGTTGATGGCCTCGCGGGCCTGGAAGAACACGTCCGGGTTCTGGGCCGTGCCGCGGACGCACGGGCGGTCCGGGGAGAGGGCACGCTCGCGGTGGGCCCGTACCAGGTCGTCGCTAATCATGTGGCGCAGGTCGTCGTCGCACAGCTGCTCGATCTTGTTGACCTCGTGGGAGGTGCGGAAGCCGTCGAAGAAGTGCAGGAAGGGCACCCGCGAGGCGAGGCTGGCGGCCTGGGCGATGCAGGCGAAGTCGTGTGCCTCCTGGACCGGGCCGGAGGCCAGCATCGCCCAGCCGGTCTGGCGGCAGGCATAGACGTCCGAGTGGTCGCCGAAGATCGACAGGGCGTGGGTGGCCACGGTGCGGGCCGAGATGTGGAACACCGTCGAGGTGAGCTCGCCGGCGATCTTGTACATGTTGGGGATCATCAGGAGCAGGCCCTGGGACGCGGTGAAGGTGGTCGTCAGCGCGCCGGCCTGGAGCGAGCCATGGACGGCGCCGGCGGCGCCGGCCTCGGACTGCATCTCGATCACGTCCGGGACCACGCCCCAGATGTTGGTGCGGCCCTGAGCCGACCACTCATCGGCCCACTCGCCCATGTTGGACGAGGGGGTAATTGGGTAGATGGCGCAGACCTCGTTGATGCGATGGGCCACCGACGCTGCGGCCTCGTTGCCGTCGATCATTACCTTCTGTCGCTCGACCATGCCCGACCTCCCTCCAGAACAGCTCTCGCCGGCTGGTAGCACGCCGGGGAGCATGGACTGCCACATGGCAGCCGGGGAGACATGGTACTCGGGTCCCCTGCGAAACGCCACCGTGCAGCCCGCTGCGCATGAGCTTTCACTCTCGACCTGACGTTGAGACGAGAGAGCTCGGATCGCTCACCTAGTTGCGCAGCACAGGTTTCAGATGACGTGAGGCGGCGCCAAAACGTGCTCGACAGCATCGCAGGTAGGGACCCGCTCGCGAGTGGGCGTCGCCGACCGAGAAGCGACATGGCGGGCAGATTGGCGCCCGCAGCAGCAGCTCGGTGAGATATCCGGGCTAGCGGTTCCGGCTGACCCGTTCGACCTTCTTCTTGGCCCGCATCCTCCCCAGCCACACGTTGAGGCTGTGGTCACGGCCGAGGAAGGGGATGACTGGCGGCCGCCGCCGCCCGATGCGGTCGAAGACGAGGTTGATCGCGGTGTTGTCTGGCTGCAGGCGGAGCCCGGCGTTGAGCGTCTCCACCGCACGCTTGCGGTCGTTGCGCTCGAGGTAGACCAGGGCCAGGTTATGGCGATGGTCAGGGTCCAGGAAGTTGGCCTTGAGGGAGATGTTGCAGTACTCGACCGCCTGCGCGTACTTACGGTTGACCATAGCCACGCACAGTCCGAAGTAGGAGAAGGCCGAGGCTGCCAGCCGCTTGGCCGCGATGTCGCCGCCCGCCACGCTGGGCAGGTGCAGCTCGAAGAGGGCCAACGCATCCCCGTAGCGCTCCTCGCGCGTCAGCTGGATCGCCTCCCGGATGCGAACGTGTTCCTCGGGTACTGTTGGCTCGGCCATCTTCGAGTGAGCTCCACCTCGAAGTTTCCCGAGCCCCCGATGAGTTGTCAAGCCGGCCCTGTCGGTCCGGCCACGGCCCGCGACCACGCCTCGCGCTTGGACTGCACCACCTCCAGCAGCTCGCGGTGCACGCCGGGTGGTCCGCAGACCACGTTGCCGGACTCGAGGAAGGCGGCCCCGCCGCCCATGTCGCTGAGAACCCCGCCGGCCTCGTTGACCAGCACCGAGCCGGCCGCGATGTCCCAGGGCCCCAGGGCGAACTCGAAGAAGCCGTCGTAGAGGCCGCACGCACAGTAGGCCAGGTCAAGGGCGGCCGACCCGGTCCGCCGGACCGCCTTGCAGCGCAGGAACACGTCGCGGAAGATCGCGAGGTAGGGGTCGAGCAGCTGGTGAGCCTTGAAAGGGAAGCCGGTGCTGAGCAGGGCGCCGGCGAGGCCCGGCCGCGAGCTGACCCGGCACGGTTGACCGTTCCACCATGCCCCGTGACCGGCGGCAGCGCGGAAGACGTCGCCCTTGACCGGGTCGACGACCACGCCGTAGGTCATGCGGCCCTCCACAGCCAGGCCCACCGAAACCGCGAAGTGGGGCAGGCCGTGGACGTAGTTGGTGGTGCCGTCGAGTGGATCCACGAACCAGGTTGGCCCGTCCGCGGCGCCGCTCCAGCCTGCCTCCTCGGAGAGGACCCGGTGGTCTGGGAACCGCTCCCGGATCTGACGCAGGATGGCCTTCTCGGAGGCCCGGTCGGCGTCGCTGACGAGGTCGTTGGCCGCCTTCTCGGTCACCTGATCGGCGCTCAGCGAGCGCCAGCGGGGCATGAGCTCGCGGGCGCCGGCATGGGCGATCCCCTCGATCACGTCAAGCTGTTCCATGGCTGAGCGGAATAGCACTGGGACCTCGTCGGTTACAGTTGGCCGGAGAGCGATACATGACCACGAATGAGAGCATCACCGGCGCGCTGGCCGTATTCGGTGTTGATGCCCGCTGCGCCCTCATCCTCGACGTGACCTGCCGGACGCTGCGCAGCGATTCCGAGCTGCGGCTGTGCGAAGGCCTCCGTCTCATCGAGGCGACGCGATCGGCGGTGGCCCGTCTCGCACCCATGTTTGTCGAGGAGCTCGAGGCCAGGGTCCTTCCCCGGATGCGCGAGATCCTCATGGAGCGCTTCGGTGTCTCCACGCTCCCGCCTGGCGCGCTGAATTGAGGTCGTGGGGGCTCGGGGACCGGCGCTCACCGGTTAGCCTCCGCGACCGCCACGAACTCCGGAAACCTGCGCAGGACCTCACTGGGCAGGCCTGACTCCAGCTCTACCGTGACCTCGTCGTGCTCGCCCAGCTCGACCCCGGGCACGCGCACGTCGCGTTGCACGCCCACTCCGGGACGAACGCCGGTGAGGTCGAGGCTGACCCGCTGGGCGGCCTTCTCGACCCCGTCCTGCCCGCGAACGCGGACCATGACCGTGAGCTGCGGCAGGGGATCCACACCCTGATTGGTGACGCTGACGTCGACGATGACCGTGGGAGCGCCGGTGGCATCGTGGAGGGTGGTGGCGCCGCCGGGGATGATCTGGTGGGCGTCGCGCAGGCGCTGCAGCTTCTGCTCGGGAGTCTCGCGCGGTCCGCAGGCAGTGGTCGTGACCAGGGCGACGATGAGCGACAGACAGCCGGCGAGCATGCCACGTTTCATGGCTCCACCTCCGGTGAGGAGGAGTGTAGCAGCTCGAGCCCGTTCACTGCGCCGCTGACGGCGGCGAGGTGCCGTTGTTGGGCGCGCGAATCAGCTCGGCTTCGTCGACAACGGCAACGCAAAGGGCAAACGGGATCGGGATCGGGATCGGGAGTAGACACTACCCCTGGCCGGGGCAGAATTCTCCCAGCACGCGCCGCACGTACTCGCGGGTCTCGCGATAGGGGGGGATCCCGTGCGCCTGTTCGACCGTGGCCGCGCCCGCGTTGTACGCGGCCAGGGCCAGGGCGAGGGACTTGAAACGATCGAGCAGGTCGCGCAGGTGCCGGGAACCCCCGCGCAGGTTCTCGGCCGGGTCGAACACGTCCCGCACCCGGTGATCCGCCGCCGCCGCCGGCATGAGCTGGGTCAGCCCACTGGCGCCGGCACGCGACACGGCCCAGGGGTCGAAGCCCGACTCGGCCTCCACCAGGGCGGCCAGCAGCCGGGGGTGGAGGTCGGTCGCGCGCGCGGCGTTCTCGATCTCGCTCCGGAACGGCGTGCTCGCCGGCAGGGTCTCGTCGGCCCAGGCGTGGTTACAGATCACCTCGGTCGACCGGTCCGCGGGCTCCTCCTCGGCCACCTCGTCCGCGATCACCCGGTCGATACGCACCGCTGGCACCTCGATCCTGCCGCCGCCCGGGAGCTCGAGCACGATGGCGTCACGATCGAGGTAGGCGTCGACCACCTTCAACACCCGGCCGTCCACGAACACCGCCAGCTCGGCCCGGCTCGCAGCGGGGCTGACAAGCACAGCCAGGAGGGCCAGGGTCACAGTCAGGGTCGGGCGTCTCACGGCTCTCTGTATACCTCATTCCGGCAAATTGCGTCGTCAGTGGGATCCGAGATTGCCGAGGCTCGCCGGCAAGGAATGACGGTAACGGTAACGGCAACGGGATCGGGCTCGGGCTCAGGAACCAGCTAGGCCCGCGGATGCTTCTCGTCGTACAGCCGGCGGAGCCTCTCCCGCGCCACGTGGGTGTAGATCTCGGTCGTGGTCAGGGAGGCGTGCCCCAGCATCATCTGCACCGCTCGCAGATCGGCGCCGTTCTCGACCAGGTGGGTGGCGAAGGAGTGGCGAACCACATGCGGGCTGAGATGGGTCGTGATCCCGGCCCGGACGCCGTGGCCGCGGAGGATCTTCCAGAAACCCTGCCGGGTCAAGCGGCCGCCGCGGAGGTTGAGGAAGACCTCGGGCCGACGGTGGCGGTTGAGAGCGGGCCGGGCGTCGCGCAGATAGCGCTCGAGCCACGCCACCGCGCTTTGGCCGAGGGGGACCAGGCGTTCCTTGCGGCCCTTGCCAAGGACGCGCACGAAGCCGGGGTCGAGGTGGAGGCCGTCGACGGTCAGGTTGACCAGCTCCGAGACCCGGACTCCGGTCGCGTACAGGGTCTCGATCATGGCCCGGTCGCGCAGCCCGGCCGGCGTGGCCACGTCGGGCACGGCGAGCAGGGCCTCGACCTCGTCGCTGGAGAGCGTGTGCGGGATTGTGCGCCACAGGCGGGGCGACTCGAGGTCGGCGGCGGGGTTGGTCGACACCACCGATTCGCGAATCAGGAAGGCGAGGAAGCCGCGCAGGGCGGAGAGGGCGCGTGCGGCCGAGCGCGCGGACAAACCGGCGTCCCGCCGCTGCCCCAGGTAGCTCCGGACCGTGGCGCGATCCACCTCACCGAGACCGATGCCCTCCGCGAGCAGCCAGCTCCCGAACTGGCGCAGGTCGCGGGCGTACGACTCGACGGTCCGGGGCGAGAGGTTGCGCTCCACAGCGAGGTGGGCGACGTACTCCGCCACGTGGTGGGCGAGCGGGTCATCCTCGACGTCGGTGTCGGTCACGGGGCCTCGCAGCGCGCAGCCGTCAGGGCGGCAGGAACGGCGTTCCGGTGGTCAGCTTCTGCGCCGGGATGAAGATCGGATCGCCGGACCCGTTGTCCACCACCGAGGCGTAGGCCAGGACCTCGCCGTTCTCGGTCGACACGGACACCACCGCATAGCCTGAGTCCACCGTGCCCGCGCCCACCAGGTCGAAGATGCGGTTGAGCTGGACCATCTCGTGCGGCAGCAGGGTCTCGAGGCGGACCCCGACCACGTCGCCGCTGGCCAGGTAGAGGTCGATCTCGGTCTCGACCGTGATCGCGGTCAGGTTGAGCAGGCCGATGTTGGTGCGGAAGTCGGCGTTCTCCCGGAGCTGAATGATGGCGCCGGCGACACCCGGCTCGAGCGCGGCCGAGCGATCCGCCGAGGGGATGAACTGACCATAGGTGCCGGCCGCCCCGGCCGCGTTGTAGGTGCGGCTGGTGACCTTGACGTCGGGGTGGGAGCCGGTGACGCGCAGGGCGCCGTTGGCCTGTTCGAGGCCGAAGATGGTCTGGAAGATGTCGGCCATCAGCATCTGCTGGCCGGCGCCGAGGACCAGGGAGCGGTTGATCGGGCTGTCGTTCTCCACGTCCTTGGCTAAGTAGGCGACGTTGAAGGTGGCCGCATCGCCGGTCAGGTTGGCCACCGCCAGGTCGGTCACCCAGAAGGTGTCGGCGGCACCCACGGCGCGGGCGCCCGCGGCAACGAAGGTCGTGGTCGGGAAGACGCCGCTCGACGCACAGTCCGAGCCGTCGACAGTGCTCAGACCCTTCGTGCCGCGGCCCACCACCAGGACGTCGCCGGCCACGGCCAGGCCGCTCGCGCCTTCGAGGTCGAGCTGGGCGAGCACGAGCACGTCGGTGCCGAGGGAGGCGTCGGCCTCGGCAACCCCGAGCTCGGGACCAGCCATGTACAGGCGACCGCCCCACTCGACGAGGCTCGTGGGCGCGCCGTCCAGGGAAAGAGAGTTGGCCGGCGCCAGCGCCGAGGCCTCGGCGACCACGGTCACCAGACCAACCCCGTCGACGCCGCACCACAGAGTGGAGCCCTCACGGGCGATCGAGAGCACCGAACCGCCGAGCTCCGCGGTCGCGACGACGACCGGGTTCTCCCTGTCGCTCACGTCGACGATAGCGACACCTGCCGGGCCCAGGGCGCAGTACACCCGGTTGAGGTGCTGGACCAAGCCCAGTATCTGGCCGCCGACCGTCACCGAGCCTTCGACCGCGGCGCTGGTCGCCCCCAGGGTGACCGTGTACAGGGTGCCCTCCTGGCTGCCGGCCACGTAGAGGCCGGAGTTGCCGGTCACCGAGACCATGGTCTGTCCAGTAGAGACCGTGGCCTGAGGGGTCGGCAGGCCCCCGCCGGCCACCGAGTAGATGCTGACTCCGGCGCTGCCGTCGGCGATGGCCAGCTCGTACCTGAAGAAGTCGAGCACCGCGTCCATCGCCTGACCATAGGTAGCGCGCGTGCCCGTGAGCACGACGTTGGCTGGGTCGCTGACGTCGAACTGGGCGATGCCGGCCGTGCCGGCGGCCACGTAGGCGGTGTTGCCGAGCAGGGTCGGCCGGGACAGGGAGCCGCTCGCGGCCGTGGTGTCCATCAGGACCAGGTCGCAGACCTGGGCGCAGAGCGGCGTCGCCGCAGCGATGAGAGCAAGTGGGAGAGAGAGTGCAGCTCGAAGCATCGTGATCCTCCCGGGGTGAGGATACACCAGGCACCGGCGGGCCGGCCCGTGACTGGAGACAGGACGGCCCGGGCGCGAGCCCGGGCCGTCGAAAGGACTGGAAGTGCGCGGCGGCTACTCGGCGTGGGACGAGTCGTCGAGGTGCGGGCGCGGCCAGCCGACGAGCGGGAAGGCCTGCTCCAGCTGGCGCATGGCATCCTGGCTGAAGACCGCGTCCTTGAACGAAGCCCCGGACGGCGGGCCCTGGTCGGCGCAGCCGCCCGTGCACAGCACCTGATCCATGTTGACCTGCGGGATGTCGGCGCCGAGCTCGGCGTTGAGGAAGTCGATCAGCTCGAGCGCCACCAGGCCGGAGCCGATGTTCTGGGGGTGGACGCCGTCGTAGGAGAAGATGCCGCCGGTCAGGAAGTCCGAGCTCAGCTCGATGCCGCCGAACGGGCCCGCGCCCTCGGCCGCGATGGAGCGGAAGATGGCGTTGATGTCGAACACCGCGGCGCCGAAGGTGGCCGCCGTGTCCCTGATGATGGTGTTGAGCTCGGCGATGCGGTCGCTGATGACCGCCACCTCCTCGGCACGCAGGACCACGCCCGGGTAGACCTCGGTGCCGACGACCTGCATGTCCTCGGGGAGCGGCTGGCCAGTGCCGCCGAGCTCGACCGGGATGCCGATGCCCTGCGCCATCAGGGAGGAGGCGTAGAGGGTCACGTAGGCGTCCGCGGGCAGCGGTCCGGGCGTGCCCCCGGGGGGGCCCGAGCCGATCAGCGGCACCTGCCCCACTCCCGGCACGTCGAGGTAGGGCGCGATCGTGGTCACGAAGGGGATCGCGGTCACGTCGGGAATGGTGAACACGACGATGTCGGCCGTGGTGCTGGTGACCAGCGCCCCGAGGGCGTTCTGGTAGTAGCCCTCGAACATCGCGACCGGGGTCATGGTGACGCCGTCCACCGGCGTGGCGTAGATGGCCGCGCCGAGGATGTCGTTGTTGCCGATCCACATGGTGACGAAGGTCGGGTCGAGGGCGATGGCCTGGGCGATGGCCGGGGCCGGGGTTTCGGTGCCCGGGAACACCGGGAAGCGCAGGATGAGGTCGTGCATGACGTTGTCGGTGTTGCCGGCGAGCAGGTTCTGGATGTCGCCGGTCGTGGTTAGGAGGTCGAATGTGGTCGCGCCGGGGACGCCGAGGTTGTTGTACGGCCGCGGGAGGGTGGCGTTGAGCGGGTTGCCGGGCACGCTGGTGATGGGTCCGATGACGGGGCGCGGGGCCAGCGCCTGCAGCACCATCAGGGGCGGAATCCCGGGCTCGGACACGAGCGGCATCTGGAAGTCCGGCGCGCTCGCCTGCTGGGCGAGCATGGCCGGGTAGGACCGCTCCTGGTAGAACTGCATGAGGCCGCCCGAGGCAAAGCCGGCGGTCAGGCTGTCGCCGAGCGCCACGTACATCGTCATGTCCACCTGGGCGGCGGCCGGCAGGGTTGCCAGGAGCGCCACCATGAACGTCGCGAGCAGTGTCTTCTTCATGGCTGGTCTCCTCTCTAGAAGGTCAGGGTCAGCGACGCGCCGAAGAGCATGGCCGAGGTCTCGTAGGTGCCGTCGTAGCCCTCGAGCTGTTGACCCCCGGTCGAGCGCTCGTCGAACCACAGGTACAGATAGCCGAGGTCGGCGCGCATCTTGCCGTGCACCCAGCTGAGGCCGAGGCTGGCGCCGGTGCGGTCGCCGTCGCCGAGCAGCGGGGACATCGACTCCGGCGGCTGCGGCGTGTTGTCGTAGAGCGCGCCGGCCTGGAAGGCCCAGGCCTCGCTCGCCTCGTACTCGAAGCCGAGCCGGTACTGGTCGACGTTGACGTAGTTCTCCTCGGTCTCGCCGTTGAGGTAGGGGTAGTCGGTGAACTCGATCGCCAGGCTCTGGAACGACGACCAGCCGATGTGGCCGTACTGCCCGGAGACCGTCACCTTGTCACGCGAGTAGGCGACGCCCATGGTCCACATGTCCGGGAACTCGATCTCGGTACCGAGCTCGGCGTTCTCGTCGAACGGGAGCATCCCGGCCACGGCGGCGTCGAAGTCGTCGTAGCCGGTCAGGTACTGGGTGAACGAGGCCTCGCCCTCGTAGGTGATCTTGAAGCCGGAGCGGTAGAGGGCGCCGAACGAGAAGCCGTTCTCGGACTTGGCCAGCACGCTGACGTTCCAGCCCCAGGCGTCGTTGCCCATGCCGTCGGTGTACATGTGGACCTGGCCCACGTCGGCCACCTGCTGGGTGTAGGGGTTGAGGACGCCGATCTGGCGGGTGAGGTCGATCTGGCCGATCAGGTAGTCGATACCCACGCCGACGGCGATGCCGTCGTTGAGCTGGAGTGACAGACTCGGGGAGAAGTCCATGACCTTGAGGTCGGCGCGCTTGGAGAGGAAGCGACCGGCGTGGTCCTCCTCCCACCAGGTGCCGAGACCGAAGGGCGTCATGACGCCGAAGTTGAAGGTCATGTCGTCGTTGATCGGGTAGATCATGTGCAGGTGGGGCGGGTAGAAGACCTGCGACTTCTGTTCGGCTTCATACCCCTCTCCCGGGTACGGCGAGTCGCCGGTGAAGGTCTGGTCCCCGACGAAGATCAGGGTTGCCCCGGCCATCACCTTGAAGCCCTCCTCGGCCTGGAACGCGGCGCCCGCCGGGTTCCAGTAGAGGGCAGCGGGGTCGTCGGCGACCGCGGTAAAGGCGCCGCCCATGGCCATGGCACGGTTGCCATGCTCGTAGAGGGCGAAGCCGGCCCCCCACGACAGGGCCGGGGCCAGCACGAGCACACCTGCCGCCACCATCAGCCTGCGATTCCTGGCTCTCACGTCGAACCTCCTTCCTCAAGAATGCACTGCACCGAGTTGTTGACTCGGACCATGCTATCCGCGAGGGAGATGGACGTCAACCGGCACGTCGCGCAGGTCGCTGCCCCGACTCACCGCATCCGCGTGGCCGCTGCTCCTGCGGCGCCACCGCCCGGGGGCAGCCCTCTACCCTCGGCGCCGGTGCGGGCGTCAGCGGAGCGGTCGCGGGGAACCGCGCCGTGGCTGTGCGCGGAAGGCTACTCCCCGCCGCTGCTCTCGGGCGCTGCCGGAGCTGGGGTGGTGGGGCTGATCGGCTCGGCCGGCACTGCGGCCTCGGGGGCGCGGTTCTCGATGGTGGCGCTGGCGCGCAACCTCTCGATCGTGTCTCGGATGGCGCCCTGGATCTTGGACATGCGCAGCGCTCGCTTGAGGGGCTCTTTCGCTTCCTCGAACGGCGTGACTCCGGCCGGTCGCCTCTCCTCGACCTTGATCACGTGGAAGCCGAAGGTGGTGCGGACGAGCTCCGAGACCGCGCCCGGCTCGAGGGCAAAGGCGGCCTTGGAAAAGGGCTCGACCATGCGGTCCGCGGTGAACACCCCGAGGTCGCCGCCGTTGCCGGCGCTGGGATCTTCGGAGACCTCGATCGCCACCTTGGCGAACTCTTCACCCGCCAGGACGCGGCTGCGGGCCGCCTCGGCCCGGGTGCGCGCCTCGGCCACGGCGACCTCGTCCGCGTCTTCCGCGACCTTGATCAGGATGTGGCGGGCGCGCACCTGGTCGGGCATCTGGAACGTGGTGGGGTTGGCGTCGTAGTACTGCTTCAGCTCCTCGTCGCTGACCGTGACGCCGGCGACGATCTTGGTGTCCACGTAGACCTGGGCCAGGTCGCCTTCGCGCAGGTTGTCCGCCAGGCGCTGGTAGCTGGTGCCGGCCTTGGCCAGCTGCGCCTCGAGGGTCTCGCGACCGCCGGCCTGGTTGGCGATCCCGTCCAGGGCCGTGGTCAGGCGCTCCTCGTCGGGCTTGAGCCCGAGGCGGCGAGCTTCCTGGGCAAACAGCTTCTGCTCGACGATGCGCTGGGTTGCCAGGCGCATGAGCTGGTCGTTGGGCGGCTCCTGGCCGAGCTGCCGGAAGTGCGCTTGAACCGACTTCATGACCAAGCTGACGTCGGCGGCGTAGACCTCCTCACCGTTGACCGTGAAGAGCAGGGGGTTCGATTCGACGGCCGTCTGGGCCGAGAGCGGGACCACCGCCAGGAGCGCGGCGGCGACGAGCGTGGCGCGGGCGATACGCAGCATGGGTGCCTCCAGACCGCCCCGGTCCTGCCGCTGCAAGCCCGGGCGGACGGCTAGGATAGCAGGGTTTGGGGCTGTGCGGTCCGGCTCCGCGGTCGGTGGACGCGCGGCCCGGTCATCCTTCGCGCCGTGGCGTGGTCGCGCTTCATGCTGACCTTGCCCAGGCCGATCCCGACCTCAGGGGAAGCTCAAGGTTCGGGCGAGAGGGGCGCCGTGGCCAGCTCCGCCGGTTTCATGAGACGGAGGATCGGGAGCAGGCCGATGTCTTGGTCCCAGTAGGGCGTCCGCTGGTACCACCAGCGGTGGCGCCGCTGCGGGTCGGCCGCGAGCTCCTGGTCCTCGAGCGCCTTCGTCCATTCGGCCTGGAGCTTCGGGTCCTTGAGCATCTCGACGGCGAGCCCCTCGAGCACGCGTGGGTCGATGTACTCCTTGGGCTCGAACACGCTCGACAGCAGCCCCCACTGGAGCAGGGAGTCAGGCGCCTCGGGCTCGAGGAGCTGGACCGCGACCTCGAAGTCGGGCTGGGCGGCCGGCACCCACAGCGTCCCGGCGGGCAGGCTGCGGGTCTCCGCCTGCCGCGCGATCTGGGCGCTGACCCGGACCTGGCCCTGGAAGCTGTGCTGGTCGAACTCGGGGTCGGTGGCGCGCATGGTCTCGACCTCCAGCCGCGCCGGCTTGGTCAGGCGGAGAACCTCCAGGCCGTGGGCCTCGAGGCGAGCCTCGATCTGGGGCCACCCCGGGAGCACGAGGTACCCGCGCGGGCGGGCGACCTCGAGGTCGGGCACGACCCGGTGCTGCCAGGGCGCCGTCACCGGGTGCAGGTGACCACGCCGGTAGCGCAGCAGGGGCCGGCCGGTGACCACTGACGGCTCGACGAACCAGTCGTAGACCGGGAAGCGCAGGCTCTCGCTCGGGTCGGCATCCCGCCAGCGCAGGACCACCGTGGATGGCGCGGCGTCGGGTCGGCCGAGGGCGGTCGTGGCCTGCTCGGCCTCGTTCACCACCCCGACCAGCGACTGCGGTCGCTCGCCGACCTTGGCGATGAGGGCAGCCAGGAAGTCGAGGTTGGCGAGGACCCGCTGCTTGAAGGGCTTGTAGGAGTGGGTCTCGATCAAGATCGACGGACGGTTGCGGAGCGGGAAGTACCCCGTCGAGTAGCGCGCGCCGCCGACGACGGAGCTCACACCCTTGCTCGGGTCCAGGGGGTCGAGCAGGTCGACGTAGGGCCCCACCGCGTGGCCGGCGCTCCGGGTCTCGGCAATGACCCCGGGCATGTTCTTCTCCATCCAGCCGTCAAGGCTGGCGGCCAGCTGCGGGGCCTCGGCGCGGCCCCAGGTGAGCACCCAGTTGTGGTCGGAGCCGTCAGTGACGTGGTTGTCCACGTGCAGGTGGGGCCGCCACGCGCAGAACAGCTTGACCAGCGCCCGCATCTCCGGCGAGCCGAGCTTCATGTGGTCGCGGTTGAGGTCGAGACCGCTCGCCGTGGTGCGGAAGCCCATGCCTGCCTTGGGTCCGTCCTGGTTGGGGCGGTTGTGCAGCGACACCCGCTCGTGACCGTCCGCGTTGAAGATCGGGATGAAGAGCAGGACTCCGGCGTCGAGGAGGTGGCCGCGCCGGCCCAGGGCGAGGTCGCGCAGGAGCATCAGCGACGCGTCCTTCCCGTCCACCTCGCCGGCGTGAATGCAGCTGACGATGAGGATGATCGGCTGCCTGAACTTGCGGGCGGCCTCGGGGGTGAACTGCCGGCCCTTGTCCACCACCAGCAGCGGCAGCGGGCGCCCCTCCGCCGAGCGGCCGATGAAGCGCAGCTCCATGAAGGGGCAGACGTGGGTCAAGGTGCGCAGGAATAACACCGTCTCCTGGTAGGAGGAGGTGGCCGTGAAGTCGCTCGCCTCGGCCACCGTGCGCCACTCCTCGGGGACCTCCTGGGCGAGGGCAACGCCGGGGAGGGCGAGCAGCGCCGTGGCCAGGAACGAGCTCAGGGCGGCGCGAGCCAGGGTGTGGTTTCGCTCACTCATGCAACATGCTCTCGGCCTCGGGTCGCGGTCGCTGGGCCGCGGAATCCCAGTAGGGCGAGACCCGCCGCAGGTTGGCGACGATCTCGGGGAAGACGTCGATCAGCCGGTCGATCTCTTCGGCCGTCGTGTAGCGACTGAGGCTGAAGCGGACCGAGCCGTGGATCGCGGTGAACGGGATCTTCATGGCGCGCAGCACGTGGGAGGGCTCGAGCGAGCCCGAGGTGCAGGCCGACCCCGAGGAGGCGCAGATGCCGTGGCTCGAGAGCTGGTAGAGGATGCCCTCGCCTTCGATGAAGTGGCAGGCGAGGTTGAGAGTGTTGGACAGCCGGGGGGCGTTCGCACCGTTGACCTCGAGCCAGGGGATTCTCGCCACCAGCTCGCGTTCCAGGCGGTCACGGAGGGCACGCACCCGGGGTTCGTCCTGGTCGTGGCTGGCTGCGGCGAGCTCCAGGGCCTTGGCCAGCCCGACAACGAAGGCCACGTTCTCGGTGCCGGCCCGCCGCCCGTCCTCCTGGTGCCCGCCGATCAGGAGCGGCCGGCAGGGGGTGCCGCGGCGGATGAAGAGAGCGCCGACGCCCTTCGGGGCGTGCAGCTTGTGCCCCGAGAACGACAGCAGGTCGACATCCCGGAGCTCGCCCTTGAGGTCGATGGGCAGCTTGCCCATGGTCTGGGTGGCGTCGGTGTGGAAGACGATGGCCGGGTCCGTCTCCTTGGTCAGGCGGGCGAGCTCGGCGATGGGGAAGATGACGCCGGTCTCGTTGTTGGCGTGCATCACCGAGACGAGCAAGGTGTCGGAGCGGAGGGCGCGGACGAACTCGCCGAGGTCGAGCCGCCCCGAGTGGTCGACAGGTAGGTAGGTGACCTCCAGGCCCCGCCTCTCCAGCTCCTTGCCCACGGCGTGAACCGCCGGGTGCTCGACCGAGCTGACGATGACGTGGCTGCGCCGTGGGTTGGCGGCGACCGTGCCGAAGATCGCGGTGTTGTTGCTCTCGGTGGCGCAGCCGGTGAAGAGGATCTCGCCCGGCTGCACCGGTCCGAGCAGCCTGGCGACGGTCTTGCGGGCGGCGGCGAGGGCTCCGGCCGGGCCGCGGGCGGCGTCATACATGGAGCTGGGGTTGAAGTAGTCGGTGGTCAGGTAGGGGGTGATGGCCTCGAGGACCTCGGGGGCCACCCTGGTGGTCGCGTTGTTGTCCAGGTAGATGATGGGTTGCGCAGAGTTCATGGGCCTGCCGTGGGGTCGGGGGTTAAAGTTCGGGGGTCGGAGCTCGTCTCCCACCCGCCATGTCTCTCGGACCCGATGCTATCACCGTGAGGGCCGGGACGGAGGGTCACGACCCAGGTCCCAACCGTGGACGGGTCGTGCTCGGCCGGCCGGTGCCGCTCAAACCGCGATGACCCGCACGCGCTCGCTCACCCGCTCCTTGAGCGCCTGCTCGACCAGCATCTTGAGGGTCCGGTTGGAGCCCACGCAGGTGGAGCATGCGCCGGCGAAGCGGACATAGACGAGGGCGTCCTTGATGTCGACGATCTCGAGGTCGCCACCGTCGAGTCGGAGCCGCGGCCGCACGTGGGAGTCGATCACCTCCTCGACCTTCTTGGCGAACTTGTACGGCGAAAGCTCGTCCGGGAGGGGCGCCACGGCCACCCGGGCCTGGGGCAGGACCGGCAGCTCGACCAGCTTGGAGGGCTCGCGCCCCCAGACGTCGTCGAGGAGGTCCTGGAGGCCTCCGGGCGCGTGGTGGCAAGACATGCACGCTCCGCCGGCCTTGACGGCGTTGGTGATGTCGGCAATGGTGTGCAACCCGAGCTCGGAGATCTTG
>Ga0316620_10000561_pt1 | contig 15058 bp, 11 predicted proteins | sample OWC_Aug_M1_C1_D5_FD_207651 | JGI IMG/M metagenome (GOLD analysis project Ga0316620, IMG submission 207651) | Wetland soil microbial communities from Old Woman Creek delta, Ohio, United States - OWC_Aug_M1_C1_D5_B | ecosystem: Environmental > Terrestrial > Soil > Wetlands | place: USA: Ohio... | reverse complement strand
GTAGAGAGGTGTTCTCGGCTTCTGGCTCTCGATGTCCGCACCATGATCGAGGAGCAGCGCCACCACGTCCCGGCGGTTCATCTGGGCGGCCTGGTGCAGGCACGATTCTCCGGCCCGTTCGTAGTTGACGTTCGCGCCCCGCTCGATGAGATAGGCGGCCACCTCGCGCTGCCCGTAGAACGACGCGTACATCAGGGGCGTCATGCGGTTGGCATCCTGGATCTCCAGGCTGGCGGAGTTCTTCTCGATGAATTGCTTCACCGCCTTCAGGTCGCCGTTCCGGATCGCCAGGAAGATCTCCTGCTGGGACGACACGGAAACCACCGCCAGGATGGTCACGCACGCCACGCTGGCGAGCGGCTTCATTCTGATTTGCTCCTTGAAGAACCTGCGGGGCGGGAGGACGGGATCGGCGCCCACGGCGGCGTCGGTGTCCTGGCGAGCCGGCGGAAGGTGTAGCGGATCTCGCGCCAGAGAGTGTCCATGTCGTCCTGCTACTCGTACCTGAGCGTGACGATCGGATCGACGCTGGTCGCCCGCAACGCGGGCACGAGGCAGGCGATGAGTGCCGTGACGGCCAGCACCAGCGTGACGACGCCGAACGTGACGGGATCGGTCGGGCTCATGCCGTAGAGAAGCGCGCCCATCACTCTCGTGACCGCCACTGCGCAAGCCAGGCCGATGGCGAGGCCGACGAAAGTGGCGCGCATGCCCTGGTTCAGCACCATGGCCCTGATCCGGCCGCGCCCGGCGCCGAGCGCCACCCTGATGCCGATCTCCCGCGTGCGCTGCGCCACCGAGTACGACACGACACCGTAGACGCCCACCACCGCGAGCAGCAGCGCCGCACCGGCGAAGACCGCGAAGATCCACGAGAACAGCCGCGGCTGCCACAGCGACCGGACCATGACCCGGTCCATGGTGAACACGCTCGAGATCGGCAGGTCACGATCCATGTTGTGGATGGTGCGGCGCACGGGATCCACCAGTGCCAGCGGCGAGCCCGTCGTCCGCACGACCACGGAGAAGCCCCGCAACGGGCGCTGCAGGTGTGGCGCGTAGATCGCGTCGCGGATGGGCACGTCGAGGCCCCGCTGGCGCACGTCGCCCACCACGCCAACCACCGTCATCCAGCCCAGCCTCCCCATCCCGATCCGCTTGCCGAGGGGGTTCCTTCCCGGCCAGTGGCGCGAGGCCAGCGACTCGCTGACGACCACGACAGCGCCGGTGCCGGGCCGGCCGTCGTGCTCGTCGAAGGTCCTTCCCTTCCTGAGGGGAATGCCCAGCGTCTCGAAGTAGCCTGTGCTCGTCACGATGAAACTGGCGATCGGCTCCCTTCCGGGAGGCGGTGTTGGTGTGCCTTCGATCGCGATGGTGTAGTTCGAGGTGCCTCCGGCGAGCGGGAGTGACGACACGACAGCCGCCTGCTCCACGCCGGCGAGCGTTCGGATGCGCCGCAGCGCCTCATCCACGGACGCGCGACGGCGGTCCTCGGTGTCGTAGACCGCCGCCGGCAGCACGACGCGCAGTGTGAGGAGGTTCGAGGGCCGGAACCCGGGATCGACGTTCATGAGGCGCACGAAGCCCCGCACGACCAGGCCGCCGCTGACGAGCAGCACCGCGGCAATCGCAATTTCCGCCACCACCAACACGGTTCGGAGCCGTCCGGCGCCGAAGGTGGCCGAACGGGTGCCCGACTCCTTTAGCGCAACGATCACGTCAGGGCGCGAAGCGCGCAGGGCCGGCAGCAGACCGAAGGCCATGGCGGCGACGACGGCCAGGAACACGACGAAGGCCACAACCGTCGCGTCGATGTCGAAGCGCATCCAGATGGGGATCTCGATTGGGACGGACGCCACCAGCGCGTCGCGCGCCCCCCGCCCGACCAGCACCCCGAGGGCGCTGCCGGCGGCGGCGATGAGCAGGCTCTCGGCCATCAGCAGCCGCAGGATGCGCCACCGGCTCGCGCCGAGGGCCGCCCGCACCGCCATCTCGCGGTCGCGCGTCACCGCGCGGCCGAGCAGCAGGTTGGCGATGTTGGCGCACGCAATCAGCAGCACGAAGGCCACCACCGCCATGAAGACGACGAAGGCGAGGCGCAGCTCGCCCGGCAGCGACCGCTCGCGCAGCGGCTGGGTGAGCACGCCCACGTCGAGGTTCGTCTTCGGGTAGGTCTGCGCCAGCTGCCGCGCAATCGTCGCCAGATTGGTGCGGCCCTGTTCCTCGCTGACGCCAGGTTTGAGCGTGGCGATCACGCTGTACGCGTGCGTTGCCCGGGTGGTGGCGGCAGCGGCCGGGTCGACCCGCATGGGCACCCACAACTGAGCGAACTCGGGAAAGCCGAACTCCTTCGCCATGACGCCGATCACGGTGTACGGCTCCCGGTCCAGCTCGATCGTCCGGCCGACGATGGGTTCTCCCCCGAACCGCCGCTGCCAGAGGCCGTAGCCCACCAGCACGACCCTCGCCGCACCGGGCCGGCCCTCCTCCGGCCTGAATCCGCGGCCGCTGATGGGCCTTGCCCCGAGCGTCGCGAGGAGGTCGGCTGACGCCTCGGTTCCACTGATCCGCTCGGGGTCGCTCACGCCCGTGAGCGTGAAGGCGGTCTCCTGGAAGATCGTCATCGACTCGAACACGCGCTGGCGATCGCGCCAATCGAGGTAGTTGGCGAGCGACACCGACATGCCGTCCGGGAACATCTGGCTCCGCTCGTCGACACTGAGCAGCCGCGCCTGGTTCGGGTACGGCAGCGGCTGCAGCAGCATGCCGTTGACCACCGCAAAGATCGCCACGTTGGCCCCGATGCCGAGGGCCAGCGTGACCACGGCGACCAGAGTGAAACCTGGTTGCTTCAGCAACGCGCGGAACGCGACACGGAATTCTCCGAGCCAACTGGCCATACGTCCTCCTGCACGACCTGCGTGAAGCGCAGCGGGCGACCCTCGCGCGCCCGGCTCCCGTCGTTGGACGCATGTTGGCCGAAAGAAGTTGCTGCCGTCTGTTTCGATGAACCTTCGAAAAACCTTCGGGTGGGCAGCGGCAATCCTCGCCGCCGCGCTCCCTCCTGCAGCGCTGTCCTCTACGTCGTCTGCGCCACATCCAGGGCGTAGACGATCACGGCGTTGGGGTCGAACCCGCGGGTGGAGGCGTCTCGGGCGGTTTACGAGGTTGGGCTCGATCGATCGAACACAAGCGCGTTCGGAAACTTCCCTTGCCTGCCCTCCCACGCTTCGGTATGGGCGACCGAAAGGGTCTTCCCGTCTTTCGAAACGGTATGCACTTCTTCCATGCTCAGGATGACCCACTTGCCGCTGCGCCGCTGCCGGCTTTCGTAGGCGAGCGCGAACGTCGTGCCACGGACCACCCCGGAGCACTTCAGCTGGGTGCCGTTCCAGTCCGTCCACGTCGTTTCGCGGCCGTCTGCCGGGAGCACCATGTGCGTCACCCATTCGTTCTGGGGATCCTTAACGGTTTTCCGGTAGTCGACGGCGCTTGCCGTCTGGCGGATTTCGAGGGTGATCTGAGGCATGCTGGGGATCTGCGTGCGTTCCCTGTTCAGGGTCCAGCGTCCCTCGAGGCGGATGCCCTGCGCGCCCAGGAGGCTGGGCAGTGACAGGACGACGCACAGACGCACGGCGGCTCTGGCAACAGCTTTCATCATGTTTCTTCCCGCCGGCCTGGCGCTACTTCTTCTGCTTCTCGAAGACAAACGTTCCCAGATCCCCCTCCGCGGTCGTCCACTCTGCCGTTGCCTTGTCGCCCTTGAACTGCATTCTCACGCGATGCACCTTGTCGGCCACCGGAACGCCGAAGGTGAGAACGTCGCGGTCCAGCTTCACGTCCGTGATGACCGTGTCCTTCGCAATCAATCCGAGGAAATCGGTAATCGTCCCGCTGTAGCCACCGGGGCCCTTCTTCAGGACCAGCGTCAACCGATCGGTCCCATGGTCCGGGATCTCGGTCGTGCCCAGCCAGGTCCCTGTGAAGTCGGCGGCAAGCACCGACGATGTGATCGCAACGGCCGCCGCGATTGCCATCCACACCACCAACCTCTGCCTCATGGTCGGCCTCCTTCCTGGCCAACGATCAATGGCTCGCCCGAGCCCGAAGTCCCGTTCCTGATGCTTTGTGCCGCTCCGCATCACTACTCGGCCCGGAGCGCGTCAGCCGGGTCGAGCCGGGCAGCCCGCCAGGCCGGGACCAGCGAGCCGGCCAGCCCGATGGCAATGAGGCAGACGGCACCGGCTGCCACCATCACGGGATCGTTCGGACTGAATCCGTAGACCAGACTTGCCGCCAGGTTCGCCGACAGCACCACCGCAACAAGCCCGATGGCCGTGCCGATACCAACGAGCGTCAGTGCGTTCGCGAGCACCAGTCGCAGCACGCCGTTGCGCGTCGCGCCGAACGCCAGCCGCACGCCGATTTCGGACGTCCGCTGCGCGACGAAGAACGACATCAGCGCATAGATCGCGGCCATCACCAAACTCAGTCCGGTGATGGCGAACAGGCTGCCCAGCCACGTCCCGAACTGCCGCTCCGCAACGGCGCGATCGACAACGTCGGCCATCGTCCGGACCCTTCCAACGGGCACGTCCTTGTCAACCTTCGCGATCTCGCGCCGGATGGCGGGCGCCAGGGCCACCGGGTCCGTCGCGGCCCGGACCACCAGGAACTGCAGGTTCGACAAGTAGGCCGGGTGATTGCTGTAGGCCTCCGGCAACGGGGGGTACTCGAGGCCCCACTGCCGCGTGTCGGCGACGATCCCGACGACAGTCAGCCACAGGCCGCCCCCGAGCCCGAGCCGCTTGCCAAGCGCGTCCGCATCCGGCCAGCAGCGCCGGGCCATCGTCTGGTTGATGACCACGACCGGCAGGCTGTCCGGGGTGCCATCGAGCGCCCCGAGCGCACGCCCTGACAGGAGCCGGATGCCCATGGCGTCGAAGTAGCCCGAGGTGATCGCGCGTGTTTCGACCAGCGGGCCGCGGCCCTGGCTCGGATCGCGGCCCTCGATGATCGCGGTGCTGTTGTTCCCGCCCTCCAGCGGCAGCCGGCTGATGGCCGCCGCGCGCGTCACACCCGGAAGTGTCTCCACTCGCCTGGCGGCTTCCTCAAAGAAGGCGCCGACCGCCTCAGGCTGCTTGTAGCGCGGGCCGGATGGACGGAGCGTGAGCGTCAGGACGTGCCCGGTGTCGAAGCCTTTGTCCATGGCGCGCAGGGTCCAGTAGCTTCTCAGCATCAGGGCCGCGCCGTGCGCCAACACGAGCGTCAGGGCGAACTGTGCCACGACGAGCACGCGACGGCCGGTGGCGCGACGCGACGAGGCAGGTCCGCGTCCGCCGTGCCTGAGCCCGTCGACCAGCGCGCGGCGCGACGCCGTCAGGGCGGGAGCCACGCTGGCGACGAGCGCCACGACGAGCGACAGCGCCAGCGTGCACGCGAGGATCGACGCGTCAACCGTGATCTCCTCGATCCGCGGGATGCTCGGCGGCATGATGGCGCGAAGCGCGCGTGTCGCAACGACTGCCACGGCGACGCTGGCACCTCCCCCGAGAACGCACATCGGCAGGTGCTCGATCGCAAACTGGCGCACGAGGCGGCCGCGCCCGGCGCCGAGGCCCGCGCGGATGGCCATCTCGCCCTGGCGCCGCAGGGCGCGCACGACGAACAGCCCCGCCACGTTGAGGCACACCACGAGCAGGACCAATGTCGACGCTCCGAGCAGCATCCACAGCCGCAGGGAAACACGACCGACCAGTACCTTGCGCAGGGGGATGAGGAGGGCCACGCCGGGGTTGTCCACGGCCGGGTAGGCACGTACCAAGCGCTCCGAGATCGCCGTCATTTCCGTCTGCGCGGCGGCGAGGGTCACGTCACGCTTCAGCCGCCCGAGCACCACGTACCGGTTGTTGCCGCGTCCGGCTCGCAGGACCTGAAGCGACAGCGGGATCCAGACATCGGTCGGCTGGCCGATCGCCCACGGCGACGGGTGCTGGAATCCCCGGGGCATGACGCCGATGACGGTGAACGGCTCGCCGTTGAGCGTCACCGACCGACCGAGGACATGGGGGTCGGCCCCGAGACGGTTGCGCCAGAACGCGTCGCTGAGGATGGCCACCTTGTTCCGGCCCGGCTGCTCCTCGTCCGGTCGAAACGTTCGGCCCAGCGAGGCCCCGGTGCGAAGCATCTCGAAGAGCCCGGCCGTCGTGGCCGTTGCGATCAGGCGCTCGGCCTGTCCGAGGCCGGTCAGGTTGACGCCGCTGGGGCTGGTCGCCACCAGGTGCTCGAACGAGCGGCTCTGCGCCCGCCAATCCAGGAAGTTCGGCCCCGAGACGGGGGCCGATCCTTCGAAGTCCGTTGTCCACGCCTTGTTGCCCCACCACACGACCGTCAGCTGTTCCGGCGAGCGAAACGGCAGCGGTTCGAGCAGCACGTTGCGGACGACGCTGAAGGTGGCCGCGCTGAGGCCGATGCCGAGCGCCATCAGGACGATGACGGTCGCGGCGAATGCCGGCGCCCTGACGAGCTGCCGGAATCCGTGCCGCAGCTCCAGGGCGAGGCCGACGAAGAGGGACGCGTGCGGGTCCACGGGCGGGGGCATCGGTCGCGGCCGGGACATGTCCGCCCGGCGGATCGCGCGGGCCAGCGCCCGGTCGTCCGCGACCTCGGCGAGCGTCGCCGCGTACGCCGCTTCCGGCGTCGCCCCGCGCCTCAGCGCGGCGTCCTCGAGATCGGCAAGGTGTTGGGCCAGTTCGTCGATGATGTCGGCCTCGCGTGCCGGGTCGGCTGCGAGCGCGGACAGCCGGTCGCGCAGGTGGGACTTCCAGTCGGTCATGATTGCCTCGCCGTGTCTTGCCAGCCCGGAGTGGCGGAGCAGGCGTTCCGGGGCTCCGCTACGCCGTCCGGAGGCCTGCCACCCGCTTGAGGGCCAGGATGAACGTCTCCCAGTTCGTTCGGTGCTCCGCCAGGGCGGCCTTCCCGGCCGGTGTCAGGCGGTAGTAGCGGCGGCGCCGCTGGCCCGCCTTCTCGACCCAGCGGCCGGCAATGAGGCCGCGTTTCTCCATGCGATACAGCGTCGGGTACAGCGATGCCACGTGGAACCGGAGCGTGCCCCCCGACCGGGACTCGATCAGACGGCTGATGTCGTAGCCGTGCCGGGGCCGCTCCTCGATGACGGCAAGGATCAGGAACGCCGCGCTGCCCTTCTTGATCTCGTGGTTGGCCATGACCGATCCCATATATGGGGGTCACATATATAGGTACGTTAGACGGAAAGAACGGGAGAGACGTTCACTCAGGGAACCGGCATCTGATGGTCAGGGTGTGCTGGACGGCGGCGCGTCCCCGTGCTTTCGCGCCGCGGGCACGACGGTCACGATCCGCTCGCGGCCGTCGGGCCCGCGCAGCGTGAGCTGCACCGGTTGACCAGGCTGCATGTCCGAGAACGCCTCTCCCCCCTTCTCGGACTCGATGCGATGCCCGTTCACGGCCGTGAGCTGGTCGCCGATCCGGACGCCGGCGAGATCAGCCGGGCCACCCGCCTCGATCCCGGTCACACGAAGAGGACGCGGGAAGGACCAGACGCGGCGGCCATCCTTGTTGGTGGCCGAGCATGACTGGCACGACCACCTGAGTCCCAGATGTCCCTCGGGGACGAACGGGATGCGCTTCCGAACCGAGGACTCCACGCCCTCGTGGGCAATTCCGACCTCCAGCCCACCGGGTAGGGTAATCGTGATGTCCCCTTGCGCCGAGTCCTTCTGGATTCGGATCCGGGGCAGCTGCGAGAGCTGGACCCGCATCCCGGGGGCCAGCCGCGAGAGCACGTCATCGAGAAACGACGCGTCGCGGAGCCGACTAGACGGGCCCTTTGTCCTCAGCCCCTCCACGAACAGGCCGCAACGCCTCCCGGCCCGAACCACGATGTCAACGGCTTGTCCGCGGCGGCGGTATCGGATCGTGATGGTGCGGTTCGGCTCGATGTTGGCAAACCGCTGCCCCCCCTCGGCGCTCGTGATAAGCACGCCGTCAATTGCGACGACCTCGTCGCCGACCTGGAGAGCTTGGGCGGCGGGACTGTCCGGTGCGATCTCGGCGATGCGCGGCTCGGTCGCGAACGACCAGACCTTTCTCCAACCCTTGGATTCCTGCGTTACGGTGAGGACGCACCCGCGGCAGTCGCCGAGACCGACTCCGAGGTACCCCGAGACATCACCGGCGCAGGGCTGATCCCCCGTCTTCTGATCCTGGCCGGTTGCAGGCGAGGCCTTGGCGGCGCCCCCGCTCGCGAACACGATACCCACAACGAGGACCAGACCCGCCAGATGCGGCGCCTTCAGGTCCCGACGATGTTTTCGCGTCGTCCTGCTGCTCATGTCCGTGCTCCATTCGACGTCGTGCGAGTTCTCGCCCGCTCTTCTCCGGACCAGGCAACCGGCCCGCCCAAGTTCGGTCGGATGCGTCCTCAGTACCACATCGACCTCGTTGCACCGCTCCCGCTGACAGACGCGAACCGCCTGTCCTCAAGCATCTCCAGGATCCGGGCGACATCGGGATCGTCAGGCGCCAGACGCGCGAGCTCGAGCGCGGCCGCGTAGAGCGCTCCGACCGCCGCCTCACCACCCTGCTGGATCTCGGACACCACGCGTGCCGATGGCACCGTCTTCCTGCCGCGAGCGCCCGCGGCGGGCGAATCTCGCAGGGCGGCCAGAGCCGCCAGCGCCTGCACGTAGGCCGAGCCGGCTTCCTGGACGCGCTGCGCCACCAGCGTGTTGTCCTGCTGGCGCGCCGCCAACAGGATCCGTTCCGTGCTTCGCGTCCCCATCCACTGCCCCACGGCTACTCCGGATCCGAACAGCATCACGGACGCAGCCATCGAGGCGGCTGCGACGACCCAGGGCCGGACCAGGCGGCGATGCGACTCGCCGTGCAAGGCAGGCGTGAGAGATCCCGAGGCGCTCCGCAGAATTCCGTCCTCCCGCAGCGCGCGGACGATGCGCTCCTCCAGAAACGCGGAGGGCGACGCTTCCCTGCGAAGCTCGTCGAACGCCGCCTTCTCCTCCGGGGTCAATTCGATGTCTTCGCTCATGCCCGTTTGCCTTCCGTCGGATCGTGTGTTGCGGTCGCCCGTCACGCCGTCTCCATTCCAGCGGTCAGCAGTCGGCGCATCGCCTTCCTGGCTTCGTGGAGCCGGCTCTTGCACGTGCCGTCGCTGATCCCGAGCTGCTCGCCGATTTCCCGATGGGTGAATCCCTCGACATCGTGGAGCAGGAGGACGGTGCGAAACCCTGGCGGCAGCAACTGGAGGGCGCGCTCCAGGTCCATGCGTCGCCCCGGTTCGATGGCCTCGCCCGGTGCCTCCCGCTCCGCTTCAACGAACGTGATGCGCCGTCCGTCCCTGCGCGCCAGTTCCCGATACTGGTTGAGGGCGATGCCAAGGAGCCAGGTTCGAAAGGCGGACTTCCACCGAAAGCGCCCGAGCCCCCGGGCCGCGCGGAGCCATGTTTCCTGTGTCAGGTCTTCCGCCTGCGCCGTGTTGCCGCCCGTCAGCCGGAGCACGAACCGATGGAGCGTGGGCGTGTGACGCCGGTAGAGAGCCCGGAAGGCCGCCTCGTCGCCATGGGACGCCACTCTGTCGGCAAGTTCCCTGTCAGTGAGCTCGTCGGTCACGCAGTGCTGCGCTACTTCCGGGACGCCGCCGGTAGGGGCACGTTCCGCTCTCATCGGTCCGCCACCTCGTATGTGGCCGGCAGGGTGAAAAAGGTTGGCTGCTGAATCGTTGGACGAGAGTCGGCGAGAACGGGATGCCGCGTCCGGCTCCATTAAGGTTCGAAAAACACTCGGAAGGAATGGCGCTGGCCGAGAGGTGAATGACAGGAGCGGGAGAATCTGGAGGCGGGCCCTCGGATCCTCGTCCCGCGGCCCCGACCGTGGTCGAACCGGGCTTCATCCGCGTCCGGCGGGCCTGCTTGACAGGCCCCGGCCGCGTCCCGCATACTCAGGCACGTTACATATATGGAGCCTGATGTCACCTGCAAACGCGTTCAGCGCCGAGTTGAAGAAGGGGGGCATGGAGATGCTCGTGCTCTCCCTGCTCGAGGCGCGTCCCCGGCACGGCTACGAGATCGCGAAGCTGATCGAACGCCGCTCGGACGGCAGGTTGCGCTTCGCCCTGGCGTCGGTCTATCCGGCCCTGCTGCGCCTGGAGAGCCGCGGCCACATCAAGGGCCGCTGGGTCGAGAAACCCGGCGAGCGCAGCCGATGCTTCTATCGCCTCACCGCGAAGGGCCGGAAGGTCCTGGCCGATCACCAGGAGACGTGGAAGGCCTACGTGGCGGCCATCGCGCGCGTGATGGAGTCCGATCATGCGTGACTGGGCGGCCTTCGTCCGTGCACGGCTGTCGTTGCCCGACCACCGGGCGGCGCACGAACGGCGCGTCGTCCGCGAGCTGGCGACGCAGCTGGGCGATGCTTACGAGGAGGCACGGGCGCGCGGCATGAGCCCCGACGAGGCGGACGCCTTCGCCCGTGATCAGATCGGCGACTGGGACGCGTTCGCGGCGGCGCTGCGCGACGCAAGTCCAGCAGAAACGAGCCCGCGTCTCGATCGGGTCGCGGACCGGCTCTCAGCTCGCGACGACGGCTCCGGGGGATGGCGCACGCTCGTCTCCGGACTCGGGGCCGACCTGCTGTGCGGCGTCAGGGCCGTTCGCGCACGCCCGGCATTCGCGGCAGCTGTCGTGTTGACGCTGGCTCTGGGCATCGGGGCGACCACCGCGCTCTTCGGCCTGTTCGATGCGCTCTTCCTGCGTCCTCTTCCCGTGCCTGCGCCGAACCAGCTGGTCGAATTGGGCGCGGTGGGGCGGCGCGGGCCCAGGGCCGCGATCCTGACCTACCCCGGCTACCGCGAACTCGTCGCTGCCGGTCCGGCGTCGATCGGGTGGTTCGCGACCGAGTTGCAGCGCCTGACGACCGAGGCCGGCGGCATCGTCCAGCGGCGCCACGTCGAGCACGTGACCGCGAGCTACTTCCGGGTGCTCGGCCTCACGCCTGCGGCGGGCCGGTTCTTCGCGGCCGGCGACGACACGCCCGGCGCTGCAGCGCCGATGTGCGTCATCAGCCACGCCTTGTGGCGCACCGGCTTCGGCGGCGATCCGGCCGTCGTCGGCAAGACGATCACGATCGAGCGTCACCGTTTCGCGATTATCGGCGTCGCCCCGCCACGCTACGCCGGCCTTCGCCGAGGCGTGCCCGCGGACGTGTGGGTGACCCTCGCACATCGGCACCTGTTTCGACTGGACGCCATGGAGGCCGACTGGGACTTCTTCGCGCCCGATCTCACATGGTTGTCGGTCTACGGGCGGCTGACGGAACGAAGCTCGCTCGAGCAGGCGCAGGTCGCCCTGCAGGCCGCCGCACGGCGAATCTTTGGCACCGAGCCCAACGCGAGGTCCCCCCGCGTGATCCTGCGGCCAGCCGGTCTCGGTCAAATGGGCACCGTGTCCGCGCTCGAACGCCCGCTGTTGATCCTGTCGGCTGCCGGCGGCCTGGTTCTGCTGGTGGTGTGCACGAACGTCGCCGGTCTCTTGCTCGTTGGCGGGAGCCGGCGGCGCCGGGAAATGGCGACCCGGCTGGCGCAAGGCGCGCCGCGCGTGCGACTGGTGCGGCAACTACTGGTCGAAACGCTGGTGCTCGCCCTTGCCGGCGGCGCGGCCGGCTTGCTGCTGGCGCGGGCTACGGCTTCGATCCTTGGAGCTTGGGGCACCGATGTGGCCGGGACGCAGGCGATGTCGGGAGGCATGAGACTGGCGATCGGCCTTTCACTCGATGGCCGCTGGCTCGCGGGCGCCTTGCTGTTGTCAATCGCCGCAGCCCTGGCGAGCGGCCTCGTGCCGGCGCTCACCGCGTCGCGCGTCAACATCGTCGAAGCGCTCAAAGGTGTCGAGGCCGGACCGCGCGGCGCGCGGTGGCGTCCTGGCTTCAAACGACTCCTCGTCGTGGCCCAAATCGCAGCGTCGGTGGTCCTCGTGTCGGTGTCGGGATTGCTGTTGCGCAGCTTCCTCAACCTGAGCGCCGTGCCACTCGGATTTCGCACCGAGGGACTGGCAACCGCGACAATCCAGGGGCCCCCGGGTGTGATCGACGGGCCGGGCGGTGAAGCGCTCATGGACGACCTCGTCGCCCGGGTGCGCGCCATCCCCGGCGTCCGTTCGGCCTCGCTTGCCCAGTACGTGCCAGTGAGCCCCCGCTACGGCTCGATCGGGCGGCTCCGGCGACTCGATGTCCCCGCGACCGTCACAGATCCGCTTCAGTCCTACGCGAACGAGGTCTGGCCAGGGTTCTTCGCGTCGCTGGGGATACCGCTGTTGCGCGGGCGCGACTTCGGCGAGATCGAAAGCCGGGCTGGGATCCGTCCAGCCATCGTGAACCGGGCTCTGGCTGAAGAGGCGTGGCCTGGACAGGATCCGATCGGCAAGCGCCTCGCCCTGCCTTTGCTTCCGGGCGCGTCCGCGCCGCCTCGCGTGCTCGAGGTCATCGGCATGGTTGACAACGGCCTGTACCGGGGAACCGGGGACGGCATTTCGCCGGACCTGTTCCTTTTCAAATCGAACCCGCTCTATGACAGGTTGCCTCGCGAGATGCAGCTGGTTGTCGCCTCGAGCAACCTGCAGGCCGTCTGGCCCGCGGTGACCAGAGCCGCTTCGTCGGTGGCGCCGGGCCTCGCATGCGTCGATGTGGAGACGCTCGACCGCCGGGCCAGCCGCGCGCTCGATCGGCCACGCTCCACCGCCCGGCTCTTCGCGGTATTTGCAGGCGTCGCGCTCACCCTTGCATCGGCAGGACTCTACGGCCTGCTCGCGTTCGTGGTGGCGAGCCGTACCCGCGAGATCGGCATTCGCATCGCGATCGGCGCGTGGCCCGGTGAGGTGGTGGCCGGCGTGTTGCGATCGGCAGGCATCACGGTGGGCGCCGGGCTCCTGCTCGGTGAAGGGGGCGCGCTCGTGGCTGGCCGGGCAGTGTCGTCCTGGCTGTTCGGCGTGCGCCCGTTCGATCCCGCCACCTCGGTGGCTGTTGCCCTCGTGCTTCTTTCCGCCGGCCTGGGCGCCGCCTGGCTCCCTGCCCGTCGCGCCGCGCGAGTGGACCCGTTGCTGGCGCTGCGCAGCGAGTAGTAGCACCCTTGTCGAAACCCGACCACGCGCGCGTCACCCTCGCGAATCGGGAAGCCGCGAGGACCACTCGTTCGGAACCGGACGTGGCTCGTCCACATCCGAGCGCGGCCCCAAGATCATGCATGGCTGCGATCGGCCCGAATGACCCGCCATGCTGGTGGCAGGTGCAGCGGTGAAAGGGCCGCTGCACCTGGGTGGCGTGGGCTCACGCACGCGACGACGGCGCGGCGAGCGCTGGCAGCTGCGAACCGATGCCAGGGGCGTGATTGCCGCAGCGCGGCGCGCCGAGCCGCCTGTTCATGGCGATCGGCCTGGCGGCCATCGCCTGCCTCGTTGTTCTCACCTGGCTCGGCTACGCAGCGAACCCGACGCGGGGATTCGTCGCGCAGATCCTGCCTAGAAGCTCCACCCGACGTTTACGAGACGGAGCGTAGGAATCGTCAGCGAGTGATGCCCCAGGTCCCCGCCGAACAACCGCGTCGCTCCCGCGCCGAGGCTCAACGCGAAGTTGCGCTTTGCGCCGAACAGCCAGCCGTATCCCAGCTCGAAGCCGAGGCCAAGGGCGTTGCCGGCGTCCTCGCCGTTCGACACCCGATGCACCCCGCCGCGTGCGCCGATGTAGAACCCGGTCAGCGACGCGCCTTGTGGATAGTAGCGATAGAACGCCTGAAAGTTGCGATAGGTCGCGTCGTCGAAACCGACGCTTGAAGCGGAGAACCCGACGGAGGCCTTCTGGCTGGCCGTCCGTTCGAACTCGAAGTTCGCGTACTCGAACATCAGGAGAAACGGATTCGCGGAAACAACCTGCTTGTTCGCAACAGGAATTCTCGTGCCGTCGGCCTGCGCGAATGCAACGGACGGAGCCGCCACGGTACAAACCAGAAGAGCGAGGCCGACACTGCAAGAGAGGGCTGGACGCATCATGGGGGTTTCCTTTCTCTCATGATATGAGCCGGCTCCGGCGTATCCGCCGGCGAAGCCGGAAGCTGTTTTGGCTTGGTTCCAGGACGCGTCGCGTTCCTGATGAGCTTCTTGAGCAACCAGCGTGCCAACCGGCAGAGCTTAGGCAGGCTGTGCGCGTGCGCGGCCGGATTCCGACCTATCCCTTCGAGTCGAGGCAGCGACTCAGGGGCGGCCAGAGGACACATGCCGGAAGCGACATGACGCCCACGCGAACGCTCGCGCAACCCCACAGCGACGGCATTGCGTCACAGTTCGAGACCATTCGGTGTCCTCTCCGCAGGCCACACCGGCCCGTGCGAGACGACGCCACTGAAGATCGACGCGTTCGTGTCGGGCGCCACACCCCGTCACGTCGGCATACTGGCTGCAGGACGCGCTCGACACGCGCGCAACGCGTCAGCCGAAACGTCGCTCTTCCGGTACCGGTCTTGACGAACCTTGCGTACTCGCGGTGTCCAGCGCCAGCCCAGAGGTAACGCGCACGCGCCCCGCGTCAGACGGGCAAGCCGAGTTCTCTGGCCGCCTGTGCCTGCGAGGCGTCCATCGTCACGAAGCGATCAATCGGATCGGTGGCGTGGAACCAGAGTGCGGTCCTGAGGTGCGCCAGGTCGAGGGACCGCGGGGTGGCAACAGGGGGTAGCAGGTTGGAGGCGCACAGGTCGAGCGTGAGATCGCGCAGGACGAACAGTTCGGTGTCTTCCTCGACGCGATCCATACAGGCTTTGTACTGCGCGGCGGTCAGCGTCCCGTCCCTCGCCAGCCGGATGAGGTTCCGTCTCGCCTCGAGCACGAGGAGGACACTCGACAGGAGCTCGGCGCCGGAGGTTTCCTCCGAAAGCCGCCTGGCTCCATCTTCGGCAAGCAGGACGCAGAGGTACGCGGAGGTATCGAGATAGAGGCGGCGGTGGCGGGGCGACACGGCGGCA
>Ga0316620_10000560_pt1 | contig 15083 bp, 8 predicted proteins | sample OWC_Aug_M1_C1_D5_FD_207651 | JGI IMG/M metagenome (GOLD analysis project Ga0316620, IMG submission 207651) | Wetland soil microbial communities from Old Woman Creek delta, Ohio, United States - OWC_Aug_M1_C1_D5_B | ecosystem: Environmental > Terrestrial > Soil > Wetlands | place: USA: Ohio... | reverse complement strand
CGCCGGAAATCCTCGTTTTTCATGAAAATCTCCTCGTTCCGGGGCTTTTCGTCTCCTGGAGAACCATCTCCAATATACCTGTTTTCAGGGGAAATCGCCAGGGAAAGGGCTCCTGGCGTGCGTTTCTCGGAAACGTGCAAAAGAAGGGCCTTTTCGGGTCAAAATGGGGGCGGCTGGCGTGCCTAGGAGGTTATTTTCTGCAACTCTAAAAGAAGTGTTGCAGAGCGGTCAGGATTGTGGTATAATTAGAAATGGTCATTAAAGGGGCTCGGGAAAAAATCGAAAAATAAGGATTTTGCCCCTCTCTGCCCGCCCCCCTTCCCCCCTGACCTTCCCCTGATTTCGTCCTGGAATGCAACCGATCCCACGGCGCCGGCGTAATGATCTATGAGCGATGAAAATGATCAAACTCGACCTCCTTTCGGTAATTCCGGATAGACCCAAGTCCCTTTCCGAGGCTGCCCTGATCTGAGTGCCGGTTCAGGGCAGCCTCCCTCCTTTTTAAGAGGGGGTCAAACCTACACTTTTTCACTTTTTAAGCGGGACGAGCCCAGGCTAAATAGATAGCGCCCAAAAAGTGAAAAAGTGTAGGTTTGACCCCTTCTTCTTTCTAAGCTAGAATCTGTCCAGGCTTATTCCGAAGGGAAGTCCGTCCGATGCGGACACAGCCCCCGCTACTGTATCCGGGGACGAATCCCGAGAGACGCCACGGCCAGGAGGCTGGAAGGCTCGGGAGGAGGACGATCCGGGAGTCAGGAGACCTTCTTTAAGCCTCGGTCGACCGGTCTTCGGGCGGAAGACGGAGAACGAAAAGCGGCGGGGGCGGCTGCGGAGCTCCTGCCATGATCTTAAGAACGCGGTCCGCCGCGACCCTCGCCGTGCTCATCCCGTTGGCTTCCTTCGCTCCGGGCGCCCAGGACCAGGCCACGCCGCCCCTCAGACACGATCTCGTCGTCACGGCCACCCGGCTTGAGACCCCCGAAAAGAAAGTCGGAAGCTCCCTGACCGTTGTCACGGGTGAAGAGCTGGTCCGCACAGGAAAGACGTTCGTCCTCGAAGCCCTGGAATCCGTGCTCGGTCTCTCCACGGTCCGGAACGGCGGGCCGGGGGCGGCCTCGTCGGTATCCGTGCGCGGGGCCAACAGCGAACACACGCTCTTCCTTCTCGACGGTCTCGAGCTCAACGATCCGATCAACCCGTCGCGCTCCTACGACGTGTCCCACCTTCCTCTCGGCCAGGTCGAACGGGTCGAGATCCTCCGCGGTCCCCAGGGTCTTCTCTACGGTTCGGACGCGCTCGGCGGCGTCATCAACATCATCACCCGGGCCGGCCACGGCCGGCCCCGGCTCACGTTGACCTCGTCCGCCGACACGCTCCGGTCCCTCGCCGCGGACGTCTCATTCTCCGGCTCGGGCGAGAAGACCGAATATTCGCTCGGCCTTTTCCACGAACGGACGGCGGGCCTCTCCGCGGCCTCGTCCGCCTATGCCGGGAACGCCGAAAAGGACGGCTATAGCAACGTGAGCTTCGCCGCCCGCCTCGGCTTGACGCCGCGCCCCGCGACGACCCTGTCTTTCACGGTCCGGGCCGCAAGAGCCACGACCGAGCTCGACAATTTCGGCGGCCCCGGCGGGGACGATCCGAACAACGTCCAGCATTACGGCAGCCTCCTCGTCCGCGGGCAGTACCGCGGGCTCTCCCGAAGCGGCCGCTGGGAGCGGGCGGTCTCGCTGTCCTGGCTGGGGGCGAGACGCGAGAACAACAATCCTTTCGACGCGTCCCATCCCGGTGAACGGGACGAGGGCCTCTACAAGAGCGGCATCGTCAAGCTCGACTGGCAGAACAACCTCTTCCTCCATCCCTCCAACATCCTCACCGCGGGCCTCGAGCTCGAGAGCGAGTCGGGACGGTCCGATTATTTTTCGGAAAGCGCCTACGGCGTCTCGGAGGCCTTCTTCCCCTCGGCCCGCGCTTCGTCGGCGGGGATCTATCTTCTCGACCACTGGGAAGTCGAGGACCGTTTCTTCGTCACGGCCGGAGTCCGGGCCGACCGCCACAGCCGCGCCGGCACCGCGGTGACCTTCCGCGTCGCTCCGGCCTATCTCATCGCCGCGACCGGGACGCGGCTCAAGGCCACGCTCGGGACGGGCTTCAAGTCTCCCTCTCTCTACCAGCTCTTCGCGCCCGCCACGTCATTCGGGCCGGTCGGCAATCCCCTGCTTCGGCCCGAGCGGGCCCTCGGCTGGGACGCCGGGATCGAGCAGAGCTTCGCCGGGGGCCGGGGCGTCATCGGCCTGACTTGGTTCGAGAATGCGTTCCGCGACCTCGCCGATTTCGATTTCCAGGCCGGCTACGTTAATATCGGCCGGGCCAGGACCGAGGGCCTCGAGGTCTCGGCCGAAGCACGCCCCTCTCCCCATGTCCTGCTCAGCGCTTCCTACGCCCGCCTATCGGCCCTCGACACCGACGCCGGGACGGAGCTTCTCCGGCGGCCGCGCGATAAGTTCTCCGCCGACGTCGGTTTCCGCCTTTTCAGACGGTTCGATCTGGCCGCCCACGCCCTTTGGGTCGGCCGCCGCCTCGACCGCGATTTCAGCGCGTATCCCTACGCCACAGTCGCGCTCCCCGGCTACGTCCTCCTCGATGCCGCCCTGACGACCGCCCTCGGCTCGCAGCTCGAGCTTTTTCTGCGCGTCGACAATATCCTCGACGCCCGCTACGAAACCGTCTGGGGGTACGGAACGCCCAGCCGCACGCTCCGCGCGGGTCTCCGCCTGTCCCTCTAGCTCCGCACCTCCGCCTCGCGACATGGTTCGTTTCCCTATGCCGGGAGTCCGTCTCGAGGCGGCGATGGATATCGCCCCGAAGCCCCCGTAAAGGAAACCACGAGACTTCTTTCAGATATTTCGCAAAAGCACGGCTCCGAGTCGCTCCGCCGCGCTTCTGCAGGGTCGCTCCCCAGAGTCCGCTTCCCGCCGGCCGGGGCAAGGAGCGATATCCCGAGCCCGCCGAGGAGACGATTGCCTGGCATCTGGAGATGGACCTTGAAAAGATGAAGTCCATGGGCGAGAATGGAGGACCGATGAATATCCTCACCCTCGACAAGATCTTCAAGCCCCAGCGGATCGCCCTCGTCGGGGTCAGCCCGAACCCGAAGAGCGTCAGCGGCCGGATCTTGGCCAACCTCATCGGCGGCGGCTTCCGCGGCGTCGTCTATCCCGTCAGCCCGTCCGTCGAAGCCGTGATGGGCATCCCCTGCTTCCCGAACGTCGCGTCCCTCCCGAAGACCGCTGACCTCGGCGTCATTTGTGCCGCGGCGGCCCAAGTCCCGGGACTCGTCCGCGAGTGCGGCGAATCCGGCATCCGCGGCCTGATCATCGTCTCGGCCGGATTCCGCGAGACCGGGCCGGCCGGCCAGGCCCTCGAGGAGGCCATCCGGACCGAGGCTCGGCGTTTCGAGGGCCTGAGGATCCTCGGGCCCAACTGCCTCGGCATCATCTCCCCCGGCCTCCCCCTCAACGCCAGCTTCGCCGGCGCCATGCCCCGTCCCGGGCACGTCGCCTTTGTCTCCCAGTCCGGGGCGCTCTGCACGTCGGTCCTCGACTGGGCCGCCGAAGAGAAGCTCGGCTTCTCGCATTTCGTCTCGACCGGCAACATGATCGACGTCGACTTCGGCGACCTCATCGACTATCTCGGCGAGGACGAGGCGACGAAATCCATCCTCCTCTACATCGAATCCATCCCGGACGCCCGGAAGTTCATGACCGCCGCCCGGGCCTTCGCCCGGATGAAGCCCATCGTCGCCTACAAGGCCGGGCGCTTCCCCGAATCCGCCGCCGCGGCCGCCTCCCACACCGGGGCCCTGGCCGGCGAGGACGCCGTCTTCGATGCGGCCTTCGAGCGCATGGGGATAGCCCGGGTCTTCAACATCGGTGAGATCTTCGATTGCGCCGACCTCGTCGGCCGGCCCAAGGTCCCTAAAGGCCCGCGCCTGGCCGTGCTGACGAACGCCGGAGGGCCCGGCGTCATGGCCACGGACTCGCTCGTAGCCTCGGGCGGCGCGCTGGCCCGGCTGTCCGACGCGACGATGCGCGATCTCGACGCCAGCCTGCCGCCGCAATGGTCCCATCGTAACCCCGTGGACGTCCTCGGCGACGCCAAGTCGAAGCTCGTGGCCAAAGCGGCCCAGATCGTCCTTCAGGACCCCGGGGTCGACGCCCTGCTCGTCATCATCACCCCCCAGGCCATGACCAATCCGACCGCGGTGGCCAGGGAGATCTGCGCCCAGGCGGGCACCACCCCCAAGCCTCTCCTGGCGGCCTGGCTCGGCGGCGCCGCGATGCGCGAGGGCACGAACCTCCTCAACGAGGCCGGCGTTCCCACCTACACGACGCCCGAGCAGGCCGTCAAGGCGTTCATGACACTCGTCTCCTACGCCCGCAATCTCGAGATCCTTTACGAAACGCCCAAGGACATCCCTGTGGACTTTCCCGTCGACCGAAAGGAGCTCCGGGCGAGATTCGCCGGGGTCCTGACCGCGGCCGAAGGGCCCCTGTCCGAGTCCCGGTCCAAGGATCTCCTCGCGTCCTACGGCATCCCGGTCACGAGGCCCGTCGCCGCGGCCACGGCCGACGACGCCGTCCGAGCGGCCGAGGCGGCCGGCTACCCGGTCGTGCTCAAGATCCTCTCTCCCGATATCACCCACAAGACCGACGTCGGCGGCGTCGCCCTCGACCTCTCCGACGCCGGGGCGGTCCGGGCCGCTTTCGAGACCATGATGGAGACGGTCCGCCGTAAGGCCCCTGGGGCGCGCCTCGAAGGGGTCACGGTCCAGAAGATGGTCCGAGGAGGGGACGGTGTCGAAATGATCTTGGGCATCAAGAAAGACCCGACCTTCGGCACCGTCGTCATGGCCGGAATGGGCGGGACCGCGGCGGAGATCTACAAGGACCGCACGATCGGATTCCCGCCTCTCAACGAGCCCCTGGCCCGCCGCATGCTGGACGAGCTCCGGATGCGGCCGCTGCTCCAGGGTTACCGCGGGCGGCCGGCCGCGGCCGTCGACAAGCTCGTCGAGGCCCTGGTGCGACTGTCCTACCTGGCCGCCGATTTTCCCGAGATCGCCGAGCTCGACATCAACCCCTTGCTGGTCACGGCCGAAGGGATCACCGCCCTTGACGCCCGAGTCGTCGGCGACAGGAACGCCGCCGAGGACCCGAAGCGGCCCTACGCGCACCTGTCCCTGCGGCCCTACCCCGAGGAGTTCGTCAGGAAGACGCGCATGCGGGACGGTTCGGCGATCACGCTCCGTCCGATCAAACCCGAGGACGAGCCGCTCTGGCTGGCCCTTCTCGCGAGCTGCTCGCGGGAATCGATCTATTCCCGGTTCCGCTATTTCTTCTTCTGGCAGTCCCACGAGGTGGCCAGCCGCTACTGCTACATCGATTACGACCGCGAGCTGGCCATCGTCGCCGAGTCCGGAGAAGGCCCGGACCGCAGATTCGTCGGCGTTGGCCGCCTCGTCGCCGAACCGGGCCGGACTTCGGCCGAATACGCCGTCCTCGTCCAGGACGCTTGGCAGGACAAGGGATTGGGCGGGCTTCTCACCGATTACTGCCTGGGCATCGCCAAGGAGTGGGGCATCCGGACCGTCACGGCCATCACGACAACGGACAATCCGCGCATGATCGCCGTCTTCGAGAAGCGCGGCTTCCGCATCGTCAACGACCTCGAGAGCTCCCTCGTCGAGGTCTCGAAGGAGCTAGTCTAGCTCGGTGAAGCCGGCGACGGGCGCCGGCCGGAGGACGTGGAGGTCGAAGACGACGATCTCGTTCGCGCCCCGCTTCAGGAACGGCGCCGGACAGAAAAGACGTTTCTGCGGTCCGATCTCCCAATAGCGCCCGAGGTTCCGCCCGTTGATCCAAACGACCCCTTTCTTCCAGCCGCTCATGTCGATGTAGGTGTCGCCGACATTCTGGAGGTCGAAGCGGCCGCGGAAGAAGTTCGCCGGCCGGTCGGCCGGACGGCGCCCGAACCTGAGCCGTTCCAGATACTCCCCGTCCATCGGCAGCGGGTGGACATCCCATCCCATCAACGTCATATTATTCAGCGTGACCCGCTCGGTGATGCCCTTGCGGTCGAGGAGCCGGGGTCCGTAATTGATCCGGCCCATGGCCTCGACGAGGATATCGATCGTCTCGTTGGCCGGCTCGGCCTTGGGGATATCGAGGATCGTTTCATTCTTCGTCCGGTCGATCGTTCCGATAGGCCGGCCGTCGGCAAAGACGACGGCGTAGTCATGGAGGTCGGTCGCGGCGAGCTTGCCGCCGCGATGGCCGAGGAGCTTCGTCCGGTAGAGGATGAAGCCGTGGTTCTGGCCGTAGGATTCCATCGGGCCGGGCTGGGCACTGCGGACGGCCGGCGGCAGCTCGTCGAAGACCGAAGCGCTCTCGTCGAGTTCGATCCTCGGGATCGTGATCGCGGGCAGGGGCTCGGGCAGGTCCGGGAGCTTCGCCCCTTTCGGCTGATAGCGGGCCAGGAGCTCCCGGATGGCGAAGTACTTCGGCGTCGGGCGGCCGGCCTCGTCGAGGGGCGCGTCATAATCGTAGCTCGTCACGTCCGGCTGGTACTTGTCGCTGAAGTTGGCGCCGGCCATGAAGCCGAAGTTCGTCCCGCCGTGGAACATGTAAAGGCTGAAGGACTTGCCGTGGTCGAGGAGCCAGCGCAGGTCAGGGAGGAAATCCTCGGTCTTGACGCGGGCCCATTCCTCGCCCCAGTGCGTCAACCAGCCCGGGTAGAGCTCGCTGCAAAAAACGGGGACACCGCGTTCGAGCCGGGCCGCCTCCGCGAAATCCTTCTCGCTTGTGCCGGGGTCGAGCCCGATGGCCGCCCCGGGCAAGCTCCCGGCTTCGAGCATGTACGGCGTCGCGCCGTCGGCCGTGAAGAGCGGCACTTCGAGGCCGACCTTGTCCCAGAAGCCCTTGAGGGCCAGCATATATTCCCGGTCGTTCCCATAGCTGCCGTACTCGTTCTCGATCTGGACCATGAGCACCGGGCCGCCGCGGTGGACCTGGAGGTCGCGCAGGACCTCGCCAAGCTTCAGGACATAGGACTCGCAGGCCTCGAGGTAGCGCGGGTCGGAGCAGCGGACCTTGATGTCCGGCGTCCGCAGGAGCCAGGCCGGCAGGCCGCCGAAATCCCATTCGGCGCAGGCGTAGGGCCCGGGCCGGACGATGACCCAGAGTCCGATCCGCTGGGCCGTCCGGATGAAAGCGGCCAGGTCGTTCCCTCCCGTGAAGTCCCATTGGCCGGGCTCGGGCTCGAGGGCGTTCCAGAAGACGTACGTCCCGACCGTGTTGAGCCCCGAGGCCTTGACCTTCATCAGCCGGTCGGCCCAATACTCCCGCGGGATGCGCTGGTAGTGGATCTCCCCGGCCATGATGCGGAACGGCTTGCCGTTGAGGAGGAATTCGCTCTCGCCGAGACGGAAGCTACGGGTTTGCCCGGCGAGCTGCGGCAGGACGGCGAGGACGATGATCGCAGCCACAAACCCTCTCATGGTCTTCATGCGGCCCTCCTCGACCGGTCGGTCCGAAAAAGCATCCGGATTTTACCACACAATTGACATTCCGCTCCCGGCCGATATAATCCCCTCCGGACGAGGGCCGGCCTCCCCCGGCCCACTCTACGGCGACCCGTCCCGCCTGGGAGAATGACATGAAGAAAGCAAGCCTCGCGACGGCTTTTCTCGCACTCGCCCTCGGGGCCGCCGTGAGCGCCCCGCCGGCCGCGGCCCAGGACGACAAGAACCCCCCCGCTTTCGGCATCACCCTGTCGGGGTTCGTCAAGACCGACATCTTCTACGATTCACGCCAGACGACGAGCATCCGCGAGGGCCATTACCTGCTCTTCCCCAAGGGCCCGCAGATCGATCCCGACGGAACGGACATCAACGCCCGGGATTCGTTCCACATCCTGTCCATCCAGACGCGCCTGGCCGGGAAGATCACGGGGCCCGACGCCCTCGGCGCCAAGACCTCGGCCTTTATCGAGGCCGAATTCTTCGGCACCTCCGACGCCGACCTCAACGGCTTCCGCCTCCGTCACGGCTATCTCAAGCTCAACTGGCCTCATTCCGAGCTCATGGTCGGCCAGTTCTGGCACCCGATGTTCGTCACCGAGAGCTTCCCCGACGTCGTCTCGTTCAACACCGGCGCGCCCTTCCAGCCCTTCAACCGCAGCCCCCAGGTCCGCTTCACTCAGACGTTCGGCGGCCTCAGCCTGGCCGCGACGGCCCTGGCCCAGCGTGACTTCGTGAGCAACGGGCCGGAGGGGGCGAGCTCCGCTTATCTCCGCAACGCCGCGCTGCCCGAGTTCAATCTCAAGCTGCAACTGGCCTCGAAGAACGATGCCCGGAGGACGGAGACCGTGGCCGGCGTCGGGGCCGATGTGATGCGGCTCGCTCCGCGCATCGTCACGGCCCTCGGCTACGCGACGGATGAGGCCCTGACCGGCCTCGCGGCCATGGCTTTCTTCAAACAGAAGTGGCCGAAGTGGACCTGGAAGGCCGAAGCCGTCTGGGGTCAGAACCTCCATCACCTGACCATGCTCGGCGGCTATGCCGTCCGGGATGTCGCCGACGCGGTCCGGCAGGATTGGACCTACACCCCGATCGCCACCCTGTCCCTGTGGACCGAGGTCCAAACGAGCGGCGCGCCCTGGCAGACGGGGCTCTTCGCCGGCTATTCCAAGAACCTCGGCTCCCGACACGAGATCACGGGGGCGAACTACACGCGCGGCTTCAACATCGACGAACTCTACCGCCTTTCGCCCCGCCTCGTCTTCAACGCCGGCAAGATGCGTTTCGCCGGCGAATTCGAGCTCACGGCGGCCTCTTACGGTATCCCCGATCTCTTCGGCAAGGTCCGGGACGCCCGGTTCATCAGGAACCTCCGGCTCCTCCTGGCCGCCTACTATTTTTTCTAGCCGTGTAAACATTCCTTACTCCCCAGCGTATATAAGCTAGGCGGCCCCGTCTTTCCCCCCCGACGGCCGGGGGCTGTCCTTATTGGCATAAGAATTGCTGCGTATCTGCCCAGCAGGTACTCGAGGCCGCAGTCCCGGCCGGCCCCGTGAAAGAGAGCGTCCATGCGAAGAATCCCCGGAGCCGCGTCCGCGCTCATGCTGTCCCTGGTCCTGGGCTTGGGTCTTATACCCCTGCGCGCGGCCGGCCAGGCCGTGGTGCCGGACGTCGATGAGCTGAAAAAGTCCGCCGTCAAGGTCTTCCTCGACTGCGGCGACTGCGATCTCAATTACATCAAAACCGAGATCACCTTCGTCAACTACGTCCGGGACCGCCTCGAGGCCCAGGTCCACATCCTCATCAGCACGCAGAGCACCGGGGGCGGCGGCGTCGAATACACGCTCGCGTTCATCGGCCAGAACGACTTCAAGGACATGAAGGACGTCCAGAAGTATTTTTCGTCGAAGACCGACACCGACGACGACGTCCGCCGCGGCCTGGTCAAAGCCCTCAAGCTGGGGCTGATGAGCTTCGTCGGCCGGACGCCCATCGCGGGGCGCATCGCCGTCGAATACACCCGGCCCGAAGCGTCCGGGTCCCGCCGCGACCGTTGGAACTCCTGGGTTTTCAGCCTCTCCGGAGACAGCTACTTCTCGGGCGAAGAGACCTACATGTCCCGGATGGTCGATGGCTCGTTCTCGGCCAACCGGGTCACGCCGGCCTCGAAGCTCCGCCTGGGCTTTTCGATCGACTCCTACGAGCAGACATACGAGATCGAGGAGGCGACCATCACCGGAAAGATGTCGAGCTGGAACGCGAACGGCCTCTACGTCATAAGCCTGGGCGAGCACTGGTCGGCCGGCGTTTCCGTGGGGGCCGAATCCTCCCTTTATAGCAACATTGACTTCGGCTTCGGCGTCGCCCCGGCCGTCGAGTACAATTTCTTCCCTTATTCCCAGTCGACCCGGCGCCAGCTCCGGGCCCTCTACACGCTGTCCCTGAATCCGGTCAAGTACCGCGAGGAGACGATCTTCGGGAAGCTTCGGGAGACGCTCCTCAAGCAGGACCTCTCGCTGACCCTCGACCTCCGCGAGAAGTTCGGGACGGTCAGCCTCAGCGTCGAGGGATCGAACTATTTCAACGACATGAGCAAGTACCGCATCGACACGTTCAGCATCGTCAACCTGCGACTGTACAAGGGCCTCACGGTGTACGTCATCGGCGGCAAATCCTGGTACCACAACAGTCAGCTCTCGCTCCTCGGCCGTGAGCCGACCTACGAGGAGCAGCTCCTGCGCCTGCGGGAACTGCCGATGAACAGCAACTACTTCACCGCCGTGGGCTTCCAGTTCCAGTTCGGCTCCATCTTCACCAACGTCATCAATCCCCGCTTCGGGTCGTCAGGCGGCGGCGGCTTAAGCATCAGTATCCACTAGAGGGCCAGGAGGAGACCATGACGAAACCGCAAAAGCTCATCGCGTTCCTTCTCGCGACCCTCGCCTATCTCGCCGTCGCGCCCGCGGCGGCCCAGGTCCCTCCCCCCGCACCGTCCGTCCCACCGCCTTCTCCCCTTCCGAGGGTCTTCCTCGATTGGCCCGGCGGCGACATCGAATTCCTCCGCGGCGAGATCCCCTTCGTCGAGTTCGTCCCCAGCCTCGAAGCGGCCCAGGTCCGCGTCGCCGTCACGCCCGGGGGGCCTCCGGAGACGGGGACATTCGTCCTCGAGTTCACTGGCTTCAAGGAGTTCCAGGGCGAGACAAATAGGCTCTCCTACGTTCCCGACCCGGGGGCCAAACCCGAAGACGTCAAGCGCGGGCTCGCCGGCATGGTCAAGATCGGCCTCCTCCGCTACGTCGCGAAGACCCCGGTCGCCAAGGACCTCTCGATCCGCTTCCTCGACCAGGCCAAGCCCACGTCCGTCAACGACAAGTGGAACTTCTGGGTTTTCAGCCTCAGCGCCAGCTCCTTTCTCTCGGGCGAGACGCAATACAAGAGCGGGTCCTATTACGGCTCTTTCTCGGCTAACCGGGTCACCCCGGAGCTCAAGGTCCGGACGTCCGTTTACGGAGACTACTCCAAGTCCCGGTTCGACTTCGGCGACGGCACTATCTACGAAAGCAAGTCTTATGGCTACGGGTCCTCCGGTCTCGTCGTCAAGAGCCTCGGAGAGCACTGGTCGGCCGGGGCTTTTCTCAGCCTCGAGTCGTCGACCTATTCCAACCTCAAGCTCAGCTTGAACGTCGGGCCGGCCATCGAATACGACGTCTTCCCCTATTCGCAATCGACGAAAAGGCAGCTCCGGATCCTCTACCGCATCGGCTTCACCGCCGCCCGATACCGGGAGGAGACGGTCTACTTCAAGACCTCCGAGCGCCTGCTCCAAGAGTCCCTCAGCTGGGCCTATGAGATCGTCCGCCCCTGGGGGAACGCGAGCGTTCAGCTCCAGGGCTCCCACTTCTTCCACGACTTCAGCAAGAACCGGCTCGAACTCGAGGCCGAGCTGTCCTTCCGGATCTGGCGGGGCATGAGCTTCGAGATCGACGGCAGCTATACCCGCATCCGGGACCAGATCGCTCTCTCCGCCGGAGGCGCCTCCTATGAGGACATCCTCTTGCGCCAGAAACAGCTGGCTACCGGGTACGATTATTCATTCTCGGTCGGCCTGAATTTCTCTTTCGGCTCGACGAGGAGCAACGTCGTCAACCCGAGGTTCGGCAACGGCGGGCGGAGCATCTCCATCAGCATGTAGGGGCGGCGCCATCCCGTCCGCCTCGGTCAGAAATTCCTGGGGCGCGATCCCTCCTCGAGATCCCGACCTGTGACCTCGCTGCCGGGACTTGTTTTCCTCCCGCTAATTCCTTAGGATAGGGCCTTCCGGCCGGAAGAACCGGAGAAGGAGGCCCGCAACATGTCCGTAAAACCCGTTAAACCCGTTCCGAGCGACATCGACATCGCCCAGGCCACGGAGCTCCTGCCCATCGTCAAGGTGGCCGCGGGCCTCGGTCTCGGCGAGGACGACGTCGACCTCTACGGCAAGTACAAGGCCAAGATCCACCTCGACGTCCTCGGCCGCCTCAAGGACCGCCCCCTGGGTCACTACGTCGACGTGACGGCCATCACGCCGACGCCGCTCGGCGAAGGCAAGACGACCACGACCGTCGGCCTGAGCCAGGCCCTCGGCGCCCACCTCGGCCGGAAGGTCATGACCGTCGTCCGCCAGCCCAGCATGGGGCCGACGTTCGGGATCAAGGGCGGCGCGGCCGGCGGCGGCTATTCCCAGGTCGTGCCCATGGAGGACTTCAACCTCCACCTGACCGGGGACATCCACGCCGTCACGGCCTCCCACGACCTTCTCGCCGCGGCCATCGACGTCCGCATCCTCCACGAATCGAGCCAGGACGACGAGAAGCTCTTCAACGCCTTCTGCCCGGCCAACAAGAAGGGCGAGCGCCGCTTCTCCCCCATCATGCTCCGCCGCCTCAAGAAGCTCGGCATCGACAAGACCAACCCCGCCGACCTGACCCCCGAGGAAAAGCGGCGGATGTTCCGCCTCGACATCGACCCGGCCAGCATCACCTGGAACCGCGTCATCGACATCAGCGACCGGTTCCTCCGCGTGGTCGAGATCGGCCTCGGCCCGGAAGAGAAGGGCATGACCCGCCGGACGGGGTTCGATATCTCCGTCGCCTCGGAGATCATGGCCATCCTGGCCCTGACGACGGGCCTCGCCGACATGCGCGAGCGCCTCGGACGGATCGTCATCGGGACGAGCCGGGCGGGCGAGGCTATCACGGCCGACGACCTCGGCGTCGCCGGCGCCCTGACCGTCCTGATGAAGGACGCCATCATGCCGAACCTCATGCAGACCGTCGAGAACACGCCCGCCATCGTCCACGCCGGCCCGTTCGCCAACATCGCCCACGGCAACTCCTCGATCATCGCCGACCAGATCGCCCTCCGCCTCGTCGGCCGGGACGGTTTCGTCGTTACCGAGTCCGGCTTCGGGGCCGACTGCGGCATGGAAAAGTTCATGAACATCAAGTGCCGGGCCAGCGGCCTGGTCCCGAGCGCGGTCGTCATCGTCTCCACCGTCCGGGCCCTGAAGATGCACGGCGGCGGGCCCAAGGTCGTGGCCGGCAAGCCCCTGGCGCCCGAGTACACCGACGAAAACCTCGATCTCCTGGCCAAGGGCCTGCCCAACATGGTCGCCCACATCCGCAACGCCCGCCGGTTCGGCGTACCCGTCGTCGTGGCCGTCAACCGGTTCACCACGGACACCGACGCCGAGATCGACATCATCCGCAAGGCCGCGATCGAGGCCGGGGCGGAGGACGCCGTCCCTGCCACCCACTGGTCGGATGGTGGCGCCGGGGCCGTCGCCCTGGCCAAAGCGGTCATGGCCGCTTGCGAAAAGCCCTCGCAATTCAAGTTCCTCTACCCGCTCGAATGGGACATCAAGAAGAAGATCGAGACGATCGCCACGGAGATCTACGGCGCCGACGGCGTCGATTACTCGCCCGAAGCGGAGGCCAAGGTGGCCCTCTACACGCGCCTGGGCTTCGACAAGCTGCCCATCTGCATGGCCAAGACCCACCTCAGCCTGAGCCATGATCCGGCCCTGAAGGGCGTCCCCAAGGGCTATAAGATCCCCGTCCGCGACATCCGGGCCAGTGTCGGCGCGGGGTTCCTCTACCCGCTCTGCGGCGACATGAGGACGATGCCCGGCCTGCCCACCCGGCCCGTCTATTACGACGTCGACCTCGACCTCGAGACCGGCAAGGTGAAGGGCCTGTTCTGATGGCCTTGAAGCCGCGGATCGGGGCTTGGGGTCCCTCCGGTCACGCTTCCCTTTCCCCCTGATTTCTCATGGTGTTCCTGGGTTCCTTGGGGGCATCCTGAATGGGAAGAGGAGATGGCCCGGCGGCCACGGGCTCCTGTTTCATCGGTTTTATCATCATCCTGCTATACTAGGATGATGGCAGGGACGAACTGCTGAATTGGCCTTATGACGGATCAGGAAGGCTGGAAAATGGCGGCTTCCGAGAGACAAGACTACGTTCCGATGCTTTGCGCCGTCAAGGAAGCCCGCGGGCTGACGAGCCTCGAGAAATTCTTCATAATAGGTCTCCCCGACGGCCGCGAGCTCGATTATCGACCCGGACAATTTGTCCAGGTGTCCGTCATTGGAGCCGGCGAGGCGCCGATATCCATCAGCTCGTCCCCGACCCGCGGGCCCCATCTTGAACTCACTGTCAGAAAAGCCGGAAAGGTCACCCAAGCGCTCCACAGGCTCAAAGAGGGGGATCCCGTCGGCATCCGAGGACCGTTCGGCTCGTTTTTTGATATCGAGAGATTCAAGGGGAAGAACCTTCTCCTGATCTCCGGGGGGCTGGGGCTAGCTCCCATGCGGTCGCTGATCCAGTACGTGATCGATACGCGGGACCTTTACCGGGATGTCACCATCGCCTACGGGACCAAGTGCCCGGAAGAGATCCTGTTCCCCGAGGAGATCGAGTCCTGGAAAGAGATGGACGGCCTGACGGTCCGGCAAACGGTGGATGTCTGCTCTCCGTCGTGGACGGGACCCGTGGGCTTGATCACGACCCTAATCCCGCCGCTCGATATCGAGGCCGATACGATCGTCGCGATCATCGGGCCCCCTGTCATGTACAAGTTCGTCATTCTCGAATTGGACAAGAAGAAGGTGCCCCACGAGAATATCGCCGTTTCGCTCGAGCGCTACATGAAATGCGGCATCGGGAAATGCGGCCATTGCACGATCGAACATCTCTATTGCTGCCTGGATGGCCCCGTCTTCTGGCTTCCTGAGATCGAACACCTCAAGGGGGCGTTATGAAACGCGTTCTGACGACCTGCCCCTATTGCGGGACGGGGTGCAATTTCTATCTGATGGTCGATGATCATGAGAAGATCATCGGGGTCATCCCGAGCACCGAAAACGTGGTTAACAAGGGCCAGCTCTGCATCAAAGGCTGGAACTCGTTCCAGTTCGTCCAGCATCCGGACAGGCTCACCCATCCGCTGATCCGGAGGAACGGGA
>Ga0316620_10000559_pt1 | contig 15090 bp, 11 predicted proteins | sample OWC_Aug_M1_C1_D5_FD_207651 | JGI IMG/M metagenome (GOLD analysis project Ga0316620, IMG submission 207651) | Wetland soil microbial communities from Old Woman Creek delta, Ohio, United States - OWC_Aug_M1_C1_D5_B | ecosystem: Environmental > Terrestrial > Soil > Wetlands | place: USA: Ohio... | reverse complement strand
GGGCGGGCTGTGCCAGGCCTAGCACCAGGCTGGCGAGAAGGAACAGCAGCAGAAACAGGTTACGTTTTAACTTACTCATTGCATAATTATTGTACCCTACAAATAGGGAAAAATTTTCGATCCTGAAGAGGGAAAAAAGACACGGGGGTCTCGAAGGACAATAAGGTATTTTTAGAAGGTTTCCACCACAGATGCACCCGGATGAAAGCTGATTTTTAACGCACATAAACGCAGATTTTCGCAGATAAGTGCGGAGGGAAGCAGGTTGGGGTAGAAAAAACAACCAATCGATGGCAGTCAAGGCTCGAGCAAGATAAATATTGCCGTTATGGAAGTTTTTCCGAATGTTCGTAGCGGGATTATCGACCAGCAAGTGGCAAGAAGACGGAGTAGCCCAGGACGTAGACATAGGCTCCTTTCTGCCAGGTGTGCCCTATCCCATCCGAAATGTTTGCCTTATTGTAAATCACGGTCGTTGAGCTAATACCTGCATCCACGGTCGCATTGAAATGAATGATCACTTCTCCTGAGGTATCTACTGCCCCATTCCAATTAATCTTACCCGCAGAGTAGCTGATATCCCCCGAGGAAGCCCACAGGTTACCTGCGAATGCCAGATTGGACGGCAAAGTATCGGACATGCTGGCTTGATTGAATTGCCGTCCAGGATTTCTGAGCATGATGGTAAAGGTGACCGTATCTCCAGGAGTTCCATTGTAGGGGTGTACGGTTTTGGATGAATCTTTCAACGACGGCTGGATTGAGCTGGTCAGGTTGCCGTCACGTAGATAATTTCCACGCCCTGTGCCCCACCGGATGTAAGCGTTTTCTGTTCCAGGGAGATCATAGGCGACAACGCCAGAATGGGCAGTAAGGATGACTGCTTCCAGATCGGGATCAGCATCGATGTTCGCCAGAGTGGGCGCGGGTAGTCCACCGTTCCAATCAGCTCCGCCAAATGCGTCGGGCAGGTTGACTTCATAGATTGGGTTACCCAGGTAATCCAGGATGTGCAGCTTGCCAGTGTGATGGCTGTTTTTTTGCGTCCAGGAGGTAAAAATCACTTCGGCGTAGCCATCAGCATCCAGGTCAGCGATGACCGGCTCAGATGCAAAACGATAAAAATCCTCTGCCGGGTTATATACCGAGAAAGGCCAATTCCCATGCTCGGTTTTATCCAGCCAAAAAGAATGCACTCGCCCGTCATAAGCGGCATAGACGATTTCCATCAGCCCGTCACCGTCAAGGTCCGCCACGGCCGGGTTGGGTTGGTTGCTCTCAATTACGTTATAATCCTCAGATAATGGTGCCCCTGTATCCACGGGTACGCTTTGCCAGTCAAATACACTATCATTGAACCGGCTGCGGTCCGCATTAAATACATATACTCCATCATACTTGCTGGGTGGATAGCCGGCATGGCAATCATATACATTGCCCGTCGCCACCACCTCAATCTGCCCATCACCATTTACATCTGCAAGGACACCCGGTCCATCGGCGAAGTTGGTACGGTAGCTCTCGGCGCGCACGCCATTGCATTCTCCCCAACCGCGCAGTTCGGTGGCCAGGCTCTCCCACACACCAACGGCTCCCCAGGCTTTGGACCCATACATGGCATTGGCTGGTAACTGTGTGCCATCCGCCCGGTATGCACAAATGTAATGCACGTCGGATGGCACAACAATCTCATTCAGCCCATCGTCGTTCAAATCACCCACAGCAGCATTGTCGTTGAAGACACCCCACGCATAACCACTTGCGTTGTTTAACTGAGGCCATCCAGGCCGTAGTATCCCATTCGCCTGATACACCCACGTGTTCACCTGGTTATCCACCGCCCCCGTCACGATGATTTCCATGGACCCATTACCATCGAGATCGCTGACCGCCAGGCCGCGCAGCTCCCTGCTTGTCGGTTGTTTAGGCCAGCCAGGTTCAAAATAACCTTGGGCGTTATATACGGAGACCCAGCCCCCGCTGTGGGCGGTGACGATTTCAATCGCACCATCTTGGTCAACATCTGCAACCACGATGCCAGGCCAAGTGCGACCGACACTTGGCTCAGCAGGCTGAGAGCGGTCATGGCCGGAAGATACGCGCCATTCGAGGTTACCCGTGGACCCATCCAGGGCAAAGATGGAATAGGCTGAAGCAATCACCTCTACCTGCCCATCGCTGTCCAAATCTGCTGTAGCAGGGGAGGAATACCAACCCGTCTCACACCAGGAGTTATAACAACCAGCCAATTGCCATTTCAATAAGGGCATTCCAAAGGAAGGATGCGCTTGCACCGAAGGAGGGACCGTGTGAGCGGACAGCAGGGCGAGCAGGATGAAACATTCCAATAGGCCCAGGATTTTTCGTCGATTAGAGGTCAGCTGTCTCATGCCGGCATCATCCTTTCTCCGTATTCATTATAGATGATTCCTGGTTTTGGGATGGAGATATTCACTGAGAGGCATGAAAACAGGTTGTTTCCAGATCAGCCACCATGGTGGGTTGCATCCTCCCAGCCTCCCCATGAATAGGTGATAGCCAATCATTTGTGTCCCAAAGTACCCGAATGTTTGAACAGTGTCTCAATGATTTCACTGCTTTGTGAGAGGTACTAGCGTCCTTGGTGGTTAATTTTTTACTCACACCCGCGGTGTTATAATCCCGCCATGCACCACCGTTCCAGGCTCAAATACCTGCTGGCGCTCCCCGTTCTCATCCTGCTGGCTGTGCTGGTTTATAACATCCCCTTCGTCCACAGCCGGCTGGCATGGCGACTGGATAACCTGCGTGTGCGCATCCAGTATGCCCTCAAACCACCCGAGCATGTGGTCTTCCAACCCCAGGAGCAGGCTGAGCTGGAAAAGCAAGTTGATGCCATCGTGAATGCCACCCTCACGGCCCTGGCACCTACCCTCACTCCCACCATTACCCCAACACCTCTGCCTCCCACGTCTACCCAACCGGGTCCGACGGCCACGCCGCTTCCATCCGCTACCCCCACGCTCGACCCTACCCCACTCCCTGCATCCTTTAAACTGGCCGGTGTGCATTATGAAGACCAGCATAATCGCCTGAACTATTGCGGTCCAGCCAACCTGTCCATGGCACTCACCTATTGGGGCTGGACCGGCAACCGTGATACGGTCGGTGAATACGTCAAGACCAACAAGGACGACAAGAACGTCATGCCTTATGAGCTGCAGGATTTCGTGCTCACCCAGGTACCCGGCTATGGTGCCATCATCCGTTACGGCGGTGAGATCAGCCTGCTCAAAAAGCTGGTGGCAGCGGGTTTCCCGGTGGTAACCGAGAAGGGCTACTATACTTATGATATGACCGGCCGTTATGGTTGGCTGGGGCATTACCAGTTCGTCACCGGCTACGATGACACCAAAGGCGTGCTGGTGGTGCAGGACACCTACGTCGAAAAGGGTGAAAATCACGAATTCCCCTATGCCGAGTTCCAGAGTGGGTGGCGTTCCTTCGATTATCTCTTCATGATGGTCTATCCACTCGACCACGAGGCTGAGCTGATGACCCTGCTGGGTGATTATGCCGACGTAGATTGGTCCAGCCGCCATGCCCTGGAGCTTGCCACCGCTGAGACCTCCGCGCTAACGGGCGTCGACCAGTATTTCGCCGCCTTCAATGCTGGCACCAGCCATGTTTATCTCAAGGAATACGTCGATGCTGCTTATGCCTACGATTATGCCTTCCAGCTATACGCTGCCTTGCCGGACGATAACCTGCGACCCTTCCGTATGCTCTGGTACCAGACCGGCCCCTACTTTGCCTACTATTACGGTGGTCGTTACCAGGATGTGATCGACCTGGCGAATGTCACGTTCAATACCATCGGGGATGATGTCCTCGAAGAGACCTGGTACTGGCGCGGCATGGCCAGGCTCGCCCTGGGTGACACTGCCGGCGCCACGGATGACTTCCGTGAGAGCGTGCGCTTGCACCCCGGTTTTGCTGCCGGGTTATATCAGCTGTCGCTGCTGGGCGTCACCCCGTGATATTCATGCTGTGATCCTGGTTTGAGAGGGTTTGAGATGCTGACCATCCTGCACTTCGCTGATGCGCATATCGACATGGCTAATTACGGCCGGCACGACGCCGCCACGGGTTTACCCCTGCGCGTGTTGGATTTCCTCAAGTCACTGGATACCATCGTGGATACCGCCATCAATGAGAAGGTCGACCTGGTGCTGTTCGCCGGGGATGCCTACAAGGACCGCAACCCGGCACCCACCTTCCAGCGCGAATGGGGACGGCGCATCATGCGCCTCTCCCGGGCAGGCATCCACACCCTTTTGCTGGTCGGCAACCATGATACCTCTCCTGCCCTGGGCCGGGCGCATACCCTCGACCCGTTCGATACCCTCGAGGTGCCCAATGTGCTTGTGCTGGATAAGCCAGCTTTTCTCCGTCCGGATGACCTGTGGGGCTTGCCGTTGCAGGTCATTGCCATCCCCTGGATCTCCCGTTCGGGCCTGATCGCCAGCCAGGAGATGACCGGCGCTGAGCTGGCGACCGTCGACCAGGCTATTGAAGACCGGTTGGTGACGATTGTGCACAACATGCTGGCTGAATCGGATCCTGACCTGCCCATTGTGCTCACGGCCCATGCCTCGGTGCAAGGGGCGATCTATGGGGGCGAGCGCACCGTCATGCTGGGGGGCGACCTGGTGTTGCCGGGTTCCCTGGTGCGGGATCCCCACCTGGATTACGTCGCCCTGGGGCACATCCATAAAGCGCAGGACCTCAACGAGAACGCCCATCCACCGGTGATCTACCCCGGCTCGATCGAGCGTGTGGATTTCGGTGAAGCAGCCGATGACAAATACTTCGTCCTTGCGCACGTCGAGCGCGGTCACACCGAGGTGGAATGGCGCAAATTAAAAAGCATCCGTCCCTTCGTGGATCGCAGCTTACGCCTGAAAAATCCGCAGGATGTCACCGGTCAATTGCTGGGTAGCCTCCCGGCGGCCTCCAGGCTGGCCGGAGCCATCGTACGCCTGGTGCTGGAATACCCGCGCGAATGGGAGACGTTGATTGATGAAGCCGCTTTGCGCGAATATACCTCTGGGGCATTTGAATTTCACCTGGTCCGCCGCCCAATGGTGGAAGCACGTGCCCGTCTGGCCCAGGATGGAACGGTCGGTAGCCTTACCCCGCTTGAGCTCTTGGACCGTTACTGGCGTGCTAACCATGTGGATGCCACTGACCGTGAGAAGCTCCAGAAGCTGGCGCAGGAGATCATCGAAGAGCCCGAGGAACCATCATAACAGCGGCGGTCATTGCGGGGAGCGAGTATGCAGGCGGTCATCTTCATCGGGGTTCAGGCAGCTGGGAAAAGCACCTTCTTCAAAGAACACTTCTTTGATACCCACGTGCGCATAAACCTCGACATGTTAAAATCCCGCCAACGCGAGAAAATGCTGCTGGACGCATGTCTTCAGAGCCAGCAAAGTTTCGTGGTTGATAATACCAACCCAACGGTCGAAGATCGCAAGCGTTATATCATCCCGGCCAAAGAGGCAAACTTTGACATCATTGGGTATTATTTTAAATCCAGTATTAACGCTGTCCTGCAGCGTAACCAGCCTAGGGCTGGTAAACAACGCATCCCCGAGGTGGGGATCAGGAGCACGTTCCATAAGCTCCAGCTTCCGACCCTGGCGGAGGGATTTGATCAGCTCTACACTGTCAGAGTGGACCCGGATGGTTTATTTAGAGTCGATGAGTGGCAAGATGAAGCTTGAGGAGTTGGAAATCATCTTTCCTATCCTCGAAACCCCTCATGCCCATGGAGTACGAAGTGGTAAACTGCTGGAGGATTGTCAATGATTCCCATTAAGCTCACCATCACTGGTTTCCTCTCTTATCGCGACACCGTCGAGCTTGACTTCACTTCGTTCGACCTGGCCTGCATTTCAGGTCCCAACGGGGCGGGCAAGTCATCCCTGCTGGATGCATTTACGTGGGCCTTGTTTGGCCAGGCCCGCAAACACGATGATACGCTGGTCAATCTCCAGTCCACGGCCGCTGAAGTGGCGCTTGTGTTCGATTATGAGGGTAACACTTACCGCGTCCAGCGCACCCTGCCGAAGGGCAAGACAACCTTGCTGGAATTCCAGATCTGGGAACCCTCCAGTGAAAAGTGGAAAGCCCTCACCCGTGAAACCGTGCGCGCCACCCAGGCCTTCATCGACCATACCCTGCGCCTGGATTATGAGACCTTTGTCAATGCCTCCTTCTTCCTGCAGGATAAAGCCGACCAATTCACTCAACAGCGCCCGGGCGATCGCAAGCGCATCCTGGGCAGCATATTAGGCCTGGAAGTGTGGGAGGTTTACAAGCAGCGTGTGAATGACCGTCGCAAAGAGGTTGAATCGGAGATTACCAGCCTGGATGGGCGTCTCGATGAGATCAATACAGAGCTAAGTGAAGAAGATGCCCGCACCGAGCGTCTGGCTGGCCTGACAGCCGATCTGAAGCGTCTGTCGAAAGCCCGTAAAGCTCAGGAGGGCTTGCTGGAGCATGCCCGTAAAGTCGACGCCTCCCTCGCCGAACAGCGCAAGCTGGTAAGCATGGTCGGAAGGCAGCTGGAAGCTGCTCAACAACGGCAAAATGAGCTGGACCAGCGGCTGGCTGCCCGTAACCAGGAGCGCCAGGAGTATTCTCTCAGGGTGGCAAAAGCCGCGGAGATTGAAGCTGCCTATGCCGGCTGGCAATCGCTCCGCCTCGAGCTGGCACGCTGGGATGAGGTGGCCGCGCGTTTCAGGGAACATGAGGCCAGGCGACAGGCTCCCCTGCTGGAGATCGAGGCTGAAAAAGGGCGCCTCACCAAAGAGCTCGAACAGCTGGTTAGTACCGAAAAATCGGTACAGGCTCAAGGTGCTTCCATGCCAGGGCTTCAGGGTCAGCTGGCAGCCTCCCAGGCAGCCCTGGCCCAGGCTGAGCAGGCATTGGACCAGCGCAAGGGCCTGGATGTGGAGCTCCAGTTTGCCCGCCAACGCCAGGCGGACGCCAGGGCTGAAAACCCGCGCCTCAAAGCTGAAATGGATACCCTCAAAGAGCGCATGGACCGGCTCTCCCAAACCGAAGGTGCGGTCTGCCCGTTGTGTGGTCGCCTGCTTGAAACGCACGACCGCTTGCAGCTGATCGATGAGATTGCCGTCCAGGGTAAGGAGATGGGTGATCGCTACCGGTCGAACCTGGCATACCTGAAAGAAGCTGATCAGCTGGTGCGTGAGATCGAAGACCAGATCGCTTCGCTTGCCAGGGCTGATAATGAGCGGCTGGTATGCATGCAAGATATTACCCGCCTGAAAGGGCAAATCGAGCTCATTCAGCTCTCTCAGGAAGATTGGGAAAAGCAGGGAGCCCCGCGTATGGCTGAGGTCAAAACGGTGCTGGAGGTTGGGTCGTTCGCACCCCAGGCACGCGGGTTATTGGCTTCCATCGACGATGAGCTGAAGGCGATTGGTTATGATGCCGCCGCTCATGATGCCTGCCGTCGCCAGGAAGCTGCTGCCAGGTCTGCCGAGGCTGAGTATCGCCAGCTGGAAAACGCCCGGGCGGCTTTGGGTCCCCTGGAGCGGGCCATCGGGGATGATCAGAACCAGCTGCAGGGACTGTCCGTAGAGCTCAAGCGGGTACAGCAGGAATACGATGACGCAAGCGCCCGACTGGCTGCGGCTGAAGCTGAAGCTCCTGATCTCGAAGTTGCTGAGCGTGGCCTGCATGAGCTGCTCGAACAGGAGAACGGCTTGCGCATGGAGGTGGGGGCAGCCCAGCAGAAGGTGCTGGTGCTGAAGGACTTGAAAGCTCGCTTAAAGGAAATCACCGCTCAGCGCGAGGAGTATGCCCGACAGGTCGGGCAGTTCAAACAGCTCGAGCGCGCCTTCGGCAAGGATGGCGTGCCAGCTTTGCTCATCGAACAGGCCTTGCCTGAGATCGAGACGCGCGCCAATGACCTGCTCGACCGCCTGAGCGAAGGGAATATGTCGGTACGCTTCGCCACCCAGGCCCAGTTCAAGGATAAGAAACGCGAGGACCTGAAAGAAACCCTGGATATCCTCATCTCCGATGGAGCTGGCACGCGCGATTACGAGCTTTATTCAGGTGGGGAAGCCTTCAGGGTGAACTTTGCCATCCGCCTGGCGTTATCAGAATTATTGGCCAAGCGTGCCGGAGCCCGCCTGCAAACCCTGGTGGTGGATGAGGGCTTCGGTAGCCAGGATGCCATGGGCAGGCAACACCTTATCGAAGCCATAAACGTGGTGAAAAAGGATTTTGCAAAGGTGCTGGTGATCACCCACATCGATGAGCTGAAAGAAGCCTTCCCCAACCGCATTGAGGTGGAAAAGACTGAGCGAGGCAGTACTCTCAAGGTGGTATAAGCTTGCCAATCTACATTATTTTATCCACGCAGGCCATGGCAGTGGGTTTATACCTCGCCTGGCTGGTGCATGGGCGCAACCTGCTGGGTATCGTTGTCGACCCTGATGCCGGTCAGCTCGAGTCTGTGCCGGCTGAAGAGCTTCCACTCATTTCGATCATCGTCCCGGCCCGTAATGAGGCCCGCAACATCCGCCACAACATCCAGTTATTGCTCGAGCAAACCTATCCCAATTATGAGCTCATCGTCGTGGATGACCGTTCTACTGACGGTACGTCTGAAATCTTACACGAGCTGGGTGAGGTGCATCCCCGTTTGCGCGTGGTTGGCGGCGCCGAGCTCCCCGAAGGTTGGGCAGGTAAGCCGCACGCCCTGGTGCAAGGGGTGCAGGCAGCCCGCGGCGAATGGTTATGTTTTATCGATGCGGATACGTTTGCCCATCCTCGCTTGCTTTCCTCCGCCTATCACCAGGCGCTCAAAAGCGGGGCTGACCTGTTTTCAATCTTCACCGAGCAGGAGCTGGGCAGCTTCTGGGAAAGGGTGGTCCTGCCACTGGTCTTCCTGGGGTTATCCTTCGGCTTTCCCCCGGAGCGAGTGAACGATCCCGCCAGGCCGGATGCCATTGCCAATGGGCAGTTCATCCTGATCAAGCGCCAGGTGTATGAAAAAGTGGGGGGCCATACCGCGGTGAAGGGACATATCGACGAAGACAAGGCCATCGCCACATTGGTCAAAGGCGCTGGTTTCTGCCTGGTGTTGGCAGATGGTCGCCGGGTGGCCAGCACGCGCATGTATACATCCCTGCCCGAGATGTGGGAGGGATGGACCAAGAACATCTACCTGGGATTGCTCGATCGCCTGTGGCTGTTATTCTTCGGTGCGCTCCGTGGATTATTCGTTGCCATCTTGTTGCCGCTTTGGCTGGCGGGTGGCATCTACTGGTTGACGGTAGGGGGTAACCTGCCTGCCCTGGTCGTGACAAGCCAGGCGATCATCTTATGGGCTTACCTGGTTTGGAAGCGCTTCGGAGCCTGCCGGCGCTTCCACATCCCCCTCTGGTATGCTTTTACTTTTCCACTGGGGGCGTTCATCTTCACCGCCATGATGATGGCTTCGGCTTACAACGTAATTTCCGGCCGTGGGGTGCATTGGAAAGGCCGCCGTTACCGCTGATTGCACACGGTAATTAACCTGGGAGTTATCACCACTGGCTCTCAGGTGATTTATTTAACGGGGATTAATCTGGAAAATTATCTATATCTTGATGTACATGATAAGATAATTCAAGACCGGTGAATTTGTGGATTGATTAATAATGCAATATCCTTTATTGGGGTGGTGCCTGTCGAAATCAGTAATTATTTACAGGGGTACGGCATACCGTGGCTTAGTGAACTAGACACTATCGCATTTTATTAGCGAAGATTCATCAGGAGGGCAGTGATGAATGCCCAGGGAATGGATCCCCATCATTTTTGTCCCGCTGGCAGGGATCTTATTGTTCCTGGCTGGCATGCTTGCTATCCGTAAGCGTTCCCTGGCTGCTGTTATCGCTTCCCTGATCTTCCTTGCCAGCCTGGTGGTAGGCTTGTTGGGAGCGGCTTTCCACATACAGCGTGCGATCCTGCCATATGCCCCGCTCGGTGAGGTGGTATCGGTGCCGTTGGTTGTCTGGGCGCCTCCCATCCTCGGGCCGCTCACCTTTGCCCTGGTCGGGCTGATGGGCCTCAGTGCTGTGTGGCAGGAGCAATCTGCAGATAGTGGTACCCTCATCCTGCTGCGCGGCCAAACTCTCCGAATGCCGTACGCCAAAACCAATGCCTTCTTTTTCATGGTCGCCCTGGGCACCCTTGCCACGGTGATATCCAGCGTTCTCGACCATGCCCGCACCAATTTCGAGAACCCCTGGTTGTGGCTTCCAACCGGCATTGGGGTTTTCGCTACCGTGGTTGCGTTTGTTCTGGGGGCCTTGAATTTACCCCGCCGGACCGACCTGGTGACTTATCTTGTTGCCATGCTCCTGCTGGTGCTGGTGGGTATGCTGGGCGTGGCTTTACACATCTTGCGCAACCTGGCTTTGGAGAATGCTGTCGTGATCGAGCGCTTCATCCGCGGTGCCCCCTTCCTGGCCCCCATGTTGTTTGCCGATATGGGCGCACTGGGTCTGGTGGTCCTGCTCGACCCAATGGAAACCAAATAATCTGGCTGTCATTATGTGCCAGGAATGCCCTGGCTCGTAATGACGATTATCTATCCCAGCCTCACCTTATCTCCGCCCCCACGGTCAATCTCCCACGGGTACACGATGTAGGCATCGGTGATGGCGGCATAATAATCGGGGCGCACACTGCCGAACAGGGTCCGGTAGGGATTAAAGTGCAGCACACATGTGAAGGGTGATCCGCCTGCCGCGGCGATGCGGTTCTTGACCGCCGTAATCGTCCGTCCTGAGCCCCACACATCATCCACCACCAGGCAGCGTTTGCCCCGCAGCAGCTCATCACTGGGGAATTCGAGGAAGCGTGGCCAGGCAAACAAACCGGTGCGCTGGCGTTCAGCCTCGGCAGGGAAATCCACCGCCGCGGTGAGGATGGTGGGGATTCCGGTCGCCTCAGCCAGCAACCCGCCTGGGATAATCCCACCCCGCGTGATGATCACCATGATCTCAAAATCTCCCTGGAATTGTGGTAGCAGGTGATCGATTAGTTTATTGACATCGCCCCAGGTGAGGGCTTCTCGGCGTAATTGGGGCATATGCCTCTCCGATAATCTTTATAAGTGAACCGAATATTCGTTTCTCACCGCAGGACTGCTGCCAGTGGCGTGGGTGCGCTCACCTCGCCAGTCTGCCCGGCAAGCCGCGCCCGTTCCACATCGCGTGCCCACAGGTACAGGCAGGTATGGTAAGCCGTAGCGGTATAGGTGGTGATAACCGTGGCAAACAGGATGAAGGGCGTGGCGATCAGGATGCCGAGCGTCACACCTGTGATCAGTCCAGCCACCGATCCCTGGCTGGCTGAAACGATGCCCAACCCGACTCCCAATCCCAGGCCCACTCCCAGGGCGCCCAGCAGGAAACCGATCAACCCGGTGATGGTCTTGACGCCTACTGTGCTGATCCCCACCAGGAGCAGGTTGTCCTTGATGATCTGGGCTGCCCGCTTGACCCCGCCCTTCAGGTTGATATCTTCGATCACCATGGCTGGCAGGATCAGGAACGCCGCTTCCGTCCACACGGTGTCGATCAGGCCGGCCAATAAGTTGCGACCACCGCTTCTCCCCTTACCCCGCACGGCGCTCTTCAGCAGGTTGACCGCCGTCGAAGCGGCAGCAAGGCTGGCGATATCCCACACATCCCGCCTGACGATCGCCCAGGCTTTATCCATCCTTCCATCCCCTTCGGCCAGGTAACCATAGATGAGATAGGCGGTCATGGCCGAGAAAACATACCCCACCATGTACTGAATGAAGATCAATATCGCCCCCAGGACGTAGATGATCCACTGACCGCCCTGGCTGCCCTGCAGCAGGAAGGTAATGAATCCGATTGGGATAGCCAGGATGATCGTGACGATCACCCCCGCCACCAGGGCATAGATGGATGGTTTGATCAGGTCTTTATCTGCCATCGCCATCTGCCACGATTGTTTTAGGAAACCCCACCCGCGTGATAAGCTTTCCATGATGACCTCCCGAGATGATGATTGCTGTAGACAAGTATAGCGAAAAGATTAATAAAAACAATAAAAATGGATATGAGTATTATAGCAAAGATGGCGGATTCACTTCCACCCGCCAATCGCCCAGGTTTCGCCCTCTCAATAAAGAGGCTGGGTCAGGCCCGCGGATCACCAGCTGCCAGCGGTACATCCCCCCCAGGCGGGAGAAGAAGCACGGCACCGGGCCGACCAGCTCGGTCTCACGCCGGTCCTCCTCCTGCAGCCAGGTCAGCACCTGGCTGGCGAGGCTTCTTGCTGTAGCCTCGGCACGCATTGGATCGCGATGCCGGTATTCCAACCGTACCAGCTGAGAGAACGGCGGGTAGTGTAACTGGCGGCGGTATTCAAGCTCCTGCAGGTAAAAGGACTGGTAATCGTGGTGCGAGGCAGCCTGGATGACGTAATGCTCAGGTTGGAAGGTTTGCAGGATCACCTGGCCTCCCAGCGGGCTGCGGCCCGCTCTCCCGGCCACCTGGGTGAGCACCTGGAACGTGCGCTCGGCAGAGCGCAGGTCCGGCAGGCTGAGTCCTACGTCGGCCAGCACCACACCCACCAATGTGACCAATGGCAGGTCTAATCCTTTCGCAATCATCTGGGTGCCGATCAGCACATCGGCCTGGTGGTTGATGAAATGGCGCAGGATGGCATCGTGAGAGCCTTTTTGGCGGGTTGTCTCGAAGTCCCACCTCAGGGTGTGGGCCTGTGGGAAGTGCGTCTGCACTTCACTCTCCACCTTCTCAGTGCCTGTGCCATACTGCCGGATTCGCTCGCTCTTGCACTGCGGGCAGGTGGATGGCATCTGGCGCGTGTAGCCACAATAGTGGCAGTTGAGCACGTCACCCTCTTCACGGTGGTCCCTTCCCTGTTTTAAACCGGCAATATGATAAGTTAGGGGCAGGTCGCAGCGCGGGCATTTAAGGATGTAACCGCAATCTCGGCAGAATATATAGGTGGCGCTGCCGCGCCGGTTGAGGAACAGGATCGCTTGCTGATCGTTTTCCAACACATTCGTGAGTGCGGCTTGCAATGACCGGCTGAAGATGGAGCGATTGCCATCTTGCAGCTCGTCCCGCATATCCACGATCTCAACCGGGGGCAGGTCGATGGTCTCTGCCTCGTCACTCACCGGCCGGTATTGCGAGCTGATCCCCAGCTTTTTCACCTGGCTTTCAACCGCCTGGCGGTGGGCCATGATGCGCAATGGCAGGCTCAGGTAGTGCCATCCCCTTTCAGCGGCATGGTACCTGCTGACGATATCCGGCGTGGCTGAGCCCAGCACGCACACCGCTCCCGCGATCCGTGCGTAGCTCACCGCCACCTCGCGGGCGTGGTAATGTGGCAGCGATTCCGACTGGTAATAAGTATCATCGTGGAATTCATCCACCACGATCAATCCCAGCCTGGCAAAGGGGATGAACAGGGCGCTGCGCGGCCCAATCACCACGGAGATTTCTCCCTGGCGTGCTCTTCGCCAGGTGTCGAAGCGTTCACCGGGAGAGAGGCGGGAGTGCATGCTGCCAACCTGCCCTGGGAACCGGCTGACGAAACGCCGGATGGTCTGAGGGGTCAGGGCGATCTCGGGCACCAGCACGATCGCCTGTTTGCCCAGCTTCAATGTTTCCTGCACTGCCCGCAGGTAAATCTCGGTCTTACCCGACCCCGTGACCCCGTGAAGTAAATAAGGGTTTTCAGCTTTCCCGTCAGCCTCGGCGTGGATTCCAGCCTGGATCTCGCTCCAGGCAGCGGATTGGTCACTGGTGAGATTGGGTGGCTCGCTGGCAACGAATTCCATGCTCTCCAGTGGGTCACGCCACACTTCTGCTTCGCCTAATTGCGCCAATCCACGCTTTTCCAGCGCCTTGAGGTCTTCCCGGTTGCCGCCACTTTCAGCATACAGCCAGGCAATGTCCACTTCACCAGGTTCGCGCAGCAGCAAGCGCAGCATCGCCTGCCGGCGTTGTAGGGCAGGGCTGCCATCCCTTCCCAGGCTGGGCATCTGCTCTTTCGCTATCTCCGGTGTGCTGGCCAACCGGGCCGTGCGGATCGTTTTCGGATTCACCGTGGGCGGTGGGAGCACGGTTTTCGTGCTCACCAACCCCTGGTTGACCAGCGACCGTATTGATGCGCGCCAGTCGGCGTGTCGAAAAGCGTTATCCAGCTGCCTGCCGCGTAAAGCACCGCGTTCCGTCAATAGCTTCAGGATGCGGTTCTGAAGAGTGGTTAATTTGTGTGACACAGGTAAAACCGGGTCACTTCTCTGGTACAGCGTATCAGCCTGCTGTGCCAATCCTGGCGGGATCATCAAGTCGATACAGGCTGCCAATGGAGCCAGGGTCGATTCAGCCAGCTCCCCGGCTAGCTTGATCTGGTCAGGTGTGAGTACCGCCTCCGAGTCCATCAGCGCCCTCACTGCCCGCGTTTCGGGCACTTCGGGTTGGTCGACGAACCTGAAAACCACGCCCTGTACCTGCTGCCGCCCGAAGGGCACTTCAACCAGGTGACCTGGTTGGACGATGCCTTCCAGCTCAGCCGGCAGGTGGTAGTGAAACGTGCCGCTCACCTGGGGCACATTAACTGCGACTTCTACAAAGGTGGTCATTTAATCCGGTGGGGAGTCATTCAAGCGGATCAGCTTCAATTGGGCAATGCGTAGCCCATCCATCGATTCGACCTGCAATTTCACTCCCCCTGCTTCGATCCCCTCCCCATTCTTGGGTATGTGCCCCAGCTTACCCAGGAAATAGCCTGCAATGGTGTCGTAATGTGGGTCAGATAAGTTCAGGTTTAGCTGCTGGTTTACCGTCTCGATCAGGGTCAGCCCTTCGATCAGCACTGAGCCATCCGGCAGGTTCTGGATCTCCGGTTCGGTCTCATCGAATTGGTCGCTCACCTCGCCCACGATCTCTTCGAGCAGGTCTTCCAATGTCACCAGCCCGGCGGTGCCACCGTATTCATCCAACA
>Ga0316620_10000558_pt1 | contig 15125 bp, 12 predicted proteins | sample OWC_Aug_M1_C1_D5_FD_207651 | JGI IMG/M metagenome (GOLD analysis project Ga0316620, IMG submission 207651) | Wetland soil microbial communities from Old Woman Creek delta, Ohio, United States - OWC_Aug_M1_C1_D5_B | ecosystem: Environmental > Terrestrial > Soil > Wetlands | place: USA: Ohio... | reverse complement strand
CCTTCGGGGCGCGAAGGCCCACAAGTGTGTGCCGGGCACTCCACGGGTAGCGCGTAGCGGAGAAGGACGCCGTGCGAATCACCGCCAGCCGGCGCGGGGACGGCCGCAGGCCGTCTGCGGGCCCCTGAGGGCCCGCAGCCCGCGCCGCGCCGCGAAGCGGCGCCCTAGGGAACGGGCGGCAGGATCTCGACGGTCTCTGGCGCTTCACTCACCGAGCATCTCTGGCCGACTGGAAGCCGGCGCTACAAACCAGCGTCAAGGGCTTCGTTGAGCAGACGACATCTCGGACATCTCGAGCAATTGGTGCGACTGTCGCCTCAAGCCCTGCCACTGAGCTCCCGCAGTCGTTGGTACTTCATTCGCGTCCCCTCCGCCGCGAGCCGCGACAGATGCCAGCCGAGGCCGCCGTTGAGCAGGTAGCCGCGTCCCAGCCACAGCCGCAGGAACGCGACCGCCGGGTGGAGCAGCTGGTCTCCCGGTCGCGGGCGCCTGCCCCGGGCCAGCGCCTCCTCGGCGCCGAGCCGGGCGTACTCCAGCTGGCGGCGCGCGTGCGCCTCGGGCCTGCGGTCGCCGTGGTGCTCGAGGACGCCGCGCAGCAGCAAGACCTCGCCGTCGCACGCCAAGGTCTCGTGCACCTGGCGCTCGACGAAGCGCGCCCGACGCCGGTCGTAGAGCCGCGTCTGCATGTCCCACGACCACGGCCAGCGCCGGATCACCCGGCCCGCGTAGCGGTTCCTCCGCCGTACCCGAAATGCACTCACCGCCGGTCCCTCGGGCAGCTCGGCGATGGCCGCCGCGAGCTCGGATCCGATCCGCTCGTCGGCGTCGAGGGAGAAGACCCAGTGGTTGCGACACAGCCCGGCGGCGAGGTTCTTCTGGGCGCCGTAGCCTTGCCACGGCGCCTGCTCCACCCGCGCCCCAGCCGCGGCCGCGAGCTTCAGGGTGCGGTCGCTCGAGCCCGAGTCGAGGACCAGCACCTCGTCGGCCCCGGCCGCGCTCGCCACCGCGGCGACGATGACCTCCTCCTCGTCCCGAGCGATGATCGCGACGCTGAACCTGAGCACGGGTGGAGTATAGGCGGCTCGCCCCATGCCTCTGTCCCTGAGCCGGGCGCCGGGCGGCGGGGAGCGGGCGGCGGGCGGCCGGGATCGGGCGCGGGTTGTTCCTGCGGTTGTCCCTGCCGCTGCCGACTGCCGCTGCCGCCGCCCCGGGAGTCGGGCCGCGGGCCGCGGGCGGCCGGGATCGGGCACGGGCCCGGAGGTGGCCGAGCTATCCTCGTCCCGTGCGGGTGACCCTGGTGGTGTCCTCCAACAAGCATACCGGCGCGGCGGCGGTGGCCGAGCTGCTGGCCCGCTCGCTGCACGCGGCCGGCGCCGAGGCGACCCTCCTGTTCATCGGCGGCAACAACCTGGAGGAGCGGCTGCTGGGCCAGGCCTGGGCCCTCCCCCACCTGGTCAAGGAGCGCCGGCCGGGCCACGTCCGCGCCAATCTGGCGGCGATCCGGGCCGCCGCCGCGGACAGCCAGGTGGTGCTCAGCCACCTCAACCACGACCACCTGCTGTGCGTCGCGGCAGGCCTGCACAAGCGCTCGCTGCTCGTTCGCAACTTCCGTAACCCGAGCCACTTCCGCGCCGACCCCTACCACCGCCACCTGGCCCGCAGGGTGACCGGGGCAGTGCTCGCCAGCTCCAGCTTCGAGCCCCGGCTCGCGCGGCTGTGCGGCCCCATCCCCCGCCTGTGCCTGCCGGTTCCGGTCGAGGACCGCTTCGCGCCGGGCGCCGACCGCACGGCCTGGCGCGATCGGTTCGGCATTCCCCATGAGGCCCAGGTCGTGGGCATGGTCGGCAAGCTGGCGCCCGGCCGCGGCTTCGAGCTCCTGCTCGAGACCGCGGCCCGGATCGACAGCGGGCCGCACGTCCTCGCCGTCGGCCACGGCGAGGCGCAGCCTCGGCTGGAGCGGCTGGCGGCCCGGCTCGGCATCGCCGAGCGGCTACACTGGGCCGGCTACCAGGAACAGGCCCTGCCCGAGCTCTACGGGGCCATGGACGTGCTGCTCTTCGCCGCCCCCGGCTCGGACCACGGCCACCGCGCCCTGTCCGAGGCCCAGGGCTGCGGCTGCCCGGTGGTGGCGGCAGCCGTCCCCGGTGTCGAGGACCTGGTCGTCGATGGGCGCACCGGTCGCGTGGTCCAGGCCACGGCGGCCGACCTGGCCCGCGCCGTGGCCGAGCTCCTCGCCGATCGCGCGGCAGCGGCGCGCCTGGCAGCCGCTGGTCGCGAGGCGGTGACCGAGCGCCGGCTCGCGCCGTCGGGAGAGTGCCTGCTCCGGTTCCTGGAGGAGGTGCGGGGGGTAGTGGGTTCAGGATCGCGCTCGTCGGCCTGACCGCGGCCAGTCGGCGCTCGACAGCCGTCCCGAGCCCGAGCCCGTTCTCGTTGCCGTTGCCGTTGCCGTTGGCGTTACCGACTCTGCGGCCGCCATCGAGGAGGTGGAAAGCCCGCCGCGACCTCGGGACTTCGGTACCGATGGCGACAACGGCAACGGGCTCGGGCTCGGGAACACTGTAGAATCCGTGCGCGGAGGGAGCGTCGGATGCCCTTACACCAGATCCAGGTCGAGGCTGCCGAGGCGATCGCCGCGGCCCTCGAGAGCGCCTTCGGCCACCGGCCCGAGTCGGTGGCGCTGGAGGTGTCGCCGCGGCGCGAGCTCGGCGACCTGGCCTGGCCCGGCGCCCTGCCCCTCGCGAAGGTGCTGAAGCGCGCGCCGCGCCAGATCGCCGAGGCGGTTGCTACGGCGGCCCAGTGGCCGTCCGGGGTGGCCCGGGTCGAGATCGCCGGACCCGGCTTCCTCAACCTGTTCCTGGACCGTGGGGCCGTGCTCGCCCGCCTGCTCGAGGGGACGGCGCCCGCGCCCGAGGCCGCCGTCGACAAGGTGATCGTCGAGCACACCAACATCAACCCCAACAAGGCCGCCCACATCGGCCACCTGCGCAACGCCGTGCTCGGCGACATCCTGGTCCGCTGCCTGCGCCACCTCGGCCACCCGGTCGAGGTCCAGAACTACGTCGACGACACCGGGGTCCAGGTTGCCGACGTGGTCGTGGGCATGCTCTACCTGCCCGAGACCGAGCTCGCCGATGCCCTGGGGCTCGAGGTGGTGCGCCGCGACGCGCTCCTCGCCGAGCTCGAGCAGCGCCTGCCCGGGGACACGGTCCCGGAGCCGTCCAACTCCGACTTCGACGACCTGTGCTGGGAGATCTACCCGCGGGTCACCGCCCGCTACGCCGCGGACGAGTCCTTTGCCGGCCACCGCGCCCAGGTCCTGCACGCGATCGAGGCCGGCCACGGCGGGCTCGAGCTCGACCAGGCCGTGCACCTGCTCCAGGGCGCGGTGATCACGGCCGAGGAGTACTCTCCGCGGGCAGTGGCGCGGCTGGCCGCGGCCGTGGCCGAGGGCAACCTGCGCTGCCACCTCGCCACCATGGCCCGCCTCGGCGTCAGCTACGACCTCCTGCCCCACGAGTCCGACATCCTCCACCTCGGCTTCTGGCAGCGCGCCTTCGAGCTGCTCCAGGAGGCGGGGGCGATTCGCCTCGAGGCCGAGGGCAAGAACTCCGGCTGCTGGGTCATGTCGCTCGAGCACAGCCCCGAGTTCGCCGACATGGACGACCCGGACAAGATCCTGGTCCGCTCCAACGGCACCGTCACCTACACCGGCAAGGACGTCGCCTACCAGCTGTGGAAGCTCGGCCTGCTGCTCGACCCGGGCGGCGCCCGCCACGACTTTGGCTACCAGCCGTTTGCCTGGTGGGAGCAGGACGGACCGGCGACGCCGGTGCGCTACCAGGCATCGGGCCGACCCCTGGCTCGCACCACTTCGACCATCGGCCCCGAGCCTCTGGCGGCCGGCTTTGGCGCCGGACACCGCGTGTACAACGTGATCGACGTGCGCCAGTCCTACCCCCAGAAGGTCGTGCGCGAGGCGGTGCGGGTGCTCGGCCACGCCGCGGCCGCCGACCGCTCGGTCCACTTCGCCTACGAGATGGTTGCCCTGACCCCGGCCGCACTCCGCGTCATCGAGGAGCGCACCGGCACGAGCTTCGGCCTCAGCGCCGAGGAGATGGACAAGGCCTACGTCGAGATGTCGGGCCGACGCGGCATCGGGGTCAAGGCCGACGAGTTCCTGGACATCCTGACCGCGGCCGCCGACGACGCCGTGCGGGTCCGTAGCGCCTCGAGCTCCGACCCGGTGGACATGGCCGGGCGGGCGCAGGCCATCGCCGTCGGCGCCCTCCGCTACCTGATGGCGCGCCAGTCCCGCAATCGCGTCCTCGCCTTCGACTTCGACGAGGCCCTGGCCTTCGAGGGCGACACCGGCCCCTACCTGCAGTACTCGGCGGTGCGCGCGGCCAAGATCTTCTCCAAGCTCGAGGAGCGCCTGGGCGAGGGCGAGGTCGAGGCGTCCGAGTTCGAAGCCCTGGCCGGCGCCGAGGTCGGCGACGACCTCTGGGAGCTGGTCCTCGAGTGCGGCCGGCGCCGCGAGCTGGTGGAGCAGGTCGTGGCCAGCCTCGAGCTCTCGCTCCTCCCCCAGCACGTGCACCGCCTGTCCCAGCTCTTCCACCGCCTCTACCACGCCCACCCGGTGCTGCGCGAGGAAAACGTTGCCGTGCGCCGCCTGCGCCGGGCCGTGTTCACCCTGTTCGTGCGCGAGGTGCGGGTGCTGCTCGAGGAGCTGCTCGGCATCCCGATTCCGGAGGAGATGTGAGGGCCAGCGCCCGTCTCTTCGCCAGCATCTCGGACCAGCTCGCCGACCTCGTCGCCGAAACCGCGGACCCAGTCGCCCACCGCGCCACCGCGGTGGCCCTGCTTCACCACAAGGTGCCGGGCGCCTCCTGGACCGGCTTCTACATGCTGCGCGCCGGCGAGCTGGTGGTCGACGCCTACCAGGGGCCGCTGGCCTGCCTGGTCCTGGCCGCCCACAGCGGCGTCTGCTGGGCCGGCATCGACCGCGGGGAGACCGTGGTCGTGCCCGACGTGCACGCCTTTCCCGGCCACATTCCGTGCGACGAGCGCAGCCGTTCCGAGATCGTGGTCCCGGTCTTCGGGCCAACGGGCGCGCCGCTCGGCGTGCTCGACGTCGACTCGCACGCGCCGGACCACTTCGACGAAGTCCACAAGCGCGGCTACGAGTCGGTCGTGCGCCTGCTCGAGGCACGCTGGCGCGAGCTCGGCGTCGAGCCGTAGACCGAACCTGAAACAGGAGGAGACCCATGGCCACCGTCCAGCTCAAGGGCAACCCGGTCCACACCAACGGCGAGCTTCCCAAGCCCGGCAGCAAGGCGCCCGACTTCAAGCTGGTCGGCGGCGACCTCGCCCGCGTCACCCTGGCCAGCTTTGCCGGCAAGCGCAAGGTGCTGACCATCAACCCCAGCCTCGACACCGGGGTCTGCGCCGCCACCGCGCGCCACTTCAACCAGGCCGCGAGCAGCCTCGCCAACACGGTCGTGCTGGTGATCTCGGCCGACCTGCCGTTCGCCCAGAACCGCTTCTGCACCGCCGAGGGCCTTGCCAATGTCGTCACCCTGTCCCTGATGAACGACCCGACGTTTGCCCGGGCCTACGGCGTGCTGATCGAGGACGGCCCCATGGCCGGGCTGTGCGCACGCGCGGTGGTGGTCCTCGACGAACGCGACAAGGTCACCTACACCCAGCTGGTGCCCGAGATCTCGACCGAGCCGGACTACGAGGCGGCGCTCAAGGCGTTGCGCTGAGCGAGGCCGCGTTTGAGCCCCGGCTCCCCCAGCCGGCACTCGGAGCGGCGGTGGTGCGCGGCCTCCAGCTGCCGGCCACAGGTGAAACCCGGCGCCCCCTGCGATCGTACCTGGACGGAGAACCCAAGGGGGAAGCCATGGCCAAGGCCCTCGCTCTCGGCGTCTCGCGCAGCTCCTCACCCGGCTCGAGCTGGTGCCGGCTGGGTCGGCTCTCTCTGAGTGCAGCTCTGATCGTGCTCGCGGGCCACGCGGCGGCCGACGAGCCGTGGCAGTCCGACTGGTCGGGCGGGCCCGCCACCGCCGGACCGGTCGCGACCTGGGACGACACCTTCGCCTCGGCCTCGGGCATCTCGTGGCTGGCGATCGCCGGCCAGCTGGCCCTGTCGTCGACCCCCGTCGAAGCACCCATCGGACATCCCCTCGACACCGCGATCGACGGGCCTGCCTCGCTCGCCCCGGCCGACATGGACGGTGATGGGGACCTCGACGTGGTCGGCGCCGCCATCACCGGGCACCTGGTCGTGCTGTGGGTCAACGAGGGCGGATCGCCCGTGACCTGGACGCGGCGAGTCGTCGACCCGTTCTTCGAAGGCGCCGCCTCGGTCGACGTCGCTGACGTGGACGCTGACGGCGACCGCGACATTCTCGGCACGTCCTGGGACAGCGGCGAGGTCGCCTGGTGGGAGAACAGCGACGGCGGCGGGGTCAACTGGTCCGAGCATGCGATCACGTCGGGGTTTGCCGGCGGGCACTGGATCGACGCCGCCGACCTCGACAACGACGGTGACCTCGACGCCGTCGGCGCCGCCGCCAACGCCAACACCGTCGCCTGCTGGTACAACCTGGGGGGCAGTCCCCTCCGCTGGGTCGAAAGCGTGATCAATGGCTCGTTCCAGGGCGCGCGCGCCGTGGTGCCCGGCGACGTCGACGGCGACGGCCTCGTCGACCTGGTGGGCGCCGCCCTGATCGACGACGCGGTCGTGCTGTGGCGCAACCTCGGCGGGTCGCCCGCGACCTTCAGCGAGCAGGTGCTGTCCGACAGCTTCAGCGACGCCCACGGGGTTCAGGTCGTGGACCTCGACCGCGACGGCGATCTCGACGTGATCGGCGCGGGCTACCGCTCGCCGTGGCCGGTGTGGTGGCGCAACGACGGCGGCTCGCCCATCACCTGGGTCGAGGCGGGCTTTGCAGATGTCTTCCCCGGTGCTCTGATCGTCGATGCCGCCGACCTCGACGGTGACAACGACCTCGACCTGTTCGCGACCTCGGAGTCGTGGGACCAGGTCAGCTTGTGGTGGAACGACGGTGGCCCACCCGAGCAGTGGCCGAGGTCGACCCTCGCCAGCGGCTTCGACGGCGCCTGGCCGGTGGCGGCGGCCGACCTCGACGGCGACGGCGCGCTGGACCTCGTCGCCGGCGCCAGCTACGGCGCCGAGGTGGCCTGGTGGCAGCTTGGCGGATTCCAACCGGAGGGCGTGCTGACGAGCACGGTCCTCGACCTCGGCGCGGCGGCGACGACGCTGCGGGTTGCTCTCGACGTCAGCGCTCCGCCGTCAACCAGCATCGACGTCGCGCTGCGCCTGTCGAACGACCCCGAGCTGATGGGCGCGTGGCACCCCGTGGCGCCTGACCGCGACCTCCAGGTTGTCGGCAACGGCGCCAAGTTCCTCCAGTACCGGCTCTCCCTGCGCACCGCCAGCCCGGAGGTGTCGCCCGTCGTCCGCGAGATCGACTTCATTGTCAACGGCGGCGTCGAGCTCGCCCCGCGCGACCCGCACGGCCGCCTCGAGCCGTAGGCCGACGACTCGAGCGACGCCAGGGTCGCCACCGTGTGCTCTCCGACTGGGCGCCGGTCAAGCGCTACGTCGACGTGTGGGCCGGAAGCGACGACGCCCTCGACTCCTGCTACGGCTCGGTGCTCGACAACCTGACCTCGGACCCGACCACCGTGCTGCCGCAGTAGCCGCGCGCGCGGCCCGACGCTGATGGAGAATCCGTCTGCCGCGATTTCGCGCGATCACCCGAAGCCGCGAGCCGGTTCGGTCAGATAGGCCGCTCGGCCTTCGCCCCTAGCCGAGCACGACGTCTACGGCTGCGAGCCCCCACCGCTGGGCCCTGCGGGAGGGCTCGGCGGCACGGTCTTCGCACTCCGCAGGCGCAAGGCGGCCTCCCGCAGCTTGAGGGCCAGTCGGATCTTCTCCGGCCAGGGGAGCTCGCGGCGGGAACGCTGCCAGGCGGCCTGACGATCGAGCCGCTCGTGGGGCTCAGGCATCGAGGAACCTCGCCGCGAAGCTCTGCCACCGCTCCTCGAGCCCGTGCCGTGCCGCGAGGGCGGCGATCTCGCTCGTCGTCACGCTGCCGGACTCGAGCAGCGCGAGGATGCGGGCGCAGTCCTTGGCGCGCCCCACGCTGAGGGCGATGAGCGCGAGGTGCGCGGCGCCGACGACGCGCAGGGCGACCCCCTCGTAGTCGACAGTGTCGGCCTGGGCTACCGCCTCGCGGGTGAGAGGGTCCCAGGTCGGCACCAGCTGCAACGGCCAGGCGCCGACGCGGACCGCCTCCCCCTCCGGCAGGAAACCCGCTCGTCGGCAGAACTCGTACAGTGACGCGAGGACGTCGAGACGATCAGGCCGGGGCACGACCACCAGCACGTCGACGTCCAGCGTCGCCACCGGCTCGGTGTAGCGCATCTGCGCGGTTGCGCCGAAGAGGGCGTAGTCGGAGACGACCCCCGCTCCCTTCATCTCGTTGAGCAGCCGAGCCACGTCTCTCACCCCTTCATCGTAGCGGGAGCCTCCCGCCCGGTCCAGGCAAGCCGCGATACCCCTTTTCCCGGCGCCTCGTAGAATGGCATGGCGCCGGGTCCTGCACGATCCGGTCAGCGGAGGTGCCGGTATGGCTCGTATCGCGCTATCCGTGCTGGTCGCGCTCAACTTGATGGCGACGGCGGGTTGGACCGCAGCGCCCAAGGAGGAGCTCAAGACCGCGGGCCTGAACGCCGAAACCTTCGCCGGCCTCGAGCTGCGCTCGATCGGCCCGGCCCTGATGTCGGGCCGCATCGCCGACGTCGCCATCGACCCCACCGACCCCAGCATCTGGTACGTGGCGGTCGGCTCGGGCGGGGTCTGGAAGACGGTCAACGCGGGCACCACCTGGACGCCCCTCTTCGACCAGGAGGGCGCCTACTCGATCGGCTGCGTCACCGTCGACCCGCGCGACCCGAGCGTGATCTGGGTCGGGACCGGGGAGAACGTGGGCGGCCGCCACGTCGGCTTCGGCGACGGGGTCTACTTGAGCCTCGACGGCGGCGCGAGCTGGAAGAACGTCGGCCTGCCCCGTTCGGAGCACATCTCGAAGATCGTCGTCGACCCGGGCGACTCGCGGCGGGTGTGGGTGGCGAGCCAGGGCCCGCTGTGGTCGCCGGGCGGGGACCGCGGCCTGTACCTGAGCACCGACCGCGGAGGCTCGTGGACCAAGGTCCTCGGCGGCGGCGAGTGGACCGGGGTCACCGACCTGGTCATCGACCCCCGCGACCCCAAGGTGGCGGTGGCGGCGACCTGGCAGCGGCAGCGGTCGGTGGCGGCGCACATCGACGGCGGCCCGGAGTCGGGCCTGCACAAGACCACCGACGGCGGCCTCACCTGGCGCCGGCTGTCCAGCGGGCTGCCCGAGGAGGCGATGGGCAAGATCGGCCTCGCCCAGTCGCCCCAGGACCCGGACGTGCTCTACGCGGCGGTCGAGCTCGAGAACCGGACCGGCGGGGTGTGGCGCTCCTCGGACCGCGGCGAGAGCTGGAGCAAGAGGTCCGACAAGGTGAGCGGTGGCACCGGCCCGCACTACTACCAGGAGCTCTACGCCAGCCCCCACGCCTTCGACCGCATCTACCTGATGGACGTGCGGATCCAGGTCTCGGACGACGGCGGGACGAGCTTCCGGGAGCTGACCGAGGGGCACAAGCACTCCGACAACCACTCGTTGGCGTTCCGGGCCGACGACCCCGACTACCTGCTCGCCGGCACCGACGGCGGCCTCTACGAGAGCTTCGACCTGGCGCGCAGCTGGCGCTTCGTCGCCAACCTGCCGGTGACCCAGTTCTACAAGATCGCGGTCGACGACAGCGAGCCGTTCTACCAGGTCTACGGCGGCACCCAGGACAACTCCACCCAGTGCGGGCCGTCGCGCACCGACTCGGCCAACGGCATCCGCAACGCCGACTGGAGCATCGTCCTCGGCGCCGATGGCCACCAGCCGGCGGTCGAGCCCGGCAACCCGGCCATCGCCTACGCCGAGATCCAGCAGGGCAACCTGGTGCGTATCGACCGCACCACCGGCGAGGGCACCTACCTGCAGCCCCAGCCCGAGCCGGGCGACCCGCCCGAGCGCTTCAACTGGGACTCGCCGATCCTGGTCAGCCCGCACTCGCCGACCCGCCTCTACTACGCCAGCCAGCGGATCTGGCGCTCGGACGACCGCGGCGACAGCTGGCGGCCGGTCAGTGGCGACCTCACCCGCGGCCGCGACCGCATGCTCGAGCCGCTGATGGGGCGGGTGTGGAGCTCCAGCTCGGCCTGGGACCTCGACGCCATGTCGGCGTACGGCACCATCACCTCGCTCGCCGAGTCTCCGCTCGCCGAAGGTTTACTGTGGGCCGGGACCGACGACGGGCTGCTCCAGGTCTCGGGCGACGGCGGCGCGAGCTGGCGGGCGATCCCGGTCGCGACCCTGCCCGGGGTCCCGGCCGAGGCCTTCGTCAACGACGTCAAGGCCGACCTGTTCCAGGCCGACACCGTGTATGTGGCCCTCGACAACCACAAGCGGGGGGACTTCAAGCCCTACCTGGTCAGGAGCAGCGACCGCGGGCGAACCTGGCGCTCGATCGCCGGCGACCTGCCCGACCGCCACCTGGTGTGGCGGGTGGTCCAGGACCACGTCAAGCCCGAGCTCCTGTTCGCGGCCACCGAGCTCGGCCTCTTCTTCACCCCTGACGGCGGCGGCCGCTGGGTGGAGCTCACCGGGGGCGTGCCGACCATCGCCTTCCGCGACCTTGCCATCCAGCGCCGCGAGAACGACTTGGTCGCCGCCTCCTTCGGCCGCGGTCTGTTCATCCTCGACGACTACGCGCCGCTGCGCGCGGCCTCCGAGCAGTCGCTGGCCGCCGAGGGGACGCTCTTCCCGCTGCGGCGGGCCTGGTGGTACCGCGAGCGCGAGAATCTGGGCGGCGGCGGGCAGGCCGATCAGGGGGCGGGCTACTTCGTCGCCCCCAACCCGCCCTTCGGTGCGCTCTTCGCCTACTCCCTGAAGGAGCCGTTGCGGAGCCGCAAGGAGCAACGCCGCGCGCTCGAGAAGTCGCGCGAGGCCAAGGGCGAGGACACCCCCTACCCGGGCTGGGAGGAGCTCGACAAGGAGGCGCGCGAGGAAGCGCCGACGGTGGTGCTGACCGTGCGCGACGCCCAGGGCGAGGTGGTGCGCCGGCTGACCGGCCCGGTCACGGCCGGCCTGCACCGGGTGGCCTGGGACCTGCGCTACCCCGAGGTCAAGCCGGTGACCGGCGACAAGCCGAACCAGGAGGAGGAGGAGTGGGACCCGCCGACCAGCATCCTGGTCGCCCCCGGGACCTACACCGTCAGCCTGGCGAAGCGGGTCGACGGGGTGCTCACCGAGCTCGCCGGGCCAGTGGCCTTCGAGGTCGCCAGGCTCCGGGAAGGGGCGCTGCCCGGGATGACGCCGGAGCAGGCGGTTGCCTTCAACCGCCGTTTCGCCGAGGTCGACCGCGCGATGCGCGGCGCGAGCAAGGCGCTGGTTGCTGCCCGCGAGCGGGTCAAGCTCATCCGCCAGGCGTTGGACCGGTCGCAGGTCGACCCGGGCGGCGAGCTCGACCGACAGGTCCGCGACCTCGAGCGTCGCCTGGCCGACCTCGGGGTCGCCCTCGACGGCGGCGGCGCGCGCAAGGCGATCGGCGAGCCGGTGGTCCCCTCGGTGGCGCGGCGCCTGGAGGTGGCCAAACCACGAAACGGCGGCTCGACCTATGGGCCCACCGCCACCCATCGCCGTAGCCTCGAGCTGGCGGAGGCGGGCTTCGCCGAGGTGCGCGGCAAGCTGGCCGCAATCCTGGAGCGCGAGCTGCCCGACCTCGAGGCTCGCCTGGAGCGGGCCGGGGTGCCCTGGACGCCGGGCCGGGCGGTCCCGGCGGTGGGGTTCTAGCGCGGCGGCGGTGACCGTTAGCCCGGGCCGTGCGGCGGCAGGAGAGGCCCTGTCGGACGCCACGCCACGAGGCCTTGCCGATCGCCGGCGCACGGACTATCCTGGTGTTGACAGGGGTGTGATATGAAGTCACAACGGCAGCAACACACGGTACGGCGCAGCGTCGCACTCCCGGCGACGTTGGTGGAGGACGCCCTGGCTGCGGTTCCCGAGCACGGCGGCAACTTCAACCGGGTGGTCATGACGGCCCTCCGCCAGCTCATCGAGGCGCGCAAGGCGCAGAGCTTCGCCGCGGCCATGGAGCAGATGGCGCATGACCCGTCGATCCGCGCAGAGTGCGCCGCGATCGCCCGCGACCTGGCCGGTGCCGAGCTCGACGGCCTCGGGTCCGAGCCGTGATCCGCCGCGGCGACGTCTTCTTCGTCGACCTCAACCCCGTCAAGGGGCGCGAGCAGGCCGGCCGCCGGCCGGTCCTGGTCGTCTCGGCCGACGCGGTCAACGCTCAGCCCCTGGTGGTGACGGTGGTGGTCGGCACGGATGCGCGCAACGTCGCTCGCGACTACCCGGTCAACGTCCGCGTTCCGGCAGCAGGCTCCGGCTTACCGCACGACACAGTCTTCCTCTGCTTCCAGCTGCGATCCCTCGACCCGAGTCGCTTCGCCGGCGGACTCGCCCCGGTGGCCCACCTCGACGACGCGATCATGGCGGCGGTCGACTGCGCGTTGCGCCTGGTGCTGCGGCTGCCGTGAGAGCGGACTGAGAGCGACGACGCGCTCGACTCCTGCTACGGCTCGGTGCTCGACAACCAGACCTCGGACCCGACCACCGTGCTGCCGCAGTGAGGAGACCGGCCGACGCCGAGCGAAGGCAACCGACGGCAGGGTCGACGGAGCGCCGGCCCTGGCGCCCACCCAAGGTCAGAGTTGCCGCCCCCCGACCCGGACCATGATCGAGCCTGCGGAGAGAGCGGCGAGCCATGGTCACGGTGCCCGTTCCCGACCATCGCGAGCTGCGCCGGGCCACCCTGGGCTCGATCATCCGCCAATCCCGCCTGGCGCGAGACCTCCTCGAGGAGCCACAGCGGCCGGCGGATCGCGGCCGCCCCGTGGTTGAACGGAGGGCTGAGGCAACTCTGTCGAGCTTCCGGGAGGCACGGGGTGCCCCGCCTTGCCGCGCCCTCAGTCTCGGCGCCAGCTGTGCGGCGCTCCTCCGCGCGGGCACGCGGCGTCTCGACATCCTGACGACAATCCCGGCGCCGCGCGCCTACAATGGGAGGGTCTGCACAGACAACAGGAGGGGGGCGACCCATGAATCGCCAGATTCGCGTGGCCCAGGTGGTGGCGCTGGTCGTGGTCAGCGTGTGCGCTCTCGCATCGCCCGGGCTTGCCCAGGGCTGCCCGGAGCTGGTCGGCCACCTGCCCGGACCGATCTTTGGGGTCGCGGTCTCGGGTGACTATGCCTATCTCGCGAGTGGCAGCGGGCTCCTCATCGCCGACGTGTCAGATCCGTCGGCGCCAAGGGTGGTCGCAGAGGTCGCCCTTCCCGGCGGCGGCAACGATGTCGCGGTGTCGGGCGGCTACGCGTACGTGGCTGGAGTGGGTCTCCATGTAATCGACGTGAGCACGCCTTCGGCGCCGGTCGAGGTCGGCTTCCTCGACGGCAGCGGTGGGGCGGTTGCGGTCGCGGGCGGCTTCGCGTACGTGACCGGAGACGGCCTTCATGTGATCGACGTCAGCACCCCCTCGGCGCCGGTCGAGGTGGGCACCGTCGGCACGTCGTACCCCGCTGAGGATGTGGCGGTCTCCGGAGGCCACGCCTACATCGTGGGAGGAGAGGAGGGGTTTCACGTCATCGACGTGAGCACGCCGTCCGCGCCGGTCGAGGTGGCCACGGTCGGCATGCCGGACGATGCCTACGGCGTTGCGGTGGCGGATGGGTATGCGTACGTCGCGGCAACGGGAGCGGGTCTGCGGGTGATTGACGTGAGCACGCCCTGGGATCCGGTGGAGATCGGGTCGCTCGGCCTGCCGCTGGAGTGGGCCGTCGCTGTCGCGGTCGCGGGCAGCCACGCCTACGTCGTCGACATGCACCGCGGTCTCATGGTGATCGACGTCAGCACGCCGTCGGCGCCGGTCGAGGTGGGTTTCGTCGAGGGATGGGGCTACGACGTCGCAGTTTCGGGCGGCCACGCCTTCGTTGCAGGCTGGGGAGCTGGGCTGGGGGTCATCGACGTGAGCACGCCGTCGGCGCCCGCCGAGGTCGGTTCGATCCACACGCTGCCAGGCGACGTGCAGGATCTCGCCGTGGACGACGGCTACGCTTATGTAGTGACGTGCGGTTGGGGGGGTCCCATGCAGGGCTGCGGGGGCAGCCTTCGCGTGATTGACGTGAGCACTCCCTCAGCGCCGGTCGAGGTGGGTCTCGTCGGGGGAGGGGGCCACGACGTCGCGGTTTCGGGCGGCTACGCGTACGTGCTGCACTCGTTGGGTAATGGCACCAACTTCAAAGTCATCGACGTGAGCACGCCATCGGCGCCGGTCGAGGTGGGCTGCACCTGGATCTGGGACGACAGCCGCGATCTCGCAGTCTCGGGCAGCTACGCCTATGTCGTGCGATTCCGCCTTCATGTCATCGACGTGAGCACGCCGTCAGCGCCAGATGAGGTGGGCTTCGTCGAGACCGGGGACGCACAGGGCGTCGCGGTGTCGGGCAGCTACGCCTACGTCACGGATGATTTTGGTCTGCATGTCATCGACGTGACCACGCCCTCGGCCCCGGCGGAGGTGGGCTTCCTCGAGATCCACGAGGGGGGGGAAGATCGGGCCGTCGCGCGGTCGGGCAGCTACGTCTACGTCACGGGTGATTCTGGTCTGCATGTCATCGACGTGAGCGCGCTGTCCGAGCCGGTCGAGGTCGGCTTCCTCGACGGGACGGACGGGGCGGTTGCGGTCGCGGGCGGCTACGCGTACGTGACCGGAGACGGCCTTCATGTGATCGACGTCAGCACCCCCACGGCGCCGGCCGAGGTCGGCTTCCTCGAAGGGGCGGGCGGGGCTGTCGCGGTCGCGGGCGGGCATGCCTTCGTTGCTGCCGGTGACTCCGGACTGTACGTCTACAGGGGCTGTGGACAATGCCCCTCCCCCGACCCCCGCGAGGCCT
>Ga0316620_10000556_pt1 | contig 15139 bp, 14 predicted proteins | sample OWC_Aug_M1_C1_D5_FD_207651 | JGI IMG/M metagenome (GOLD analysis project Ga0316620, IMG submission 207651) | Wetland soil microbial communities from Old Woman Creek delta, Ohio, United States - OWC_Aug_M1_C1_D5_B | ecosystem: Environmental > Terrestrial > Soil > Wetlands | place: USA: Ohio... | reverse complement strand
CTCTCGAGATCTACGCGCCGATCGCCGAGCGGCTCGGGCTCTACACGATGAAGCTCGAGCTCGAGGACCTCGGCTTCCGCTCGCTCTACCCGTATCGCTATCGGGTGCTCGAGAAGGAGCTGAAGCGCGCACGCGGCAACCAGAAACAGTTCGTCGGCAAGATCGCCGAGGTACTGAGGGGCGCGCTCGCGAAGGCGGGCATCGCGGGCTCGGTCGAGGGTCGCGAGAAGCATCTCTACAGCGTCTACAAGAAGATGCTGAAGAAGCGCGTGTCGCTCAACGAGATCGTCGACGTCTACGGCTTTCGCATCGTGGTCGACAGCGTCGACACCTGCTACCGCGTCCTCGGCATCGTCCACGGCCTCTACAAGCCGATGCCGGGGCGCTTCAAGGACTACATCGCGATCGCGCGCATCAACGGCTACCAGTCCCTGCACACCACCCTCTTCGGACCGAACGGCGTGCCGATCGAGGTGCAGATCCGCACCGAGGACATGCACAAGGTCGCGGAAGCGGGCATCGCCGCGCACTGGAAATACAAGAGCGGCGGCGACGCCACCGTCACGCCCGCGGACCACGCGCGCAAGTGGCTCTCGCAGCTGATGGAAATCCACGAAGGCGGCAACAGCGAGGAATTCCTCGAGAGCGTCAAGGTCGACCTGTTCCCCGACAAGGTTTACGTATTCACCCCGCGCGGCGAAATCCTGCGGTTGCCGCGCGGAGCGACCGCCGTCGACTTCGCATACGCGGTGCACACCGGCATCGGCGACCGCTGCGTCGCCGCCAAGGTCGACCGGCGGCTGGTGCCGCTCAGGACGACGCTGCGCAACGGCCAGACGGTCGAGATCATTACCGCCAAGGGCGCGCGCCCGAACCCGAGCTGGGTCAACTTCGTGGTGAGCGCGAAGGCACGCAGCGCGATCCGCCAGTACCTGAAGAGCATGCAGCGCTCGGAGGCGATCGAGCTCGGCCGCAAGATGCTCAATCAGGCGCTCGACGAATTCAGCCTGACCCTGCGCAAGATCCCGGCGGAGCGCATTGCGACCGCCGCCGGGGAATTCGGACTGCCGAGCGCCGAGGACCTCTACGAGCGCATCGGTCTCGGGGAGCGGCTCGCGCCGCTCGTAGCGCGCGCGCTGCTGCCGTCGACCGCGGAGGGGGCCGCGAGCCGCGACGCGGCGCCGCTCGTCATCGCCGGCACCGAGGGCCTGGTGGTGAGCTACGCCCGCTGCTGCTTTCCGATCCCGCGCGATCCCATCATGGCGAACCTGTCGAGCGGCCGCGGCGTCGTGATCCACCGCCAGCACTGCCGCAACCTCGCCGGCTTTCGCAAGCAGCCCGAGAAGTGGATCTCCGTGGCCTGGGAAAAGACGCTCGACCGGCTGTTCAGCTCGGAGATCCGGGTGGAAGTCGTCAACAAGATGGGCGTGCTCGCGCAGGTGGCAGCCGCCATCGCGGATACACAGACCAACATCGACCACGTGTCGCTCGTCGGCCGCGACGGCGACACCTCGACACTCAACCTCGAGCTGCAGGTGCGGGATCGCAAGCAGCTCGCCCGCGTGATGCGCACCATCCGCAATATGCCCGACGTCCTGAAGGTGACGCGGACGCTCGCCTGACGCACCGCGCGCCGCCGTCACTGGCTAGAATGAGCGCCCGCAACCACCCGGAGCTGCCACGATGAGCCGCGAGATCATTTCGACGACCGACGCCCCGGGAGCGATCGGTACCTATTCGCAAGCCGTGCGCGTCGGCGATGCCGTGTATGTCTCGGGGCAGATTCCGCTCGATCCGGCCACCGGCCAGCTGGTCGCCGGCGACGTCGGGGCGCAGATCCGCAGGGTGTTCGAGAATCTCAAGGCGATCGCGCGCGCTGCGGGCTGCAGCCTCGATGACGCCGTGCGCGTCACCATCTACCTCACCGACCTCGGCAACTTTCCGATCGTCAACCAGGTGATGGGCGAGTACCTGAGCGAGCCCTATCCGGCGCGCGTCACCGTGGGCGTCGGGGCCCTGCCGCGCGGAGCGCAGGTGGAAATCGACTGCATCCTCGATCGCGCAGGCTGAGCTTGGCGGCGCGCAGCGCAAGCACGGTTCGACCGCGGCTTGCCGGCCCGCCGACGGCGCGCGAGCTGCTGCCCGTCACGAGCCTTGCCGGCGTCGGCGAGTTTCTCGCCGGACGGCTCGCGCGGCTCAACGTGCGCGCGGTACAGGACCTGTGGTTCCTGCTGCCGCTGCGCTACGAGGATCGCACGCGGGTGAGTCCGATAGGCGAGCTCACCGACGGCATGCGAGCCGCAGTCGAAGCGACCGTCGAGCTCGCCGAGATCGTGTTTCGTGGCCGACGACAGCTCTTGTGCCGGGTGAGCGACGGCTCCGGCTGGCTGACGCTGCGTTTCTTTCACTTCAGCGCCAGCCAGCAGGCGGGTCTCGCGCGCGGTACGCGCTTGAGGCTCTACGGCGAAGCGCGCCGCGGCCCCGCGGGACTCGAGATGGTGCACCCCGAGTACCGGCGGATCGACGGCGCCGAGCCGTTGCCAGTCGATCAGGCCCTGACGCCGATCTATCCGGCGACCGAAGGCATCCAGCAGGGACGATTGCGCGCGCTGACGGCGCAGGCGCTCGGGCTGCTCGCGGAGCGCGAGGTGAAGGATTGGCTGCCGGATGCGATCACGAGCGAGCTCGGGATGCCCTCGCTCACCGAGGCCCTGCGCTTCGTTCATCGACCACCGCCGAGCGCCGATATCGACCAGCTCGCGCGGCGTCGCCATCCGGCGCAGCGGCGTCTCGCATTCGAAGAGCTCCTGGCGCATCACCTGAGCCTGCGGCAGCTGCGGCGGGACATCGAGCGCGAAGCGGCCTGGCCGCTCGGGGACACCAAGCTCGCCGGCCGGCTGCTCGCGACCCTGCCGTTCAAACTGACCGGCGCGCAGCAACGGGTCATGGCCGAGCTCGATCGCGATCTTGCGGCCGAACGGCCGATGCTGCGCCTCATCCAGGGCGATGTCGGCTGCGGCAAAACCATCGTCGCGGCGCTGGCCGCCGCCCGCGCAGTCGGCAGCGGCAAACAGGTGGCCGTGATGGCGCCGACGGAACTCCTCGCCGAACAGCACGTGGACAACTTCGGCCGCTGGTTCACGCCGCTGCGCCAGCCGGTCGCGCTGCTCACGGGCAAGGTGACGGGCCGTGCACGACGCACTCTCCTCGCCGCGGTCGCCGCCGGCGACATCCCCATCGTCGTCGGCACGCACGCCCTGTTCCAGGAAGGGGTTGAGTTCGCACGGCTCGCGCTCGCGGTGATCGATGAGCAGCATCGCTTCGGCGTCGAACAGCGCCGGCGCCTGCGGGCCAAGGGCGGGCACGACGCGCGCTTTCCCCATCAGCTCATCATGACGGCGACGCCGATTCCGAGGACGCTCGCCATGACCGCCTACGCCGACCTCGACGTATCGGTGATCGACGAGCTGCCGCCCGGCCGCACTCCGGTAAAGACGGTGGTGCTCCCCGAGGGCCGGCGCGACGAAGTCGTCGCGCGCATCGAGCACGCGTGCGCGGAGGGCCGCCAGGTCTACTGGGTCTGTCCGCTGATCGAGGAATCCGAGGACGTCGACCAGCAGGCGGCGCAGGACATGGCCGCCCAGCTCGCACAAGCGCTGCCGCGAGTGCGCGTCGGTCTCATCCATGGACGCATGCCCGCGCGCGACAAGGACGCCACGATGCAGCGCTTCAAGTCGGGCGACCTGCAGCTCCTCGTGGCGACTACCGTCATCGAGGTCGGCGTCGACGTGCCGAACGCGAGCCTCATGGTCATCGACAACGCGGAGCGGATGGGGCTCGCGCAGCTGCACCAGTTGCGTGGCCGGGTCGGCCGTGGTCCGGCCGAGAGCACCTGCGTCCTGCTGTATCATCCGCCGCTCAGCGAGCTTGCGCGCGAGCGCCTCGGCGTGCTGCGCGCTACCAACGATGGCTTCGAGGTCGCGCGCAAGGACCTCGAGCTGCGCGGGCCCGGGGAGCTGCTCGGCACGCGCCAGACCGGCCTGGTGGATATGCGCGTTGCGGACCTCGTGCGCGACGCGGACCTGCTGCCGCGCGTGCAGCGCGCAGCCGTCCTGATGCAGGACTTGCATGCGGATGACATCGCGCCGCTGGTAGCGCGCTGGATCGGAGTGAGCGGTGAATACGGCAAGGTGGGTTGAGCGGGTGCCGATGGCGCAGTCCATGGTGCATGCCCTCGCACGCGCCGGCCGCACGCTGCGCGAATACGGGCTACTCGTCCGCCTGCATCGCCCGATCGGGATCTGGCTGCTCCTGTGGCCAACACTGTGGGCGCTGTGGATCGCCGCGGGCGGTCACCCGACGGAACGCCTGTTCGTGATCTTCGTTCTCGGCACGGTGCTCATGCGCTCGGCCGGCTGCGCGATGAATGATTTCGCCGACCGCGACTTCGATCCGCACGTCAAGCGCACCCGGGACCGGCCGCTCGCCGCCCGGCGCATCTCCCCGTACGAAGCCATCGGCGTGTTCGTGGCGCTCGCGCTCGCATCGCTCGCCCTCGCGCTGCAACTGAATCGCCCGACGCAGCTCCTTGCGGTGTTCGGCTGCGCGATCGCCGTCAGTTACCCGTTCGTGAAGCGCTTCTTCGCGTTGCCCCAGTTCTACCTCGGCGCCGCCTTCGGCTGGGGCGTGCCGATGGCGTTCGCGGCCGAGCTCGGCGCGGTTCCGAAGATCGGCTGGCTGCTGTTCTTCGTGGCGGTGCTCTGGGCCGGCGTCTATGACACCTTGTACGCAATGGTGGATCGTGACGACGACCTGAGGGTCGGGATCAATTCGACCGCGATCCTGTTTGGCGATGCCGATCGCTTCATCATCGCGATCATGCAGCTCATGGTGCTCCTTGGCCTGTATCTCGCGGGTCAGGAGGCGAAGCTCGGATTCTGGTACGGGCTCGGCCTCGCCGCCGGCGGCGTCTTCTTTCTCTACCAGCAGGTGCTCATTCGCCGCCGCGAGCCCGAGCAGTGCTTCCGAGCATTCCTCAACAACAACTACTTCGGCATGGCCGTCTTCATCGGCCTCGTCCTCGACTACCAGTTTCGCCGGTAGCGTGAGGCGGCTGGCGGTGGAGCCGTGCCGATGCCCGAGCAAGGGGGGAGTCGAGCACCGGAGGGGACGTGTCTGCGCCCGGCTCCAACGCGAAGGCGCTCGGTGCCGTACGCGGCATGCCCGCGAACATCGCCCGACCGGACTTGCCAGACCCCTCCGGTGCCCGACTTCCCAGCCCATGTTCACGTGCGACCCCTCGGAGGCGGCCGTCGGGTGGGGTCTGACGACCCCGGCTCTGGCGGTGTTTGCGGGCACAGCGTGGGGAACGCTGCGGATCTCTCGCGTGACGGCCGGGCGTCGGCACGGCCCCACCCGACGGCCGCCTCATGCGTTCCGCTGACGCGAGAGCGGAGCGTCATGGGATGGAGCTCAGTGAAATCCGCGCCGGCGCGGGGAGGCGCGGGCGACGACCCACACGTCGACGCGCTCGGCGCCAGCGCGCTTCAGGACGCGCGCGAGTTCCTCGCAGGTGCTGCCAGTCGTCAATACGTCGTCCACGAGTGCGATGCGCTGTGCGGCCTCAGAGGCAACTGCAACGAAAGCGCCGCGCAGGTTGCGGCGCCGTGCGCGTGCTCCGAGGGTCGCCTGATCCGCCGTTGCACGCGAGCGAGCGCACAGATCCATCCGCACCGGCAGCGAAAGCGCGCGCCCGAGCGGACGCGCAAGCTCCAGCGCCTGGTTGAACCCGCGCATGCGCTGCTTGGCCCGCGCAAGCGGGACGGGCACGAGCACCTGCGGCAACTCGCAGCCGCGCGCTGCGACCGCGCTCGCCAGGAGCTCGCCGAGCACGCGGCCGACGGCGAGCTCGCCCTGATATTTGAAACGCTGGATGAGCCGGTCCATCGGGTACTCATATAGATAGGGCGCGAACGCTGCGTCGAAAGTCCGGGCGCTTCGCAGGCAGCCGCCGCAGCGTTCGTCGCCCCCGACGGGGAGCGGCGTGGCGCAGCCCCGGCAGGCGGTCAGATTCGCGACCAGGTCCTCCTCGCAATAGCGGCAAAGATCGAGCGCCGGAGGCCGGCCGGTGCCGCCGCACTGGACGCAGCGTGGCGGCAAGAGCCAGCCCTGGACAATTCGCAGCCAATTGTGAACTTCGGCATATCGCATTGGTTGACACTTTGAAAAGCGCTCCGGATACTCGCGCGCACTCGAGCCTAGCGCCTCATCGTGCGACGGCCGAAGGCCGATTCCTGCAGGAACAGACGGAAATCCATGAACGCCCATCCCGCGCCCCGTTTCGATGCGATCCGGCACGACTGGACCGTGGAGGAAGTCGCCGCCCTGTACGAGCGGCCGCTGATGGAGCTCCTGTACGACGCGCAGTCGCTGCACCGGCGCCATTTCGATCCCAATGAGGTGCAGGTGAGCACGCTCCTCAGCATCAAGACGGGCGGGTGCCCGGAGGACTGTGCCTACTGTCCGCAGAGCGTGCGCTACGACACCGGCGTCGAGCGCGAAGAACTGCTCGCCATCGAAGAGGTGATCGGGCGGGCGCGCGCAGCCCGGGACGCGGGCGCGACACGTTTTTGCATGGGCGCCGCGTACCGTTCGCCGAAGGACCGCCAGTTGCAGGTGATCGCCGGCATGGTGCGCGAGGTGCACGCGCTCGGGCTGGAGACCTGCGCGACGCTCGGGATGCTGAGCGAACCCCAGGCGCGCGCACTCAAGGCGGCCGGGCTCGACTACTACAATCACAACCTCGATACCTCGGAGGCGTTCTACGGCGAAATCATCACGACGCGTACGTATCAGGACCGGCTCGATACACTCGCCGCCGTCCGCGCCGCCGGCATCAACGTGTGCTGCGGCGGTATCGTCGGCATGGGGGAGGAGCGTCGCGACCGGGTCGAATTCCTGCAGCGCCTCGCGACCCTCCCGCAGCATCCGGAAAGCGTGCCCATCAATGAGCTGGTTCCGGTAGCCGGAACGCCGCTCGCGGACACCGGGAAGCTCGACCCGCTCGAATTCGTGCGCACGATCGCGGTCGCGCGCATTCTCATGCCGGGCTCGCACGTGCGCCTGTCCGCGGGGCGCGAGCGGATGTCGGACGAGCTGCAGGCGCTGTGCTTTTTCGCCGGCGCCAACTCGATCTTCTTCGGAGAGAAGCTGCTCACGACCGGCAATCCGGACACGGAACAGGATCGACGGCTGTTCGCGCGCCTGGGCCTGAGACCCGAGGGTGCGGGTGCCGGCGGCTGACCTTCGATGGCCGCGCTCGACGCCGTTCTCAGGAACACGCTCGAAAAGATCCGCGCTGCCGATCTCTATCGCACGCGCCGGACCGTCGAGGGCTTTCCCGATGCCGGTTCCGGCGCAGAAGTCGTCGTCGACGGCGAGCCGCGCGTCAATTTCTGCGGCAACGACTACCTTGGCCTGAGCCGTCATCCCGTCGTCCGTGCGGCCCTGATCGACGCTGCACAAAAGTTCGGTGTCGGCAGCGGCGCCTCACATCTGGTCACGGGCCACAGCCACGAGCATCACGCGCTCGAGGAAGAGCTGGCCGCGTTCGTCGCCCGGCCGCGGGCGCTGCTGTTCTCGACCGGCTACATGGCGAACCTCGCGGCCCTGTCGGCGCTCGCACGGCCCGGCGATCTTTTGGCCGAGGACAAGCTCAATCACGCATCGCTCCTCGACGCGAGCTTCGTGTCCGGCGGCCGCCTCAAGCGTTACACGCACGCCTCGTCCGCCGCGCTCGACCGGCTGCTCGCCGATTCCGCGTACGAACGCGCCGTGGTCGCGACGGACGGCGTCTTCAGCATGGATGGCGACATTGCGCCGCTCCGGGAGCTTGCCGAGGTCTGCCGCAGGCGCCAGGCGTGGCTCGTCGTCGACGACGCGCACGGACTCGGGGTGGTCGGGGCGCGCGGCCGCGGTTCGCTGGAGGAGACGGCCCAGGGGATGGACGACGTCCCGGTGCTCGTCGGCACGCTCGGCAAGGCATTCGGCACCTTCGGCGCATTCATTGCGGGATCGGAAGATCTCATCGAGTTCCTGATCCAACGGGCGCGCACCTACATCTTTACGACCGCGCTGCCGCCCGCGGTCGCAGCCGCAACGCGCGCCGCGCTCAGACTTGCCGACACGGAGAGTTGGCGGCGCGAGCGGCTGCGCATGCTCATCGAGCGCTTCCGCAGCGGGGCGCTGCAACTCGGTCTCACGCTCACCGACTCGCGCACGCCCATCCAGGCGGTGGTGCTCGGCGAGCCGCGCCGAGCGCTCGACGCGAGCGCGGCACTGTACGCGCGCGGAATCTGGATCGCCGCCATTCGGCCGCCGACGGTTCCGCAGGGCACCTCGCGCCTGCGTATCACGCTGTCGGCCGTGCACTCCGACGAGCAGGTCGAGCGCTTGCTGGCGGCGCTCGCGGAAGCGGCCCGATGAAACTCGGGATCGAGACGGCCGGATCGGGTGATGCGCTCGTATTCCTGCACGGCTGGGCGCTGAATTCACGGGTCTGGGACGGCATCGCGCCGGTCCTGATGCGCGATTTCACCGTGGTGCGCATCGACCTCCCGGGCCACGGTGCGAGTCCCTGGCCGCCAGAGTTCGCCGACCTCACATCGCTTGCCGCCGTGCTGGCGCCAGCACTCCCCGAACATTGCACGCTCGTCGGCTGGTCACTCGGTGGCGTCGCCGCAATGGCGCTTGCACTCACACTCAGGGAACGCATCGGGCGCCTCGTGCTCGTGGGCTCGACTCCCCGATTCCTGCGGAGCGAGGACTGGCCGCACGGACTTGCCGGGCCGGTGGTCGAGCGTTTCGCCGCGCTCCTCGAAGCGGACTACGAGGCGACCGTGCGGGAGTTTCTCGGTCTGCAGGTGAAGGACGACGAGCACGCACGGTCAACCCTGCGCGAGCTGCGAATGAAACTCGTCGCGGGCGGCGCCCCGCGTCTCGAGGCGCTGCGGGCGGGCCTCTCGGTCCTGCGCAACGCCGACCTGCGGGAGCGTCTGCCGCAGCTCGCCGTGCCGACTCTCGTGATGGCGGGCGAAAACGACCGCATGACGCCGCCGGGCGCGGCGCGCGCCCTGGCGGCGGCCATCCCCGGTGCGCGGCTTGAGCTCCTCGCACGCGCCGGCCACGCACCGTTTCTCTCGCACGCGGGTGAGTTCTGCCGGATCCTCGGTGAATTCCTCGGACGCGCCGCACGCGCGACCGGTTCATGAACGCGAACGAATTCGAACTGGCGCGCGATGCCGTCCGCCGCTCGTTCGACAGCGCGAGCGCGCTGTACGATGCGCATGCCGTGCTGCAGGCCCGCGTGCGCGGAATCCTGCTCGAACGTGCCGGGGAAGTGCAGGCGGCGCCAGCCGTCATCGCCGATATCGGCGCCGGAACGGGGCATGCCAGCCGCGCTCTCAAGCGGCGATTTGCCCGCGCCACCGTCATCGGCGTGGACCTCGCCGAAGGCATGCTGCGTGCGGCGCGCCGGCAACAGGGCTGGTTGCGGCGCTTCGAGCGCGTCTGCGCGGACGTCGAGCGCTTGCCGTTCGCGGATGCGAGCATCGATCTCGCGTTCTGCAATCTGACGCTTCAGTGGCTCACGCTGCCCGATCGCGGCCTCGCCGAGATCGGTCGCGTGCTGCGGCCGGACGGCTGGCTGTACTTCAGCACTTTCGGCCCCGACACGCTCGCCGAGTTGCGCGCCGCGTGGGCTGCGGTCGACCACTACACCCACGTCAACCGCTTCGTCGACATGCACGACCTTGGCGAGGCCCTGACCCGCAGCGGCTTCGCCGACCCGGTGCTCGACGTCGAGCGTTTCACGCTCACCTACCCGGACCTGCGCTCGCTGATGCGCGACCTCAAGGCGATCGGCGCCCACAATGTCAACGCCGGTCGGCCGCGCGGCCTGATGGGACGGCGGCGGCTCGCAGCGCTCACTGAAGCCTACGAGACCTTTCGGCGCGACTGCCAGCTGCCGGCCACCTATGAGGTCATCTTCGGCCGCGCCCGCGCCGCCCGGCAACGCGCAGGGAGGGGCGACGCCGCGCGCGAGATCCGCATTCCCGTGAGCAGACTCTCGCGACGCTCATGAGCCGCGCGCCGCTGCCGCGAGGATTTTTCGTCACGGGCACGGACACCGGCGTCGGCAAGACCCGCATTGCGATCGCGCTGCTGCGCGCGCTCATCGAGGCGGGCGCGCGCGCGGCCGGCATGAAACCCGTGGCATCCGGCTGCGAGTTGCGCGACGGCCGCCTCGTCAATGAGGACGCGCTGGCGCTCATCGCGGCCGGCAACGTGCAAGCCGCCTACGAAGACGTCAATCCGTATGCCTTCGCCCCGCCGATCGCTCCACACGTCGCGGCGAGACAGGCGGGCACGGTCGTGGATCGCGCACGCATTCGCGCCAGCTACCTGCGGCTCGCGGCGCGGACCGACAGCGTCGTCGTCGAAGGCGCGGGCGGCTGGCTGGTGCCTGTCGGCCCGCATGCGACGCTTGCGGACATCGCGCTCGACTTCGCTTTGCCGGTCATTCTCGTGGTCGGCATGCGGCTGGGCTGCATCAACCACGCTCTGCTCACAGCGCAGGCGGTGGCCGCCTCCGGGCTCACGCTCGCCGGCTGGATTGCGAACGATCCGGGGCCCGTCATGCCGGAGCGCGCAGCATCGCGCGCGGCGATTGCGGAACGGATGGCTGCGCCTTGCCTGGCCGACGTGGGATCCGGCGCGTCCGCCCTCAGCATCGCCGCGCAGCTGCGGCGCGGACTGGCGCTTTCCTGAGGGACCCGAAACAAACGCAAGTCATTGTCTTGATAATAGTTTTTGACTTCGCTACGATGCGCGCCTCGCTCCAGCCCTAAGTCGCGCTCATCGCATGATTTCGCTGGCCGTCACCGGACCCGTTGAGCGCATCGAACTGGCGCCGAATTGCGCGCTTTCCCTGCGCGGGGCGGCGCTGTTCTTCGGGACGATTGCGGCTGTCACCCTGGCGATCGCGGCCCTGTTCGTCATGCAGGGATACTGGCCCGTTCTGCCGTTCGCGGGGCTCGAGCTGGTGTTCCTCGGCTGGGCGCTCGCGACGAGCCTCAGGCGCCGCCACTGGCGCGAGCGCATTCTGGTAAGCGAAGACGAAATTGCGATCGAGACCGCGGTCCGCGGCGAATTAACGCGCACCGTGTTCTCTCGCCACTGGGCACGGATTAAACTCCGCGCTCCGTTCTACGCGCTGCATCCGAGCCGGCTCGTCGTCGAGTCGCACGGACGTGCGGTCGAGATAGGCGGATTCCTGAACGAGGAAGAGCGGCGGCGGCTGGCGTTGCGCCTGAAGAGGATTGTGGGCAACACCAACGAGTCTCCGCCGCTCGGTGCGGCCGCGCGGGCGTGACGAGGGCTTTCAGAACAGCAGGGGTTTGCATGTCGACGAATACTCAATCGAGCCGGAGCATGCCGGGCCGGGGATTTCTGCGGCCGGGCGGCTGGATCGCGTTTTGCCTGCTCGCGCTTGCGAGCCCGGCCTTCGCCGGCTGGAACGGGCTCAACATGACCAAGGGCGTCACCGAGCTGAGCGCCATCATTTACGACCTGCACATGCTCATTCTCTGGGTGTGCGTCGTGATCGCGGTGCTGGTCTTCGGGGCGATGATCTATTCGATCATCAGGTTCCGAAAGTCCCGGGGCGCCGTACCCGACACCAGCATGGTCCACAGCAACAAGGCGGAGATCATCTGGACGCTGATTCCGGTCTTCATCCTGGTTGCGATGGCGATTCCGGCCGCGCGGGCGCTGATCAAGATCGAGGACACGCGCAACTCCGAGCTCACGATCAAGGTCACTGCGTACCAGTGGAAATGGCAATACGACTACCTCGACAGCGGCGTGACCTTCTTCTCGACGCTGGCGGAGTCGAGCAACTTCGCGCGCGAGAAGGGTTCCGGCATCGATCCGAATACGGTCGATCACTACCTGCTCGAAGTCGACCACCACATGGTCATTCCGGTCGACACCAAGGTGCGCCTGCTCCTCACGGGCAACGACGTCATCCACGCCTGGTGGGTGCCGGCGTTCGGCATGAAGAAGGACGCCATTCCCGGCTTCGTGAACGAGATGTGGATCAAGGCGACCGAGACCGGCACCTATCGCGGCCAGTGCGCCGAGCTTTGCGGGCGTGACCACGGCTTCATGCCGATCGTCGTCGACGTCGTCAGCAAGGACGATTTCAACCGCTGGCTGGAAGCGAACAAGCCCGCCCCCGAGGTGGCGCCGTCGCCGCCGGCCGCCGAGCCCGCGGCGCCCGCTGCTGCCGCGCCCTCGGGCCCCACGAATTCCTGATCCGGAGTCCTCCATGGCCTATTCGAATGTCGAGACGCATGCCCACGATGAGAAGCCGAAGGGCATCACGCGCTGGCTCTTCACCACCAATCACAAGGACATCGGCACGCTGTACCTCTCGTTCGCGTGCATCATGTTCTTCGTCGGCGGCCTGATGGCGCTCGGCATCCGCGCGGAGCTGTGGAAGCCCGGCCTGCAGATCTTCGACCCGGTCACGTTCAATTCGCTTACGACGAACCACGCGCTCGTGATGATCTTCGGCGCGGTCATGCCGGCCTGGGTCGGCTTCGCCAACTGGATGATCCCGATGCAGATCGGGGCGCCGGACATGGCGCTGCCGCGCATGAACAACTACAGCTTCTGGATCCTGCCGTTCGCCTTCATGCTGCTGCTCGGCACCTGGTTCGTCCCGGGCGGCGCGCCGGCGGGCGGCTGGACGCTCTACCCGCCGCTCAGCCTCCAGAGCGGCAACAACCTGCCGATGGCGATCTTCGCGATCCACCTCATGGGCGCGTCGTCGATCATGGGCGCGATCAACGTCATCGTCACCATCATGAACATGCGCGCGCCGGGCATGAGCCTGCTGAAGATGCCGCTGTTCGTCTGGACCTGGCTGATCACGGCGTACCTCCTGATCGCGGTCATGCCGGTGCTCGCCGGCGCGGTCACGATGCTCCTCACCGACCACTTCTTCGGCACGAGCTTCTTCAGCGCGGCGGGCGGCGGCGACCCGGTGATGTACCAGCACATCTTCTGGTTTTTCGGCCACCCGGAGGTGTACATCCTCATCCTGCCGGCGTTCGGCATCATCTCGGAGATTCTGCCGACGTTTTCGCGCAAGCCGCTGTTCGGCTACGAATCGATGGTGTACGCCACGGCGTCGATCGCGTTCCTGTCGTTCATCGTCTGGGCGCACCACATGTTCACGGTGGGCATGCCGCTCGCCGGCGAGCTCTTCTTCATGCTGTCGACCATGCTGATCGCCGTGCCGACGGGCGTGAAGGTATTCAACTGGACCGCGACCATGTACCGCGGATCGCTCAGCTTCGAGACTCCGATGCTGTTCGCGATCGCGTTCCTGTTCCTGTTCACCATCGGCGGATTCTCGGGCCTCATGCTCGCGATCGTGCCGGCGGACTTCCAGTACCACGACACCTACTTCGTCGTCGCCCACTTCCACTACGTGCTGGTCCCGGGCTCGATCTTCGCGATCATGGCCGGCGTCTACTACTGGCTGCCGAAGTGGACTGGCCACCGCTACAACGAGAGCCTCGGCAAGGTCCATTTCTGGCTGTCGGCCATCTTCGTGAACGTGCTCTTCTTCCCGCAGCACTTCCTCGGCCTCGCCGGCATGCCGCGCCGCATCCCCGACTACTCCACCCAGTTCACCGACTGGAACATGGTCTCGACGATCGGCGCGTTCGGCTTCGGCCTGTCGCAGATCCTGTTCGTCATCGTGATCTGGCGCTGCGTCCGCGGCGGCGAGAAGGCGCCTGCGCGGGCCTGGGAAGGCGCCCACGGCCTCGAGTGGGAGCTGCCCTCGCCGGCCCCCTACCACACCTGGGAGACCGCCCCCGACACCGCGACCATCACGCGCGGCGCGGAGCACTGATCTCCACACCCTCTCCCCCGTCAGGGGGAGAGGGCTGGGGTGAGGGTTAACAATGATGACCGCCGACGCCGACCTGAAGAAACGCATCCGCCGCAGCGCCCTCCTCTGGTCGCTGGTCGCGATCGGCTTCTTCCTTGGCTTCATCGCGCTCACGGTCTGGCGTGCGAGCTGACATGAGCGCGCATCTCCGCCACGCCAACCGGCAGCTCACCTGGCGCCTCGGCCTGATGACGGCGCTCGCGTTCGCATTCGGGTTCGCGCTGGTGCCGCTCTACCGCGTCATCTGCGTGGTCACCGGGTACGGCGACCAGAAGGCGCTCGCCGAGCGCACCGCCTCGGTCACCGAAGCGCCGGACGCCAACCGCGTCGTCACGGTGGAGTTCCTGACGAACCTGCCAACCTACGGCGACTGGGAATTCCGCCCAACGGTCACCAGCATGCAGGTCCACCCGGGCCGCCTCTACACGACGACGTTCTTCGCACACAACCTGCTCGCGCGCGACACCGTGGCGCAGGCGGTGCCGTCGATCGCTCCCGGGTCGGCGGCCGCGTACTTTCACAAGACGGAATGCTTCTGCTTCAGTCCGCAGCATTTCGCCGGCAACGAGGGCCGGGAGATGCCGGTGCGGTTCATTGTCGATCCGGCGCTGCCGCGCGACCTCGACCGCCTCACGCTCGCATACACCTTCTACGAACTGCCGCGCGTCGCGGCCCGCTGACACAGGGAACATCGAATGGCACACGAACAGACGCAGCACGCTCCGGACCCGAACAAGTATTTCCTGCCGCACGGCATCCATGACGGCTCATATTGGCCGTTCGTCGGCTCGGTGACGCTCTTCGTGGTGATGCTGTGCGCCGCCAGCTATCTGAACGAATGGGTGTCGACGCCCTACATCTTCCTCATCGGCGCGGCGATGCTCGCGGTGCTGTTCATCGGCTGGTTCCACCAGGTCATCAAGGAGAACGAGGCGGGGCTCTACAACCTGCAGGTCGACCGGTCGTTTCGCCTGGGGATGATGTGGTTCATCTTCTCCGAGGTCATGTTCTTCTCGGCCTTCTTCGGCGCGCTGTTCTATGCGCGCCAGTTCTCGGTGCCGTGGCTCGGGGGCGAAGGCGCGAAGTTCTTCTCGAACCTGCTCCTGTGGAAGA
>Ga0316620_10000554_pt1 | contig 15164 bp, 9 predicted proteins | sample OWC_Aug_M1_C1_D5_FD_207651 | JGI IMG/M metagenome (GOLD analysis project Ga0316620, IMG submission 207651) | Wetland soil microbial communities from Old Woman Creek delta, Ohio, United States - OWC_Aug_M1_C1_D5_B | ecosystem: Environmental > Terrestrial > Soil > Wetlands | place: USA: Ohio... | reverse complement strand
GGGCCCGAACGTAGCCCGCTTTTTTTCGCCACAAAACTCAAACAGACAGCGCTTTTTCAGACCGCCTCGATCGTGGAGGGAGGCTTAGGCGCGATGTTGTAGGTGACGCTTACGATTCCGGGCACGTCACGGATGATTTCCCGGGCTATGGTTTCCAGCAGGTCGAACGGGAGCCGCGTCGGGCTTGCCGTGCGGGCGTCCACGCTGTCCCAGCAGCGCACCTCGATCTGCATGCCGAAGTCGCGCTTGCCGTCGCGCATGCCGGTTACGCGATCCCCATGCAGGATGGCCATGAACTGGAAGCTGCGGGTTCCGGCGAGCTGCCGCTCCACCACGACCGTGGCCTTGCGGACCGTCTCGATGCGTTCCCGATTCACCTCGCCGATCACCCGCGCGGCGAGCGCCGGGCCGGGGAAAGGGATGCGCTCGAAGACTTCTTCCGGCAGCCCGAGCGCCTTGCCCACCAGGCGGACGCCATCCTTGCGCAGCTGGACGAGAGGCTCGAGGATGCGGTAGCCGAACGCCTGCTGGGGGTCGATGCCGAGCTGCTCGAAAACGTTGTGCTGGCGCTTGATGCCCGCAACGGTCTCGTCGATGTCGGTCAGGATGGTTCCCTGGAGCAGGTGTTTGGATCCATTCTCCTTCACGAGGCGGCCAAAGACCTTCCTGTAAAAAGTCTGCGTAATGGCCTCGCGTTTCTCCTCAGGGTCGGTAATTCCGCGGAGTGCACGGAAAAACTCCTCCTGGGCGTCCACCACCTCGACCTTGACGCCCATGCCGTCGAAGAGGCCGACGACACGGTCCGCCTCTCCTTGCCGCATAAGCCCGTTTTCGATAAACACCGTTCGCAGCTGCTTGCCGAGAGCGCGGTGGCCCAGCATGGTGACGGTGGACGAATCCACGCCGCCGGAGAGCGCGTTGATTGCCGTGCCGGCGCCGACGGCAGCCCTGATTTCCGCAACCTTCTCATTGATAAAACGCCCGGCGTTGAGCTCGTGTGCAGTAATCTCCTGGTTCATGGATTTGTTTCCTGTTCAGAAAAATGAGAAAGATGGAAAGAGGGATTCTTAACTCCTCCCGGGTCGGCGTATCATAGCACCGGTTCCAACCACGCAATACACGAAAAATGCGAAATCGTATGCAGCATCATTTGCGCCGGCCGCATGGAAAAACCCTGGAACTTGTCCTGAAGGAGGAAGGAGGTCTGCAATCCGCAGGGCAAGCGCCGTCGGATTCATATCGCTGCGATTGCAGAGAATGATAATCGTGAGCCCTTCATCCGGAAAACGCTGAATGGTGGTCCGGAAACCGATGGTCTCACCGTAGTGCCACACCCGGGCGCGGCCCCGGTACGCGTTCAAAAACCAGCCGAAGCCGTATTCAGCCGGCGTGCCGTCCGGCGCCACCGCTTCTCCGCCGGGCACATGCACCGGGGTGAATGCCGCCGCCGCTTCCTCGGCAATGAGCAGGGTATGTTCGCGGAGCGCCCGGTCCCATTTGGCCAGGTCGGCGAGCGATGAGTAGACGCCGCCATCGCCAAGCGTCGCCGAAGTAGGGCTCTGATCCGTCTGCCGCCACACGCCGCCTTGCCGGCTGTGGCCGAAGGCGCGTTCCGGCACGAGGTTTATGCCTCTCCGAAAGGCGACGGTCCGGTTCATTTTCAGAGGAGAGAAGATCCGCCTGCGCAAGAATTCCTCGATGGGCATGCCGGAAATCTTTTCGACGATGACACCGAGGAGCACATAGCCGGAGTTGCTGTACTCCCATCGGGTGCCGGGTGCAAACTTCGTGGTCTTCTGCCGCTTGAGAAGCTCCAGGACTTCACTGTCCTGAATCTGGGTCATTTGGTCTTCCGGTGTTCTGGCTTCCGGTTTCGGCATCAGACTCTCGTAGTCCGGCAGGCCCGAGGTGTGCTGGAGCAGGTGGCGGACTTCGATGGCTCTCGCGTATCCGGCAAAGTCCGGGAAGATATCGCTCAGCCGGGTGTCGTAGCGCAAGGCGCCATCGTGCACCAGCAGCATGACGGCCATGGCTGTGAACTGCTTTGTGACGGAGGCAAGCCGGAAGTTGGTCTGAGGGCCGATTTTGCGCAGCGTTTTCAGATCGGCCACTCCATATCCGCGCTGGAAGATTGTTTTGCCGCTCTTCAGGACAAGCACGGCGGCTCCCGGTCCGTTGCCGGACTTGATGCCGGCAAACAATGCGTCGATCTGCTCTGCCACACTGTCCGTAGAAGCCGGCACGGCACGGGCAAAGACGCACCAAAACAACAGAAGGACCGTCGCCGTTTTTCTCATTGGACCTCCGACCGGCCTAGAGAATGAGGGCCTTGTTCCTGTCAAGGTTATGACGTGTCGCAGCTTTCGCGGAATCCCTGGCGTCGACCCGCCGCAACAGGTAGTAGCTGGCAACACCGATGACGGCCATGGCCATCATGAATGCCGGGTAGGCGATGCGCCAGTTATGCGGGCCCGTCATCATGCTCCATTCGGACATGCCGCCGATGCCCGCCAGCATCGTCAGGGGCATGAACACGGTTGTGATCATGGTCAACCGCCGGATAATGCGGTTGGTTCTGTTGGCTACCATCGCCATGTGGTTGTTGATCATGGACAGATGGATTTCCATAATCGTGGCTATCAATTCCCTGCAGATTTCAATCACCTCGAAGAATTTCGCGAGATGATCGTAGATGTCGCGGAAATTGTAGATCGCCTTCTCGCTGATGTACGGCGAGTCCCGGCGGCAGATCTTGACGAGAATCTCCCGTTCGTAGACCAGGCTCTTGCGCAGGGAAAGCAGATTGCGGCGCAGGCGCATGAGTTTGGCGGGCTTGAAATCCAGGCGCCCCTGCAGGATCTCCTCCTCAGCGGCATCCAATTGGTCCTGCAACGCCTCGATGGCGACGAATTTCTCATCGACAACATCATCAAGTATCACTTCCAGCAGGGAATCAGGGCCCGCACGTGCCTGTTCAACATCCCGCCGCACCGTTGACGCGAGGTGATCCGCCAGCGTGTCGTCCGGGCGGCCGTGCGAATGAACGCTGACCAGGAATTTGTTGCCGAGAAAGAAGTTGACCTCTTCGATCTGCGCTACGGCATCCGCGTAGCGGCAGCGGTTAAAGAGTATGAAGGTGTGGTTGGGAAACTCCTCCATCTTGGGCACCTGGTCTTCATCGACACAGTCCTCAATGGCGAGAGGATGCAATCCCAGGGGTTCGACAAGCGTACTGAGCTCCTCGCGCGTGGGATCCTGGAAATCCAGCCAGATGAATCCCTCGCTCTGCCGGACACGGAGCGCCTCGGCGAGGGTCGCCAGAGTCTCAAGCCCTTTCCCGGGCACTATGCAGAAATATCGAATCGATCCCATGAGTTGCCGCCTTTCCGGAGGTGCGCATGCCGCATCGGCACGTTTCATTATCGTACGGATGCAGTTCCCAGTCGACACCTATGACGGGGGAGGGGGGCGCGACCTCGGGCGGAATCTCCTGCGGAAATACAATGTTCATTATGTGACCCGAATCACATGCCACCAGGCATGTGAATCTGGTATAAGTACGGCTGCATGAATTTGGGGTTGTTTGGTGTCATCTGAGACACTCTCGGGAAACAGCCGCAAATTTGCCGAAAACAATATGGAAATTCCGGGGCCCGGCGATAGCGTGCCTCTCCCGCCCTGGCGGCTGCCTATGGATTGATGTTTCAGGGCAGCGGCCGGAGTGACGCGCCGGAATTTGGTTGAATGGTCTCCCGGTCATAGAAATGTCTCCGATGGGTAAACGACTCATCCTCGCGGTAGTTTTTTTGTATCCGATGGTTCCTGCCGCGCTGGCGCAGATTTCCCCGGGCTCCTTGTCCCGGGCTCACAGCTCGCTCGAAGGCGCCAGGCACTGCGTTGACTGCCATGAAATCGGAGCCCAGTTGCCCAGCCGCAAGTGTCTGGCGTGCCATCGGGAGATTGAGAAGCGCCTTGAAACCCGGAGCGGCCTGCATCCCGAGCTGGTCGGTGCGGAATCAGGGGGCAAGGCGTGCAATGCCTGCCACCAGGAGCACAATGGGCGCGATCATGAATTGATACAGTGGGATCCTCCGCAACAGCTTTTTGATCACAGGCGAACCGGCTATTCGTTGTCCGGACGCCATGCTGCCCTGGCCTGCCGTCAATGCCACCAACCCTCCCACATCCTGTCCACGGATGACGAGAGCCAGATGCCAAAGGACCGCAGCCGCTCATTCCTGGGGCTGGCCAAGGACTGCCTGGGTTGCCACGCAGATAAGCACCGCGGACAGCTGTCGACGCAGTGCGAGACTTGCCATGACAACGTACGCTGGCAGAATGCCGTGAATTACGATCACGCTAAGGCCCGCTTTGCTCTCACGGGACCTCACGAGAAGGTTGAATGCCGCAAGTGTCACCCGGAGGCATGGGCAGCCGACGGCAGCGCATACGTCAAATTCCGTGACCTGCCCTTTTCGGACTGTACCCCATGCCACAATGACCCGCACCGCGGGGCATTTCAGGCAAGCTGCAAGACTTGTCACGCATTACCCGCCTGGAAGCCCGCTTCGGTGTCTGCGGTGTTTGATCATGCGCGCACCAAGTTCCAGCTTGCCGGGAAACATGCCGGCTTGGCCTGCAAATCGTGCCATGCAAAGAGTGATTTCAAAATGCCCGTGGCGCATGACCGGTGCGCCGACTGTCACCGGGACAGCCCGCATAAAAACCAGTTCGCTGGCCGGCCGGATCGCGGAGAGTGCTCTTCCTGCCACAAGGTGGATGCTTTCAAGCCCGCCACCTTCGATGCAGCCAGGCACAGCACCACGGGCTTTCCGCTGGAAGGGAAGCATGTCGGGCTGCGCTGCAATCAGTGCCATACGCCCTGGACGGCCGCCGTCGTTTACAGGATCCCCGAGCCAAAGTGCGCCAAGTGCCATGCGGACAAGCATGCGGGGCAGTTCCGCCTGTCGACCAGTGCCGGCCAGTGTGAGGCTTGCCACAGCGTGCAGGGCTTTGCGCCCGCCACCTACTCCCTCGCAAGACACCAGGCCGCGCGATTCCAGCTGACCGGCGCGCACGGGGCCGTCGTGTGCGTGCAATGTCACGCAGCCGGTGCGGGAACCCCGGCGATCGTACGGTACCGTTTCGACAATCTGAGCTGTTCCGGATGCCACAAGGACATCCACCAGGGTCAGTTTGCGGCACGCATGTCACGTCCGGGGCCCGGTGGCGAGACCCGGGATTGCACCGCATGTCACAGCAACCGGGCGTGGACGGAGTTGCCCGGTTTCGATCATGGCGACACCCAGTTTCCTCTCGCCGGGGCGCACCGGCAGGCATCCTGCGATCGATGCCACCGGCGCTCGGATCCAAAGCCCGAGTGGCGCGATGTTCAATTCCAGTCGGCGCCCCGCCTGTGCGCTGTCTGCCATGAGGATGAGCACGGCGGTCAATTCAACGCTTCCGGCACCACCAATTGTTCCCGCTGCCACTCGGAAGCCAGATGGAAGCCGTCGCTTTTCAACCACAATCAGGGATCCGGCTACACGTTGGCAGGCGCCCATCAGAACACGCCTTGTACTGCCTGTCACATGACCAGGGTGGCTGGGGATAAAAAGCAGACCGTGTACAAAGGCATCCCGCGCACATGCTCCGGATGCCACGCCGCCAAGGAACCCGGCGACGGCCGGCCGCCAGACAAGTCATAGCAGGGGGGAGTCACGCGAATGCTAAGGCAAGATAGAAGACAGGACAGAGGATGGCAGGAAATGGCGATGGCAGCCCTGGTCATCATGCTCTGGATAGGATTCAATCCCCCCCGCAGTGCCGCCCAATCCGTCGTGCGCGGGCCGACGCGCAGCCCCCACGGCGAACTGGCCATTGCATGCGAAAATTGCCACACTTCGACGAGTTGGCGGCCTTTGCGCCCTGCGCCCGATTTCACGCATCTCAACACTCCCTACCCCCTCCGCGGACTGCACCAGAAGGCCGCTTGCCGCAGCTGTCATGCAAACCTCGAGTTTGCAAAGGCGGGCACGCGGTGCGCGGATTGCCATGCGGACATCCACATGCGCAAAATGGGAACTGCCTGTGAGACCTGCCATTCGCCCCGCGGATGGCAGGCCAGCGTCCAGGCCCAACGGGATCATCAAAACCGGTTTCCGCTCCTGGGCGCGCATGCAGCCGCCGAGTGCGCTTCCTGTCACCGCGGGGCCGCCGTCGGGCAATATTCGGGCCTGGCCACCATCTGTGCTTCCTGCCATGCGAAGGACTACCAGACCAGCAAGTCCCTGGACCACGCGGCTGCCGACATTCCCATGTCCTGTGAAGGCTGCCACAACATGAACACATGGCACAACGTGGTGTTCGACCACAATGCCCGGGCGCGCTTTCAACTGACGGGAAGCCATGCGGCGCTCGACTGCAACGCGTGCCACACGGCCGGGCGTTTCAGCGGACTGTCCCAGGATTGCATCGGATGCCACCAGGCAAATTATGCCGGTACCAAGAATCCCGACCACGCGGCAGGCGGGTTTTCTCAGGACTGCGCCACCTGCCACCAGACTTCAACCTGGAAGGGCGGGAAATTCGACCACACTTCAAGCCGCTTCCCGCTCACCGGAAGGCATACGACTGCCGGATGTCAGAACTGCCATGTCGGCGGGACGTACACCGGCACCTCCAGTGCCTGTTCATCGTGCCACTCCGCCGACTACAGCAATACCAGGACTCCGGATCACCGCACGGCCGGATTTTCGCTTGACTGCAGCATCTGCCATACCCCGAACCAATGGAAGGGAGCCGTATTCGACCACGGCAACACAAGGTTCCAGCTTAGCGGGGCGCACACCACCGTGGCCTGCCAGACCTGTCATGCCGGCAATATCTATCGCGGGACATCCACCGCGTGCTCGTCCTGCCACAGCGCTGATTACGGCAAAACCACGAGTCCCGACCATACGGCCGCCGGCTTTAGCCTGGATTGTACCCTCTGCCATACAACGACCCAATGGAAGGGGGCAAAATTCGACCACAATGCGACCAAGTTCCCGCTTACAAACGGGCATGCTACAGCGGCCTGCCTGCAGTGTCACGCAACCGGCACCTATCGCGGCACCTCCACCGCGTGCGCCGCGTGCCACACGGCGGATTACAACAAAACCGACAATCCCAACCACGTGTCGGCGGGCTTCAGCCAGGACTGCACCCTTTGCCATTCCACGGTGCAATGGAAGGGCGCCCGATTCGATCACGGCAGCACGAAATTTCCGCTCACCGGCGGGCACATGACCGTGGCTTGCCAGCAGTGCCATTCTTCGGGCATATACCGGGGCACCTCCCCGGCGTGCGCATCCTGCCATTTGAGCGATTTCAACAAGACCAGCGATCCGAGCCACACTTCGGCGGGTTTCAGCCAGGATTGCACCCTCTGCCATACGACTGCCCAATGGGAAGGGGCCAAATTCGATCACAGCACCACCCGATTCCCGCTCAACGGAGCGCATGCACCCGTGGCATGCCAGAAATGCCACTCCACGAGCGTGTATCGCGGCACTTCACCCGCGTGCGCTTCCTGCCATATGGAGGACTACAATCGCGCATCGGATCCCAATCATGTGGTGGCCGGCTTCTCCCAGGATTGTTCGCTCTGCCATGCGCCGGTCCAATGGAAGGGCGCCACATTCAACCACGGCACGACACGTTTCCCGTTGTCCGGGGCGCATACTTCCGTCACTTGCCAGCTGTGCCACAGCGACGGCAGGTACGCCGGGACACCATCCACGTGCGTCTCCTGCCACCAGGCAAACTTCGCCGGCACCACCAATCCAAACCACGTAGCAGCCGGATTTCCCCAGGACTGCACCGTCTGCCACACCACCGTGCAGTGGAAGGGGGCGACCTTCAATCACGGCACCACACGCTTCCCGCTGTCCGGGGCGCATACTTCCCTCACCTGCCAGGTGTGCCACACCAACGGCAAGTACGCCGGGACGCCATCCACCTGCATCTCGTGCCACCAGGCTAACTTCGCCGGCACCACCAATCCGAATCATGTCTCCGCGGGATTCAGCCAGGACTGCACCGTCTGCCACACCACCGTGCAGTGGAAAGGCGCCACTTTCAATCACGGCACCACACGCTTCCCGCTGTCCGGGGCGCATGCTTCCGTCACCTGCCAGCTGTGCCACACTAACGGAAGGTATGCCGGGACGCCGTCCACCTGCATCTCGTGCCACCAGGCTAACTTCGCCGGCACCACCAATCCGAATCATGTCTCCGCGGGATTCAGCCAGGACTGCACTGTCTGCCACTCCACCGTGCAGTGGAAAGGCGCTACTTTCAATCACGGCACCACTCGCTTCCCGCTGTCCGGGGCGCATACTTCCGTCACCTGCCAGCTGTGCCACACCAACGGAAGGTATGCCGGGACGCCGTTGACTTGCGTCTCCTGCCACCAGACGAACTTCACCGGCGCCACCAATCCGAACCACGTGACGGCCGGATTCCCTCAGGACTGCACCGTCTGCCACACCACCGTGCAGTGGAAAGGGGCGACCTTCAACCACGGCACCACACGCTTCCCGCTGTCCGGGGCTCATGCTTCGGCCGCCTGCCAGTTGTGCCACAGCAACGGAACATATGCCGGGACGCCGTCCACCTGCGTCTCCTGCCACCAGGCTAATTTCACCGGCACCACCAACCCGAACCATGTAGCGGCGGGTTTCAGCCAGGAATGCACCCTCTGCCACACCACCGTGCAGTGGAAAGGGGCGACCTTCAACCACGGCACTACTCGCTTCCCGCTGTCCGGGGCGCATACTTCGGTCGCCTGTCAGCTCTGCCACAGCAACGGAACATATGCCGGGACGCCCTCTACTTGCGTCTCCTGCCACCAGGCTAATTACACCGGCACCACCAACCCGAACCACGTAACGGCCGGATTCCCGCAGGACTGCACGCTCTGCCATACCACCGTGCAATGGAAAGGCGCCACCTTCAATCACAGCACGACGCGCTTCCTGCTGACCGGCGCGCACGTCAGCGCGCAATGCGTCCTTTGCCACGTCAATGGAAGGTATGCGGGCACGCCGACGAACTGCGCCGGCTGCCATCTGGCGGACTATAGCAAGACGACCAATCCCAACCATACCGCGGCCGCTTTCCCGCAGGACTGCTCGCTCTGTCATGCCACGAACGCGTGGGCTGGAGCTCAGTACAATCATTCCACCACGAGATTTCCGCTCACAGGGGCGCACACCAGCCTGCAATGCATCGGCTGCCACGCAAGCGGCCAGTTCGCCACCCTGCCGACCACCTGCGTTTCCTGTCATTTGAGCCGATACACGGGCACAACGAACCCGAACCACACCACTGCCGGATTCCCGCAGGATTGCACTGTCTGTCATACGACCACGGCCTGGAGGCCGGCCTCCTTCAACCATGGAACGACCCGCTTCCCGCTTACCGGTGCGCACACGACGGTTGCGTGCGTCAGTTGCCACATCGCCGGGGTGTATGCCGGCACCCCCAGCGCCTGCTATTCCTGTCACCAGAGCCGGTACACGAGCGTCACGGATCCCAATCACGTTGCCGCGGGTTTCCCGACTACCTGCGCCACCTGCCACACAACGACCTCCTGGAGCGGCGCCACCTTCACTCACAAGTTTCCCATCACCAGCGGCAATCATGCCAACAACACGTGCTCCGTCTGCCATCCCAACTCGGCGAATTACACGGTCTTTTCCTGCCTCGGCTGCCACCAGCACGACAAGACCTCCATGGATTCCCAGCATCGCAGTGTGAACAACTATGTGTACAACAGTACGAACTGCTATTCATGCCATCCGAATGGAAGGAGCTGACCTGATGATATCGGCAAGGCTGTTGCTCCTCGTTGCCTGCCTGCTGGCGGCGCTGCCGGCTCTGTCGGCGCCCCGGCAAGTCGGCATACAGACCCGTTTCAGCGTGAAATATGTGGCGGCGGACGCAGTGTATTTGAACGCCGGCCGCGATGCGGGCCTGGCTGAAGGGCAGAAGCTGACCGTCAGGAGGACGGACGCCGCCGCCGGAGGCCGCGTGATCGCCGAACTTCAGGTCGTCTCTGTGGCCTCGTCATCCGCGGCCTGTACGATCCGCACCTCAAGTGAAGCAGTCCGGATAGGAGACGAGGCGGAGCTCAGTCCCGCCGACACTGAAAACCTGCGCAAGGCGCGCCTGGAGGAAGAATCCCACAAGTACGCCCAGGTCATTACCTTCACGGAGGGGGATCCCCTCGAAGAAGAGGTGCGAGCCGCGATACCCAAGCCCCCCCTGCCGGAAATCAATCGCACGCGGGGCCGCATCGGCGTGGAATACAACACGGTGCGCGATCTCACCGTGCCGCGCCAGACTTCCAGCATTGGAATCGTTCTGAGGATTGATGCCACCAGGCTGCGGGGAAGCTACTGGAATCTGAGCGGTTATTATCGGGGGAGACTGACCCGTCAGGAACGCGACCCATCGCAGCAAACACTCACGGACCTTCTCCAGCGGACCTATCACTTGAGCCTTACCTACAACAATCCCGCTTCAAGATGGGTGGCGGGCATGGGCCGGCTTTATCTCCCCTGGGCCACCAGTCTGGGAACGATCGACGGCGGATACTTCGGGCCGCGCCTGGGCAAGCATGTCACAGTCGGGCTATTCGGCGGTACGTCACCCGATCCTACTTCCTGGAGATACGACCGCAACCGCCAGCTTTTCGGCGGCTACCTGAACGTCGAGGGAGGCAGTTTCGAATCGCTGCGTTATTCCACGACTGTGGGCGCTGCTGCGGGCCGAATCCGCTGGCGGGCCGACCGCGAGTTCGGATTCATGGAAAGCAGCCTGCTGTACAAACACTCGCTGTCCGTCTACTACAACCTTGAGATGGACCGGTTGCATGCGGCGGACACAGCCGGGAAGCAGAAGATTGTCCCGGCCAGGAGTTACCTGACGTTCCGCGTGCAGCCGCACCGTATGATCTCCTTCGACCTGAATCACAATTATTTCAGGGAAATTCCGACCTTCGACACCCGTCTGTTGGCCACCGGTCTGCTGGACAAGCTGTTTTTCCAGGGGCTGAGCGCAGGAGTGCGCCTGGAACTCCCCGGGCGGATCAGCCCGTACGCCACCATAGGCCGCAGCCGCAAGACGGGCGATGCCAACGATGCATGGAATCAGATGTACGGGCTGACCGCAACCAATCTCTTGCGCACAGGATTGCGGGCGGATGTGAGGTATTCCAAGTTTGCCAGCGCCTTCGGCAACGGCATCTACCGCTCCATTTCGTTCTCCCGCTCCGCTTCGGAGAACCTGAGGTTCGAAGTTCAGGCAGGCCAGCAGCACTATGTCTCTTCCCAGGCGGCCCAAAACCGGGCCTGGTGGGTGAACCTGAATGCGGACTGGATCCTGCGCCGCCACTACTTTATCGGCGGCGGCGCCACCCTGTACCACGGCCCCGGGCAGGGCTACGTGCAGTATCAGGCAAATTTCAGCTATGGTTTCTAGGACAATTGCGTTATGAGCTTATCGCACTGGAATCGCACTTTCAGGTTGCCGGCCGTTTTCCTCGGCGCGTTGATGTGCCTTGCCTTGCCGGCGGGCTCGCAGGAGACCCTACCAGCGCCCTCCCTTCCCATGCTGCTTGAAAAGCTTGGCCGGAGCGTCGAGGTGTTCCGCGAACAGTTCCCGGCCGTTGCCTGCACGGAAAAACTCTCCCAGGTAAAGTTGGGGGACAAGGGAAAGGTGGTCCAGCGGCAGGAATCCAGTTCCGACTACCTGATTTTCATGAACATCCTCAACAACCGTCTTCTGGTCGAAGAGTCGCGCGTCCCGCAAAGTCCGCTGCCGAAACGCGGCGGTTCCCCGATGCTGGTGACCAGCGGTTTCGCGACGCTCATGCTTATCTTCCATCCCGTTTACCAGAACTGCTTCGAGTTCTCGCGGGATGCCGAAGAGATGATGGATGGCAAGCGCGTCATTCACCTCCGTTTCCACCATATACCGGGAACCCCCTCAACCGCGACGCTGCGCATCGGCGCCAGGGACGAGCCCCTGGAATTGCAGGGGAGCGCCTGGATCGAGCCTGAGAGTGCGACCATCGTCCGGATCACCGCCGAATTGTCTTCGTCCCTCGCCGAACGCGGCCTGCAAACCTTCAGCGCCGACGTCCATTACGCTCCCGTGCGGTTTGCCGGCGCTCCGGAAGTCTTCTGGCTCCCTTCCTCCGCGGCGATCGAGGTCGGCACACGCCTGCAGCATTGGCGGAATGCGCACTGGTTCAACGACTACCGCCGTTTCTCGGTGACCTCGGAAAGCGTCATCCAGAAGAAGTAGGAGAACACCTAGCAAGGTACCGCGTGGTTCCGGCAGTCTGATCTGAGATATTCCGGGAAGAGACGGAATCTGTCCCTCTCGCAGGGACTAATCCTTGTCGTGAGGTTCCAGCGCGGACTCGTCTTCGAAATTCTCCCGGTACCAGGTCCGGTAGTGATGCCTGGCCCATTCGCGGTCCACATACCCTGAAAACATGCCGCCGAGACCGGGGCGTGTGGACGGATTGACCAGCGCCATGTAGATATGACCGCAGACCAGGGGCACCGCGAGCAACGCCATGGCCACATGGATAACCCACGCGAGGAAGTTAGTCCCCGGCAGCCAGAGCAGCACGCCGGTCAGGACAAACAGCGGGTAGGTGCACAGTCCCACGACAAAGTTCACTTTTTCGGCAGCGTTGAACTTGTGCTGATCGGGCAATTGGATCCTGCGGCTGAGGGCAGCCGGTCCGGCCAGCAGGACCCACTTGAGGTCATTCATGGTCCACGTGCAGGCATGCCTGACGTTCTTGAGGTGCAGCCGGTAATCCCGGCGGTTTTTCAATACGCTCAGCGCCGGCAAAATCATCAGGCCCAGACCTCCCATCCGGTGAAACCAGGAGAGAAGATCACGTGACGTTCCCGCGGCGCGCAGATCAAAAAACGCCAGCAGAATCAAACCTGTCGAAGCGCAGATCATGTAGGGGAGGGCAACCGCCCAGTGCAGCATCCTTTCGGAGACATGGAAGCGGACTATCCGGCGGTCCTGAGGAATAGGCTCTGCCGCGGTGCAAGCCGACTGTTCTTTTTCAGGAAGCGCCTGCGGCGCGGCCAGGGATTCGCCTGACGGGGTTGAGGTTGTGGTTTCAACCTCGGATTCAACTGTAAGCGTGTTCATCTGCCGTGTCCTCTCTGCCACGAGTTTACTGCCAGGAAGAGGGGCTGAGCGGATCGTCGCCGTAATGCAGGAGATAGGCGACACGCATCCTCCCGATCCTGGCCGCCGGGGCGGCCATCAGCAGGCCATCCGAAACGTCAGCTGCATTCCTTCGTTACCCGAGCTTGGTTAGATTATCTGCGATGGCGGGCCCGATATCAACCCACCCGGAAAAAATTCGCGGCAAAGTGTGATCCCGCGCACAGCCGGAGGCTGTGGAAAAGCGTGGAGAAAAATGTGGAAAATGTGTGGAAATCGCGGACACCCATCAAAAGGTGTGGACAAGATGTGGACACCCATCAAAGCTGAAAAGAACGGCAGGTATCCACGATTTCAATAGGACGATTTGGGCGCATATCAAGATAAAATGGACAGTGGGTGTCCACGATCTCTGTTGTGTGGCACGGAGGACGGCGCTTCAAGCCAATTAAGGCAAAACCGGTCAACGTCCCCGGCTTTCCTTCTTACATTGTTGTCCAGCCCGCAGATTCCGCTGAAGACCTTAGCTTTTTGTTGTCGCGGATGTATTTTTCGAGCTTCTTCTTGTCGGGATAGTTGGACCTCATGGCCAGAAACTTCTCGTACTCTCCTGCCGCCCGATCTCTTAAACCCGCGGCATCATAGAGTGCCGCCAGGCTCAGGTGAGCGTCCGCCTGATTGTGCGGATCCAGACGCGCGGCTTCCTCCAACTCGGGGACCGCGTTCGATCCCCTTTTAATGCGCAGGTAGGATTCGCCCAGGAAACGGTGAGCCTCCGCAAACTCCGGATGGGAATTCGTCAACTCGGTCAACGTCGCTATTGCTGCATCGTAGTTTTTCTGTCCGTACTGCATCTTGCCGAGGTTCAGCAACGCAACTGCATAGTTGGGCTTCTCTTCGAGGGCGCGGCGAAATGCAAATTCGGCGTCCTTCGCATGTCCCTGCGCGAACAGAACGTTTCCCAACTCAGTCCATGCCTCAAAATCTCTGGCGTCGGCGGCCACCACTTTCTTGAGAAGATTGGTGGCCTCTACAGAGTTTTTCCTTGAACGTGCGGCCAAGGCCTGTTTCATCAGGGATTCGCCTTCAGTAGTGCGGCTATATGATTCCAGTGAGGATATTGCCCCTGGATTCGTAGGTCCTGACTTATCTCCCCACTCCAGCACTAGATCCTGGCGCATGTCGCCTCCACCTGTTGGATTCACAGTAACTGCGATGCGCCCGAGGATCAGGCCACCTGCCTCCACGGCGATTTCCCAATCGCCGATTGAGATGTTTCTGAAACTGTAGGCCCCATGATTAGCCACTGCTTGACGCCCAAACTCACTCTTGTCACGGTTGAAGAGGATTACCCAAAACGAGTCAGGCGGTGTAGTGCCCTCCTTGGCTTTGACGGTCAAAACGCCATGCAAAGCTGGGGCGGTTCCAGCGCGTTGGCCCTGACCAAAAAGATTCGCGGGAATCAGCACAACGGCGATGGCCAAGAAACGGAAATATGATCGCGGCATTTTGTTGCCTCCGGACTGCCAGTCATCGTGATGTTTCGGGGCCGTCACAGAATAAGGAGTTCAATCTGTATCTTGGCCAGTCAACAATCTGATCCGGCCGCGGTCGCCCCTCCGCGTGTCTCTTCACCTAGGTACTGAAAACCGGTTCCTAAGTCAATTCTCGTGAGGACATTCCCCTAATCCTCGTCCGGGTGAGAATTATAACTCACAACAAGACAGTAGGATGCCGAGTTTTGGCGCAACGCCTCTACAAGATCTGAGGAAATAGGGAGGAAATAGGGGACGCAACCCTATTTGTAATTGACGCTGCGCCACTTTTCACGTAAGTTCACCGCATGCCGAGAATTGCGAGGGTGGTCGTTCCTGGGATTCCGCATCACATCACACAAAGGGGCAACCGGCGGG
>Ga0316620_10000553_pt1 | contig 15171 bp, 13 predicted proteins | sample OWC_Aug_M1_C1_D5_FD_207651 | JGI IMG/M metagenome (GOLD analysis project Ga0316620, IMG submission 207651) | Wetland soil microbial communities from Old Woman Creek delta, Ohio, United States - OWC_Aug_M1_C1_D5_B | ecosystem: Environmental > Terrestrial > Soil > Wetlands | place: USA: Ohio... | reverse complement strand
TGAGCGCTCCGAAGACAGCCTGCAGAATGGCCCCGGTTCCGGCAACCACAACGAGACCCTTTCTATCGGCGAGCATGCCGATTGGTATGGACAGAATAATGAACGCCAGCGGCTGCGATGCAGTCAGAAGCACGATGATGGGATCCCCAGGATCGAGACCCATGACAGGTGTCACCTCGTTGCGAATGAGAGAGAAGACCAGCCACATCATCTGACCAATCATGAACACAAGGCCGAAGACCAACAGGACGGCCCATCGATAGCCATAGACTTTGGTTTCTGTCGTCGTGTGAATCACCCACTTCCTTGGCGATGCCTACTGCTACGCACGGTAGGTGCTGCCGGGTATAAAAACGGTGTCTTCGTCCGGCACCCGGTCTTTGGACACAGAATGGACCGCCTTGTTAGCACTGCGGATTGGGGACCAGTATCTATATCGGCTGCAATGACACTAACGCAGGATGGACGAGAAGGAGAGGTCAATCAGCAATGGGCAAGGAACTCAGTCAGCAATCAAAAGAAGGCCTAGAACGGGATCTCGAGGAAGTCAATACTGCTATCAAGGCAGCCGAGGGCAAGCTGAAGGAATGGCGCGGGACCTATGAGAAGCTGAAGAAGGAGAGGGACGAGCTACACAGACGCAAGGATGCGATCAAGTTCCTTCTTGAGGAGTTCAAGGACGACAAACCCGCTTCCAAGAACAGATGAAACAAGGGTCAAGCCTAGTTCATGTTGAGTCACTGAGCCGTCCTACTGCGGTTGATCTAGGTCGGTGTCCGATACTGTATGTCTACAACAAGCGACATCGCCCAGTTCACCCAGTAGTATGAGGCGCATTGCGTGCCGAACGTGTATTCATATTCGAAGTAGAGCTGACTGACATTGAGTGCTTGCAGGATGGAACCATTCACGCTGATTGAGGAGGTCCACGTATTAGCAAGTCCGAGTCCTTCACTCACCAGCCAGTAAGACCTAGGAAGACTTGCAGTGAATGTCAAGTTACCTAGTTCAGCAACCATGTAGGCCCCGAGTGTCATGTTGATCATGTCACCGCTGTAACCGCCGAACTCCTGATGGAACATACACTCGATTCTCACCCCCCAAACGCTGTCGTTCAGCTCGATGGTCCTTGACAAATAGAAGGTTGGAAGTGTCATGTTGTGTAGACCTTCTCCTATGTCATCTATGTCATCGTCGTAGAAGGAATGCAGGGTTCCATTCACCTCTGCGATGGCGACCGATTGGGTGAAGGCTCGCTCCCAAGTGTAGTCATAGGTTTCCTCGACTATGGGCGGATTCAATAGCGGTGGCAACATAAGCAGCACACCTGTTGTCACAAGTGCTGAACACACGGCAACAGCTAGATAGCGAACAATGATGTCCCTCATGAGCACCACTTCTCGAGTATGAACGGAAGAGCGCATATCAACTTTGTGCGGCAGCTGAGCGGAACAGAAACTAGGAGCTACGTCGGGAAGGATGAAGGTGGCCCCGGGGAGGGCAAAGGGAGCATACAGACAGCTATGGGCAAGGAACTCAGTCAGCAATCAAAAGAGGGACTAGAACGGAATCTTGAGGAGTTCAGAGAACGACAAACCTGCTTCCAAGAAGGGCTCAGAGGAGGACGGCGAACCCAGTCACCCCCAGCTCATGGCCGACACGTTCTGCACTGAATGACAAAACACACACGATGTTGGGCACAGAAAGCATTGATAAGGTTTCAATGCGTACTGAGGGTCGGGAAGGGTGATGAGTAAGATAGCAGAATCAAACAGACCAATGCGGTCACAGAGAGTCGACCCGTGGATAGTACTCTGGCCTATGTTGGCCACTTGCCTTGGAGGAGCAGGTTTCTTTCTCTCCGCGACTATCGCCGCGATAGTGGCTCCGGCCTACTTGGAAGGACGCAGCGACTCCATAGACCTAATCGTGCTTGTCGCGCTCGGACCCGTGTACTCACGCCTTGTTCCCATTGCAGTTGCCCTTGTGGGAATCGTAGTGGGCTACATGGTCTACAAGACACTAACTAGAGGGACCTACTCATCGGACAGGAAAGTGAAGACAATCAGCAGTGCTCTTGCATGGGTGAGCATCATCTGGCTTGTCGTGCAGTACGCGTTCTACTACATTCTCGGCTACCCCTTTGCGTTCGCTGGTTCCTTGAGTCGGGTCATGGCAGATGCGATTCTCGCCCTCTCTGGAAGCGTGATGATGGTCCTCGGCGTGGGCTACCTCCGTGACTACCATGAGTTCGCAGCAGCAGCGAGGCTGACTGGGAGCCGTGTTGGCGTCTTCGTAGTACGGAAAAGTGAGACTCCGAGCTTAGTCGAGAAGGCGACATCTCCCATTGGTGGAAGTTTCTACATGCTTCTGGATCCCCGGGTCAAGAGGATAGAGCTGCATATGGTTCCGGTCGTCCTGAACCATCAAGTCGAAAGACCCAGATCGCCGGACGAAGTGAGAAGAGAACAGCGCCTCACCTGGTAGAATCTCTACCGTGAAAAAGGAGTCTGGCCTCGGTTTAGTCGATGGCAGACATGTCGAGCGCTGTCTTCACACGGAGCATGTTTCTGTCCGACTCAGCAATCGTGCCGAACTTTCCGACGTGGAGCCTCAGACTTCCCTTGAATAGGTGAGTATAGCCTCTTGTGAGTGTGTAGGTTCCGCCATTCTGCAACGTCTTGATTGCACCGTCCCACACGGGCAACCTTACCGTTCCTGTCGTGTCTCCGACTACGGCATCCAGTACACTGTGTGGTGTGCCATCCTTGGGGGATTTGACCTCTCGCTGCGGACCGGTCTCTATAACTTTGAATGTGATATTGACTCCTCTCATCTTGGGCTTCAGTTCAGCCACCGCTGTCTCGATTGACTTTCTCTCACTGTGGTTCATTGCATATCCACTCGCTCATGCGAATCGCATGGGAATCAACAAGTAAGGGATTCCTCAGTGGCTTGGAAGCACGGGTCTGACCCCCCACTAGAAGCAGTCGAAGAAGGTCCACATGCCTGTTGCATGTCGTAGCTCCGTGAGGACGCTTATGGCCTTATGGATGCTGCTGACACACGAATGATGCAATCGATAGCAAACCAGTCGTCCATGAGCACGGGAAATCTGCAGCAATGTGGAAGAGATTTAAGAACGGACTCTCGCATGCTTGTTCATGGCCGAAACTCTCACCGAGGATCTGAGGAGAAAGATCATCGATGCCCAGAGGGACGAGCTCACCGAGCACATAGTCTACGACAAGCTGGCAAAGTCAACCAAGGACGAAAACAATGGTAGGACACTAAGGCAGCTCTCAGAGGACGAACTCGGACATTACAACATCTGGAAAGGACTTACGAATCTCGAAGTGAAGCAGAAATCCTTCAAGGTCTGGAGATACCTATTGATCTCCAAGCTATTCGGCCTGACCTTCGGTCTCAAGCTCATGGAGCGCAGAGAAGAGGGTGCGCAGGAGTTCTGCAAGAGAATCTCCGAGCATGTGCCAGAAGCCCTAGTGGTATGCGAGAATGAGGCCAGACACGAAAAGCAACTCCTCGAACTGGTAAGCGAGGAGCGACTGAAGTACGTGAGTTCAATGGTCCTCGGCCTCAATGACGCGCTCGTGGAGCTGACGGGCGCACTCGCTGGATTCACCTTTGCCCTTCAGAATCCACAACTGGTCGGTGTGACCGGCCTCATAACCGGAATCGCTGCTTCGTTGTCGATGGGAACCTCGGAGTATCTCTCGACGAAATCAGAGGGAGGGGACAAGAGCCCTCGGAAGGCCTCCATGTACACTACCTTGGCCTATATCATGGTCGTTTCTGCTCTGGTAGCTCCGTTCTTGGTCCTTCAGAACGTCTACCTGTCTCTTGTCGTATCACTCATCAGTGCAGTCCTCATACTCTTCGTCTTCACGTTCTACATTTCAGTGGCCAAGGGCCTTCCGTTCAGAAGGAGGTTCCTAGAAACTGCCTCGATAAGCCTAGGCGTGGCGATGGTGAGCTTTGTCATAGGCCTGCTTGTGCGGGTGCTCTTCGGGGTTGAGGTCTGATATCAAAACTGGTTCATAGAGCAAGCCTTTAGTTATCCCCAACACAGGCGACTTACCCGTATGCAGACCTCCGCAGAGATGCTCTTTGGGATTGGACTGGGCCTATTCACGGCGCTCCTGTGGGCAATATCGACGAACGTCTACAAGTCCCAGAGCAATGAGGCCACACCACTTGCAATCACATCACTGAAGATGTGGTTGGCCTTGGTCTTCATGTCCATCATAGTAGTCCTCCCGTTCAGGACAGCTCCGTTCTATATCCCGCTCGATTCACTGCTCTATCTGGTAGCATCAGTCACGGTAGGTCTAATCGTCGGCGATATCATCTACCTCATTAGCCAGCAGAGAATCGGGGTTTCCTATGCCTTTCCCATTTCGAACATCTTCCCGATTACTACATACATCCTTGCCATCTTCCTAGTGGGAGAAGAGGTCGTAGCAGGTCGCTTCTTGGGCGTAGGCATAGCAGTCGCTGGCGTCGCTCTGATATCGAATGAGCAGAACTCCGAACAGACCAGCAGGGAACGACCGCGGAAGGACCTACTCGGCATTGGCCTCGCTATTACTGCTGCACTCTGCTGGACGTTTGGCACAGTGTTTCTGCAGATTGGCGTGACAGGCGTGGACCCGCTCGATGCCACCTATATCAGGATACTATTCGGCTCTGCAATCCTCGTTCCTGTTTACTTGGGAGCCAGACGAGGAGGAATGAGTGCACCTACGGAGAAGGCCACAAAGATCGTCCTGTTGGGGAGCCTTCTGGGGATGTCACTTGGCACTCTCTTCTACACAATCACTGTGAAGATCACAGGTGCTGCTATCGCGGCCCTTCTCGGCTCCAGCTCTCCTCTCTTTGCTCTGCCAATATCAATGGCCTTCTTGAGAGAAAGACCAACGTACAAGGCAGGCATCGGAGTATTGCTGACAGTCCTCGGAATCACACTCGTTGTGGTGTCTGTCTAAGCACTCAGCGAGCAGGCTCCTGAAACCTCGCGAGCAGTGATGCGGCGGCAATGATACAGAGAACACCCATCCAAAAGAAGAGCGGTTGTGCAATCGTCTGGCCAAATACCAGCAATCCAGCAAGGATGGGAAGAAGGTTCATGGTTATCTGAGCAAAGGGGATGATGTTGGTCGCGCGCCCTCTCTTGAAAGCCTCTTGGAATGCTACGATACCGAGCACCGTGCCGGCGACTGTGCCGACCAGTCCCGCCCCGAATAGTGGGATCGTCATCTCATGTGAGAGGTCTGAGAGAGACAGACTGAAGACCTGCATCGATATAGAAACGCCAGCATAGCAGACTCCCGAGAGCAGGCCAAGACATACCAGCCGGGCTCTCCTGACGACGACTCCGAAGGCCGCTAGGGTAACGGAGAGTATGACAATCAGTGCCGACAACAACCACATGGCTGCAAGCGACTCAGGCTGAAGGAACGACTCAAGTGTGATCTCGCCCACTATGTTGCCAAGGCCAACGCTCACAACGCCGAAGACAAGTAGCGCCACGCCAATCGACTCTAGACGACTCAGATTCTCATGTAGTATCCAGATTACGCCGACGACCAGCACGATGATTCCCGAGTTGCTTAGGGGCTGAGCTAGAGTAAGGCCGATGACGCTCAGGCCATACAGGAAGAAAGGCCAGACGAGTACGGTCTGCATGAGAATCGCCGCCGCCCAGATCCGGTCCTTCATGAAGACAACGATATCCGATACTGGGGCTTCCGTGGCGACCTGCAACCTGACAGCGACCTGACGTTTCTGCAGAACAATTCCGAGATTGTTGATGGCAGCTCCACATAGTATGGAGAGGATACCCAAGATGACCTCGCTCACAAGCCATGAACTGGAACCGAGGTATATATCTCTTACAAGTCATGGCCGCGATTCCTTCAGGAGTCGAGCGACAGATCAAACCAGAACCTACCTTCGGGCTGTGAAGGGCTCACTGTGACGGAGATATAGCCTCCATCCGTATCGTATTGAACTGGATGTCCGTTGACGGCAAGTTTCAGTGCTCGGGATTGCCAGCGGACAGGCAATGGAAATCGAAGACGAAGGTTATTCGGATTGCGAACCGCGAACGAGCCACTGATTCTGCGGTCAGCGACGACGTACTGGAAGACAGGCGTTCGAATCTCGATCGTCCCGAAGGGGATTCGCATAGGGAAGGAGATACCCATGGCATCTGGCTCAACCATGATCTTCAGTAGCGCCAAGAGGTAGCAGGCATGTAGGTTCAGGTTCATCACAGGGAAGTCTGTGGTCGGTGTTGCGAAGTTGTAGTACGTTTCTCCTGGCCGTCTGGAGTAGGAGGAATTGAACGAGTCAGGTCCGCTCCAAATCCCATACCAGATGTCAGGATAGGTCCTTGAGTGATGAGCCATTGAGTTCTTCACCAGAGATCTCCACGCGAGTTCCGGCGAGTACCTGCTGTATCCCCATGTCAGTAGTGCACTCATGGCAGGCCATGTGCCACCATTCACGTCACAACCTCTCTCAAGATACCCTGCAGGCGTCCTGTAAGGTGGATAGACGAGATATTGGCCCCAGATGGAAGGCTCGTCCAGTCTACGAGATACGGTGTGAATCAGATTCTTGGCACATTCATCCGATAGCACTCCCGAGATCAGCAGCCATGTCAGTGGCTCCAAGAAGATGTTCTTGTCGCCAATCGGAGCACCATTGCCATCCCACCCCCGGTAGAACCAGGTGCCGTTCCAAGAGTCAAGACAAGCGGTCTTTAGACTGTGGCAGGCTTCAGTCAATCGGCGAACTCGGTCCGTTTCACCCCGTGCCTGCAGAAGAGAGGCAACTCTGGGCAGTACATACAGAGCAAACGCCGAGTTGAACATTGATTCCCCCTCGCTCAGGAACTTGCGTCTGTTCCGAACCATCATCGAGATACCGTCGTTCCAGTCGCCATCGCCGACGCGGAAGAGACCGTGTTCGCCCAGTCCCACTCTGTCGAACAGACTGTCAAGGGCAAGAAGAATCCGCTCGTAGACAGTTGAGTCCAGTCCTTCAGAACGGGGATAGAACGGAATATGCTTCCCGAGGAATTCGAAGTCGCGAGTTCCAAAGATATACTCTGACAACCCCCAAAGAAGGAACAGATACACATCGGACGGCCTGTTGTGAACGAGAGCGCCGCCCAGCATACCGAAGCCGTGCGTCATGTAGGCCAGCTTTCCATTAGGCGTCATCATCCGCAGGACATACTCGAGCGTTTCGCGGGCTAGGTCAGGCGCAGTGTATACAGAGGCTATGGAGAACAGCACCAAGTCGCGAGGGGCTCCATGCAGTCCCTGCAGGTAGCAGTAGGCGCCACCCTGTGGCAAGAAGTGGTTCTCAAAGTAGTCATCGTAGAGCACGGCGCTTCTCATATAGTAGGAATGCCAGCGCGCCTCTCTGCCAATCCAATCACTGCTCTCATCTCCAATGTTGATGTTGACGAGCCGCTCCTTCCATGTCGTCATGCTGTCTGACAAGAATGGGAAGGGCGATGATGACCGTTGAGCAGGCGAGAGCCGTCTGCCGTACCTCTTCACAGTTTCAGGAATCGCGCCCTCATCTGCATAACCAAACAAGAAGGACTGCCGGTCTGACTCACCTGGTCCCAGCGACACCTTGACGGCAAGACTGAGACAAGGGTCATCTTCGCTGGTTGGAGCATGTGGTACAGATCCGTTGCACTCGCTTCCACAGAGACCGGCCATGACCGACCTGACGGAGGTGCAGGCCTGATTGGGCTGAGAACTCAGGCAGGCGAGGAAGACCGACTGGGGGTAGTAGTTAGCGACTGCGGGTTCATCGTATGCTGGGCGTGTTCCAGTGTGATCGGGTGTCAGTATGACGATGCCTTGGTCCTGCAAATAGCTTCCTCGGAATGCGAGTTTCGAGGAATGCCTGTCCCTGACCTGTTCAGGTGCAGACCCAGTGAGGTACTGCGCTGCCTTCCACAGAGTGCCGACTGCATCAAGCACATGGCTCTGTCCGTAGTGTACTCGTCCCCGACTGGAATAGATGAGCGAGCCAATGATGCTCCGCAGGTTCACACCCCAGAAGTCCCGAACAATGAGTTCCTTCACAGTATCGGAGTTGTTCGTTACTCTCAGCTCGGAGAGAATCACGGCATCGTCCGAGCAGGGAGCATGAATAGCATGATCAAGCGTGAAATCGTTCCACGTCAGGGACTTCCGGAAGTAGCCGGTACCGAAGACACGACGCATTCCATGAGCGTGTCTCTCAGGCGAGTACAGGTCGCTCCACCATCTCTCTTCGTCACTCAGGGATTGGATGATGGCTATCCCGCCGCATCCGTACGGCCGCCTCCCATCTCTCTTCACCAGCCACTGAGGACCGCGCGAACCCTCCATTACCTCCAGTGTACAGTCATTATGCGCTAGGACGTTGATGCGGTCATTGCCAAGCTGGTGCCAGTGATCCCTTGAACTGCCATAGGTTGTCGTATAGACGGCCCTAGGGTCTGACTCATGGTAGCAAGTGTACTCATAGGCAGGAAGACCATACTCGTCCGTGAACCAGTATCCGAAATGGCCACCGTCTGTCATCTGTGTGAAGAATACTCAGCACTGGTCCGTAATGAATGTTGAGCGAGCATGCTCACTCGTCGGGCAGTTCGCATCATCGGACGGCCGTCACATCGATCGTATCGGCGACTAGCATGTCGGCAGGCCATCACAGATGGTCGTACTCACGGAAACCGTAATAAGACGAGAGACCGGGTCTTCACCGATTGCTGGTGAGAGATTCCATGGAACAGGCCAAACCCACTCGATCCGACAATGCACAAGCATCGCGTGAGTCGCCGGAGTTCGTACGGACGAGCCTTGCAGCGTCCATGACAATGGGCAAGGTTGATGGGAGGTTCTACCGAGATGCCAAGCTATATTGCATCAACCTCCTGCTCACATATGACGAGGGCTGTCATGCGAAGTGCGCCTACTGCGGACTTTCCGGGTCCCGCGAGACGGATGGCGACTGGGTCGACAACAGCTTCATCAGAGTCGACTGGCCAATCTTCTCTGTTGAGGAGATCAAGCGCGCAATCGCCGACGGTGTGTGTCCCCACGTAGAACGGGTATGTGTTTCGATGATAACAACACGACGGGCCAAAGAGGACCTCCTCAAGGTGGTTTCAGAACTCAGGCAGGTCATAGACAGCGTTTCCATACTGATCACCCCGACGATTGTCAATCGCAGCTGGCTGGTCAAGGCGAGAGCTGCGGGAGCCGACAAGGTGGGTGTGGCAATTGACGCCGCCACTCCAGAGTTGTTCGACAGCCTGCGTGGCAAGGGTGTCGGTGGGCCTCACAAGTGGGAGAAGTACTGGAAGACTCTGGAAGAATCAGTTGAGGTCTTCGGGCGGTACAATGCCGGAGTACATCTCATAGTCGGTGTCGGAGAAACCGAGCAGGAGATTATTGGAGTCATCCAGAGAGCCTACGACATGGGAGCCTATACGCACCTGTTCTCGTTCTTTCCCGAGGAGGGTTCACTGATGGAGAAACATCCTCAACCTCCGCTAGGGACATATCGCAGAGTTCAGCTTGCAAGGTATCTAATCAATGAAGGAACTGGACGCTCTTCGCAGATGAAGTTCAACAAGGCGGGTCAGCTCACCGACTTCGGCATCCCCAAAGCACTGCTCGATGACAGTATTGCGAAAGGCGAGGCGTTCATGACATCGGGATGCTCGAGCGTGACACACAAGTATGCATGCAATAGACCGTTTGGCAACTGCACTCCCTATCAGGCATCCATAGGTCATTGGAGGAACATACCCTTCCCACCCACGGAGGATGACCTGAGGACTATTCGCTCACAGATCTGGGACTACTCTCTCGAATACAAGGTGGTCGACCCCGAGTTTGACTGAACTGGACGCGATCATCGAAACTTGCTTCAACAGCCCAGAGGAGGAACTGGGCAAGCTCTTCGAGAGAGCCTACAAACTCTCCAGGGACAAGTTCTCCGACATCATCGCTTTTCACATGCCCGGTATGCGACACTATGAGACCGCCTTCTATTCGGGGACTGACCCCTACAGGTTTCCAAGTGTATCGGTTTCAGGTGCACGCTGTTCCTTGGACTGTGAACACTGCAAGGGGCAACTCTTGGAGAGCATGATCCCCGTAACAACCCCGAAACGTCTGTGGGAGGTGTGCCTTGAGGTCATCAAAAGAGGGGGCAAAGGAGTACTTGTCAGCGGGGGCTCGACACCGCAGGGCAACACGCCGCTTGCGAGGTACATTCCTGTCATCAAGAGGGCGAAGAAGGAACTTGGTCTGGATATCGTGGTGCACACGGGAGTCGTCATTCCCGAGATTGCGAGGGGCTTAGGAGAGGCAAGGATTGACGGCGCCATGATAGATGTCATAGGGGACAGTGAGACCCTGCATTCTGTCTATCATCTTGACCTGACTCCAGATGTGTTTGATGAGTCAATGTCACTCCTCGAAGAGAACAGGGTTCCGATTGTACCGCACATCGTGGTGGGTCTGCACTACGGCGAGATAAGAGGCGAGAAGAATGCGATCACGATGATAGCCCGCCATCGGTCAGAGTCTGTTGTTGTCGTCGCATTCATGCCGCTTGAAGGGACTCCAATGCAGAATGTCACTCCCGTGCAACCTACAGATATAGCCCGGGTCCTGCTCGCGTGCAGGCTTGGCATGCCCGACCGATTCATCGTTCTCGGATGTGCAAGACCACAGGGAGAACATAGAGTGACCACGGACCGTCTGGCCATTGATGCAGGGGTGAACGGCATCGCGTACCCGACTGAGGAAGCGTATGAATATGCCCTACAGAGAGGACTGAAGGTCGCGCTATCTGACGAGTGCTGTTCTCTGCTCACAAAGGCGATCATCACGCACTGAGGTGGGTATGACGTGACGAAGTGGAGACTACTAGACACTGGTGTCCTCACCGGAGCACAGAACATGGCTCTCGACGACACACTTCTTGAATGCCATAGCCAAGGTGTTTCGCCGAACACCGTGCGGTTCCTCCAGTTCAGACCTTCTGCGGCATTGCTGGGATACCATCAGTCGGCCGAGCAGGAGATTCGTATCGACTACTGCAAGAGGAATGGAGTCGATATCAACCGACGCATAACGGGGGGAGGAACAGTGCTGTTCTCGCCCACTTGTCTGGGATGGGAGATCTATGCGGACAAGAAGACCCCACGTATAAAGAATCTGGGAAGGGACCTAGACAGACTCTCACGCATGGTGTGCTCTGCGGCTGTGGAGGGGCTAAAGACTCTGGGTGTCGAGGCTCAGTTCAGACCGAAGAACGACATCGAGGTCCATGGCAGGAAGATATCCGGCACGGGGGGAACAGAGAGAGTCGACTCGTTCATGTATCAGGGAACACTGCTCATCGACTTCGACCTTGAGCTCATGCTGAAGTCACTCAGGATTCCGATGGAGAAACTCAAAGACAAGGAGATTGACAGCGCGAAAGAGCGAGTCACATGGCTTAGCCGCGAACTGGGACATGTGCCACCGCTGGGAGACATCAAACTGGCCATCGTGCAGGGCTTCGAGAAGGTGTTCGGAATGAAACTGGAACCGAGCGGACTACTCGCTCAGGAAGAGGCATTGTACAACAGCGGTCTCCCGTACTTCCAGTCTGATGACTGGGTCTACCTTGAGCGTCGGGCACCCGAAACAGCTGGACACGTCAATGCAGTACACAAGACACCAGGAGGGCTCGTCAGGGTTTCTCTGGCTATAGACACCGCAGGCGAGTTCATCGTCAGCAGCTTCATCACAGGAGACTTTCAGGTGTTCCCTCAGAGGGCAATCATGGATCTGGAGGCACGCCTGAAGAACCTCTCCACTGATGGCGACGCAGTGCGCGATGAGGTCAGGAGCTTCTTCAAAGAAACGAAAGCCAAGATGTCTGGTATCGAACCGGACGACCTCGCAGACATCATACTAGAAGCAGTGAAGAAGAAGGCACTAGTCAAGCTCGGAGTGACCCTTGACGAAACGAACCATCTCATGACCGTCAACTTCGCACCAGACCAGCTCTCCTCACAGAGGTTCGACTTTGTTCTACTTCCGTACTGCGCCAAGCTTGTGGACTGTGAGTACAGGAAGGCCGAGGGCTGCACAAGCTGCGGCGGTTGCACGGTTGGAGATGTCAACGAGCTATTGGAGAAGATGGGAGTCCCAGTGAGGACTGTCCAGAACTTCGAGCACCTGATAGAGACAATTCATGAGTTCAAGGAGAAGGGCGCCCGAGGCTTCGTCGGGTCGTGCTGTGAGGGGTTCTTCTGCAAGCATCATGATGACTTTGTGGCCACGGGCGTGCCCGCTCTGTTGATTGACATCGACGACTCTACCTGCTACGAGCTGGGCAAGGATGGTGAGGCATACCTCGGCGAGTTCGAGGGGCAGACTGCTCTCAAGACAGAACTCATTGCGCGCGTCCTGACCAATCTGTCTGACAAAGGAGTCCTGAGAGGGCTACGAGATTGACCGAAGGCTACGACGTGATTGTGGTCGGTGGCGGACCCGGTGGTGCCACTGCGGCAATGTGTTGCGCACGTTCGGGCCTTAGGGTCCTGCTTCTGGAGAAGATGGCTCGGGGGCGACACAAAGTGTGTGGTGGTGTGTTGCCTCTGGTCACTCCAGATGTCATCGAGCAGATTGTGGAGGCATCTATCCCTTCAGAGGTCATGGCAGAGCCTCCACAGCTTGGCCTGATTTACGTACCTCCTAGCGGGAAAGCCAACGGAGGAAGACTGCCTGGATATACTGTGTACAGCATCGACCGGGACAGCTTCGACATGTGGATGGTCGACCTAGCACGGGAGGCTGGCGCGAATGTTCTCTTTTCCACTCGATTCATTTCTCTCCATCAAGGTGACGGAATCTCGGTACGTGCAGAGTCAAAGGGCAAGAGACTATCGTTTCAATCTGAGTTCTTGATAGGTGCAGATGGCGTCATGTCCACCGTGCGGAAATGCCTGTTCCCGGACCCCGTGAGCTCTTCCATGGTCGTAGGACAGGAAACGTGGGAAGGGATAGGGGACTGCACGAGCGACTTCTACACATTGCTCAGCAGAAACATCTCGCCAGCCAGCTCATACCTAATCCCCAAAAATGGAAGAGCAATAATCGGTACCGGCGTTCTTCCCAGACTGGAACCAAGCATAACTGTCGCTCTGAGGAAACTCCGGACGTGGCTCAGCGAAGAGTCGATATTCGTGGCAAAGAAGCTCACCATGCAAGAGAGGGGGGCTATACCCTTTGGCCATATCACTCATGGCAAGGGAAATGTGATTCTTGTAGGAGATGCGGCAGGCCTGTGCAATCCGCTGTCTGGTGAGGGAATAAGACTCGCGGTCGAGAGTGGCGAAGCCGCATCATCTTCGATTGGAAAGTGCTCTGAAGACAGAGGGGCCCTCGAAGATTACACAGAATCCATGTCGGGCCTATCGGCAATGATACGCGAACTGCACGATTTCGTAATCAGATCAGATGATGCAGCTCGCGAAGAGTTCGTCCGGACAGAGCTTACCAGACGCAGATGATGCCGATCCGGATCAATGTCTTCTAGGGTCGTTCCAGGTCATCTTGAACTAGCGCTGTGACATCACTCTAAACGCTTATGTGGCACCCCGCGAGTGCTTCATCAGTCTCGTGAGGTGACGATTGTGGTCTCCTGGAATCGGAGAATCGTAGTCCCCATCCTCGCAGTGGGGTTAGTTGTTGTCGTGGTCATGGCGGCCGTCGCACTCTGTCCTAGATGTGATGTTCAGGCTCCCTACTATCACAGAGTCTATTCTGCCACATCGGTCAACGGTCTAGCTTGGACTGTCAATAGTACGGTCATTCTCAATCACGCATCTGTTCCTGGAGCCGTCTACTACAACAGCAAGATCTACCTCTATTTCGTCAACGCGGAATGCGGGGAGAAACTGAGTGTCGCCGTCAGCGGCGATTACGGTGCCACGTTTGCTGTGTATGACGTGGTGATTTCAGGATCGAATAGTCCGCGTCCTGTGGATCCCAACCCGATAATCGATGGCGGACTGATACGGCTCACCTATGTTGGAAATCTGGGAGAAGACCCGGCCAATATCGTGACAGCTCACTCGTCCGATGGAATCAACTTCGTCGAGGATGCCATTCTGCTCAGTGAAAGCAACATAACAGATCCGGATCTCTTTCACTACGCCCCAACTGAGTGGATTCTGTTCGTGGACCAAGGGAGCGCTCTGCTAAAAGCGAATGGAACCTCCATATCAATGCCCCTTGTGAGAGATAGCGCCTTCAGTTTTCAGGGCATACTGTGCTCGACGCACGAAATCAGTGGTAGGTTCCACACCTACTACCTTGGATCTAGCGGAATCTCAGTGGCCGAATACAACGGCAGCGGTCTGACGGTTCTAGCAGAAGATTTGGTTACAGGATTCACCGGGTTCATTGGGGACCCGACCGTGGTGGTGCTTGGTCCAGGCAACTATCTCATGTACTTCAAGCAGACGGATATCCCGCCGTAGCAGTACACTTGTCAACATACCGCGACGTATTGACGACTTCGTTGCTACGTTGCAGATGTGTGTCATACGGGCTTCCATTCGTGCGCGAAGTAGTCGTCGATCTCGCTCGTAGAAACATCGGCACAACGTACGAGTCGGACAGGTATGGTGACCCACGTATCTACGGCCCAGGGAACATCCAGCGTGACTTTGACGAAGGTCTCGAGTTTCACAATCGCTCCGTCGAAGCTCGCAGGCATCGACTCACGGGTCTGAATCTCCGTGTTCATCCAGGCATCCCTTATGACCTCGCGCTCTTCTATGAACTGGCTGACCAACTCCCGTTTTTCCTCTGCATCATGGCCCTCCGCGGAGGCCTTCTCTTTGGCCCACAGCTCGACGCGGACTCCTCGAATCTTGACATCGCCAGCGACTCGGAACCGCAATGCGATTGGCTCGCCAAGGCAGACAGAGTCCCGGTCCAGCTCAACTTCCAACGCGAGGCGCTCGTCCCTGTCAACCGACTCACTCCTAGGATGGCTCACTCGCTTTCCTGCCGGGTCGTGAACGGTAATCAGGGTCTGCTCGCGGGGATCGAATGC
>Ga0316620_10000552_pt1 | contig 15185 bp, 15 predicted proteins | sample OWC_Aug_M1_C1_D5_FD_207651 | JGI IMG/M metagenome (GOLD analysis project Ga0316620, IMG submission 207651) | Wetland soil microbial communities from Old Woman Creek delta, Ohio, United States - OWC_Aug_M1_C1_D5_B | ecosystem: Environmental > Terrestrial > Soil > Wetlands | place: USA: Ohio... | reverse complement strand
TGCCCCAAGCACCAAAAGTTACCGGGCCAAAGGTTGGTCCGTCCGGTGGGTCAACCTGGACTCCCACGCTGGCATCCTTCAGGTCTGCCTCCGGCGGAGAGATGACCTCAAAACTGACCAAATCACCTACGTATAATACATCATCCGGGTGATACAGCACCGAGAACGCCCCAACCCAGGGTCCAGGGGTATTACTAATCGTGGCAGGTGTAGAGCTGGGCTGGGGGCTGGGCGTCAGCGTAGGGGTCTCGGTAGCGGTTGAGGTCGGAGGATATGGGGTGACCGTGGGAGGCGATATGGTACTGGTTGGTGTTTCGGTGGGTTGGAAAAATGGAAAGAGGGAACTACGGCAGGCGAGCAACATTAAAAGGACGAAAATCATCATCAAAAAGCGACGCATGCATATATTATAAAATACATAGGTGTAGTAGAATAAAACAAATTCAATGATCGATTTCACAACCAATATCTGAGGAGGTTTCCATGTCACCGATGTTTGTTCCCGGCCCGGTAGATGTGTCTCCGGATGTACTACAACAACAGACGAAAGCCATGATGCCGCACCGGAGCAAGGATTTTGAGACCATTTTCCAACGCTCAGCTGATAAACTGCGCCAGATCTTTTACACCCAATACCGCATATTCATTATGACAAACTCCGGTAGTGGCGCACAAGAATCAGCGGTACGCAACCTGGCAAAAGAGCGGGTGCTGAACTGTGTCAATGGGGCATTCGCCAAACGCTGGTACGATGTGTCGGTAGCTAACGGCAAGCAGGCAGACAAGGTGGAAGCACCTTTTGGTCAGCCAATTTTACCGGATATGGTTGAAGAAGCACTCAAGAAACAGAAGTATGAGCTCATTACGCTAGTCCACAATGAGACTTCTACAGGAGTGCAGAACCCGGTGAAAGAAATTGCCGAGGTGGTGCACAAGGTGAGCCCTGATACATTGATTGCGGTGGATGCAGTTTCATCCCTGGGCGGGGCGAAGATCGAGATGGATGCCTGGGGCCTGGATGTGCTGTTCACCTCCTCGCAGAAATGCCTCGCTTTACCACCTGGCCTGGCCCTGATTGGTGTGAATGACCGGGCGATGGCGCGAGCAGCCGAGGTTCCCTTCAGGGGTTGGTACTTCGATTACCTGCTCCTGGAGAAACACCGCCTCAAAGATTCCACCCCCATGACACCCGCCATGTCGTTGATCTATGCGCTCGATTACCAGATCGACCGGATGCTGGCAGAAGGCCTCGACAACCGCTTCGCCCGTCACTCGGCCATGGCGAAGCACTCTCAAGACTGGGCAACCAAAAAGGGTTGGCCGTTATTCGCCCCGGAGGGCTACCGCTCACAGACCATCACGGTAGTGGTTAACCCACCCACATTCGATTGTGGAGAGTTCAATAAATTCATTGCTCCGCGCAGCTTGCGCATGGCAAACGGGTATGGCGATCTGAAAGGGAAAACATTCCGGATTGCGCATATGGCGGAGATCCAGATGAGCGACCTGGAAAACCTGCTGAACGGCATCGATGAATTCATGCATGGGAAGTAACCCAAGAGGATAAATCAGAGACGTCCCGCATCGGGACGTCTCTGTGCTTAATTACCATTCCCATGGCAACATTTGATCTCAGGATCGATAACCTGGTCTATGGAGGCGAGGGGATCGGGAGAATGCCCGACGGCAGGGCGGTGTTTGTGCCTTACACCATCCCAGGAGAATTGATCCGAACCAGGGTAATAGAAGATAAGCGCCATTTTGCCAGGGGCGAGCTGATGGAGGTGATAGAACCCTCTCCCCAGCGTGAGAGGCCGCGGTGTGGCCATTTCACAATCTGTGGAGGCTGCCATTACCAGCATATGAGTTATCCCGCCCAACTCCAGGCTAAATCTGCAATATTGCAGGAACAGCTGATGCGGATCGGCAGGATAGCCGAGCTGCCACCGGTTGAGATCGTTAAACCAGCAGAGCCCTGGTACTACCGCAACCAGGTCCAATTCCACCTCACCCAGGAAGGAAAACTGGGTTATCAAAAGGCGCGTTCCAGGCAAACCTTCGCCATTCGCGAGTGTCACCTGCCGGAAGAGGCGATTGGGCAATTATGGCCTCAGCTAGATATCGAGCCCATGACAGGCTTGGAGCGCATCATCCTGAGAGCAGGACAAGACGGGGATGTGATGCTCATCCTAGAAAGCGCTAACCCGCAGCCGGTAGACTTCAGCATCGAGTCCCTGCCGGTCTCGATTATCCAGCAAGGACCAGCCAGCAGCCTGGTGTTAGCTGGCAGTGATCATATCACTATGGAAGTTTTGGCAAGGCAGTTCCGGGTCTCGAGCAACGCTTTCTTCCAGGTAAACACCGAATTAGCGGAAGAAATGGTCAGCCACCTGATGAAGAACCTGCCACTCGACGAAACGATGACGGTGTTGGACGTGTATTGCGGTGTGGGATTGTTCAGTGCATTCCTGGCGCCAAGGGTAAAGCAGCTGGTGGGGATAGAAATATCTTCGGATAGCTGCGCTGACTACATCACCAACCTGGATGAGTATGACCAGGTGTCTTTATATGAAGCACCAGCAGAAGATGTGCTGGCCGGAATTAATTTCCATCCAGATGTCATCGTTATGGACCCACCGCGCGATGGGTTGGGGGCAAAGGCAGTGGAAGGCATCCTGTCACAAGCAGCACCCTACCTGGCATACTTCTCGTGTGACCCAGCTACATTATCACGCGATGCCAGGCGCTTTATCTCAGGGGAATATGAATTAACAAAGATGGTGCTCTTCGATATGTTCCCGCAAACATACCACCTGGAAAGCCTGACTTACTGGGTAAGAAGATAACTCTTCAACCTTTCTGAGCTTTAAAGAAGCCATCCGGATAGCCCGGTTGACCTAATTTTGAATCCCATTGCACAATACCTGGTACGTATCATGCAATCTATGGGAGTAGGAAAAACTAAAAAATACCTCTTGACATAGAACAAATGTTCTGTTATACTATGAAGCGAAGTGAGTAATGATCTAGTCAAGTGGAGGTTGGTAGATGAACATCGGCATGTTATGGTTTGACAACGACAATAAATCAGATCTGGTGACGAAGATCCAAAGGGCAGTTAGCTATTACCATATAAAATACGGGAAAGCTCCCAATCTTTGCCTCATTCACCCACGCACACTGGGTGGCAACACATGGACAGGCGCTGGGATAGAGGTGCGCACCACACGCTCTGTTTTACCGAATCATTTCTGGCTGGGGGTAAATAATAACGGTAGTAGTCCTAAGTCGTGAGCTCGATCACCAGTAACTCAAGGGCCAATTCTGGATCTATTTGACCGGTTTTAATTTCCTCATCAAGCTCCAATAAACGGTGATAAATCAATTCAAGAGATTTCATGGAAAAGCGAGGGGCGCTTTCCATGGCCAGCCGGGCAGGATATGGCCCGATTTTAAGCGCCTTGGGGAAGTCATTCGTACTTCCATGCTCATCCAAAATCTCACGGGCGATAATCAAGGTCCGGATCTGAAAGACGATACTTTGAAAGATGCGGATAGGGTCATCCTCTTCCACACTCCGGTGTAATAATTGTTGCGCTTTCCTGCCATCCTTATCCCTTAGCGCATTCACCAGCTCAAAATCGCCCACTTTAGCGGTCAGCGGGGTGAGATGCTCGACATCATCAGCATCCACAGGCCGGCTGAAATTAACATAGGTCAGCAGCTTGGTGACCTCCTGAACTGCCAGGCGAGTATCATCACCGATCTGGTTGGCGAGCGAAAGGGCAGCCTGGGGGGTAAACTGGCCTCCGATACTCCGGGCGTGGTCCTGGATCCATTTCACCATCACCATCCCACTGGGTTGCGGGTGATGACGGATGTAGACACGCCTGGCTTGTTCAGGAGAGGTAGCCCATTTTTCAAGCCAGTTCAGCTTGCCATCCCTGCGGTCTCTTTCGCCGGTCAGAAAATCATAATCCACCAGGACAAGTTTCGAGGTGGATTTTTCAGAGCTGAGAAAAGCCAGGAATTTATCCTGACTCTCTTTGTCATTCAGGCGACTGACTGGGTGAGTGATGATGATCACCCTTTTCGGGGCGAGGAAGGGGACCGTGGCGGTAGCATCTTGGAGCTGAGATAATGAGCTCGTCCGGCCGTCCAAGCGGACGGTATTCATCCCGGCAATGTTGGCATCACCAAGCCGGGCAGTGAGCTTGTCAATCGACTCGTTGATGGCAAACTCATCATCACCATCGAAGATGTAGATTGATGGGCCTTCCTCAACCACATTCAGCCTCGGGTTTGGATGCGGTGAACGGTAACGCGTCCCTGTTTCCGTTGGGTGATGTCGGTGACTTCCAATGCGCCTGGGTTACCAGAGGTGGTAACGCGTGCCTGGAGGAGCAGTCCCAAGGGTTGCGCGAAAATCAACGCGGTGGTAGCCAGCATCGCGGCAACCGGCAGGCGACTGAGCTTGTCGCGGATTTGCTTGCCCGAGCCGAGCATGGACATCGCACCAGCCAGGCCAGCCAATGCGCCCGCAGTAACGATATTGGTCCCGCAATTGGGATGGACCGCCAATCCACTTTCACCTGATCGCAGGCGCGTGATGGCTTCCTGCACTGCAGCCTGTAATACATCCGTGGATACATCCCCGATGATCCAAAATCCACCTGCATCGGAATGTCCGGCCAGCATGGTATGCGGGAGACGCGTAGAGAGTGTATGCAATGTGGCATGTTCCAAGCCATGGTTACGGCGGATGCGTGATATTACGGGAATATCAAGTATATTTGGCTTGCTGAATCCTGTTTCCTGAACCATTAAATCCTCCATTCCAGGACGATTATACACGAAACCCTATCATAACCATCCTCCAACGGTCACTAGATAGTGTTATCCACTTACTCTATAATTTCAGGGATTTCCGGGATGCTGATTGCGAGAGACGATAAATTCGTGCTGGCTTGCATCAAGCTGGCTGCCTTGCGCCCGATCTCCACAGCGAAGTTCGTCCCCCGGTCCCAGGGATAGACCTGGCTCATGCTGGCAAAATACAACCCAGGGATGGGTGTTTGGATGGAGGGGATATTGCGTGAATGGTTGACCAGGGGAACAGGCTGAGCATAATTAGTGCGATATAGCCAGGTCTTATTGATCCAGCCGGGCTCAAAGTGGGGATTGAAGCGGGGTAAAGCAGGCAGGAAACGTGCGAGCAGCTCATCCTGGCTGAGGGTGAAATATTCATGATCCGTCTCCAGGTAGTCACCGCAATAGACGATGTGGTCACCGCCAAAATGAGATGGAGAGATGAAATTGGTATGTTCCACCAAGGCAAGGAATGGGAAGCCGGCTTGTTTGGGCAGGTTGTACCAGTAGTAGCCCTCTTCAGAGAGCTGGTGTTTGAGGGAAAGAGTCATCACCACTGCCCCCATGGATCTCAGCTCAAGCAAGCCTTTGAGGTAATTATCAGGCAGGGCAGGGGCGAGGCGCGCCAGCAGGCTGGGAGAGCTGGTGACAAGGCACTGGTCATAATGGATAGAACCTCCTGGGGTGATCAGCTCAACTCCACCTGCGGAGGATGATGTGATCTGTTTCACGGGTGAATTTAATTTCAGCTCAACTCTCAGTGCTTGCACATGGGCGGCAAATTGGTCAGCAAATGCCTGGAAGCCACCCTGAAATGTGCCCAGGCGGGTAGTACGAGCCTTCAGGCGCGCCCACATCCAGGCCATGTTGACCTGTTTGGCGTACCCCTCACCGAATTTGCCAGTCATCAACGGTTCCCACATCAGCTCATAGACATGATCACCGGCCCACCTGCGCATCCAGGTGTCCACGGTGTATTTTTCGAGGGCGTTCCAATTATTCGTCAGGCGCAGGAATAACCCAACCAGGCCAAATCGAATTTTATTCACCCCCCAGCCCAACCCAGGGAAGAGGATGGCCTTGAGGATTGAGTCGAATGGATAGAAGCTTCCATGGTAATACATGACCGTGTAGGGACGGGGGAAGACCACCTTGTCGCTCCAACCCAGCTCACCGATCAAACCAAGTATGTGCTTATCGGAGGCAAACCAGTGGTGATAATACTGCTCGACTGACCAATCCCAATGTGGTTCTTTAAAACCAGCCGCCAGGCCACCTACGTTGCCTGAAGCCTCATATACCGTAACCTGATGCCCTTGCCTGATCAGGTCGTATGCAGCAGATAAGCCTCCAAACCCAGCCCCAATGATTGCGATATTATTCATAACTTGATTTATATCCCCATTCTAGACTGACTCATCCCTGGCCTTGATGGTTTCCGTCCATTTGATCCCTTCACGGAACATGTAGTACAAGCCCAGAGCCGTCACCGGGAACCACAATGCAAAATGAAGCACGAAAGTATAGCTGGCGGCGATCTCACGGGGGATATTGTAGGCCTGCAAGACAGCGATACCCGGCAGGTCGAATGTGCCCAGGTAGCCTGGAGCGGAGGGAATGGTGGTAGCGAGGTTAACGACACCATTCATCAACATCAAGGCGAAGAAGCTGACCGAAAACCTGAAGGCATGCATTACGAACCAATATTTCACCGTCTCGAGCAGCCAGATAATCACGGAGGTGACAAATACCATCAGGACATCAATCGGCGAGCGGAGTGACTCAAGCCCGTCGAGAAAACGCCGGCTGATGCCGAGGGTCTTTTCGCGTATGCGGGCAGGAGCGAGATGCTCGATGAGCCAGGTGACCAGGCGGTCAGTGGGTTTGGGGAACATGGCAGCCACCAGGAAGACAGCCAGGGCACCAAAGAAGGCAACACTACCCCAGATGGCGATCTCCCGGATGCCAAATTTAATTCCTGCGATGTCGATAGAAACATTGGTCAGACGGGTCAGCTCGGCCAGGTTGACGAAGACGAACGCCAGCATCACGATGCCATCAAACACGCGCTCCACGATAATGGTAGCCAGGGAAGCGGAGACAGGCACACCCTGCTTACGCTTGAGGATAACTGCACGCACAACTTCACCCGCCCGGGCAGGGAAGATATTATTCCCCGCGTATCCCATAGTCACGATCGGGAACATGGCGGTGGTGGGTATGGCCTTGAGCGGCCTTAGCAGGTAATGCCAGCGCCAGGAGCGTGCCCATAAAGCAACGAAATAAACCATCACACCGGGTATCAGCCACCAGTAGTTGGCAGCCTTCAGAACCTGCCACAACTGTGCATAATCTATTTTTCTCAATACCAGGTATAGAAAAATAGCGCTGATCAATATCCCAAACCATAATTGCCAGCGTTTCATGCGTCAAATTCTACCATAACGGGATTTTGGTCCCTGAACGAGGGCTTAGTGAAGGTATTTGTCATCATGCATATTAACGGAAATCTCCGTAAAGGATGACAGGTATGCAAGTCTATCTTTGTTAAGCGAAGGTTCAGTTATATCCCGGTGGGATTATAATTTTCGGCATGAAAGCCCGCATCGTGATTGGTATTGTCATCCTGGTCTTGATCGTTGCAACCGGGCTGACCATCTCAGCCTGGAGGATGCGACCCGAGCTCGGCGTAGTTTACCCCGCTCCAGGGCAGGAAAACGTACCCAGCACCTCTCCCATCCGACTGGTGTTTTCCAGGCCGATGCGCAGCGACTCGGTCATCGAGCGGTTGAAGGTCGAGCCACTGGTTGACGGTTCTTTCACCTGGGACCAGAATACCCTGGTATTTGTCCCCCAAAGCTTATGGCCGGAGGGAGAAGAAATCAGACTGCAGATGGAGGCGGGGGCAAGAGCTGAAAATTGGCTGGCGTTCCCCATGGGTGGCTTGACCTGGACATTTACGACCAGCGAGTCTTACCTGGCTTATCTATGGCCTTCGGATGGTCCGGCGGAACTCTATGCATTGAACCCCGTGACGGGAGATATCCAGCAGCTCACGCATGGATTGGGAGTGTTGGAATATTCAGTGAGCACAGATGGTACCAGGATCTATTATTCGGCAAGCAATGCTCAGGGAGGTTCAGATTTGTATCAGCTCGACCGCATGCAAGCTGCTGCACTGGGGGTAGAGTACCAGCCAGAGAAGCTGCACGATTGTGGTCTTGCGCAATGCAGGTCACCAGCCGTATCTTACGATGGAAAGTACCTGGCTTACGAATACCTTGAAAGCGCTGGCGAGGGAGGATTAAACCCAGCCCAAATCTGGACCCTGCGCTTACCTTCATTGGCAGTTAGCGCAGTGGGTGAGGCAACACACGAAACGGTGCAACCCGCTTGGGCTTCATCCGGCTGGTTGGCATATTACGACCGGACGAGCAGTAATTATGAGATGATCAACCCACAGACCCAAGCACGCTTGGAGTTCCCAAACCAGACAGGCCAGCCAGGCAGCTGGAGCAGTGATGGCCTTGTGTACCTGGCACCCGAGATTTCCTACCAGCCTTCAGCAGCGAACACTGAAACCGCCACAAGCCATTTACTGCGCTATAACCTGCAATCCAAAGCTGTTGTTGATCTCTCACCTGCAGACGCCGTGGAAGATGTGGAAGGCACTTATTCACCGGATGGTGGTTGGATCACGTTCGCACGGAAGTACCTGGATGAGAGGCGCTGGTCGTTGGGCAGGCAGATTTGGGTGATGAGCTCAGGCGGGTCTGACCCTCACGCGATCACCGATGCGCCAGATTACAACCATTATGATTTAGCCTGGAGCCTGGATAGCCTGAAGATCGCTTATGTGCGCTTCAACCAGGCAAAACTATCTGATCCACCTGAGCTGTGGATGATGAATGCCGATGGGAGTGAACCCATCGAGCTGGTAGTGGGAGGTTATTCACCAGTTTGGATACCTTAGTTAAGATTGGGGAGAAAGCACCCCAGTTTATCTTGCCCGACCTGGATGATAAGCAGTTTTCCCTGGACGGTTGGAATGGGTGGATAAGGGTATTATATTTCTGGTCTGCCGAATGTATCTGGTGCGAGCGTGTGGACCGTGAGCTTATCGGCTTTATTAACTCATGGGAGGGGCGGGTGAAGTGTGTCTGGATCGCCTCGAATGCCAATGAAACCCATGAGCTGATTACCAAGGTGGCTAAGGCGAGGGATATCCCCAGCGTCTTATTCGATGAGGGTCATAGGGTGGCTGACCAGTATGAGGCGCAGGTCACGCCCCATTTTTTCATTGTAGATGCCGGAGGAAAGCTTGCCTACCAGGGGGCGTGGGATGATATCACCTTTCGGAAGCGCATGGCAACCCAAGTTTATGTGCCCCAGGTGGTGCAGGCGCTGAGAGAAGGTTCCATACCCGGAATTACCCAGACGCCAGCTTATGGCTGTGAGCTGGTACGCTATCCCGAACCGCCTGCCTGACCCATCTTAGCTCGAGCCAGCCTCTCCTGTGGCAAGAGGCTATGGTAGATAAAGGTGTGCAGCGGGGTTGGGACGTTGTACATTTCACCCATCCTGACAATGGCACCGATTTGGGCATCCAGCTCAGAAGGTCGTCCATCCATGACATCGCGCTGCATGGATGCAAGGGTTTCATAGGGTAAGGTATCGATATAAGCTAGGGTGGTCGCAACGCAATCCGGAGGCATCAGGATGCCCTGAGCCAATGCGACAGAATGGCAATCCTGGAGGGCTTTTTCAAGCATCGCGCGGGTCTCAGGTTGGGAGCGGAACTCACCAAAGGAAACGCGAGTGACAGCCCCGATAGCGCTGACAGAGGAGATGAACAGGTATTTCATCCATAGAGCGATGCTGATATCCAATGGAATTTCAGCCCACACACCTGCGTGTTCGAACGCCTGTAAAAGGTTTTGAGCACGAGCACTCAACCGTTTATCCAGCTCACCGATGGCGACGTATGGCTCCAAGCCGGTATGCTGGATATGGCCCGGAGAGGCGATATGGCTGGCGATGCGGCATAATCCGCCCAATACGTGCTCCCTGCCGAGGATTTCAGCCAGCTGGGAGGGCGCTTCAACGCCGTTTTCCAGGGGAACGACAAATGTATCTGGGCCAAGCATAGGGATGATGGCCTTGGCGGCCTTGCTGATGTCCCAAGCTTTAACACAGACCAAGACCGCATCGACATCGGTGACTGTGGTTGTGTCATCAGTGGCATTAACGGGCTTGACAACAAAATCTCCCTTGATGCTTGAAACCACCAAGCCATCACGCAGCAACGCCTCCAGATGCTGGCCACGGGCGATGAAGGTTACATCCTGACCTGATTGTGCCAGGCGACCACCGAAATACCCTCCAACTCCACCCGCACCAAAAACAACGATCTGCATACCAGACTCCTTCCAGCAAGATACCTGATTTTATCAGGCTTTACATGCTTCAGCATAAACCAGGGAGGGTACCCCAACTCTTTAAAAATCGGGTAGAATTGTTTGGAACCACATATCAAAACATGACGTCTAGTATCTTTGAATACCCTGGAAGTGGGGTTATCCCCATCCAGTGATCCTGAGGAGAAGCGAATGAGTGCAAAAGAATCACCCCAAAAGGTAATCGAGGCGCACCGTAAGAGACAGCAAATGCGGCAAAGCACTCCGATGGCCGTTATGATAGGAGCAGGCATATTGCTTGTTGCAGGGGCGGCTGCACTGATCTTCTGGTTGTTGGGGGATAATTCTCCGTTCAAGGCGGCTACACCCACACCGACCACAACTTTCACGCCAACCATGACCTTCACGGCGACCCCACAACCACCTACCGAGACACCTACCATAACACCGACTTCATTACCGAGCGAAACTCCCACACCAAGCATCACCCCAACACCATCGGGTCCATTTGAGTACACAGTACAACAGGGCGACAACCTGAGTGATATTGCCACACGGTTTGGCACGAACATTCCCACCCTGCTGGCATTAAACCCGTCCATCGATCCGGCGACCTTGATCATTTATGTGGGCCAGAAAATCCTCGTTCCGCCACCGAACATGGAGTTACCCACACCCACGGAAGTCTCCACATTATTACCCTATGGCACATTGATCAATTATATGGTCATGCCGGATGACACATTGGGAGCAATAGCCGAGCGTTTCCGCAGCACGGTGGATGCCATCGTCAAAGAGAATAAGCTTGCCAATGCCAATGACATCTTTGCGGGCTTGATCCTGAAAGTGCCGGTGAACATCGCCACGCCGGTGCCAACGGCGACTGTGGGAACGGTGTATCCAACGGTAATCATCCCGACCAATACACCCCTGCCAGCGACGGCAACGGCAACACCATAACTGATCTTCCCGAAAGGAAATTAAGCCACAACGAGCTGAACACGCTCGTTGTGGCTTTTTTCATGATTCAGATCAAGAGAGTAAGTAATCCAAGCTATAACCCAGGGGTTAAATCTCAGATTCTGAGGACGTCGGGATGGCAGGTAGCAAGAGGGGAGAGTTTTTAATCCAGCCACTCGATAATGGTAGCCTCGCCCTGGCCGACACCTACACATAAAGTAGCCAGGCCATAATAGGGGCGTTTTTCTGAGGGGGCACGACGACGCATCTCGTGAAGCAGGGTAGTGAGGATGCGCGCTCCCGAGCAGCCCAGCGGATGCCCCAGGGCAACCGCCCCACCATTCACATTGGTGATCTCGGTCGAAAGCCCCAGCTCCTTGATGACTGCCAATGATTGCACGGCAAAAGCCTCGTTCAGCTCAACCAGGCGGATGTCAGCTAAGCTCAACTTTGCCCTCTCAAGAGCCTTGCGCACTGCTCCGACAGGTCCGAGCCCCATGATGCGCGGCGGGACGCCAGCCGCAGCAGAAGCGACCAGGCACGCCAGCGGCTTGAGGCCCAATTCGGCAGCTTTCTCAGCGCTCATCAGGAGCACCGCCGCTGCCCCGTCATTGAGACCGGACGAGTTCCCAGCGGTCACCGTGCCATCCTTACGAAAAGCCGGTCGTAGGCGCGAGAGTGACTCAAGGGTCGTATCGCGGCGTGGGCGTTCGTCGGTGTTGACGATGATAGGCTCACCCTTCCTTTGCGGGACGCTGACCGGGACGATCTCTTCGGCGAATTTACCCGAATCGATAGCAGCGATGGCGCGCTGGTGGCTTGCCAGAGCGAACTCATCCTGCTGCTGGCGAGTGATATCCGGCATCATCTGGGCAATATTTTCGGCGGTCTCACCCATCGATTCAGTGCCATAAAGCTCCTGCATCCTGGGGTTGGGATACCGCCAACCAAGGGCGGTATCCCAGGCGGTGAGATTACCAAAGGCGAAAGATTGTTCAGCCTTTGGTACTGAGTAAGGCGCACGCGACATGCTCTCGACGCCCCCCGCGATGAAGATTTCACCTTCACCGGCGCGGATGGCACGTGCCGCCTGGTTGATGGCATTCAAACCGGAAGCACACAGGCGGTTGAAGGTGACTGCGGCCACTTCGACCGGGATGCCTGCCAGGAGGCTGGCCATGCGGGCGACGTTGCGATTATCCTCCCCGGCCTGGTTGGCACAACCCATATAGACCTCTTCAATCAGGGCTGGGTCCAGCTTGTTGCGCGCAATGATGGTCTTGAGGACATGGGCAGCCAGGTCATCGGGGCGGACAGGTGCCAGGGCACCGCCCAAGGCACCGATGGGTGTACGGATGGCGTCGATGATCACGGGGGTAGGCATGGTGTTACTCCTTATTTACACGATAGTTTTTATGGAAGATGGGTTGGTATGATTTTACCATCCGATAAGAGATTTGTTTCCATCGGGTAGGTGATGGCAGGGTTTCTGGTGATTATGGCTTGCATATTGCAAACTTATCCAGTATCCTTATGGTTAGTGGCGTGTTAAGAGGATAGGAGAGGTGGCATGCAGGAACGAAGGAAATATCCACGCAAGGATTTACTGTTGTTTGCCAATGTATATGATTCGCGCAGTGGGCGGATCATTGGGACGTTGCTGAACATAACCCTGGAAGGCGCCATGGTGCTGAGCGAACAACAGATCGATTCAGACAACGTGATGGAATTACATATCAAACTACCTGAAAACTTCGTCCAGAAAAATGAGCTCGTCTTCACGGCGAACAGCCGCTGGTGTGCACCGGATATCAATCCAGAATTCTTTGACGTTGGGTACCAATTTGCCAATGTGAGTGATGAAGACGGCAGGATCATCCAGGCAATCATCGAAAAATACGGTTTTAAGGAATAGATCAAACAGCCTAACAATGGGGGAATTGGTCTGCGGCTTTATCTACTTGTGAGTATTTTCCAGCTCTAACAGCCAGGCTTTCAATTTAATCCCCCCCGGACCACCATATCCGTGCAGGTTGCCATCCGAGCCGAGCACACGATGGCAGGGAATAACAAGGGGGATCGGGTTCGTGGCTTCCACCCGGCTGACAGCACGGGCGGCAAACTGGTTGCCCAGGCGACTGGCAAGCTCCTTGTAGGTTGAGATCTGCCCATAGGGAATATCCAGGGTGAGATGCAATACCTGCAGTTGAAAAGGAGTCATGCCTGAAAAATCAATGGGCAGGGTGAAACGTTGACGCTCACCTGCCAAATACTCCGACAGCTGCTGCAATGCTTGATTGGTGTGGATTTCATCGTATACCACATTGGAATGGAGGCGCCCCTGGATCTGGAGGGCGAAATCTGCCTGGGGCATGTCCCAATCGATGGCGACGAGCCCGGATGTGGATACTGCCACCCACATGGGACCAATTGGGCTGGTCATGAGCCGGCCAATATAGACTGTAGGTATCGCTCGCTGAGATGTGGATTGTCCTTGATCTTCTATACTGTCCATATTTCTCTGCCTGTCAACCACTTAGGTATTCGTCTGCATGAATAATATTCAATACCCAGCATAAAAATGGGTAAAAACTGTGTATAAACTATCCGCAAATACAAATGGCGCCTGCCTCCCAACCTCCGCCAATCCCAATCCCGTATAGGCTTGGGATTGGGGGAGGAGTGAACAGCATGATTGGAAGGAGTTATTTTCCGATCAATAATTGGTGACCCGGTCGAGCAAACCCTTTTCCTGGGCGACATGCTCACAGCGACGGAAGAGAGAGAAGGCTGCGACCGTGAAAATAGCCGTCAGTCCTAACAGGATGCCGATTAGCTGTAGATTGCTTAAGCCCTGGAGGGTTGGGAAGGCATCGGCGATATGACCAACCAGTGAGCGGCGCAATAATTCCAGCCAATAAGTGACCGGCATGGCAAAACCGATCGGCCGCAGCCAAACCGGTAGGACTTCGAGAGGGAAAATTGCGCCGCTGAACAGGAACAAGCCTCCGGCGACAGCATCACCGATGAACCAAACATTGTTGACGATGAGAAGGCTGATGCCAGCCAGGATCAGACCCATCATTGCCAGCATAATAATGCCAATGAGCAAGGATATTAGGAAGAGGGGCCAATTGATCTCTGCCAGGTTAAGGTTCACGTTCAGGAAGAGGTATCCAACCGCGATGGTGATTACGACGGTAATCGAAGCGACCAGGAACTTGGCGACCCCTCTACCGATCAGGTATGCAGGGACGTTGATGGGTGCTACATACATATATTTCAGGGTTTTATAATGCTCGCGATCATCAATCACCGCCCATGAGATACCGCTCATGATCGATCCCACATAGATATAGAAAGCATTCCCCAGATAGATGTACGAAAAAATTGGGGAGGCAAAATTTCCATTGGTGATGACACTATACATGACCACCAGGATAAAAGCCCCTGCCAGCGGTTTGATGATGGAATAGATAGCAAAGAGGAAAGGATCAGTCCAGTTGGATTCGATTTGCCAACCCAGCCAGGCTGCCACTTTGAACGAGCGTGAGTAAACAGGCAATCTACTGCTGATGGTACTCTGATTCTTTTCAAGCATAAGAAACCTCGCAGGATATCAGCGCCGGTTCTCCGTGAGACGACCCTCACGGATGGCGAGTTTTTCCATGTGGGCCAGCATCAGGCGGGAAGTATACAGAAACACAACGCACAATACAGCCAGGATAATAATCTCAATAGGTACGGAGATAAACCCCAATGTCGGACCCGATTTAAATACCAGCTGGCGCATGGCATCCAGGCCAAGGGTGAGTGGGATGATGGATGCCACGGCAGAGATCCAGAAACTGAAATTCTTGATCGGGAAGTAAAAGCCAGAGAACAGGTAAACCGGCTCCTGGAACAGGTTGGATAGATGCCAGGCTTCGCGACTGAGCA
>Ga0316620_10000551_pt1 | contig 15187 bp, 19 predicted proteins | sample OWC_Aug_M1_C1_D5_FD_207651 | JGI IMG/M metagenome (GOLD analysis project Ga0316620, IMG submission 207651) | Wetland soil microbial communities from Old Woman Creek delta, Ohio, United States - OWC_Aug_M1_C1_D5_B | ecosystem: Environmental > Terrestrial > Soil > Wetlands | place: USA: Ohio... | reverse complement strand
CGTAGTAGCGCAGGGTCATCCACATTTGGTCGATCCCAAACCCGCCGATCCCCATGTTGACGCAGGGGATGCTCTCGAGTTGGCGTTCGAGGAGGGACACGAAGGTCTCGCCGTCGTCGACGCCGCTGCCGAAGGTGTACGAGTCACCCAGGAACACGATGGGCTGTGGGGTGGAAGCCGCGTCGAACTCGCGGGTGGCGCGGAAGCCAAGGGAGTTGGATGTGTACGAGACGCTGTAGTCATCCGTTGTCTCGGAGACGACAGCGCTCGGAGGCAATTTCCAGCCGATGAGAGGGTCAGTTGTCTGGTCATACTCAGGTTCGATGTCGCCTGGGTAGAGCGGAGGTGCGGAAAAGGAGACGTGGAAGACAGCGAGGAGGAGCTCGAAGAGGAACAGTGACAGCACCGACGAGACTATGGCAAGGGCGACCTTTCGCTTGATCGAGGAGCTCATGGCTCGGTTGATTCCGTGGAGTCGGTGATGTTGGACGGAGCAGCAGGCGGCGGCCGGGATGGCCTGACGTTCATATTGCCGGCCGGCGAGGGCATTGTATGGGCGGTGGGGGAGGCTGTCCAGTAAGAGGTGCCGGCATCGCCAGTCGCCGCCAGCGGCACACCCACATGCGGCGCGCTGAACCCGACCGCCGTGACCGTCCGCTGGTTCTGGCCGAGCGGGTCGAAGCGGATCTCGCCGGCGACGCCGCGGAAGGGGGAGACGGCGCGGCGCGCCGGGTTGGCGCGGGCGTTGCGGGTGGACGGGTGTGAGGCGCAAGGCCCGTGACAAGAGCGACTGTCTGCTTCTATGTTGCTCCCCTCGGAGTCTGGTCCACCCATAAGACATGGGAGAGTCGGGTGAGATGATCGTCGTCGTCGGGCCTGTGGGGACTGTGGGAAGGTGGAGGGGGGTGGGGTGGGTGCCAGCTTTCCACAGGACCCACAGGCCGGGTAGGCGGCGCTTCGGCAGAGGAGGACCAGATGGCAGAGGAGATGGAAGACGTGAAGCGGTGGACGGCGAAGCGCAGGGCGGCGTTGGTGCTGACCATCCTACGGGGAGAGACGTCGGTGCAGGAAGCGGCGCGGAAGCATGGGCTCACCGTGGCCGAGGTCGAGGAGTGGAAGGAGCGGTTCCTGCTGGCGGCGGAGAACGCGCTGCGGTCTCGCCCGCGGGACGAGGATGCGCTGCGGGAGGAGCAGGTCAAGAGGCTGAAGCAGAAGGTGGGCGAGCTAGTGCTGGACATCGACATCCTGAAGGAGGCGATGCGGGGTCGCCCTTTCGAGGAGAGGACGTCCGACGGGTGATGGTCGCGATCCCGGGGGCGTCGGAACGAAGGGTGTGCCGTGTGCTCGAGGTGGCGCGATGGGCGGCCCGTGACAGGGAAGGCGGAGGCGACGCTCCACGGCGAGAGGAGTTGTTTGACGAGGACCTGGCTGCAGCAATCTTCAGTCTGATCATCCAGCATCCGACCTTTGGCTACCGGAGGGTTTGGGCCCTTCTGCGGTTCGGGCAGGGGCGTGAGGTCAACCGGAAGAAGGTCTACCGAATCATGAAGCTGAAGGGGTGGACGACTCACCAGCGCCGGGTGACACCGAGACCACGGGTGAGGGGCTCCCGGAGCGTGGCGGCGAGCTCGAACGCACGGTGGGCCATGGACCTGACGCACGTCTACTGCGGTGAGGACGGGTGGGGGCACCTGGTGGCGGTGATCGACTGCCACGACCGGGAGATCGTCGGATGGGAGTTCGCATTGCGGGGTCGGGCGAAGGAAGCGGAGCGGGCGCTGGAGGAGGCGTGCATCAACCGTTTCGGCACCCTGCGGGTGGTCGGAAATGGGCCGGTGATCCGCAGCGACAACGGGCTGGTCTTCCTCAGCAAGCGGTTCCGGCAAGCCTGCCGGTTCTACCGGCTCACACAGGAGTTCGTCACGCCCTACACCCCAAAGCAGAACGGGGTCGTCGAACGGTTCTTCAGGAGCTTGAAGGAGGAGTGCGTCTGGCAGCACCTGTCCGAGTCCTACAGGGAGGCCAAGTCAACGATCAGTCGGTGGATTCGTTGGTACAACGAGGAGCGCCCGCACCAGGCGCTGGGCTACCTCAGCCCCAGCCGGTATCGGGTTCAACAACAACCGTTGGTGGCTTGACTTCGGGGGAGCACTACACTTCAACGCGGGCGTTAGGCGGCAAATGGTTACGTCCTGCGGTAGGTGTCGTTCTTCGGAGTCGAATTCATGCAGCGTTATTCAGCTGAGTCGAAGAAGGACACGAAGGTCAGATGAAGCTCCGCTTGCGCTCCGGATTGCGCTGGAACTTGGCGCGAAGGACCACGGGATCATTGTCAGACTCGCCCTCGACCCGGGCTGTCAGCACGTCTTCCTCGAAGGCCTCAACATGGACCCCGCCGTCGAAGGGACTGTGCGTCCAGTAGTACATGGATGCGAGGTTGAAGTGCTCCTCGTGGTAGGAAGTGACCTTCAAGACTACCCCCGCCTCGAGCAACGCCTCGGGGCTGTCTTGGAAGTACAGGTTCACCTCGAGGAAGGGTTCCGGATTCATGTTGTCGTTGGGCTCGATCTTCAGGTCTGCTGCCACATAGAGCGTGAGCCAATGAAGAGCCTCGGCAGTGTATACGTTGAACTCTGCGCACGTGATCTTGTAGACATGGACGATGTTGTCGTCATCGAACACATACAGTCGACCCAGAGCCGGTTTGAGCCGGGGCGGTGCTGGAACAGCGAATAGCCTCCTCCAGATGGACACGAGTGTCTGCCTCCAAGGCCGCCTAACGCTCCCGTTCAGCGGCGCGGCCGCAGTGGCTACTACGGTGCATGGCGCGGCACGATTGAAGAACCTTGCTGCGAACCAGGCAGCGGCCGCGTCCGCTGCAACGGGAGCGTTAGGCGGATCTCACGAATGGGTTTACGTGCGGAGACCTGAGAGATAGAGGAGTTCCTCCGAAACGGTTCGGAGATCGCCAATGATGTCGTCGATGTACTGACGCCGCGCGTTGTAGCGTCTACTGTGGGCGGACAGATCGCCGATGGTCTTCAACTTCTTGAGGCCGGCCTTTGTGTTGCGACTTAGGGTCCAGGCTGGCTCTGCCAGCGCAAGACGAATAAGTTCTCCGAGGTACAGGTAATCGCCGTCTAGGTTGGTGATGCTCTGTGAGATCCCGTGGTGCTCGAAACACTCAATGATCAGGACTTCTGACAGCCTACGTATCATGACTGCGCATGCGTCGTAGCATGTGCTGCCGTAGGTGGTGTTGATCTGATACACGACTGTCTCGATGTATCCGCGTGTGCCTTTGAAAAGGGAGTGGGGAAGAACGGGCTGATCAGCCGGGGCCTGAGTCTCCGAAGGGAGTTTGAGGGCGTCATGTGCCTCGGCCTGGATTCGAGAGGCCGCCCGCTGGAGCGACTTGGCTAGATGCTGGGGCATTTCGCTTCTTCTAGCCGATGAGGTCCTTGAGATGGCGAGCCATGCTCGCAAACAGTGTGTCAATCTGGTCAGCCGTCGCCTCAGGCGAGATGTGGATCTGAACGTTGAAATGAATCGAAGGGGAACGCTCGGTTTGGTACTTGCGCTCGGATTGGGGCTCTGGAGGTGCGGCTTCCGGCAGAGGTGAAGCTGGTTGCTCCTTTTTCGGTGGGCGGCGGCCGGCGGGTTTGGCCTTAAGCACCGACCGCGGCGTAGCGGGTGGTTTTTCCTTGGAACTCGGCCCAGAAGGATCTGCTTCGAGGAGGAGAGCGAGTAGGCGGAACATCTTGCCGACAGCGTTCGCCCCAGCACCGGTTGTGTTGGCGAGCCACCGCAGGGCAGCGTCCCTGTCAGAGTGTGGGTCCAGAGCAAGATCAAGGAGCGCTTGAGGGTACACCTCCTTGACGATCGCTGCACAGACCTCCGCGTACTGGGCATCGTCGCGCCAGGCAACAGCGCGTTTGCTGGGCGTTCCGTCGTCGTTGACGAGGCCCGTTGCTCGAAGGCCGGGGAAGATATTGGCCTGTGCCGACTGCTGCGTCATGTTGAGCGCGGATGAGAGGAACTTTGGGTCGACGACGGACGGTATGCTCCTCTTGAACCTCTCCCGAAGTTCCCACCAATGCTTCGGAGGGATCGTGGGGAAGGATGTCCGGCTGTCTCTTGCCATTCCCTGCTCCTTTCGGTTGGAACAGTATACCGACGTCTTGTGGGAATCCGCCTAACGCTCCCGTTCAGCGGCGCGGCTGCAGTGGTTCCTACGGGGCATAACCTTTACGATTGCAGAGCCTTGATGCGAACCAGGTAGCAGCCGCGTCCGCTGCAACGGGCTGTTAGGCGGCGCGCTGCGACCGGGATGCCTCGGTCGATTCGCCGAAGAGAAGACCCATGGGGACGGTGGAGAAGCAGCCCACCAGTCACGCCTTCGGGGAGTCCGATGTTCCAGAAGCTCGAAGGGCTCGGAGCCGCAGCGCGATTTCGTTGTCAATGGAAACGGAAGCGTTGAGGTACGAGAGCAACCGAGGCTCTCGGACGACCTGAATCAAAGCACAGCGGGGTTGATCGGAAGCGTGGAAGTTGAAGATGAGCGCACCTTGGTCGACCTCTGTCAGCGAGATCGTGCCGTTCTCTTGTTCTGACGCCACGAGAAGATCTCCTCCGAGAACGAGGACGCCCTCCCAGAACCACAGCCGCCAGAACCGGTCCTCTGGGGGCCATGTGAGAGCTGCGAACTGCGTGACCTCTTGGTCGATATGCTCTGCGAGCTTCTGCAGGCTCGAGTAAAGGTCCTCAGAGTGTGACGCCATTAGCGCATCGTCCTTCCTCTTCCGACTGAGACAGCAGAACTGGGAGTAGTGCGGCATGTCGAAGGCAGGCTTGACCTCGTAGAGATCAGCCTCGTCAAGAAGGGGGCAAGGGTCGGGCGTGGTTCCGTACTTCAGGTAGCTTTCGAAGTCCTCAGTACGGGGGTCTGGGTGCGGCGTCATGAGAACAAGAGGAAGATCGTTGCTGACGGCCTCGATGGCAAAGCGTGTCTTCACGCTGATCCCGTGGCGAGCCGATTCGGAGTCGAAGAACTCGACGGCAAGGTCTATCTCCCGCGTCTTTCCTGTGCGCGGATCGAGCGCCGCGATATTGGGCTCGACGAAGAAGTGCTCGCTCGACAACGTCCGTATGAGTCGGGACTCCAGAAGGTACCCCGATCGCTGTAAACAAACGAGGATCTCGTCATGGAGTGCAGGGTCCAGCGTCATGTCTTGTGCTCCGGTCTTCAAGGCGCGCAACGCGGCAGTTCAGCCGCGCGGCGATCGCCAGCGAAGCCGCGTGTGCTGCAACTGCTGGTTAGGCGACCGCCGAAGGCTGATGAGCTAGGGCTTTAGCGGAGCACGTTCCACGGCCCAAAGCAGGTCGCTTGCGACAACAATGCGGACAAACGCGGAGAGGTAGTCGACGGCCACGTCCCGATGCGAGCATGGGTTTCGGTAGTAACCGTATGCCCCGGCGATGTAGTTGGCGAACGCTTCCCTCTCTGCTGCTGGAAGACCGTAATCGGTGAGCGGGCCATCGGTGGGGTTGAACGCGCGCCTCAGGAGGCGCAGCCCGACTTCGTCGCCCGAAGCACCAATCCTCTTCCTTACGGATACCTCGACAAGCTTGAATGCCTCGACGACAGCGGATTGGAGCGTAGCCTCTTTCAGGAGCGGCAGGCATCGCTTGGCGACTCTCGGGTGCAGGTAGGTTTCAGGCGTGAGGGTATAGTCGCTCACGACCCGCCTGAACTCACTTTCCGGAAAGCGGAAGCCAGTCTTTGTTGGGAAGAATGCCTCGTCTCCGTCCTCGTCGTAGCCCCGTTGGTACCGACGAATGTCTATGTGCGTGAAGGGGCACTTCTTGTACTTGATCCGTGAGAAGCGAATCGGCTGATAGGACCCGGGCTTTGCTTCGCCGAACGTGTGCTGGTACTCGACGAGGGCTTCGACTTCCTTGCTCATCGTTGACCTCCGAGGAGCGACGAACGCGCCGCCTAACATCCATATGGGCAGTAAACGAGAGGATTCTATCGGCGGCCGGGAAGGCTGTCCAGTGCGCGGCTGGAGCCCTGGGAAGCTCTTGAGACCGCTCATGATGCATGCGATCTCTGGGACATGGGCGGCGGCTGACTCGCGTGTCTCGCTCGTCCCGGCGTGAGCCCGTCAGGTCAGGCTGCACAGCTCGGCCGATCAGGATCTTTTCCCGTCGGCCTGGGGGGTCGCCGCGGGCGGCGGGCCGCCGGCCGGCGCGCTGATCTGGACCGACCGGAGCGGGTGCTGAATCCGTGCAAGTTGGTCATGATGGGGCTTCGTGACCACGAAGGACGACGACGGGTGCCGAGCGCCCGATGCCCATTTTCGAAGCAGGTCCGCAGCCCCGAAGCTACCGATCCCCAGTCAGCCGTTCTGGCTACGGGACTGCGTACCGGGCACCGATTGTTCGCAAGCCTCACCGCGGCGCCCCGCTCAATGCCCGCTCGCCAACCCGACGAGCTGGTCTGCACGCCATCTGTCTCTCCCTGCGGCAGGGCCTGCTGCCGTTCCCGGCTCGGGCTCGCGAGAGCTCCGGCCCGGCCTGGCGGCATCGGAGTGGCTGGCTACCAGCCTGGAGAGGCGACGAACCCTTCCTGATAGGTCGGGTCGTTGGTCGAGTTGTCGATCTCGCAGAGGTAGGCGATCAGGGCTCCCTCGCCGGAGACGAGCCGGGCCAGGACCATCAGCCCGGTGCGCTCGCCCGGCGCGAGCCTCGAGAGCAGGTCGTGCACCTGGGTGACACCGAACGGTGGCAGGGCTGCGGTGAGCGTCCCGAACTCCGGCACGGGCGCGCCGTCGGCGTCGAGCAGCTGAACCTCGACCGTTGCCGCCGCGCTCTTGGCGTTGACCAGGCCAAGGTTGACGCGGAAGCCGGGCCGCTGATCAACGACCATCGCCAGCGAGTGCCCTTCCGGCCCGCCGCGAGCGGCGTCGAGCAGCGGGATGCCGGCCGCCATCAGCGCCGACGTCCCGCCGGTCGGCGATGGCGACGACGTCCGTGCGATCAGGCGCACAGGGCCGTCGGCGCGATAGCGCAACGCGCCGGTACCGCTGGCAGCGAGCAGCGTGGCCACCACGTCCGGGATCGGCGTCACTGGCGCAGTCAGCGAGACGGCCAGCGGCGTGACACTGCTGTTGTCCCGGTTGACGGGGTGAAACCAGAGCTCGACGCTGGTTGCGCCGGCGCTCACGATCCAGAGGTCGGTCGTCCACATCGAGCCATGCATCCCAGCGCTGTGTGCCACCCCGGGCAGGAACCCCTCCTCGCCGAAGCTCGACTGGGTGCTCGCGGTGCTCCAGACGGGTACGACTTGGCCACCGAACAGCTCCTCGCGGCAGACCGTGCGGAAGGCGTCGGCGGCGATCAGGCTGGTGTTGCCGCGCGGATCGCTCAGGTCGTCGTTCCAGAACTGCACGATGGCGGGCCGGATGTCGATCGCGTAGGTGAAGAAGAAGCCGCTGTCGATGATCGCGACGAACAGCGGGTTGTCCGCCAGCGCCGCCTCGACGTGGCTCTTGCTCTCGGCCACCGGATCGTCGGTGGCAGGAATGTCCGGCACCTCCACCGGGGTCCCCTCCCCGTCGAGCACGCGAATGCTCAATCGGATGCCACCGAAGTCGTACTCCTGGTTGAGGATGAACGCCAGCCCGCGAGCCACCTCGGGGGTGGGGCTGCTGACATCGACGAGATATGCGTCGCCAACCTCCTGCACGTCGCCGACGCTGACCAGGGGGTTGGCGCCGATCGACCCCTTGAGCGTGCGCTGCAGCGTGTACTGGGGCGGGCTCAAAGCCACGGCAACGGTAGCGACGAAGTTGACGAGCACCAATCCCCAAAGCTGCTTTCTCACCCTCTGCCTCCGGTCTGCGGGACCGACCCGCCTGTCTGCCAGCCGCCAGGCCGGCGCTGACCCGAAGGAGGGTTTGCGTGAGACCTGCCCGTGGCGGCGGGCTTTCGACACGACTCTCCACCCGAGAGCATGAGATACGCAGGGATCCGACAGCGGTTTGCTGCTCGCCGGCTTAGCGCGGTCGGCGGGGGGAGCTGTCGAGCGATGGGGAATCAGGGCAGCGGGGGGAGGGGCGGCGGCTGACTCGCGTGTCTCGCTCGTCCCGGCTTGAGCCCGCCAAGCCGGAGCGCAGAGCCCGGCCGGTCAGGGGCTCCCCGCGTCGGCGTGGGCGGTCGTCGGGGGCGGCGGGCCGCCGGCCGGCGCGCTGATCTCGACCGCGCTGACCGGGCGCTGGTTCTGGCCGAGCGGGTCGAAGCGGATCTCGCCGGCGACGCCCGCGCATCGGGAAAGGGCGCGCCGCGCTGGCCTGGCGTGGGCCTTGCGGGCGGATGGCCGCGGGGCGCAAGGCCCGTGACAAGAGCGCCTGTCTGCTGCAACCCGATGTCAGGCCGCAGTCTCCTTGAATGAGGCCACAAGCACTGCACGAGATTTCGCTACTTGGCGACGGTTCTTGCGGATTCGGTCGAGCTCGCGAGACGTGTCAGCGGTGACGTACGACTCGTGACAGGTCGGGCAGTGGACGACGGGAATGCCCTCGATGAGCACGAGTGACTTGCCTGAGCCGAAGCTCTTCGTGGAACGTTTTATGGTCGCGCCGGTTGCGCCGCAGATGTCACAGGTCATAACTACTCCTCTCGGTACACGGTCAAGACCACGACCTTGCCGGTTGCTCCGATTCTGACGACGACGCCGAGGGTTCTGCCGGAATGGTCTGGGCCGTGAACGACCTACTTCTTCTCGCGAGTGGTACGGTCGGTCTGAGCCTCAACGATGGCACCGTGCATGACGGCGTGGACAGTCTCTTCCGTCAGGATGTCGTCCGCTGCGAGCTCGTCGATGGCATGGATGGTGAGCACGTAGGCATCGGCGTCGAGCAAGGCGCGGAGTCGGCGAAGGACGGGGCCATACATCCGATGGCCATCTTACCTTGGAGCGCCCATCGGTTGAGTCCGCGGCCTAACGCGCGCCTTCAGCAGCAGGCGTCCGGCGCGAAGCGCCGGGTTGGCGCGGGCCTTGCGGGCGGTCGAGTGGGTGGATGCAAGGGACGCGACAAGAGACCCCGTCTGCTGCAAAGCGATGTTAGCCGGCGTGTGTTAGCTCTTCGCGTATGACTCGCCGGAGTGTCTGCTCCAGGGGTTCGGCCTGGTCTTGGACGTAGGCCCGCAGCGCGGTGTTGATGAGGGTCTGGTAGTTGCCGCCCCCGGCATCGTGGACCTGCTTCTTGAACCAAGCGAGCACGTCCTCATCCAATCGGATGGTGATTCGGACCTTTCGGGCCGGGACAGGAACCAATGGTCCGCGCTTGCCTCGGCTGAAGTCATACTCGCGTCTCATAGGCATGCCTCGTATTCCTTGCATTCAGTTCGCGTGGCCTTGCGGGCCGAGATTAGGCGGATGCGATCACCTCGCCAGGTGAAGACGACCGCGAGGATCCGGGCGAGTGGATCGCGGCAGAGGGTGACGAACCGTTCCTCTTCGTCTTGGTCGGGGTCAGGTATGGTGAGCGCGAGTTCGTCGGTGAGCGCCAGGGCTGCGTCAGCGAAGTCGATGCCGTGCTTGGTCAGGTTGAGTCGAGCCTTGGCCTGATCCCATTCGAACTCCACGGGTTCTATTGTATGCACCAGCGTACACAGCTGTCAATGGGGGCGAGACGGTACGCCGGCTAACGCCCGCGTTCAGCAGCGGGGGCGTCCGGCGCGCAGCACCGGCTTGGCGCGGACGTTGCGGGCGCTTGGGTGGGTGGATGCAAGGTGCGCGACAAGAGACCCCGTCTGCTGCAACGCGATGTTGGGCGCGGATCAATGATCGGGATTCAAACCGGGCCAGGTCTGGACTGCTTGTTCGACGGTGTTCAGATCAGCGCCCGCGAGAGTTCCGAGCCGCTTGAGGAGCTTCGGGAAGGGGACGGTGACGAGACTCTGGGCATCGAACACGCCGGCCCGCAGGAAGGGGATGTCGATGGCGACCTCGAACCGTGATTCGCGGGGCTTGGTTGTGTGCGGTACCGGTGTGACGAGCGCGCGCTCGGTGCGGGACGGCGGGACGCTGAGAACCAGAGACGGTCGGACCTTCGCGACGTAGCCGAGGTCAACGAGCCAGATTTCGCCCCGAGAGGGGTCAGCCATGCGGTTGCTCGTCGTGATCGAGGGCGAGGAAGATGTCCTCGGCTGCGGCAGCGAGCTCATCGTTCTGGAGTGGTGGATGGTCGGCTTGGCGCGACCAGCGGAGGATCTCGGATGCGAGCTCGTGCTTCTGCTCGTCGGTCAAGGACCTGAATGAGTCGAGGAGTGTACCAACCGTGGCGCTCATCGCGGCGTCTCCAGGGACTTTATCCCATGGCGCGGGCCTTGCGGGCAGTGGCTGGGACACTGCGAGTGTCCGCGCCAACCGCGCCCGACTGCCGGAGCGAGGTGCTATGCCTGATCCCAAGTTCTTGTCATTCAAGTACTTGCCCTATTCGTTCCCAACGGATGGGGCGACTTGGCGGCTTCCAAGCGACGCTACCCCTGGCGAGTCGAGACCAGTAGATGAACTTGACCTGACCATAGACTGACGACAACGGAATGAACCCCACGTAACGGCTGTCGAGGCTCGCTGCGCGGTTGTCGCCCAGTACGAACGCCATTCCGTCTGGCACCAGGACCGGGCCGAAATGCCCTCCTCGCGAGGAGCCTGAGGACACGGCGGGAATCTCGATGAGCTTGACATGGGGTTCATCGACCGGTTGGTCATTGAGGAACAAGCGGTGGTCTGCGACTTGGACCCTGTCACCGGGTATTGCCACGAGCCGATGGAGGAACATCCTGCTGGGTTTGTCGGGAGGACGATAGATGACAAGGTCGCCCCGGCGCGGCGTCGACGGAAGAAGCCGGGTGCCGATCAGCGGGAGTCGGAAGCCGTAGGCGAACTTCTCGACCATGACGTGGTCGCCTGGGACTATTGTGTCCTCCATCGACCCACTTGGAACGGAGAATGCCTCGTAGAAAGTTACCTTGTATGCCACCAGTCCGATGAAGAGCAGAGCGTTGATGCCCATGATGATCACGACATAGGTGACACCACCGGGGCCGAGGCTGTCGGGAGGGGTGGCACGAGAGCGTAGAGCGATGACGATGACATCGGTAAGCAAGAAGATCCAGGCGCCAAGGATGACCGTGAGACCAGCGATGATGTTGACGGGAGCGTCCGGAATGAGCGAAGCCAGTGGAGTTGCCAGGAAGACAACGGTGTACGTCACGAGAAAGAGAACGATGCCCCTCCGGAGGCGGCCGACGTAGAAGTGACCGAGTCCGGGCACCGCAAGGGTGAGCAGAACCGCGAGCAGGATCTTCGGTTTGGCAAACGGTGTGAGTGCATCGTTGGGTTCGTTCATTCTGGCACCATGTTTCCAGAGGGCCCAACATCCAAATGGGCAGTAAGCGAGAGGATTCTATCGGCGGCCGGGAAGGGCGTCCACTGCGCTTTGCGGCATGGCATGGATGTGTCTGGGAAGGCTGAGGATGCCTGAGTCGGGAAGGGGGCTGGACGGGCGGCGGGAGGAGCCGTCGAGCGATGGGGGATTCGGCCTGCGGGAGGGTGAGCGGAGGCTGATTCGCGTGTCCGGCTCGTCCCGGCGTGAGCCCGCCAGGTCGGACTGCACAGCTTTGCCGTTCAGGGTCTCTACCCGTCGGTCTGGACGGTCGTCGGGTCGCCGGTTGGCTCGCAGATTGCGACCACAGCGACTGTTCGCTGGTTCTGGCCGAGCGCGTCCCAGTGGATCTCGCCGGCGACGCCCGCGCATCGGGAAAGGGCGCGCCGCGCTGGCCGGGCGTGGGCCTTGCGGTCGGATGGCCTCGGGGCGCAACGGCCGTGACACGAACGCCTGTCTGGTGCAGCGCGATGTCAGGCGTCGTCCGGGTGGAGTAGTGCTTCGACGGTGAGCCCGATATCCGAAGCGATCAAGGGCAAGAGCACGATCCACATAGCGAGGCAGTTCGAAGGGAAGCGGAACGTTCGGGGCCATCACTTCTGGGCAAGGGGGTACTTCGTTTCCACGATGGGTGGCGATGAGGAGACGGTGCGGGAGTACATCCGGCGTCAGGAGGAGGAAGACCGTCGAATCGACCAACTACGCTTAGACCTGGACTAGCCACCTGGCCGCCTTCAGGCGGTTCTGATTCAGCCGCTTTGAGCGGCTCACATTCCTTCATGCCCCCACCTTTGGTGGGGGTTCTGACTGGCCTGACAAGAGCCGCACTTCAAAGCTGAAACTAGGTTGAATCGTGGGGAAGGCTCCCCCACTACTGGTTGGTCGTAGAAGCCGATTTGAATCGGAGGGAAAGAAGGAGCAGGAAAAGAACAGTCACGAGTGAGGCGTGTGTAGCCAGGAGGCCATAGAGGGTTCTCTTCTCCATGGGGCTGCTGGCGAAGTGATCGGCAAAAAAGAGGAAGGGCACGAACTGGAAGAGGAGGATGCACACCAACCAGGCAAGGACCGCCCAAAGCTTGGCCTTCCAAAGGCCCCAAGCCATGATTATGTTCAGCGGCAGCATGATCGTGTCGGCGACGCGAAACACCAGTGGTCTGGCCAACCAAGGCGTACCGCCGATGCCCAGGATGCTCCCAAGGTGAGAGGCTGCGCCCAGGAGAAGAAGGACCGACAGGACCTTCAGGAAGACGGCTACCCGTCGAGTCTTGATGGCTTGCTGAGCTCGTTCACCGAGTGTCATGGGGGCCGCCCTTCTTTTACGAGAGGCCAAAGCGAGCCGCCTAACATCCACATGGGTAGCAAGAGAGAGGATTCTATCGACCGCCGGCGAGGCTGTCCAGTGCGCGGCTGGAGCCTTGGATGCTCTTGAGACCGCTCATCGTGCATGCGATCTCTGGATCGGCAGCGGGGGGGACCTGTCGAGCGATGGGGAATCAGGGCAGCGGGGGGAGGGGCGCCGGCTGATTCGCGTGTCTCGCCCGTCCCGGCATGAGCTCGCCAGGTCGGGCTGCACAGCTCGGCTGGTCAGGGTCTCTCTCCGTCGGCGTGGGCGGTCGTCGGGGGCGTCGGGCCGCCGACCGGCGCGCTGATCTCGACCGCCCGGAGCTGGCGCTGGTTCTGGCCGAGCGAGTCGAAGCTGATCTCGCCGGCGACTCCCGCGAACGGGGAGAGGGCGCGCAGCGCCTCGGCGATGCGGCTGCGCTCGAGGCCGGCCTGGTGGATCGCGGCGACCAGGAGGCGGACCGCGTCGTAGGCGCCGGCGGCGGCGAAGTCGGCGCGGCGGCCGGAGCGCTCGGCGAAGCGACAGGCGAAGCCATCCCAGGTCGCGGAGGGGGTGACCATCTGCGGGCCGATGACCTCGCCGGCGCCGGGGCCGAGCGCCTCGAGGAAGCGCCGGCGGGCAAAGGACATGGCGCCGAGCACCGGGCCGGTGAGGCCCATCCGGCGCAGGGTCTGGACCGCGCGGGCGCTGTCGTTCGGGCCGGCGACGATCAGGGCAGCTGCCGGCAACTCGGCCAGCGACGGCCCGAGCCCCGACTCGAAGCCGGGGCTGCCGGGGTCGAGCTCGAGCAGGTGCGAGAGCGGGACGCCGGCGCTGCTCAGCGCCCGTCGCAGCTCGACCAGGGCGATGTGCGAGTCGTGGTCGGTCGAGGCGACGACGGCCAGGCGACCGTCGCCGACTCGCGTCGCGGCGACCTCGGCCAGGGGGCGAGCAATGGCCGCATCCGACGGTTGCAGGGAGAGCACCCAGGGCACGTAGGCCCGGGTGACGGTGGGGTCGGTCGCGACCGGCGAGAGCAGGGGCAGGAGGGCCTTGGTCGCCACCTGCTCGGCGAGGTGGGTGGTAGGGCCGTCGATGCCGCCGATCAGGGCCAGTACCCGGTCGTCGAAGGCGAGACGGGCGAGGTCGCGGGCCCCGCCGGCCCACGGGTTGTCGCTCCAGGCGGGGACGAGGAGGAAGGGGAGGCCGTGGTACCCGCCCCCGGCGTTGGCCTCCTCGACCGCCATGCTGGCGGCCAGCCAGAGGTCTCCGCCCGAGGGATGGGCCGGGTCGGCGGGGCCGAAGTAGCCGATGCGGATGGCGTCGAGCCCGGGTGGCGCCTCGGTCGAGGTCCGGGTAGACGGGACATCGAGCTCGCGCGCGCGGCCGTCGAGGAACGGGGTCGGGGTCGGCGGGACCTGGGCCGCGGCCTGGGCGACCGCCAGGCCCAAGGCGACCATGGTCGCGATGCAGGCACAGCGACCCGGAAGCGCCGCCGGTGTCGTCAGTGCGCGCGGTGCGGGAGGGGTCAGGGCTGCGGCTCCCCTCGAGGGACGGGCGGCTGAGCTCCGGCCCCCTCGACCGGGCGGCTGAGGCGATCGTGGAGCGGGACGTAGCCGCGCGGGATGCCGAGCTGGGCGCGCGACGAGTAGTGCCACGTCCCCTCGCTGCGGCGGGCCAGGAAGACCTCGCCGGCGTCGTCGAGACAGGCCGAGAGCGGGATCGGGCCGGTGACGCCGGGCCAGGGCTCGGGCAGGTAGGCGAGGACGTCGCGGATCTTGGCCCGGTTGAGGCCGGCGGCCTGGATCGCCCAGATCAGCATGTTCATGCCGTCGAAGGCGTGGGCGGCGTAGGTGTCGGGCTCCTGGCCGAAGCGGGCGCGGTAGGCGGCGCGGAAGCGCTCGAGCCGGGGGTCGGTGCGGGTCGGGTCCCAGGGCGAGGCGCACAGCACTCCCTCGGCGTTGGCCCCGGCCAGCTCGACGAACTCCTTGGCCAGGCAGCGGTCGCAGGCGAGGTACGGCTGGGTCATGCCGAGCGTGCGCATCTGGTTGAGGATGAGGGCGCCCTCGACCGCGTCGCCCCAGTGGATGACGGCCTGGGGCTCGGTCGTGCGCAGGCGCTCGAGCTCGAGCTGAAAGTCGGTCTGGCCGATCTTGTACGCCATCTCGACCGGGATCGGCTTGCCCAGCCGGCGCGCGCTGTCCCGCACCTCGCGCACCCCGAAGCGGCCGTAGCGGTTCGAGGAGCGGATGACCGCGACCCGCTCCAGCCCCAGCTTGCGGTAGACGTAGTCGATCAGCAGGTAGCTCTGCTGGCGGTCGTCGCTGATGTTGCGCACGACCCAGGGGATGTTGGTCTCGATGAAGGTGGGGTCGGTGTCGCCGGTGTTCATGACCACGACCTCGGCCTT